>WNFL01002029.1_pt2 | contig 14575 bp, 15 predicted proteins | sample 5400361 | NCBI WGS metagenome assembly WNFL01 (sample SAMN13153351, study PRJNA577476) | soil metagenome | isolation source: 40 cm soil on Douglas fir-dominated hillslope | place: USA:California | collected 2013-09-17
ACGCGCGGCGGCTGGGTCAAGCCCGGCCATGGAGAGTTATGCGTTCAGGTTCCGAAGATCTCCTTGAAGAAGCGCTGGATCGCCACCTTGTATTCGCGGTCGGCGCGTTCTTCGGAGGCGTTGGTGGGATTGGTAAATCCATGCTGGGCGCCGCTGTAGATTTCCAGCTCCCAGTTCACCTTGGCCGCGCGCAGATCGGCGACCAGCTTGTTCACCTCGGTCAAAGGAGCAACCTCGTCCTCTGCACCATGCAGGATCAGCACACGTCCCTTGATGTTCTTGGCCGCTTCCGGCGCGAAGTCGCGGAAGGAACCGTGCACCGCAACGACCCCCAGCGCCGGAACGCCGGTTTCGCCGAGCTCGACCGCGACAGTGCCGCCGAAGCAATAGCCGATGACGGCGATCTTCGAGGCATCGACCATGGTATTCTTTGCCAACACATCGAACCCGCTTCGCGAACGTGCCCGCATCAGCGGCCGATCCTTGTTGTAGACATCGGTAAGCGCCGTCATCTCGGGGACGGTCTTAGGGGGCGTGTTCACGCCGAAAATATCCTCGGCAAAGACCACATAGCCGAGGCCCGCGATCATCTCGGCATCCTTCAGCGTCTCGCCCTGCAATCCGCCGCGGTAATGCACGAGAAGCACGCCAGGACGTTTGCCGGTCTTGCTGTCGTCGTAAGCGAGATAGCCTTTGAGCGAGGTGCCGCCGTCCTTGTATTCCACATATTGGGTCTTGATGGCGGCATCGGCGAAGCCTGCCTGAAGCACCATCGCAAGAGCGGCAGCGACAATGGCGGAGATCGGACGCAAACCCTTCATGGCTCCCTCCCTGGTTGAGTCACGGGAGCTTCGCTTAACCGCTGGGTGAAGTCCACATGGAGAAACTCCGTCTAATGGAAGAAGCGCATCAGTTCGGGCAGGTCGCCGCTGCCTTCCCAGATCATCTCGAACCCCACATAGAGGATGAGAATCACGCCGACATAAGCGAGCGCAGGATAACGCTGAAGCAGCCTTGCGATATAGGTCGCCGCAACGCCCATCAGCGCGACGGAAACGACGAGGCCGATCACCAGGACCGCGACGTTCTTGTTGGCGGCTCCCGCAATCGCCAGCACATTGTCGACCGACATCGAGATATCGGCGACGGCGATCTGCCAGATCGCGCGGCTGAACGGCACCGCGGACGCGCTCCCGCCGTTGGTAACGCCATCTCTGCCGTGGGCCGCCATGGTTGCGAGGCCGGCTTTTTCCGCGCTCTGCTCGCGAATGTCGCGATAAAGCCGCCACGCCACCCATAAGAGAATGACTCCGCCGGCAAGCAGCAATCCCAGAATGTTGAGGAGATCAACCGCCACCAGCGCCAATAGGATGCGCAGCACGACCGCCGCGCCCATGCCCCAGAGAATGACGCGGCGCCGGTCTGACGGCTGCACCCGCGCCGCCACCATGCCGATGACCACCGCGTTGTCCCCCGACAGCACGACATTGATCATCAACACTTGGGCGAGCGCGATGAGTGCGGATGCAGAAAACAGATCCAAGACGTCCCCCTTAAGATTAGGCGTGTGCTCCTAAGGCCAGCGCACTTCCGGCGGCAGCGACATCAGGATCGCCTCCACATTGCCGCCGGTCATCAAACCGAATTTTGTGCCGCGATCATAGACGAGGTTGAACTCGGCATAACGTCCGCGCCGCACCAGCTGTTCGCCCTTTTCCGCGGACGTCCACGCTTCGTTCATGCTGGCGCGAACGATTGAAGGGTAGACACCAAGAAACGCGAGGCCGACATCGCGCGTGAACGCGAAATCCTTTTCCCAGTCCTGCTCCAGATAATCATAGAAGATGCCCCCTACGCCGCGCGTCTCGCCGCGGTGCTTGATGAAGAAATATTCGTCGCACCACTTCGAGAAGCGGTCGTAATAGTCTGCCCCATGCGCGTCGCAGGCGCGCTTGAATTCGGCGTGAAAGGCTAGGCTGTTGGGATGATCCCGCCTACGCTGCTCGACGAGCATCGGAGTGAGATCGCCACCGCCGCCGAACCAGGATTTCTGCGTCACGATATGGCGGGTGTTGAAATGAGCGGTTGGCACGCGCGGATTGTGCATATGGGCGACGAGCGAAATTCCACTAGCCCAATAACTCGGGTCGGTTTGCGCGCCCGGAATTTCCTTGGCGAATTGCGGTTCGAATCTGCCGTATACGGTGGAAATGTTCACGCCGACCTTTTCGAAGACGCGGCCCTTCATCAGCGCCATGGTGCCGCCGCCGCCATCCGTGCCGTCAGGCACGGGGCGCTTCCAATCCTTGCGTACAAAGCGCCCCGGTGGTTGGTCCTGGTCCGGCGCCCCCCGGTATTCGTCCTCGATCGCCTCGAAGGCGGCACACAGCCGATCGCGCAGCGAGGAGAACCAGCCCGCGGCCAGCTCCTTTCTCGCAAGGGCGGCGGTTTGGGCGGCAGCTGCGCTCATGTCCCTTCTCCTCCGGCCACAAATCCACCCGTTTGCCGCAACGCTTCGCCAAGCGCCATCGCGGCGGCCTGGGCCACGTTGAGCGAGCGCAAGCCGGCGCGCAAGGGAATGCGGATGCGGGCATCGGCTGCCTCATGCACGCGGTCCGTCACGCCGGCACTCTCGCGCCCCAGGAGAAGCGTATCGCCCGGCGCAAAACCGAACGCCCTGTAGGAGAGCGAGGCTTTGGTCGTCAACAGAACAAGCCTTCCCTTCCGCGCGGCGCAAAACGTTTCCCACGATGCATGGCGCAGGACGTCCGCGCGCTCGATGTAATCCAGCCCGGCGCGGCGAAAGCCCGCCTCGCTGAACAGGAACCCGTAAGGCTCGATGATGTCGACGGCGACACCGAGACATGCGCCTAGGCGGATGATCGCCGCTGCGTTCTGCGGAATGTCGGGTTCAAAGAGAGCGAGTCGCATGGTTAATGGCTTAGCCCTGCGACCTATTCAGGCCAAGGTCGAGAATGTCGGCAATTCTTCTATCCTCGGTTGCACCCAATAACGAGACATGGCAGCCTCACGTCAGCTGTTCAGCTTAAGGTACGTCGGGGGGCGGCCATGAAATTCCGATACACGCTTATATTGAGCGTCATCATGCTCGCAGGTTGCGCGACCACCAGCGTCAAGACCAACAGCATGGCAAGCTTTCAATGGACGTCGCCAACCAAACGCATCCTGTTGGTCCAACCTGACGTTCAGCTCGCGGAATTGACCGCAGGCGGGGTGACCGAGCCGCGCGCCGACTGGACCCAGACCGCACAAGGCTTCATCGCCAAGGATATCGCGGCGCATTTCTCGACCACCGGCGCTGAAGTCATACACGCGGACAATCTGGAAAATCCACACGATGCTCAACTCGCGAAACTGCATGGGGTTGTGGGACAGTCGATCCTCCTCCACCTCTACACGCCTGTCCTGAAACTCCCCAACAAGGGCGCCGCGCTCGACTGGACCCTTGGTCCGGGCACGACCGACATGCGTCAACGCTACGGAGCCGACTACGCTCTTTTCATCTTTGTCCGTGACAGCTACGCGAGCGCAGGCCGGGTTGCGTTCATTGTCGGTGCGGCTCTCTTGGGCGTCGGGGTTCCGGGAGGACAACAGATCGGTTTCGCATCGCTGGTCGACCTTCGTACCGGTGATATCGTCTGGTTCAATCGATTGTTGAGCGGAACGGGGGACCTGCGAACCGAAGAGCCGGCGCAGCGCACCGTCAACAATCTGATCAAGGACCTGCCGCTTTGAGCGGCCGCCATGCATGGCTGTTCGGTTTGTGCGCAATGTTTGCCGGTATGTCGGCAATCGCGCTTGGCGCCGATTTAGCCCCTCCGCCTGGTTACAAACCACTCGCGAATACGACCGAAGGCGGCTTGTGGTTGGCGGTCGAGCAGGTTGAAAAAGATCTGCGGCAGTCCCCCCTGGTGGTTCGCGACGAGGCTCTGAACGCCTATGTCAAAAAGGTCGTTTGCAATCTAGCCGGACCGCAATGCGATTCGATCCGCGTCTATCTCGTCGACGCGCCGGTGTTCAACGCGGCCTGCTATCCGAATGGTATGATGACGGTATACACCGGCCTTTTGCTGCGGGCCGAAAATGAAGCGCAGCTCGCATTCGTTCTCGGCCACGAGCTCACGCATTATCTCAAGCGCCATACTTTGAATGCCTTTGAGAAACAGCGGAACACGGCGACCGCCCTCGCGTTCCTTTCCCTTGGCGTTGCCGGGGTTGGAATCGGCACCGGCGTGAACATGTCCGGGACAATGGACCTCGCGCAGGTGATGGCGATCGGTGCTTTATTTTCCTACTCCCGCGATCAGGAGCGGGAAGCTGACGCAGGAGGATTCGAAATCGCGGTTGCCAAAGGCTATGACCCCCGTCAGGCGTCGGCGATCTGGAGCCATTTGGAAGAAGAAGAGGCAGCCAATCCGCACAGGAACAAACCCATACCGTTTTTTGCCGATCATCCGACAAATAAGGAACGCCTCACGACGATGGGCAAACGCGGCGAGGAAATGGAAAGGCAAAGCCATGCTGAGACGCTTGCGGGCGAAGAATATCGGGCGGCGATGCTTCCGCTTCGTACTCAATGGCTGGATGAAGAGCTAACCCGGGGCGAATTCGACGAGAGCCTCGTCGTTCTCCGGCGGCTGATCGCAGCACAACCCGATGCCGCGGAGTTTCACTATTTTCTGGGCGAGGCGTATCGGCGACGAAACGCGAAGGGCGATCTCGACAACGCGCTTAACGCCTACAACAGGGCCCTGGCGGGGACTGGCGCGCCCGTCGCTGCCTACAAAGGCCTGGGCTTAACAGCGCTCAAATCGGGTAAAAAAGATATGGCTCGCGGCGCATTCCGCGAATACCTCGCCCACGCGCCGGATGCGCAGGACAAGGAGATCATACAATTCTATCTAACGAGCGCCGGAGGGCAGCAGTGAAAGCAAAGATTCTCGTGGCTGCCGCATTGGCGACCTTCGTTTCCGCTTGCCAGGGGTTCCAGGCCGTAGATGCCAGCATGGCTGCAAATGTCGGGGACGACATTTCCGTCACGCCGCAAGTTGGTTGGTCGAAACTGAATTACGGGGCTGGCTCCGCGACGATCTGGACGATCGATGGCCTCGGGTTGAACGAATTGCGCTTCCTCACCGGGATCAAACCGGGCGATCCGCTGATGACCGTCGCGGGCGTCGAGCGCAAAGAGCTGGGCGCCTTCCAAGCAATGATGCTTCCGGACGAAGTTATGGAACTTGTCGGGAGCACTTTGGGAAAACTTCAGTACCGGCAGATCCGCACGGCCGGGTTGCGTCCCGCACCGTTTGGCATGACCACCGGCTTTCGTTTCGATTTGAACTTCACCAATGCGGATGGGTTGCAGTTCAAGGGTGTTGCGCTGTTCGCCGAACGCCGCGGCAAGCTCGATCTGCTGCTGTTCATCGCGCCGGGGGAATATTATTTCGATCATTACGCCCCCGTGGTCGACAGGGTGTTCACATCCGTCCAGCTAAAAGACGCGCCTTCGGCAAAGCCGACGAGCTGAGTCCGATTCGCCTTGGCAGCTGCGAGTGCATCTCCTCGATGCGGGTTCCCGACGCGCCAGCAGCGAAACCCTCAGCCTGATTTCTGCGGCTCGGCCGAGCCGTCAAGCCGCAGCCTTGGCGGCGAGTCCTTTTTTCCGATGGGTTCTTAACGTTTATGCGGCATCGTGCCGCAAACCCTCGAATTGGGACTCTCTCTATATGATAACCGCGACTCCAGACGCGCCGCGGATTCGAATGACGGAGCGCTGTTCACGCGCATCTATCGGCCCTTTCCGATTCGAGGCACGCCAAAGTTCCGTGTCTGCGCCCGAAAGGCCAGCATTCAGAGGGTAGATACCGTGGCTCATTCGCAATCGGCCGAACCGACGCGACGCGACTTCCTTTATGTCGCATCCCCTTGATCGATCAGATGAACCCGTCGGCCGACGTGTTGGCGCTTGCCTCCATAGAGATTGATCTGGCGCCCATCCAGCCCGGCCAGTCGGTGACCTTCACCTGGCGTAGCCACCCTCTCTTTGTTCGCCGCCGCACGCCCGAGGAAATCGCCGCGGCCAAGGCCGTGAAAGTGGAGGATCTCCTCGATCCGCTCGCCCGCAATGCTTCGCTCCCGGACAACGCTCCCGCGACGGATGAAAATCGCATCAAACCGCGTGAGGGCGCAGCAAAACCGGAATGGCTGGTCACGGTTGGCGTCTGCACCCATCTCGGCTGCACGCCGGAAGCCAGCACGGCGCGAAGCCGCCAGGGCGATTACGGAGGCTGGCTCTGCCATTGCCACGGCTCGCAATACGATATTGCGGGACGGGTGCGCGTCGGCCCGGCGCCGCGCAATCTCGACGTGCCGAATTTCGTCTATCTGTCCGATACCCGCATCAAAGTCGGCTGAGGTACCAGCATGCACGGTCCGAGCTACGTCCCCAAAACCGGCATCACCCGGTGGCTGGATTCGCGCCTTCCAATCTTGCGATTCGCGCAGGACAATTTGTCCTCCTACCCGACGCCGCGCAATCTGAACATTTGGTACACGTTCGGAGGCATCCTCGCCTTCTGCCTCGGCGTTCAGATCGCCACCGGCATCGTGCTCGCGATGCATTACACCCCCGATTCGCGCCTCGCTTTCGATTCGGTCGAGCACATCATGCGCGATGTGAATGCGGGCTGGCTGCTGCGATATCTGCATTCCAACGGCGCTTCGATGTTCTTCCTCGCCGTGTACATCCACATGTTTCGCGGGCTCTATTACGGTTCCCACAAGGCGCCGCGCGAGATGATCTGGATCCTCGGGGTCGTTCTCTATGTGCTGATGATGGCCACCGCGTTCCTCGGCTACACGCTGCCCTGGGGGCAGATGTCGTTCTGGGGCGCCACCGTCATCACCAATTTCTTCAGCGCGTTCGATTCTCTGATCCCCGGGCTGGGCACTGCCGTCGTGACCTGGCTGTGGGGCGGTTTTGGCGTCGACAACGCGACGCTCCACCGTTTTTTCAGTCTCCACTATCTGCTGCCCTTTGTGATCGCCGGCGTGGTGGTGCTGCACATCTGGGCGCTGCACGTGCCGGGCAACGGCAATCCGCTCGGCATCGACGTGAAGGGGCCGCAGGATACCGTCCCCTTCCACCCGTATTATACGGTGAAGGACCTGTTCTATCTCTCCTGCTTCGTGATCCTGTACGCCTATCTGGTGTTCTTCGAGCCGAACCTCTTGGGCCATCCAATCAATTATGCGCCCGCAAATCCCATCCAGACACCGGAAGACATCGTTCCCGAATGGTACTTCCTGCCGTTCTACGCGATCCTCAGATCGATCCCGAACAAGCTCATCGGCGTCCTGGCGCTTTTTGCTTCGCTGATCACCTTGTTCTTCGTGCCTTGGCTCGACACCTCGCGCGTGCGTTCGGCGCGCTTTCGCCCGGTGTATAAGCAGTTCTTCTGGATCCTGGTGCTGGACACGATCATCCTTGGTTATGTCGGCTCGCGGCCTGTGGACGCGTTTTTGTTCAACACCCCGATACCGCTGGTTTGGTTGGGCCGCATCAGCACGCTGTATTACTTCCTGCACTTCTGGCTGATCATGCCCGTGGTGGGCGTGATCGAAACACCCAAACCCTTGCCCGACAGCATCGCAAAATCGGTGCTCGCCGCGACGCCGGCCGAGTAGGAGCGACGCGATGCTGATCACTCCGACAAAGCAGGCATTTCTTGCGGCGGCCGCCCTGGGTTGCCTCACCCTTGCTGTTTCCGCCGTCGCCCAACCCGATTCCGCCAAGGCACCGGCACCGGAAGGTCCCGCGCTTACCGCGCCGGTGGCCCCTGCTCCTGCCAACGAACCGGTCCAGGTCGAGACGGCGCCCGTACCTCAAAGCGGCCCGGCGATTCCGACGCCGTCGCCGGCTCCGCTGCCCTCGGCCGTTGCGCCCGCCCCCTCTACCGAGGCAGAGCCGCCCAAGCATGTCTCCTGGTCCTTCAATGGATTCACCGAGGCGCAGGTCGCTGCCATCGCCACCGGCTACAAGGTTCCTGCCGATCCCGACCAGCAAGGCAAAACGGTCGATGCGAGCGGGCAGCCGCTGATGCGGCCGGGTGCTCCAGCGGATTATTTCCCGCCGCCCTTCCCGAACGAGAAGGCCGCCCGCGCCGCCATGAACGGGGCGCTGCCGCCGGACCTTTCGCTCATCGTCAAAGCGCGCGAGGGCCATGAGGATTACGTCTACTCCATCCTCACCAGCTTCGGCCGGCCGCCGCCGAACACCAAGATGGCGCCGGGGATGAACTACAATCCGATGTTTCCGGGGCGCCAGATAGCGATGCCGCCGCCTTTGTCGAATGGCTCCGTCACTTACGCCGACGGCACGCCGAATACGGCCGATCAGGAGGCGCGCGACGTCGTCACCTTCCTCTCCTGGGCGTCCGAGCCCAAGATGGAAGAGCGCAAGCGCACCGGCTTCAACGTCATGATCTTCCTCATCGGCTTCACCACGCTGCTCTATTTCTCCTATCGCCGGGTTTGGCACGGCCATCACTGAATCGCGCGGAAACTGGCGTGAAGAGCCCTAAGAAGGGTATCCTTTCGGGACCCTTCCAACGAGCGCTAGATAGCCGGATCATTCATGACCAAGACTGTTCTCGGAATCATCGGCGGCTCCGGCGTCTACGACATCTCCGGACTGGAGGGCGCGCGCTGGCAGCGTGTCGATTCGCCCTGGGGGGAAGTCTCCGACGAGCTGCTGTTCGGCAGGCTCTCGGGCGTCGACATGGTGTTCCTACCCCGCCACGGCCGCGGACATGTCTATTCGCCGAGCTCGATCAATTACCGCGCCAATATCGATGCGCTCAAACGCGCGGGCTGCACCGATGTCATCTCGGTCTCGGCCTGCGGCTCGTTTCGCGAGGACCTGCCGCCGGGTTATTTCGTGTTGGCCGACCAGTTCATCGACCGCACCCACGCGCGAGAGAAGAGCTTCTTCGGGCGGGGCTTTGTTGCTCACGTGTCGATGGCCCGCCCGGTCTGTCCACGGCTCGTCAAAGCGCTCGCCGAAGCGGCGGCGGAGGAAAACATCGGTTGCAAGACCGGCGGCACCTACCTGGCGATGGAAGGTCCGCAATTCTCGACGCTCGCGGAATCCAATCTCTATCGGTCCTGGGAATGCGACGTCATCGGCATGACCGCGATGCCCGAGGCCAAACTGGCCCGCGAGGCAGAGCTGCCTTACGCGATCGTCGCGATGGTGACCGATTTCGATTGCTGGCATCCGCGCCATGACGACGTCACGGTGGAGCAGGTGATCCGTGTGCTATCGCGAAATGCCGATACGGCGAGAACCTTGTTGAAGCGCGTCGTGCAGAAATTGGGACCGGAGCGCACGCCGTCCCCGCTGGGCATCGAGCACGTGCTGGACACCGCCGTGATCACCGCGCCGGAAAAACGCGATCCCGAACTCTTCAAGAAGCTCGACGCCGTAGCCGGCCGCGTGCTGAAGAAATGAGTTCACGAGCACGCATCGGGTAACAATTGAGGCACATCATGGATTTCGAAGCCGTCATCCGTTCGATCCCGGATTATCCCAAACCCGGGATCATCTTCCGGGACATCACGACCCTCCTAGGCAATCCGCGAGCTTTCCGGCGCGCCGTGGACGAGCTGGTGCAGCCCTATGCCGGCGTGCGCATCGACAAGGTCGCGGGCATCGAAGCGCGAGGATTCATTCTCGGCGGCGCGGTGGCGCATCAGCTCTCCGTCGGCTTCGTGCCGGTGCGCAAGAAGGGAAAGTTGCCGTGGAAGACGATGGGCGAGGATTACGACTTGGAATACGGCACCGACCGCGTCGAGATTCATGAAGACGCGGTCCGCAAAGGCGAAAATGTGATCGTGGTGGACGATCTCATCGCAACCGGCGGGACGGCGTTTGCGGCCATAAAGCTGCTCGAACGTGCGGGAGGCAAAGTCGTGGGCTGCTGCTTTGTCATCGATCTTCCCGATCTTGGCGGCGCCGATCGGATACGCGCCCTGGGCAAGGAAGTGACGACACTGGTCACTTTCGGAGGCCATTGAACATTCATGTCTTGGTCCGGCTTGACCGGGCCATGACACTGAGGGGGTCGCCGTGCAGCTTTTCTACTCCCGGAATTCGCCATACGCGCGCAAGGCCCGCATCATCATCCGCGAGCTCGATCTCGTATCGCGCATCGAGGAAGTGAGCGTCAGTCTCCCCGCCGATGCCAAGCTGCGCGCTGTCAATCCGCTCGGCAAGATACCGGCGCTCGTGCTGGACGACGGGTCTGTGATCTATGACTCGCCGGTGATCTGCGAATATCTGGACGATCTGGCGCAAGGCAAATTCTTCCCCCGCGCGAGTTTTTTCCGCGAGGCACAGGGGCGCTGGCGCGCGCTGACGCTGCAGGCGCTGGGCGATGGGCTGGCCGATGCCGTGGTGCGGCGCAATCAGGAGATGCGCCTTGCCGAAGACAAACGCATCCCCGAGGTGATTGCGCGTCAGACCGCGGCGATCGAGGGAGCTTTCGCGGTCGCGGACCGTGCGGCGGCGAAATTTCCGACCGAGCCCACTATCGGCGAAGTCGCAATCGCGTGCGCTATCGGCTATCTCGATTTGCGCGTGCCTTTTGATGGCTGGCGCGACCGCTATCGGCAACTCGCGCGCTGGCTGGACATATTCTCGCAACGGCCTTCGGTGCAGGCCACCAAACCGCCGCCGGTATGAAAATACAGGGCAAGCATTACCGCACGATCTGGCCGACCCCCGACGGCAAGGCTGTGGAGGTGATCAATCAGACCAAGCTGCCACACAGCTTCGAAACGCGGCGGCTTTCCACCATGACAGAGGCCGCCCACGCCATCCGAACCATGATCGTGCGCGGCGCGCCCTTGATTGGGGCGACTGCGGCCTATGGGTTGGCGCTGGCGCTGCGCGACGATCCCTCCGACGAGGGTATCGACAAAGCCCATGATGAGCTCCTCGCCACGCGGCCGACGGCGGTCAATCTGCGTTGGGCGCTGAAGCGCATCTGCGATGCCGTGCGCAACCGTCCACGTGAGGTCCGCGCCGACGCCGCTTGGCGCGAAGCGGCAGTGATCTGCGACGAGGATGTGGAGATTTGCCGCAGCATCGGTGAGCACGGCTTGAAGCTCTTACGCGAAATCGCCACGAGGAAATCCGGCGAAACGGTGAATGTGCTGACCCATTGCAATGCGGGCTGGCTTGCCTGCGTCGATTGGGGAACGGCCCTCGCGCCGCTCTACATGGCATATGACCAAGGCATTCCCCTCCATATCTGGGTCGACGAGACACGCCCGCGCAATCAGGGCGCCTCGCTGACCGCCTTCGAGCTGGGCTCCCACGGCGTGCCTCACGCCGTGATTGCCGACAATGCCGGTGGCCATCTGATGCGGGCCGGGCGGGTCGATCTCGCGATCGTGGGAACCGACCGCGTCACGCGCAACGGCGATGTGGCGAACAAGATCGGCACCTATCTGAAGGCGCTCGCAGCGAAGGACAATGACGTGCCGTTTTATGTGGCGTTGCCCTCGACCACCATCGATTGGACGCTCGCGAGCGGTGAGCTGATACCCATCGAAGAGCGCTCGGCGAGCGAAGTCACGCATATGACCGGGCGCCTTCCCGACGGCAGCATCGCCACGGTCGAGGTCACGCCTGCCGGCTCGGCTGCTGCAAATCCCGGGTTTGATGTGACGCCCTCCCGGCTCGTCACCGGCTTCATCACCGAACGCGGTATTTGCGCGGCGAACGAAGAGGGCTTGCGCTCGCTGTTCCCGTCGGCAAAATCCTAAACAATTCCCAATGCACCGTTTCCGCCACGTTATGCTATCTCCGAAAGCGATGAAAATGCGCCCCCTCATGTCGCAGCACATTCGAGCCCTCGGACCGCTTGCCTGCGGTTTGATGATGGTGATTGGTGCAGGTCCGATCCAAGCCGCGCCTTCTTCCGACGCTCCACCGAGCGCTTCGTCCCAAATGACCTTCGTCGATTTGACGGTCCAAAGAAACACGGCGGCCGGATCTGCCACCCCGGATCCCGCTCCGGTCGCGGGGTCGAGTATGATTTTCATCGATCTCACCACGGGGGCTGCACCAACGGCGATGCCCAGTCACAACATCGCGGCACCCACGAAGACACCTCATACGAGAATCATCGATCTCACCAACGGCGCTTCTCCGCCACCGATGGAAGAGGTCGAGGAAGACATCATCCCGGTTCCGGAAACGACCGTGATCACCATTACGGCCGATCGGCTGAGAGACCCGTTGGAAGAGACCAACCGGGGCCGCTTCCGCAGCCACGTCGCGCTGCATCATTATGTTATCGATCCGGTCGAGCGCGCCTATATCTATGTCGTACCCGAACCGGGTCGAGCGGGCGTACACAATTTTCTGACCAATCTCGAAACGCCGTCGATTTTGGCCAATAACATCTTGCAAGGGAAAGTCGACCGCGCCGGCAACACGTTGTCGCGTTTTGTCGTCAATTCCACGCTTGGCATTTTTGGCATTTTTGATGTCGCGGGACGTGCTGGCATTCCATTTCGCGACGATGATTTCGGCGCGACCCTGGCGACTTATGGAGTGGGCGATTATCCCTATCTGCTCATTCCGGTGATCGGGCCAAGCAATCCACGCGATCTGTCGGGCAAGGTCGTCGATGTTTTCCTGAACCCGATACACTATTTCACCCTTCCGGGCGGAATCTTCACCTCGCTTGGCCAGTCCGGTCTGCACGAAGTCGACAAGCGTACCGAGGAAGTAGGCGAGCTCGACGATCTCGTACGCTCCGAGTCCGACCCCTATGCCGTTGAGCGTAGCAGGGCGCTTGAGCGCCGCGAGGCCGAAATCGAGGATACGCCGACCTCGAGCATTCCACCGGGTTCCGTCGCAATTCGAGCGCATTAGACCCGATAAAAAACCTTCGCACGCTGTGTCCGGCGAGCTAAAAGCACCGGGTTTCCGCTTGCGGGCGGAGCGCAGAGCGGAGTGCATTCGGATGGAAATATTTGTCATTCCCGGCCGAGCGGCGATACGCCGCGAAGGGAAAGGGAATCCATTTCGTGAAGATCGAGCATTTTCTCCACCGAATGGGTGCCCTTCTCTCGCGCTTTCGCGCTCGCTGGGCATGACAGCATTGTTTCCATGGGACCTCTCCCTACACTGGGGAAATCCATGAAATCCGTTTGGTCCGACGCCGAGGCCGATGCCGCCGTCGCCCGCTATGGCGAGAAAGGGATCGCGTCCGATCTTGCGCATCGGGTCTACACCACGCGCCTTTTGGGACGCGATCCGGCGCTAGTGCTCCACGGCGGCGGCAATACGAGCGTAAAAACGCAAGCCAAGGACCTGCTGGGCGAGTCCGTGGACGTCATCTGCGTCAAAGGTTCCGGTTGGGATATGGGCGATATCGAACCGCCCGGCCTCCCGGCAGTCAAGCTCGCGCCCTTGCGCCGGCTGCGCGCCCTGCTGCGCCTCTCCGACGAAGACATGGTCAATTTTCAGCGCATCCATCTGATGGATTCCTCGGCCCCGAATCCTTCGGTTGAGACGCTGTTGCACGCGTTCCTGCCGCACAAATTCGTCGACCATACCCATTCGACCGCGGTGCTTGCGCTGACCGATCAGCCCGAGGGAGAGAAAATCGCGCGCGACACGTTCGGGACTCGCATGGCTTACGTTCCCTACACCATTCCGGGCTTTGCCTTGGCGAAAAGCGTCGCCGACATTTACGACGCGAACCCGCGCGTCCAGGGTTTGATCCTGCTGCGCCACGGTATCTTCACCTTCGCCGAGGACGCGCGGGGTGCCTATGAGCTGATGATCGAAATGGTCACGCTTGCCGAAGAGCGCATCCAAGGCGGTAAGAAAACCATCGCCCCCGGGAAGCTACCGTCCAAGCTTGCAACCGTGGCGGAGATTGCACCTATTCTGCGCGGCGCCGTGGCGCTGGAAAACAATCCCAAGGATGGCACGGTAAAGCGCCAAATCCTCTGCTTCCGCAGCAGCGACAAGATACGGGGCTACGTCAATGGCGCCGAGCTGGAGCGCTATTCGCAAGTCGGCGTGGCGACGCCCGATCACACCATTCGCACCAAGAATTGGCCGCTCATCGTGGCCGTGGAAGGTTTTGTCGCTCGCTACCACGCTTATTTCACGCGCAACAACCAGCGCGTGAACGGCGTGAAGAAGGAACTCGATCCCTATCCGCGGGTGATTCTGGTACCCGGTATTGGCCTATTCGGTCTGGGCGCTTCGGCCAATGACGCCGCGATTGCCGCCGACATTGCGGAGAACACCGTCGACGTCGTGAGCGCGGCAGAGGCGGTGAGCCGCTACGAATCCATTCCGGAAGAAGATCAGTTCGACGTCGAATATTGGTCGTTGGAGCAGGCAAAGCTGGGAAAGGCTGCCGAGAAGCCGCTGGCGCGTCAGGTCGCCGTGATCACGGGCGGCGGATCGGGGATCGGCGCCGCAACGGCCAAAGCCATGGCGAAGCAGGGCGCCGAAGTG
>WNFL01294545.1_pt1 | contig 14573 bp, 17 predicted proteins | sample 5400361 | NCBI WGS metagenome assembly WNFL01 (sample SAMN13153351, study PRJNA577476) | soil metagenome | isolation source: 40 cm soil on Douglas fir-dominated hillslope | place: USA:California | collected 2013-09-17
ACCTGGTGGGACTCCAGTTTCGCGGCAATCTTCGCCTGCGTCGCGGTCTGAATGGTCGATTCGAAGAGGGATGGTGCGGCTCCGGGAATGTGATGATCATCCCCGCCGACCACACGAGCACGTGGGAGGTGCGGGAGTACAGCGGGGCCCCCCTCGGAATCTCGGTCTTCGTGCCGAAGGCATTCCTGTCGCGGGTGGTCGAGAACTACTGGGGCGCCGACCCGGACCAGCTCGAAATCCGGCCCACGTTCCTCTCCAGGGATCCCGTGATCGAGAGCATTCTGACTCGCCTCGCGAGCGAGGCGAGAAATGGCTCCCCCTCCGGCTCCATCTACGCGGAGAGCGCCTGCGAGTTCCTAGCCCACCATCTGATTCGCACGCACTCGTCCCTGACCACGCCGCCGATCGCGCCGTCCGGCGGATTGCCCGTGCGCCGGATCAAGCTCGTCCTGGACTACATCGAGGAACATCTCGCGCGGTCGATCACCTTGCAGCAACTGGCCGCGCTCACCGAGGTGAGCCCTCGCCACTTCGAGCGTGCCTTCCGCCAGGCGCTCGGGGTTCCGCCCCATAGTTACGTGGTGCAACGGCGGGTGGACTCCGCTCGCCGCCTGCTGACCGAACAACCCACCCTCGCCATTCACGAAGTCGCCGCGCGGTCGGGCTTCAGCAGCTCCAGCCACCTTGCGGCCGCGTTTCGCCGCCAGACCGGACACACACCGACTTCGTTCCGGCGACTCTGGTCGCGCTGATCCGGCTCGAGATCCTTCCGTTGGCGTAGGACCGATTATCATTTCGGCTCCATCAGCGCGGCAGCACGCTTACCTACCGTCTTGAGCCCCTTTTCGAGATCTCGAAGCTCCTCCGGGCTCAGCTCCCCGAACACTCTTCTCATCGCCGCGATGTGTTTTCGGAAGACTGGAACAATGAGGGCCTTGCCGCGAGGAGTCATGGCGACGATCCGGACGCGCCGGTCTTCTTTGCTCTCGTCCCGGGTGACCAGACCTTTCTCGACGAGGCGATCCACCGCCATGCTCATCGATCCCGGCGTCAGACCGACGATCGGGCCGATCGTATTCACCGGCAAGGCGCCCTTGTGCAGCAGGACCTCCAGCACCCTGAAATCCGAGTTGCCTAACCCGCTATCTTCAATAGCGGCACCTCCGTAGCGCGTCAGCGCCTGGAACGCCTTGATCATCACGAGCCAAACGTGATCCGGATCCGCCGCGCCTTGGGTCATGAAAATCTGAACCCTCCAGGAAGTTACGTCATCAATTCTATTGTCATCAAGATGCTTGATGCAATACTAATGATTCCAGCCCAAAGGAGAACCGGTCATGAAAGCCGCGTCCACGATTGCCAGGTACTTGGCAGGTTTGATTTTTCTCGTCTTCGGCCTGAACGGCTTCCTGCACTTCATTCCCTTCCCGCCCCCGAGTGGTGTGGCGGGACAGTTCATGGGTGCCCTGTTCGCTTCGCATTACGTGACGTTCATCTTCGCGCTCCAGATCCTCGCGGCCGTGCTTCTGCTGGCGAACCGCTTCGTGCCCCTGGCTCTGGCCATCCTGGCGCCGGTGATCGTCAACATTCTCGCCTTTCACGCCTTGATGGCGCCCGCTGGGCTGCCGCTCGCGCTCTTCGTGGCGGTCCTCTGGACCTTGATCTTCGTCGATGTGCGAACCGCTTTTGTGCCCCTGTTCCAACCCCGCCAAGCACAGGCCTGACCAACGGTAGGTGAAAAATACCATGGAGCGCTTCGTCGTACACCCCCTCGACCCTGAAGACGCCGCGATGATCGCTCGGATAAGCGCCGGGGCGCGCACCCAGAAAGGCGCGCGCTGGAGCATCGAGGCACGACCACAATTCGACGGGTTGATGGAGGGCGTTCCACCGCGGAATGATGTGACCTTCGAATCGGCCACGGTCGGCGGCGTCCCGGGCCTCTGGGTTCATCCCGCGTCAAGTCGTTCGGACGAGGCCATCCTCTACTTGCACGGCGGCTGGTTCTGCGCGGGCAGCGCCAAGGCCTACCGCCACCTGGTCGGGCACATCGCCGCGAGGGCGCGCACGAGGGCATTCGTTCCGGACTATCGCCTGGCTCCCGAGCACCCCTTTCCCGCGGCTGTCGACGATGTGCTGGCGACCTACCGAGGCATGAGCGAAAACGGTATTCGCCGGATTGCCGTCGCCGGAGACTCTGCTGGAGGAAACCTTGCTCTGGTGCTTGGCTCGAGCGTCGCGGCCGACGCGGCGGCCGGCAAGGCCATCCTCGTCGGAGCGGCCGTGTTGTCGCCGGTCACGGACCTGACGCTCTCGGGCCTAACCTACGAGACACGCGCCGAGGCCGACCCGTACTTCACGAAGCGGCAGGTGGCCGAGCTGGTGCACGCTTATCTCGGGAGCGTCGACCCGAGCGATCCACGCGCGTCGCCGCTCCAGGGCCTGTTGTCGGGGTTGCCTCCCATCTCCATTCACGTCGGCGACGATGAAGTGCTGCTCGATGACTCGCGGCGATACGCCGAGCGCGCCATGGCCGCGGGCATCGATGCTCGCCTTAATGTATGGGCGGGCATGCCCCACGGCTTCGCCGCCATCATCGGACCGCTCAAGGCGTCCGCACAGGCGCTGGACGCGGTCGGCACGTTTCTCACGGACCGCTTTGGAGGAAGGAACTAACCCATGCAGCCGTTTCCTAAAGTCGGACTCGACGCTCTTCTGACGCCGGAGAATTGCGCCGTTCTCCTGATCGATCACCAGCCCTCTCAGCTGGCCAACGTCAACAGCCACGACCCCACGATCGTGATCAACAACGTCACGGCGCTCGCCAAGACGGCGAAGGCGTTCGACGTCCCGACGATTCTCACCACCATCAGCGCGGCGCGCGGCGGTAACCTTTTCAAGCAACTCCAGGCGGTCTTTCCGGACCAGAAGCCCATCGACCGGTCCTTCATCAACTCCTGGGAAGACCGACGGGTCGTCGAGACCGTGAAGAGCACAGGCCGCACGAAGTTGGTCATCGCGGCCCTGTGGTCGGAGATGTGTCTCGTGCAGCCCGCCCTCCACGCGATGGGCGACGGCTACGACGTGTACGTCGTCACCGACGCGTCGGGCGGCGTCTCCCCGGAAGCTCATGACATGGCGATCCGCCGTGTGGTCGCCGCGGGGGCCCAGCCGATCACGTGGCTTGCCATGGCTGGGGAGCTGCAGCGCGATTGGGCGCGCACCGAGAGGCTTGGAGCGGTCGCTCAGATCCTGTTCGAACATGCCGGCGCCACCGGCGCCATACTGTCGTGGGAGTTCGAGAACGAGGCAAGGAGGGTTCAGCCATGACGAGCGAGCGAACGATTCTCATCACGGGAGTGACGGGCCACCAGGGCGGCGCGGTCGCGCGAGCCCTGCGGGGCAAGGGGTTCCACCTCCGCGGCATGACGCGCAAGCCGGACAGTGAGCCGGCGGTGGCGCTGGCGCGCGACGGAATCGACGTCGTCCAGGGCGATCTCGATGACGAGGCGACGCTGCGCCGCGCCTTGTCGGGCGCGTGGGGCGTCTTCGGCGTGCAGAACACGTGGGAAGCAGGGGTCGAGCGGGAGGAGGCGCAGGGCAAGCGTCTTGCGACGCTGGCGCGCGAGGCCGGCGTCGCGCACTACGTCTACACATCCGTGGGATCGGCGGACAAGCGGACGGGCGTCCCGCATTTCGACAACAAGTGGCGCGTCGAGGAAACCGTGCGCGGCCTCCGCTTCCCCTCGCACGTCATCCTGCGTCCGGTGTTCTTCATGGAAAACCTGGTCGCGCCCTTCAGTCTTCAGGGCTCCACGCTGGCCGTGGCGCTCGACCCGGGCACGAAGCTGCAGATGATCGCGGTGGACGACATCGGCTGGTTCGGAGCGCGCGCGTTCACGGATGCCGCCGCCTTGAACCGCCGCGACATCGATCTCGCCGGCGACGTGCGAACGATGCCGGACGCGGCGAAGATCCTGACAGGGGCGCTGGGTCGCCCGATTGGGTTCGCCCAGACCCCCATCGAACAGGTCCGGCAGTTCAGCGAGGATACCGCGTTGATGCTGGAATGGTTCGGGCGCGTGGGCTACAGCGCCGACATCGCTGGTCTGGAGCGCGACTTCGGCCGCACGCTGACGAAGCTCCCCGACTGGGCCCGCCGCCAGGCGCAACCACAATAGGCTCTGAAAGCGCAGCCGAAGGGGGAAGGACTGATGGCGAAGTGGACATTCGAGCCAGGCCATACTGCCGCAGAGTTTCGGGCGCGCCACATGATGGTCACGTACGTTCGCGGCGCTTTCAAGAACGTCCAAGGCACGCTGGATTTCGATCCCGTCACTCCCAGCCTGTCCTCCGTCGAGGTAACGATCGACGCGAAGGAGCTTTGGACGGGCCAGCCGCAACGCGACACTCATCTCCGCGGCCGCGACTTTCTCGACGTGGAGAACTTTCCCCGGATCACCTTCAAAGGCGGTCAGGTGAAGGTGATCGGGGATCACGATTATATCGTCGTTGGCGAGCTCACGATCCGAGGCGTCACCCGGTCCGTCTCGCTCAGGGTTAGTTATCTTGGGCAATGGCAAACACCCTGGTGGGAAGAGAAGGACGGCGAATGGGTGGACAAGGGCCCGAAGTTGCGAACGGGTTTTGTAGCGACAACGGAGATCAATCGTCACGACTTCGGCGTGAGTTGGAACGATAGGATGGACAAGGGGGGATTCGTTGTTGGTGACACGGTGTCGATCACAATCGACGTCGAGGCAGTTTGGGAGCGCGATTGACACACTCCGTGCCGCCTGAAGCCATAACGAAACATCGTTAGGGGGAAACGTGGATAAGAACGTCATGGGTCAACGAGTCGACGATGCGGCGCTGGATACCCTCTTCCGTGAAGCGCGCTCCTACATGAAATGGCAGCCGCGGCCGGTGACGGATCAGCAGATCCAGGAGTTGTACGAGTTGCTGAAGTGGGCGCCGACGAGCGCGAACGCCGCTCCGGCTCGGTTCGCGTTTCTACGGTCGAAGGAAGCGAAGGAACGCCTTCGCCCGGCCCTGGCGCCGCTCAACGTCGAGAAGACGATGACCGCTCCCGTGACCGTCATCGTGGCATACGACCTGAAATTCTACCAGCAGCTGCCCAAGCTGTTCCCTCAGAGCCCGGGCATGGTGAAGATGTTCGAGGACAATCCCGAGCTGGTGGAGGCGACCGCGAAGCGGAACTCCAGCCTGCAAGGCGCCTACCTGATCCTGGCCGCGCGCGCGCTCGGTCTCGATTGCGGACCGATGTCCGGCTTCGATCACGCCAAGGTGGACGAAGAGTTCTTCGCGGCCGGCAAGCCCTGCTTCGGCTGCGAGCAGGAATTCTTTCCGGAAGGCCATGTCAAAACGAATTTCCTCTGCAACATCGGATATGGGGATCCGAGCGCCCTGCGCCCGCGGCTCCCGCGCCTGCCGTTCCAGGAGGCGTGTTCCTTGCTGTGACGGACTTGATCGCACCGGCCACCGGGCCTAGACTTTAGTAGGGAGATCGAGTTGTTTACCTTCATCCGTGAATGGATCACAAAGGAGAACACCCGTGACTGCGACAAACGCTCTCGGTGTCTGGACCAGCGACGATTCCGCGCTTGTCCTCGTCGACTATCAGAAGGAAATGTTCGCCAGCATTCGCTCGGAAACGAGCGCCGATCTGGTCGAGCTTCACGCGCGCCTGCTGGCCAGGACCGCCAAGGCGTTCAACGTGCCGGTCGTGCTGTCCACGGTCGGAGTCCAGGCCGGCTTCAACGGGCCGACGCTCCCGTCGATCCTCGCCGAGCTTCCCGACCTGCCGGTGATCGACCGGACGTCGATGAACGCGTTCGAGGACACCGCGTTTCGTGACGCGGTGAAGAAGACCGGCCGGAAGCGCCTGATCTTCGGTGCGCTCCACACCGAGATCTGTCTCACCTTCGCCACCGTGCAGGCGCTGAAGGACGGCTACGACGTGATGTACGTCGCCGATGCCGTCGGCGGCAGGTCACAAGTGGCCCACAGCACCGCGATCGCGCGGCTGGCGCATGCCGGGGCTGTGCCGACCACCGCGCTGGCGGTGCTCACCGAGCTCTTCCGCGACTGGCGGTCCCCGCTGGCGAAGAACGCGCTCGAGGTCATCGAGTGGTACTTCACGGAGGTTCCGAAGGTATCCAAGAACGTCGGTGTCGACGTTCGGGAGAAGGCAACTGCCTGAACTTCACCGAATGTCTGGTTCGCTCCGCTACCTCGACGTGTTCGCGAAGATCGACGGTCGCTGGTACTTCGCGGAGCGCAAGCTGATTCTCGACTGGAGCGAGACTCGAACGCTGTCATCCTGAGCTCAAGACAGCGAGTTCATCGAGACGCGACAGGAACAACTTGAGGATCGGCGACGGGTTCGACTTGCTGTACCCCACCGCGACATCGATCGTCGGCGCCTCGCCTTCCAGCGGACGGCTGACCACGGACGGGGGCAGCAGGTTCTTGGCATAGGCGGGCATCAGCGCCACCCCGCGCGTGGAGGCGACCAGGGACATGGCCATCGCCATGTTGTCCACGCCGTGGTCGAGCTTGAGGTCCACCCCGGAGCGCTCCAGATACTCCTCCGTGACGGCACGCAACACCGTGGCCTTTCCGGAGCCGCCGATGAAGATCTCGCCGACGAGGTCACGCGGATGAATGGCCTGTTTGGCGGTGAGGGAATGGTCGCTCGGCATCAGGACGACGAGCGGCTCACGGTCCACCACCTGGTACCCGAGGTCGTAGCCGGGCTCCACGCGTAGGAAGGCCAGGTCCAGCCGGCCGCGAGCGAGCGCCTCGGCGAGATCCGGCGAATAGCCGCTGATGACCGTGACCTCGATGTTCTTCAGCTCGTCGCGCAGCGCGCGCATTGCCCGCGGCAGCCATCTCATCTCGTGCCCGGTCTGGAAGCCTACCGAGAACGTCTTTCGTGCCGGCTGCGCCGCTCTGCGCGCCGCTTCGACCCCGGCATCCACCTGCATCAGTACAAGGCGAGCGTGCTCGAGAAAGGCCTTGCCCGCAGCGGTCAGCTCAACGCCGTGAACGCTGCGCGACAGTAGCTCTACACCTACCTCGTATTCGAGATCACGAATCTGCCGGCTCAGCGAGGGCTGGGAGGTATGGAGCCGCCGCTCGGCGGCCGTCGTGAAGCTGCCTTCTTCCACCACCGCTACGAAATAACGGAGGTGTCTCAGCTCGATGGCCATTCCATGCCTGAGAGGCATGCCATCAGCCTACAAGGTCTTTTTCGAGGCCGCAATGCGAGTCTAGGGTTATGCCCTGGAGGTAGGAGTCCTCAGTACACGAACTCTTTCGAGGAGTCGAGCCATGAAGAAGCCCGTTGTCTTGATCACTGGCGCCCTCACGGGCATCGGCCGCGCCACCGCTCTGGCCTTTGCCAAGGATGGCGCCCGCCTTGTCGTTTCGGGGCGCCGGGAGGAGGAGGGCAAGGCCCTCGAGGCCGAGCTACGCCGCGCAGGTGCCGAGGCCGCCTTCATCCAGGCCGACGTTCGCCGCGACGATGAAGTCGGCAACCTGGTCGACAGGACCGTCGCACGGTTTGGCCGAATCGACGTCGCGGTGAACAACGCCGGCACGGAAGGCCAGGTTGGCCCGATCACGGACCAGACCGCGGAGAGTTACGCCGCGACGTTCGACACAAATGTCCTCGGCGTGATCCTGAGCATGAAGCACGAAGTACGCGTCATGAAAGAACAGGGCGGCGGCAGCATCATCAACATCTCCTCGACCTACGGGCATCAGGGTGCGGCCGGGGCCTCCGTCTATGTCGGAAGCAAGCACGCGGTCGAAGGCATCACCAAGTCGGTGGCGCTCGAGAGCGCCAAAGCTGGGATCCGCGTGAACGCCGTGGCGCCCGGTCCCACGGACACCGGCATGTTGACCCGTTTTACGGGGACGCCGGAGAACAAGGCGGCGCTCGTGACCACGGTTCCGATGGGCCGCCTCGGTCTCTCGGAGGAGCTTGCCAACGCCATCGTTTTCATCGCGTCAGATGAGGCGTCATTCATCACTGGCCATATACTGAATGTGGATGGAGGCAAGACGGCCGGCTGAGGATTCAAACAGTTCGGGGAGCTGTGATGGCGGCAATGGGGGCGGAATCGGGGGTGCCGTGGGTCAGGTCCCCGAAGGTGATCCGGGTCGCGTTTTGGATCGGGGTGGCCCTTGCCTTCGGAGTCTGGGTCGCTGTCGCACGAGGCACGACCGCAGCTACGGAATATTACGCGGCCTATCTCCTCGAGCTGTCGCTGTCCGTCGACAACATGTTCGTCTTCGTGATCGTGTTCTCCACGCTCCATATTCCCGGCGCAAGCCAGCGTCGGGTACTGGCGTGGGGCGTCACCGGGGCGCTCGTCTTCAGAGCTGCGATGATCGGCGCTGGGATCGGCCTCCTCCAGCGCTTTGAATGGATCATCTATCCCTTTGGGGCCCTCATCCTGTTCGCTGCGTGGCGGATGCTCTTTGCCGCGGAGCGTGAACGGCGGGTTGTGGCGGCGGCCTGTGAGGTCTGTTCCACGTGGATTGCGCGGATCGTTCGCGTCAGTCCGGTGCTGGACGGCCCGCGATTCTGGCGGCGCGAAGGTGGGCGCCTCCTCGCCACCCCCCTGTTCGTCGCTCTTGTCGTGATCGAGACGACCGATATCGTGTTCGCGCTCGATTCGGTTCCCGCGGTATTGGCGATCACGCGGAACCCGCTCATCGTGTACAGCTCGAACGTGCTGGCGATGCTCGGTCTGCGATCGTTGTACTTCGTGGTGTCCGACGCGCTCGACCGGCTGCGCTATCTACGCCAGGGTCTTGCCGCCCTGCTCGTGTTCACGGGCGCGAAAATGCTCGGCAGTGGGTTGGTCCACGTCAGCCCGGGCTTGTCGATCGCGATCATCGGACTTGTGCTTGGTGTGACCATCGCCGTGTCGATTGTGTCTGCGCGGATCAGGGAGGCGGTGCTCTGAACCTCAGGCGGCGTAACACCGCAACACCTTCGAGAGCCGCGCGTTACTGAGCCGAGGCGCGACGAGTCGCCGGAAAGTGCTGAATTCTCGTCATGGATGGGCGAAGCTGGGGCATGGCCCCCGAAGATCCAGGCGCGCGCCAAGAGGTCCTCGACGAAGTCGACCGCTCGCAGGACCACCTCCGCACCATCATCGACACGATCCCGGCCCTGGTGTGGTGCTTTCGGCCGGACGGCACCGTCAATTACTTCAACCAACGCTGGCATCAGTACACCGGTATTTCGCGGGAACAGGCGTACGGGGTTGGCGACCTCGAGAGCACCGCCAAGGTCTTCAAGGCAATCCTTCACCCGGATGACGCGCCTCGCGTGCTCGCCACGTGGCAGCGGGAGATTCTGTCCGCGGGGAAACCAGGCGAGTTCGAGGTCCGAATGCGGCGCCATGACGGCGAGTACCGCTGGTTCATGGTACGACTCGAGCCCCTCCTCGACGACTCCGGCAACGTCACGCAGTGGTACGGCATCAACACCGACATCGAAGACCTCAAACGCGCCCAGGCGAAGCTGCGCGACGACGAGCGGGAGCTGCGCCGGATCGTCGATGCTATCCCTCAGCCCATCGTCGTCCTGAATCCGGACGGAAGGGCCGTGTACGCCAACCGGATGACTCACGCTGGACGAAGTGACGGCCTCCGATTTCCGGACCCGCGTTTTCCACCCTGAGGATGTGAAGCGGCTGGCGGGGAAACGTCACGATGCCCTTTCGCGCGGAGAGGCGTTCGAAATCGAGCAGCGCGCGCTCCGAAAGGACGGCGAGTACCGGTGGTTCTTGATCCGGTACAACCCCCTCCATGACGAATCCGGCCGCGTGCTGCGCTGGTATGCCACGGGCACCGACATCCACGACCGCAAGCGGGACGAGATCCGGGTCACGAGTGAGAATCTGGCCCTCCGGGAAGACATCGACGCGTCCTCGATGTTCGAAGAGATCGTCGGGTCCTCCCCCGGCTTGAGGCGCGTTCTCGCGGACGTGGCGCGGGTGGCCGCCGTGGAGTCCACGGTTCTGATCACGGGCGAGACCGGTACCGGCAAGGAGCTCATCGCGCGGGCGATTCACAAGCGCTCGGCGCGGGCGAACCGTGCGTTCATCCGGCTGAACTGCGCCGCGATCCCGCCCTCCCTCATCGCGTCCGAGCTGTTCGGTCACGAGAAGGGCGCGTTCACGGGGGCGACCCAGCGACGGATCGGCCGGTTCGAGGCCGCCGATGGAGGAACCATTCTGCTCGACGAGGTCGGCGAGCTCCCCCCCGAGACCCAGATCGCTCTTCTGCGTGTGCTTCAAGAGGGTGAGATCGACCGAATCGGCAGCAGTGCGCCGGCCCGGGTGGACGTGCGGGTCCTCGCGGCGACCAATCGCGACCTCAAGAAGGCAGTGGCAGCCGGTAGGTTCCGCGAGGACCTGTACTACCGGTTGAACGTCTTCCCCGTCCGTCTGCCACCACTTCGCGAGCGACTCGAGGATCTGCCTCTGCTGGCGGAATATCTGGTGCAGCGGTATGCGGCGAAGATGGGGAAACGCTTTCGGAGCGTCGGCAAGAGTACGATCGAGTTGCTCCGGTCCTACTCGTGGCCCGGCAACATCCGGGAGCTGCAGAATGTGATCGAGCGCGCCGTCGTCCTCTCGGACGGGGACGTCTTCTCGGTAGATGAGTCATGGCTCACGAGTGAGCCCCAGCGCCCGGCGGCGTCGGCTGGACCGCTCAGCACGACCATCGCCGGCCGTGAGCGGGAACTGATCGAAACTGCCCTGACCCAATCTGGAGGGCGAATTGCCGGCCCGTCGGGCGCCGCCGCCAAGCTGGGCATCCCTCGACAGACGCTCGATTCGAAGATTGCCTCCCTGGGCATCGACAAGATCAAGTTCCGGAGTCGATAGCCTCACGACGAGTTTTCGGCGAATTCTGATTCGTCGTCACCCTCCCGATCCGATCCTCCGTCCCGCACAACAAGTTGGCGATGGCACATGGCTTGCCCATGCCTCGGTTCCGGGGACACTCCGCGATGACGCTGAGGATGGAGAACGTCACGACCGGACGAGAGGCGGGGCTGCGGTTGGCCGGCCGGATCCGGGCGGACGAACTCGATTCCGTTTCCAGCGGTATCCGCACGCACGCGGCGACATGGGTAGATCTCGAAGAAGTATCACTCGTCGACCTGGAGAGCGTGCGGTTCCTCATCTCGTGCGAAGTTGCCGGGGTTGAGTTACGCCATTGTCCCCTTTACGTCCGCGAGTGGATGACCCGAGAGGCCAACGCCGGAAAGGAGTCGATCATGTCCAGCCACAACAAGCCAAGCATCGTTTTCGCCCATGGGCTTTGGGCCGATGGCTCATGCTTCAGCAAGGTGATTCCGCCCCTGCAGAAGGAAGGGTACGAGGTGGTGTCGGCCCAGTACGGCCTCGACACCACCAAGGAGGACGTCGCGACGACCCTTCGCACGTTGGGCCGGGTCAACAGCCCTGCCATCCTCGTCGGGCACTCCTACGGTGGCAGCGTGATCACAGCCGCCGGAACAGACGAGCGCGTGGCCGGTCTGGTCTACATCGCCGCCCTGGCCCCGGACGCGGGCGAGACGTCGCAAACTCAGCAGAACAATTTTCCCAAGACGGACGTCTTCTCCCACATCGAAGTCGCGGATGGCCGCATCTGGATGCTTCCAGACGGCGTGGAGTGTTTCGCGGGCGATCTTTCCGAGGAGGAGAAGAAGCTGGTATGGGCAACGCACTACGCGCCAGCCCTCGACCTGTTCAACGGGAAGATCGAAGCTGCTGCTTGGAAGACCAAGCCGAGCTGGTACATCGTGGCGAAGAACGACCGCACCGTGCACCCTGACCTGGAGCGCTTCTTCGCGAAGCGCATGGGCGCGACCACGTACGAGGCCGACAGCAGCCACGTCCCGATGCTGTCGCAACCGAGGCTGGTGCTCGACGTGATCCGTACCGCGGCGAAGGCGGTTCAAGAAACCAGCGCGGTCCTTGGATAGACGCGTGGACGCTTGGAAGGAGCGCGAATCGTGACCGAAGCCGCGGTGCCCCTGCGGGTGATCGAGGAGACCTCGGCGTACTGGCGAGTGGTGTTCGACAGTCCGCCATTCAACATCGTCGACGCCACCCTGTATGAGGCTCTCCAGCGCGTGCTGGCTCGAATGGACGCCAGCCCGAGCCTGCGCGTCGTGGTATTCGAGAGCGCCATTCCTGAGTTCTATCTTGCCCACTTTGACTTGACCGGAAAGACGGGAAACATCACCACAGCCGTCGGGCCTTCAGGTCTCCCGATTCTGCTCGATACGTTCGTCCGTCTCACCAAGTCTTCGGTTGTCAGCATCGCGAAGGTCCGAGGCTGCGTCCGAGGCGTGAGCAGCGAGTTCGTCCTCGCCTGCGACATGCGCTTCGCGTCGCGTGAGAACACCCGACTGGGTCAACCCGAAGTCGGGGTGGGATTGCACCCAGGCGGCGGCGGTGCGGAGCGCCTCCCACACCTGGTGGGCCGTGGCCGCGCGCTCGAGATCGTTCTCGGCGCCGATGACTTCGACGGCGACACTGCGGCACGATACGGATACGTCAACCGGGCCCTTCCCGATGCAGAGCTGGATGGCTTTGTCGATCTCCTCGCCCGGCGGATCGCCTCCTTCGACCGGCGCGCCATCGCAGCGGCCAAAACTCTCGTCAACCAGGTTTCGTTGCCACCCGCCGACCGACTCCTCGACGCTCTCAACTCCTTTGAAGTGGCGCTGACGTGGCCTGAAGCGCAGCAGCGAATCCAAGCTCTCCTGAAGCGCGGGCTCCAACGGGAAGTCGACTTCGAGCGACGGTGGCCGGAGGTGCTCAGCACGCTCCTCGAGACACAGTGACCGAACGTGAGTGGGAGTGTGCGCCCTTGCAATGGGTTCAGGGGATTCCCTATGCTTTGGCATGGCCACAGCCCTTGCGGAACCCATTGCGACCTATATCGCGGGCGTGAACGGGCATGAAGTCGACTCCGCGGCCGGGTGTTTCGAAGAGGATGCCTCGGTGCTGGACGAAGGCCGAACGATTCGCGGCCGGAACGCCATCAAGCAATGGATCGTCGAGACGAAGAAGAAATACCGGCATACCATCGACCCGCTGAAGTCCGAGAAGAAGGACGACACGGTCCTCGTAACCTGCCGGCTCTCCGGGGAGTTCCCCGGCAGCCCGATCGAGGCTCCTCCACGGCGGGAAGATCTCTTCGTTGGAGATCCGCTGAGCCGCGTCAAACGCCTCGCCCTGGCCTTCGTTGCGGCGCGGGCGGGCGTCACTTTGCGAGAAACTCCATGACGAGGGCCATGGTGTCGGCCGGATTCTCCTCCATGACCCAGTGCCCGGAGTGAGGGACAACAGCCCCCTCCACGTTCTCGGCCGCGAATCGTAGCTCGTCGGCCATCCCGGTGCCGAAGGACTTCTCCGCCCCGACGGCCAACACCGGCATTTTCAGCTTCCCCTTCGCCAGCAGCTCCTTGTTGTCGCTCGCGTCCGGGATGAACGCGGCGAACTGGCTGAACGCATCGTGAATCGCGTGGGGTCTCGAATAGAGCGCCGCGTAGTGCCGGCGCGTCTGCTCGTCGATCCGTTTCGGATCGTCCGATAGCTCGTTCCAGAAGCGGTCGAGGTAGATTCGCTCGCGGCCGGCGACCAGGCGTTCCTCGTCGGGCCCGCGGAAATTGAAATGCCACACCTGGGGTGCGCATTTGATGCTCTCCCAGTTGCCGATGCCCGGCAGCGGAGCGTCGATGACCGCCCACCGCGTCACGCGCGCGGGATACTGCGCGGCGAGCGCGTAGCCCACCATGTTCCCGATGTCGTGGGTCACGAGGTCGCATGTCTCGATCTTCATCTGATCGAGCACACCCGCGATATCGACCGCCTGATTCTTCTTTTCGTATCCAGTCTCCGGGTGAGCGGAGAGGCCCATGCCGCGCAGGTCGGGAACGACGACCGTATGGTCCTTCACCAGCTTGGCGGCGAGGGGAGCCCACATGTCGCCGGTGTCGCCAAATCCATGAAGCAGGACCACGGCGGGCCCTGTCCCGCCGACTCGAACGTGCAACGTCGTGCCATTCGTCGCGATCTCATGGACCTTGAAGGCGACGGGGAACGGCTCGACTCGAGCCATGGCCGGCGACCCGAGAAGGAGCGCTGCGAGCACAAGCGGAAAACCACGTGACGTCATGTCCTTGACTCTCCCTTGGGGTACGTGTCTGAGGCAGACAAGGTCCTCTCGAACTCGACTTCCGCGCGCAGGGCGTCCCGATCGCGGTGGATGAACGCCATGGCCAGCTTCTTGCCGCCGCGGCTGTAGGTGATGGCGCAGTCGCGTGTGTCCAAGGTCAGCTGTCCCTCGATCTCGGCCTTGTCCCAGCGCTCGGCATGCCCCACGTACGCGAGGCTGAGGTCGTATTGGTCGGTCCAGAAGAACGGGACGGAGTCGAACCGCTCCCGCTTCCCGAGAATGTTTCGTGCGGCGGTCTGTCCCTGGCGCTCGGCCACCACCCAGTG
>WNFL01387196.1_pt4 | contig 14572 bp, 13 predicted proteins | sample 5400361 | NCBI WGS metagenome assembly WNFL01 (sample SAMN13153351, study PRJNA577476) | soil metagenome | isolation source: 40 cm soil on Douglas fir-dominated hillslope | place: USA:California | collected 2013-09-17
GGTACGGGCCGTACAGCCGCCCGGCCGGGAAGCGAGCCTCCAGCCAGCGGAAGAGCTTCTCGTGCCGCTCGTGCATCCGAAGGGTGATCTGCGGCTGGCGGCCGTCACCCCCGAAATGTCCCTCCCCGACCAGGAGCCCGATCAGGAAGCCGGCGTCGAACTCGCCGGGGGCCGGGATGCCGGAGGGTTCTACGGGTCGGATCATCGGTTGAGCGATGGTGCCATGGGTGCTGTTTCACCGTCAAGTTTCCCGTGAAACATCGTCCCCTGGGTCCCCGGACCCGCGCCGGAAGACGAACAGGCTGCCCTGCCCGATCGGGCGCGTCTCCTCGAGGCGAAACGGAGCGGCCGCGGTCGGCTTTCCGCCGAACGCGAGCAGCCGGCCGCCCGGCTCGACGAGCCCGGCCAACGCGCCCAGCGGCAGGGCCACCGCGCGCAGGGTCAGGGTTTGGCCCGCCGCCCCGGCGTACTGGTCGTGCCGCAGCCGGAGCGCTTCCACCTCCGGCCGACCCGCGGCACGCGCGGCCTCGCGCAGGAACGCCCAGCGCCGCGCCCGCGGCTCGAGCAGGACCACCTGGAGGTCGTCACGGAGGAGGGCCATGATGAGGCCCGGAGAGCCGTTCCCCGACCCGACGTCGATGAGACGCCCCGCCGCGGGGACCCGGACCGCGGGGACGACGGGGGCGATCAGGAGGCGGACCCGGTCCTCGGGAGTCCGGGCTGCGGTCAGATTGACCCGGTCGTTCCAGCGCGCGACGAGGTCGAGGTACGCCTCCAGGCGATCGATTGCCGGAGGCGGGAGGCCGAGCCCCTCCAGGAGGCGGCGGTGGGGCCGGGAGCCGGCGGGAGGGTTAGGCGTCGGACTCCGACTCGTCGTGCCCCGGCCCTCCGGCGCCCGGGCGCGGCGCCGGACCCACCGTCAACCGGCGGTCCGCACCCTCCCCCACGCTGTAGGTCACGATGCCGGGGACGCCGGACAGGGCCACGTGCACGACGCGCCGTTCGTAGGCGTTCAGCGGAGGCATGGTGAGCGGGCGGCCCTCGCTCCGGACCCTCTCGGCAAGGGCCCGCGCTTCCGCCTCCAGGGCGGCGTCGCGCCGGTCGCGAAAGCCCCCGCACTCGACCCGGAGCGACAGGGGGACGAGGTCGGGGGCAAACATGCGCTGCAGCAGATGCTCGACCGCGCGCAAGACCTCGCCCTGCCCGTCTTCTCCGAGGAAGAACCCCCGATCCGGGCCGTCGAGGCGCACGGCCACCGCCTCCCGACCCTCCGCGATCTCGACGCTCACGTCGAGCCCCGCCGTCTCCGCCAGGGCGCGCACGACCTCCCGGATGCCCGCCAGAGGGTCCGCCTCCTCTCCTTCGAAACCGTTGTCCGGCTCCGTCTCCCGGATGGGCGGGGCCGGCGCATCCAGGATCACCGCGATCCGGGCGGGCGTGGGTTTCGCCCCCACCCGCCCGGGCGAGCCCGGATCGAGGACCACGAAGCGCAGGGACGCGACGGGCAGCCCCAGGGCGGCCCCGGCGGCCGCCAACGCGTCCTCGACGTCCTTCCCGCTGAACGCCCGGTCCTTCACTTGCGCTTCCGGGCAGCGGCCCGCGCGGGGTCCCGCAGGATGCGAAGGGTGATCGCCTGCTGCACGATCGCGCAGAGGTTGCTGGAGAGCCAGTACAGGTTCAGCCCGCCGGCCGCTCCGAAGAACATGGCCGAGAACACGATCGGCATGATCGTCATCATCCGCTGCTGGGCGGGGTCCATGGTGCTGGGGGTCATCTTCTGCATGGCGAACATCGAGAGGCCCATCAGCACCGGGGTCAGGTACAGCGGGTCCTTGTGGGACAGGTCGGGGATCCACAGGAAGGGCGCCCCCCGGAGCTCGATGGAGATGGAGAGGACCCGGTAGAACCCCATCAGGAACGGCATGGTGAGCAGGAGGGGGAGGCAGCCCACCAGCATCTGCGTCCCCATGTTCATGCCGTGCTTCGCGTACAGCGCCGCCATCTCTTCCTGCATCTCCTGGCGCTTCGGGTCCATGAGCGGGACCTTGCGGTACCGTTCCTGGATGACCTTCATCTCGGGGGAGATCTTGGCCATCTTCATGCCGTTGGCGATGCTGTAGTGCCGGAAGGGCGCCATCACGAGGTTGATCAGGATCGTCACCAACACGATGGACCAGCCATAGTTGCCCACGTGGGAGTGCACCCATCGCACCAGCCCCATCAGGGGAACCACGATCGGAGGGCCGATCCAGTCCCCCATCTGCCAGATGACCAGGCGCGAGAGCTGGTGGCCCGCTCCGGTCATCTCGTGGTACTCCTTGGGCCCGACGTAGAGCAGCGCGGGCTCGGCCGCGGAGCCGAGGTCGACGCTCACCAGGGGCGCCAGATTCGGCTTGCCGTCCTCGTGGGCGGGCAGGGTGACCGGGCGCAGGGCAACCCCGCCCGCGGTGCCCGGCGGAACGAAGAGCGCGGCGAAGTAGTGGCTTTCGACGCCCGCCCACACGACGGCGCCAAGGGCCTGACCGGAGGGGGCGAGCTTCGCTGGCGGAAAGATCTCCACTCCCCCGCTGCCCAGGGCGACCCCCTGCGGGGGCTGATATCCCTGGACCTCCCGGTCGGTCGCGCTGGGGTTGCCGACCCCCGGACCCCAGAGGATCTTCGTCCCGACCGGCTGGCCGTTCCGGTGGACGAGGGCCTTGACCCGGACGAGATAGCCCCGCGGGGACAGCGTGATCTCCTTCTCGGCCGCGAGGTCTCCCTCCGCGAACTCGAACCGCACGGTCTCCGGCCCTCCCCGGTCCACCCTGAGGGAGTCGGTCGAGGGCTTGAAGAGGGCCTCCCGCAGACGCGCGTCCAGCGCCGGGTCGTCGGTCTCGAGGTCCAGCGGTCGCGGTCCGGTCGGGGCCGCCTGAACCATCTCCTCGGGCGCCCCCCGTCCGTCGGCGAAGTGAAGCAGCTTCCACGACACCACGCGCCCGCCCCGGTTGGTGAAGGCGATGCTCAGGTCCGCGCTGGTCATCTCGACCCGGCGCTCCTTCTCGTCCACCTTGGCCGGCAAGGCCACCGGTGACGGGCCGGGCGCGCTGCGAGGCGGCGACGGAAGCGGGCTGGGGCTGGCCGCCGGCGCGGCCGGGGGAGCGACGGACGCCCCTGGCCGCGGCGAGCCCACCGCCTGCGGTCGCCGGGTCGGCGAAAAGAGATAGGAATAGGCCGTCAGGAGCAGAAGCGAGAGGGCTAGGGCGACGAGAAGACGGCGTTCGTCCATGGATGGATTCTTCCTAATGCTCTAAGGGACGGGGTCGTAGCCCCCGGGATGAAACGGATGACAGCGAGAGAGGCGCCTCAAGGCGAGCTCGGTCCCCCGCCGGGCCCCGTGGCGCCGGAGGGCTTCCAGAGCATAGAGGCTGCAGCTCGGCCAATAGCGGCAGAAGCCTCCCAGCAGCGGCGAGAGCGCCACCCGGTAGGCGTCAACCCCCAGCAGCAGGATGCGGGCGGCGAGGCTGGGCTCGCCGGCGGGCGAGCAGGCGTCGGAAGCGGTCCTCGAACTCACGGTCCACCTCGGCTTGGGAACGGAGGATGATCTCTCGCTTCGGAATGACGACCAGGTCAAAGGAGGGGTCACTCTGGTGAGCGCAGCGCCGGAAGCTTTCCCGGAGGAGGCGCTTCGCCCGATTGCGCGCGACGGCCGGCCCGACCCTCCGGCTGACGGTGAGTCCCAGCCGGTGATGCCCGCGGTCGTTCGACGCGGCCAGGAGCTGGTAGAGGGACCCGTCGAGGCGTTGGCCCTCACGAAAGACGCGCCTGAACTCGCCCGGGGTCTTGAGTCGATGAACGGGCGGGAAGCGCGCGCTCGAACTCAGGCGGAAAGGCGCTTCCGCCCCTTCTGGCGGCGTCGCTTCAGGACCAGCCGGCCCCCCTTCGTGCGCATGCGCACCAGGAAGCCATGCGTCCGCTTCCGCTTGCGGTTGTTGGGTTGAAACGTCCTCTTCATGATCGAGCCTCGACCGCCGGTCGTCTCCGGCGCGATTTTGGGTGTGCTCCCGGCCAGAGCCGCCGGGACAAACCATGAAGGTTAATGGATCGCCGGCGCCTCGTCAAACGCGGCCCAGGAATGGACGCGTTCCTACCTTGTCTCCGCCCGGAGGCCTGTGCTACCGTTGGGGACTCAGGGCAGTGATTGCTTCCAGCCGTACCTGGTCCCTGTATCGGCTTTTCCACACGTGTTGAAATCTCTGTGCAAAAGGGACTCTTCGCGCCGGCCGGGGCACTTGCAGGCTGGTGTTATCTAGTTAAGTCATTGTATTAAAATGGTTTGCGTAGCGAGGCCCGTGATTCCTTCGGCCCCTGTTGAAGTCGCGCTCTTGTCCGAGGAATGTCATCCGTGAACCTCTGGGACGAAGTTTTGGCGAAAGTCGAGGGCAAGGTCAACCGGCACAGCTTCGCGACCTGGTTCCGCCCCACGAATTACCTGGCACTCCAGGGGTCGAGCCTCCTGATCGGAGTCCCGAACGCGCAGTTCAAGGACTGGCTCACCAAGAACTACCAGGGCGTCCTCACGGAGGCTCTCGTCGACCTCGGCCACAAGGAGGTGCACGTCGTCTTCGAGGAGGCTGCGGAAGCCACCGCGGCCGCTGCCCCACCGGGGCCCGAACGCGAGGTCTCGTCCCTCAATCCCAAGTACACGTTCGACAGCTTCGTGGTCGGCTCATCGAACCAGTTCGCGCACGCGGCCGCCCGCGCGGTGGCGGAGATTCCGAGCAAGTCTTACAACCCTCTGTTCATCTACGGGGGGGTGGGTCTCGGCAAGACCCACCTCATGCACGCGATCGGGCACTACATCCAGGCCCGGCAGAAACGGCTCGTCCTCGTCTACATGTCCGCGGACCGTTTCATCAACGAGATGATCAATGCCATTCGCTTCGACCGCCTGCCGTCCTTCCGCCAGAAATACCGCTCGATCGACGTCCTGCTGGTGGACGACATCCAGTTCATCGCGGGGAAGGACCGGACCCAGGAGGAGTTCTTCCACATCTTCAACGCGCTCCACGACGGCCAGAAGCAGATCGTGATCTCGAGCGATTGCCCGCCCCGCCAGATCCCCACTCTCGAAGAGCGCCTCCACAGCCGCTTCGAATGGGGCCTCATCGCGGACATCCAGCCCCCGGACATCGAGACCAAGGTGGCCATCCTCCGCAAGAAGGCGGAAGCGGAGCGCGTAGAGATCCCGGAGAACGTCTCCCTTTTCATCGCCAGCAAGGTGCGGACGAACATCAGGGAGCTCGAGGGCAGCCTCATCCGCCTCATCGCCTACGCCAGCCTGACCGGCCGCGACATCGACCTCGCCCTGGCCCAGGAAACCCTCAAGGACCTCCTCCACACCGAGGAGAAGCCGATCACCATCGAGATGATCCAAAAATTCGTGGCCGACCACTTCAACATCAAGCTGACCGATATCAAGGCGAAGAACAACGCCAAGTCCGTGGCGGAACCCCGACAGATCGCCATGTACCTGACCAAGACCCTCACCAAGGCATCCTTGCCCGAGATCGGCAAGGAGTTCGGAGGCAAGCACCATTCAACGGTCATCCACTCGGTGCGAAAGATCGACGGCCTCCGCAAGCGCGATCCGGAGTTCGACAGGCTCATCAACAGCTTTGTCCAAGCATTTCGATGAGCTTGCTGGCTTTTCGACGGCCGCGCGGACCGGACGAGGCGCTCACCATGGTGCCCGTTTCGCAAGAGAGCCGTTCCTGCACAGGGACACGCTGGTCTTCAACAGTTCCTTCCGGAGAGCAACCGGTGCGTCCTCAGAGGATTGCGAAGATACTCACGTTTCGCGATCACCTCTTTTCATCAATTGACGTTCTCTCAGCACTGAAGGAGACCTGAGGGTAAGGGCATGGAAATCATCATTCGGCGCAATGACCTCGTGAAGGAGCTCCAGCTCGTCCAGGGAATCGTGGAGCGGAAGAACTCCATCCCGATCCTCTCCAACGTCCTGGCGGAGGCGAAGGGGAGCGAGGTGCGCATCTCCGCCACCGACCTGGACGTTTCGCTCCGATGCGGCTGCGCCGCCCAGGTGGTGAAGGAGGGTGCCATCACCCTCGGGGCGAAGAAGCTCTATGAGATCGCGCGTTCGCTCCCCGAGAGCGAAATGCACCTCACCGTGCTGCCCGACGCCTGGGCAACCATCGAGTGCGAGCGGGTGGTCTTCAAGATGGCGGGGTTGCCTCGCGAGGACTTTCCCTCCCTGCCCGACGGGAAGCCGAGCAAGGGGATCGAGATTCCGGCCGACACCCTGCGGGCGCTCATCAGCCGGACCGGGTTTGCCATCACCGCCGAGGATGCCCGCTATTACCTCGCCGGGGCGCTCCTCATCCTCGACAAGGACGCGGCCACCATGGTGGCCACCGACGGCCATCGCCTCGCCTTCGCTCAGCGAAAGGTCGCGCTCAAGGTGGCGGAGCCCCTGCGCGTCCTCGTCCCGCGCAAGGCCATCACCGAGCTGGGCCGGCTCCTCGAGGGCGAGGACAGCGTCACCTTCCAGCAGGTGGAAAGCCATCTCGTCTTCTCGGTGGGCGGGCGTACCCTCGCCTCCAAGCTCGTGGAGGCGCAGTTCCCGGCCTTCGAGAAGGTGATCGCGGCCTCCGGGGACAAGACGGTGAACCTCGGCCGCGAGGCGTTGCAGAGCGCCATACGCCGCGTGAGCCTGCTCTCCTCGGAGAGAAGCCGCGCCGTGAAGCTCACCCTCGCCACCGGCCGGCTCGAGCTCGCGGCCTCCTCGCCGGACCTGGGCGAGGCGCGCGAATCGATCGCCGTAGACTTCAAGGGCGAGGCGGTGGAGATCGGCTTCAACGCCCAGTATCTCGTGGACTTCCTCGGGGTGGCGGGCACCGACACCGTGGCCCTTTCCCTGAAGGACGGCGAGACCCAGGGCCTGTTGCGCCCGGTGGGAGCGGACGAGACGGACTACCGCTACATCGTCATGCCCATGAGGTTCTAGGGGTTGGTCTGGGTGAGAAACCTCGAGGTCTGCGATCTGCGCAACATCCGTCGGGCGGGGATGGATCTCCACCCCGGCCTCAACGTGTTCGTGGGGCGCAACGCGCAGGGAAAGACGTCGCTCCTGGAAGCGGTGGGGCTCCTCGCCCGCGGCCGGTCCTTCCGAACCGAGGACACGAAGGCCCTCATCCGCCATGGGGCGACCACTCTTCTCGCCAGAGCGTCGGCATCCGCCGACGCGCGCGACTCCGCTCTCGAGGTGGAGGTCGAACGGGGCTCCCGCCGGTTCCGGGTCGACGGGCGAGAGGTCTCGCCGCGCGAGTATCACGGCCGCCTGGAGGTCGTCGTCTACTCCACCGACCGCCTGCGGGTCGTGCGAGGACCCATGCGAGACCGTCGCCTCTTCCTGGACCGGGGCGCCGCCGCCCTCTGGCCCGCCTACCGGCAAGCGTCGCGAGAGTTCGATCGGGTCCTGGCCCAGCGCAACGCCGCCCTCGCCGACCGCCGGCCAGACCTCCCGGCCTGGAACGAGCGCTTCGTCGAGCTGGGCTCGCGCCTGCGGGCCCGCCGGGCCGCCTACGTCGAGCGCCTGCGCCGCGCCCTTCAGACCCCTCCGGATTTTCGCCCCGCCGGCGAGACCTACGACGTGAGCCTTGGCCCCGAGATCCTGTCCACGTCCGAAGCCTCCCAGCGGACCCTGCTGGCCGCCGCCCTCGAGCAGGCCTTGCCCCAGGAGCTGCGGGCCGGGCGGAGTCTCCAGGGTCCGCATCGCGACGCGGTCGCGCTCACCGTCGACGGCCGGGACGCCGCGGAAGCCGCGTCCTCCGGCCAGGCGCGCAGTCTCCTGCTCGCCCTTGCCCTGGCCACCCTTGCCGTCCACCGGGAAGAGACCGGCCAGTCGGCGGTGGCCCTCCTCGACGACATCGATTCCGAGCTCGACGACGAGCGGGCCGATCATCTCTGCACCGAGGTCTCAGCCCGGGGGCAGGCCTTCGTGACCACGGCCCACCCGGACTGGGCCGGCCGAGTCTCGCATCTCGGCCGGGTATTTCACGTTTCCGCGGGAGAGGTACGCTGCGCATGAAGCCCACCCGCACGGAGCCATCCAGGCAAGCTCATGAGTGAACCGACGGATACCGAGGATCCTCCCACCGGCGAGTACGGGGCCGACCAGATCCGCGTCCTCGAAGGGCTGGAGGCGGTCCGCGTCCGGCCCGCCATGTACATCGGCTCCACCGGGGAGGCCGGCCTGCACCATCTCGTCTACGAGGTGGTGGACAACTCGGTCGACGAGGCCCTCGCCGGCTTCTGCAGCGAGGTCAACGTCACCATCCACATCGACAACTCGGTGACGGTGGTCGACAACGGCCGCGGCATCCCGGTGGGCCCCCACGAGTCCGGTCTCGACGCCGCCGAGGTCGTGCTCACCAAGCTCCACGCGGGGGGCAAGTTCGACAAGAAGTCGTACAAGGTCTCGGGCGGCCTCCACGGGGTCGGGGTCTCGGTGGTGAACGCGCTCAGCGAGACCCTCGAGGTCGAGATCTGGCGCGACAAGAAGGTCTACCGCCAGTCCTACCGCCGCGGCGTCCCCGTGAGCCCCATCGAGAACACCGGGGTCACGGACCGCCGCGGCACCAAGGTCACCTTCAAGCCGGATGGCCAGATCTTCGAGACCACGACCTTCAGCTTCGACACCCTCTCGCAGCGCCTGCGCGAGCTCTCGTTCCTGAACCGCGGGATCCTCATCACCCTCGAGGACGAGCGGGACGGCAAGAAGCACACCTTCCAGTACCTGGGCGGGATCGCCTCCTTCGTCGAGCACCTGAACCGCAACAAGGAGACGCTCCACAAGCAGCCCGTCTTCATCGAGGGGACGCGGGACGGTGTGCAGGTCGAGGTGGCGCTGCAGTGGAACGACAGCTACGCCGAGAACACCTACTCCTTCGCCAACAACATCAACACCCACGACGGCGGCACCCACCTGATCGGCTTCAAGAGCGCCCTCACCCGCACCCTGAACGCCTTCGCGAACTCGTCGGGCATGGTGAAGGACCAGGCGGAGGCGTTCCAGGGCGACGACACCCGCGAGGGGCTCTGCGCGGTCATCAGCGTGAAGGTGCCGAACCCCCAGTTCGAGGGGCAGACCAAGGGCAAGCTCGGCAACTCCGAGGTCAAGGGGATCGTCGAGAGCCTGGTCAACGAGAAGCTGGCGGAGTATCTCCAGGAGCATCCGACGGACGCGAAGCGGATCGTGCTCAAGGTCCTGGAAGCCTCCCGGGCCCGCGAGGCGGCCCGCAAGGCCCGCGACCTCACGCGCCGCAAGGGAGCCCTCGACGGGGCCGGCCTCCCGGGCAAGCTCGCGGAGTGCCAGGAGCGCAACCCCGAGAAGTGCGAGCTCTACCTGGTGGAGGGCGACTCCGCGGGCGGCTCCGCCAAGCAGGGCCGCGACCGCAGCTTCCAGGCCATCCTTCCCCTGCGCGGGAAGATCCTGAACGTCGAGAAGGCCCGCCTGGACAAGACCCTCGCCTCCGAGCAGATCTGCAACATCATCGCCGCCCTCGGCACCGGGGTGGGAGCGGACGACTTCGACATCACCAAGCTCCGCTACAACCGGATCATCATCATGTGCGACGCCGACGTGGACGGGAGCCACATCCGCACCCTGCTCCTGACCTTCTTCTACCGGCAGATGAAGGAGCTGATCGAGCGGGGCCACCTCTACATCGCCCAGCCTCCGCTCTACAAGGCGAAGCACGGAAAGAGCGAGACCTACCTGAAGGACGAGCATGCGCTCGATTCGTTCCTCATGTCCCGCGCGGTGGAGAACCGCAAGGTCCGCCTCTCCGCCGCGCCGGGAGCGCTCTCGGCCCAGGAGCTGGAGGGGCAGAAGCTCGCCCGCGTCCTCGAGAAGATGGTCGCGGTGACCAAGCTCCTCGACCGGATCGAGAAGCGCGGGGTGCCGCGGCGCCTGGCCGAGCTGCTGCTCCGCGGCCAGATCAAGGATGCCGAGGCCTTCACCGACAAGGCCCGCCTTCTCGATCTCATTGGTCCCCTGCGCGATTCGGGGGAGGATGTCGTCCTCGAGAAGGACGAGGAGCATGGCGCCTACGAGATCCTGCTGCAGGACGTGACCAGCGGGCACGAGCGGGAAGTGCGGACCGGCGACACCTTCATCGGCTCCGCCGAGTACAAGGCCCTCTACTCCGCCTACGAGGAGATCCGCGAGATGGACCGCCCTCCCCTCACGGTGGTGGACGGGGGAGAGACGACGGTGCGCTCGCGGGAAGAGCTGGTGAGCCACATCCTCGGCGAGGGAAAGAAGGGCATCACGATCTCCCGCTACAAGGGCCTCGGGGAGATGAACGCCGAGGAGCTCTGGGAGACCACCATGAACCCGGTCCAGCGGACCCTGCTCCAGGTGCGCCTGGAGGACGAAGAGGTGGCGGAGAACATCTTCACCACCCTGATGGGCGACGCGGTGGAGCCCCGCCGGCTGTTCATCGAAGAGAATGCCCTGAACGTGAGGAACCTGGACATCTAGGATGACCGACGAACCGATCGCCCAGCAGAAGATCCCCACCAACATCGCGGACGAGATGCGCCAGTCCTACATGGACTACGCGATGTCCGTGATCATCGGCCGCGCCCTGCCCGACGTGCGGGACGGGCTCAAGCCCGCGAACCGCCGGGTCCTCTACGGCATGCAGCAGATGGGTCTCCAGCCGGGCCGGCCCTACAAGAAGTGCGCCAAGATCGTGGGCGAGGTGATGGGGAACTACCACCCCCACGGCGACGCCGCGATCTACGACACCCTCGTGCGCATGGCCCAGCCCTTCAACATGCGCGCCCTGCTCGTGGACGGCCAGGGCAACTTCGGCTCCGTGGACGGCGATCCGCCGGCCGCCCAGCGTTACACCGAAGCGCGCCTCACCCGCCTGGGCGCGGTGACCATGGCGGACATCGAGAAGGAGACCGTCGACTTCCAGCCCACCTACGACGACAGCTCCGTGGAGCCGACCGTCCTCCCCACGGCGTTTCCGAACCTGCTCGTGAACGGGTCGGCGGGGATCGCGGTGGGCATGGCCACCAACATCCCCCCCCACAACCTGGGGGAGGTGGTGGACGCGCTGACCTTCCTCCTCGCCAACCAGGACCTGACGCCCGACGAGTGCCTGGAGGGCGTGATCGAGCGCGTCACCGGCCCCGACTTCCCCACCGCCGGCCTCATCCTGGGCCGGCAGGGGATCCGCCAGGCCTACCGCACCGGCCGCGGCTCGCTCATCATGCGCGCCAAGGCCGAGATCGAGCTCCGCAAGGGAGACCGCGAGTCGATCGTCATCACGGAGATCCCCTACCAGCTCAACAAGGCGCGGCTCATCGAGAAGATCGCCGAGCTCGTCAAGGACGACCGGCTCAAGGGGATCCAGGAGATACGCGACGAGAGCGACCGCCAGGGCATGCGGGTCGTCATCGACGTCAGGAAGGGCGAGCCCTCCCAGGTCCTCCTGAACAACCTCTACAAGCACACCCCCCTCCAGGACACCTTCGGCGTCATCTTCCTGGCCATCGTGGACCAGCGGCCGAGGGTCCTGAACCTCTTCGAGGCGTGCCAGCTCTTCCTCGACTTCCGGCGGGACGTGGTGCGCCGGCGGACTGCCCACGACCTGCGGAAGGCCGAGGCGAGGGCCCACGTGCTCGAGGGCTACGCCATCGCCCTCGACCACCTCGACGCGGTGATCAGCCTCATCCGGGCATCGAGGACCCCCGACGAGGCCCGCGCCGGGCTCATCGCCCGCTTCGCCCTGAGCGAGATCCAGGCGGACGAGATCCTGAAGCTGCAGCTCCAGCGCCTCACCGGGATGGAGCGCCAGAAGATCGTCGACGAGCTCGCGGAGCTCCGCATCAGGATCGCCGACCTCAAGGAGATCCTGGCCTCGCCCCGGCGCGTGGACCAGATCGTGGCCGGCGAGCTCAAGGAGATCCGCGAGCAGCACGGGAGCCCGCGGCGCACCCAGATCGTGGACGCCCCCGACGACATCGTGATCGAGGATCTGATCGCCGACGAAGACGTCGCCATCTCGATCACCCACACCGGCTACATCAAGCGCACGTCGATCACGACCTACCGGTCCCAGAAGCGAGGGGGCCGGGGCCGGATGGGCATGAAGACGAAGGACGAGGACTTCGTCAGCAACATCTTCATCGCCTCCACCCATTCCTACATCCTGATCTTCACCGACCGCGGGCGCGTCTACTGGCTCAAGGTCCACGAGGTCCCCGACGTGGGGCCCCAGGGGAAGGGCAAGGCGGTGGTGAACCTCGTGCAGCTCCAGACGGGGGAGAAGATCGCGGCCTTCTGCGCGGTCAAGGATTTCGGGGAAGGACGCCACGTCCTTCTCGCCACCCGCAAGGGGATCGTCAAGAAGACCGAGCTGGTGGAGGACAACGACGCGCTCATGGACGCCGTCCTCACCGCCGGCAAGGACGAGCTCCTCATCGGCACCCGGGACGGGATGGCCATCCACTTCAGCGAGGAGGACGTGCGGCCCATGGGGCGCACCGCCTACGGGGTGAAGGGGATCGAGCTCGAGGAGGGTGACCAGGTGGTGGCCCTCGAAGTCGTGGCCGAGGGGGGGACCGTGCTCACCGTGAGCGAGCACGGCTATGGCAAGCGGACCGCCCTCGACGAGTACCGGCTGCAGAGCCGGGGCGGGAAGGGGCTCATCAACATCAAGACCGCCGGGCGCAACGGCCGGGTGGTCGGGGTGAAGTTCCTCCGGGGCGATGAGGAGGTGATGCTCATCACCGAAAAAGGTATGATCATCCGGTTCAACACGGCGGATATCTCGACCATCGGCCGGAACACCCAGGGGGTGCGCCTCATCAATCTCGAGGAAGGCGATCACCTGGTTTCCGTCGCCCGGCTGGCGGAACGGGTGGAAGGCGAAGAGGCTTAACAACCGCGGGGCGGGCGGCCCCCGAAGGAGGATCCATGAGCGAGCGTCGAGCAGCCCTAGTCATCCTGTGCACGGCGGTCGCGAGCGCCGCTTGCGGACACCCCGAGCAGAGGATCGTCGACCAGTACTTCAACGCCCTCAAGCAGAACGACCAGCAAACGCTCACAAGCTTCGCCACGGTGGTGCTCGACAAGAAGGTCGACAACTGGAAGATCACCGGGGGGACGCCGGAAACCAGGAGCCCGGCCGCCCTGCCCGACCTCACCAGGAAGGTCGGCGAGCTCGAGGCCGAGCTGGCCGCGAACAAGAAGACGGCGGGCGCTTATTCCCTCGAGCACTACGCCGACATCGAGAAGACCAAGGACGCCCAGAAGGCGGGGAAGCCCGTCCCCAAGGGGCTCGCCGACGTGGCGGAAGCGTGGACCAAGTTCAACGACAAGGACCGCGACCTCAAGAAGCAGGTCGCCGAGGCCAAGGCGGCGGTCGAGAAGGAGAAGCGGAACGTCGCGCTCTCCGTGGGCCAGGTGGCGGACATCGAGAAGCTGACCGGAGAGATGGTCGAGAAGCAGCTCGACCTCGACCTCACGATCGCCGGCGAGGTGAAGCCCTACTCGATGACGCTCCGGAAGTACGAGATGACCGGCGGGACCGGACGCATGGTCGCCCGTTGGGTCGTTCAGCAGCTCAAGCCCAAGGGCTAGAGGAGTTCCAATCCGGCGTAGCGAGCCATCAGTTTCTTCGCCCCGACGCCCGCGAAGGACACGGTGAGCTTCAGGTCGTCGCCGTCGCCGTCGCGCCGCAGCACGGTGCCGACCCCGAAGAGCGGGTGTCGGACCCGCACCCCGGGCCGCATCGCGGCCCCCGCATTCGTGGCGGGCTCCCCGGGGGACGTGCCGTCGGCGTCCGGCGTAGAGGCCCGCCCGGCGGGTCCTTCCCACGCGCCGCGCCGGGCGATGCGCCTCCGCGCGGCGCCAGCCGCCGGAGACCTCGAGAGCCTCCCGCGGGATCTCGTGCAGGAAGCGGCTGGGCTCGGCCAGGCGCCGCTGGCCGAACACCTGGCGGCTCGCCGCCCAGGTGAGATGCAGCCGCTCCATGGCGCGCGTCATCCCCACGTAGCAGAGCCGGCGCTCCTCCTCGAGGGCATCCGGAGAGGCGAGGCTCCGCGAGTGGGGCACGAGCCCTTCCTCGAGCCCCACCAGGAACACCGCGTGGAACTCGAGGCCCTTGGCGGAGTGGAGGGTCATGAGAAGGACCGGCACGTCGTCCCGCACCTGGTCGGCGTCGGACAGGAGGGCGGCGCGGTCGAGAAACCCGGTCAGGGTGGGCGCCTCCTCGCGGGCCTCGTAGTCCGCCGCCGCGGAGAGGAGCTCGGCCAGGTTCTCCAGTCGGTCCTGGCTCTCCTGCGAGTCCTCACGGGCCAGGGCGGCGGAGTATCCCGTGGCCTCGAGCACCCGCTCGAGGAGGCGCTTCACGCCGAGGCCCGGGGCTTCCTGCCGCAGGCCGTCCATCATCTCGCGAAAGCGCTGGAGAGGTGCGTGGGCGCGCGCGGGCAGCGCCCCGGCGTCGAGCAGGCGCTCCAGGGCGTCCCACAGGGGCAGGCGCTCCTCGTTTGC
>WNFL01036800.1_pt2 | contig 14568 bp, 11 predicted proteins | sample 5400361 | NCBI WGS metagenome assembly WNFL01 (sample SAMN13153351, study PRJNA577476) | soil metagenome | isolation source: 40 cm soil on Douglas fir-dominated hillslope | place: USA:California | collected 2013-09-17
CCCACCGTTACTGAGCGAGAAAATCCCGAAGGACGCCAACCACGGGCGTGGTCTGCTCGAGATGCGGTGCGTGACCGGCACTGTCGATCATCTGGACCCGAGCCCCTGGAATACGCCGCGTGAACTCGTCGGCGTAGACCGCCGGAACCAGGCGATCCTCGCGACCCCAGACCAGCATGGTCGGCGCCTTCACGCGGTGGATCCGTTTCTTCAGGCCCTTGTCGGGAATGGGCCAGATGAATTTCCCGGTCGTGCCCATCGCCCACATGAGTCGCACGCGCGCCGCGGTTGCCGCCGCGTCTTGCGCGTCCGATCGCGGAAACATGCGACGCGCGGCGTCGCCGTCGGGATCGCGGAAGATGTGAGCGCGTAGCGCGCCGGGCTCGAGCATCATCCAGTTCACGATGCGGTCGGGATCACGCCAGAAGCCGAGCGGCGCGATCATCGCCAGGCGCCGAACGCGATCGGGATACGACGCCGCCACTTCACACGCGACCATTCCGCCGAAGGAGTGGCCGACGAACGCGGCGTTGCGGACACCCAAGGTCTCCAGCAGCTCGTCGTAGCAGAGCACGAGGTCCCAGAGCCCGTCGAGGTGGTAGATGTCGTCGTGCGCCTCGGGCGTCGTCCCGGGATGGTCGGGCGCGTAGACCGTGAAGCTCTCGGCCAGCTGGTCGAGAAACGGATCCCACGTGAGCCCCCACGGACCGTGGAAGAAGACCAGCGCGGGCCCGCGTCCCTTCGACACGACGCGCATGCGAACCCGCCCCTGCCAGACGGTGATGATGCGCTCTTCCGCTCCGGCCGCGGCGGGTGCTTCGACGCGGACGCTCATGTGCCGCTCGGGCCACCAGTGATTCACCCACCCCTCGTCGTCCCAGATGCCGCGAAGGCCCGGCAGCACCTCGCGGCCGAACAGCTCGATGTTCTCGAGGGCCAGCTCGTGCGGCATCGAGCCGATCTGGAGGAGCACCATCAAGTTCCCGACGCGCAGGCTCTTGATCACTTCCTCTTTCAGGCGATCGCGCACGGTGGCGGGGCTGCCGGCGATGACGAAACCCTTCTCGACGAAGTCTCGGTAGCGGAGGTTCTTGGGATTCTCGGCCCGGCGCACCGGATTGCTCATCGTCGCGACGAGGCTCCTGTAGTCCTGGTTGCCGGGCGGCGAGAACCACATGGCCGGCACGTGCAGACACTTGTGGTAGAAGTACTCGACGTGCCGCGCGTACTTCTCCTCGGCACGCGCGTCGTTCTCGGCCACGACCACGAGCTGCAGGAAGCCCGCGCGATACGGATTGAGGTCGCGGCCCTTCTCGGCCACCACGCGCCAGTAGCCGTCCATCATCGTCTTCGCGGACCGGGCGCCCGAGTAGCTCAGAAAGCAGTAGCAGACGTCGTGCTCGACGGCGAAGTCGAAGGTGCTGATACTGCCCGAGCCCGGGACCCACACGGGAGGATGAGGCTGCTGGATCGGGCGCGGCCACAGATTCACCGTCGCCAGCTGGAAGTAGCGCCCGTTCCACGAGAAGATCTCGCGCGCCTGCCAGGCCTTGAGGGTCAGCGCGACGGCTTCGCGATAGCGCTCGCGGTGCTCCATCGGCGTGATGCCGTAGCAGAGGTTGACGTCCATCGGGCTGCCGAGCGGGAGCCCGGCGACCAGCCGTCCACCGCTTACTCTTCGGCGACGCGCAGCGGCGGATTGGACGTCGGCAGGGTCGCGCCCATCTGCACGATGGCGACGTCCATGCCGTTCGTCGCCCGCGCGAGCACGCTCCCCATCAGATTCGGGCTCGGCATGAACCCGTACGCGTTCTGGTGGTGCTCGTTCGTGCACACGCCGTCGAAGCCACACTTCGCCGCGTACGTGAGCTCGTCGAGGGTCCAGTTGTAGTACTGGCCGACCCGGCGCGCGTCGGCGAGCTCCCACCAGGGCGGCGTCACCCAGACGGACTCGTAGCGCTGCTCGAAGTCGGCCGGGAGCTCCCGGTACGGCATCAAGTGGAATGCGCTGATCTTCATAGGCCCTCAGTCTCCCTGGTACCGCGGCGGGCGGACGAAGCCGCCGAGCTCGCGCCCGACCAGCGACGCGAACCGGATCGGCGTGCGGTCCTCGAGGTACGGTCCGATGGCCTGCAGCCCGATCGGCAGGCCCCCGCGGCTGCGGCCGGCGGGAAACGCCGTCGATGGTTGCCCGGCCAAAGTCGCGACCGAGGCGCAGAACAGGCCGATCTCCTCGAGCACGGGCTTACCGTTCACGTCGAGCGTCTTCTTGATCGATTCCGGCGTCCCCGGAAACGGCTTGTCCCAGTGCGTGTACGCCGGCGTGATGAACGCGGGCATCAGAAGCACATCCCACTCCCGGAAGAACGCGCGCCACGCCGCGCGATACTGCTCACGCTGACCGAACCAGGCGACGTAGTCCGGCGCGCCGCTCTCGATGCCCCGCTGGGAGGCGCGGCTCCACTCGTCGTCGCGCGTCCGCATGACGTCGAGCCGGGCGCGGCGGTCGGCGGCGGGCACGCGGGCGGAGGTCACGGCCGCGAGCAGCGACAGATAGAGCGCGTAGTGCTGCCGGTGATCGCCGAGCGGGTCCGGCTGAACGACTTTTACCTGGCAGCCGAGCCGGCCGAGACTCGATGCGACGCCGTCGAGCGCCGCGACCACCTCGGCGTCGACGGGCACCCAGTCGAGCGCCGGAAGCACCGCGACCCGAAAGCCCGCCAGCCGATCGCGGCGGGCCGGCGGAAGCGTGATCTTCCACGCCACGTCCTCGCCGACTTCGGGCCCCGCCGCGACGTCGAGCGCCAGCTCGAGATCGTCGCCCGAGCGCGCCATGGGCCCCTGCACACCCATCACGACCGCGGCGTTCGGCATCGGCGGCATCGGGAACTGCCCGCTCCGCGGCATCGCCGTCTCGCTCGGGCGATGACCGTAGACCCCACAGAAGGCCGCGGGCACACGGATCGAGCCGCCGATGTCGCTGCCGAACTCGAGAGGCGTGAACCCGGCCGCGAGCGCGGCGGCGCCGCCGCGGGTCGAGCCGCCCGGCGTTCGCCCGAGGTCCCACGGGTTGTTGGTCCGCCCGTAGACCGGGTTGACCGACTGCCAGTCGGAGAGCATCTGCGGCACGTTCGTCTTGGCCATGACCACTGCGCCCGCGCCCTTCACTCGCGTCGTGACGGGCGCGTCGTGCTCCGAGCGAAAGTCTTTCCACTGCGCCATGCCGGCGGTGGTGCGCAGACCGCGAACGTTGATCGATTCCTTCAGGGTCATCGGCAGCCCGAGCAGCGGCGCGTCCTCGCCGCGGGCCCGCCGCGCATCCGCGGCCTCGGCGTCACGCCGCGCGCGCTCGAAGTCGGGCTCGACGAGCGCGTTCAGCTCCGGATTGTGGCGCTCGATCCGCCGGCTGAGCAGCTCGAGCAGCTCGACGGCGGACACGCGGCGAGCCCGCAGCGCCGCGAGCATGTCGGTGGCGGTCGCGAAAGCATCGATGCGGTCACTCATGAGTCATCCCCTTTTCCCTGAACGCCAGCGACATTACCGCCGCCACCGAGCATGGTCAAGGATTCGCCCCGCCGCGCACCCGCTTCGCGGCGCTCTCGAGCGCGGTCATGAAGGCCAGCAAGGCCGGACGCGGCGAGCGCTCGCGCCGCCGGACGATCCCGATCCTCCGGTGGAGCGCCGGACGCAGCGGAATCAGGTTCAGCGCGCCGCCCCTGGCGTCGGCCTTGACCGCGATTTCCGACACGACCGAGAGGCCGAGCCCGGCGCCGACCAGCTTCTTCGTCGCCTCGGCGTTCCCGAGCTCCATCGCGACCCTCGGCGTGGCCCGGCCGCGCCGGAACCAGTCGTCCACCACGCGCCGGATGGTCCCGCCGCGCTCGTAGAGAATCACCGGCTCGCGGGCCAGCTCGGCGGCCGTCAGCGGCGCTCGCCGTCGCCAGCGCCGGCCGGGCGGCGCGATCGCCACGAGCCGATCGACGTAGAAGGGCGAGACGAGCAGGCCTCGGCCGACCGCAATGGGTAACGTCACGACGCCGACGTCGAGCTCACCGCGCGACACGGCCGACGCGATCTCGCCGGCATTGCCCGTCACGACGACCAGCTCCAGATCCGGATGCCGTGCACGGAGCCGCCGCAGCAGCGCCGGCAGGAGATAGATGCTGGCGGTGGCGCCCGTGCCGACGGTCACGCGGCCGGCCACGCGACCCCGCAGTCGCTGGATCGCCTCGCGCGCTTCGTCCAGCAGCTTGAAGGCGCGCCCGGCGTGCTCGAGAAGCACGACGCCGGCCTCGGTGGGCGACGCGCGCCGGCCGCGCCTCACCAGGAGCGGCACCCCCAGCACGCGCTCGAGATGACGGACGTGATGGCTGATCGCCGGCTGGCTCAGGTGCAGGATCTCACCAGCCCGCGAGAAGCCTCCCGAGCGCGCGATCGCCTGCAACGTTCGGACGTGTACCGGATTGATGTCCACGCTGTGCGCGCCCTCCTGTCTATCCAGAGCACATTATCTTGAATCAAATATATTCAAAGAATTCATTTTATGAATCTGCATGCACGCCGGAGACTCGGGGGTATGAGCCACGTGACCATTCGGGACGCCGAGCCGGCCGACGCCGATTCGATCGCGGTGATCTACAACCAGGGCATCGAGGACCGCCTGGCAACGCTCGAGACCGAGACGCGCTCGGCCGACGAGCGGCGGCGCTGGCTCGCGGCGCGCGGTCCCCGCCACCCGGTCATCGTCGGCCAGGTGGACGGCCGCGTGGTCGGCTGGGGCAGCCTGAACTCGTTCAACCCGCGGCCCGCCTACGATCACGTCGCGGACTTCTCGGTCTACGTCGGGCGTGACTGGCGCGGGCGAGGCGTGGGCCACCGGCTGCTCGAGACGCTCATCGCGCGGGCGCGCGAGCTCGCGTACCACAAGCTCGTGCTCGCGGCCTTCCCCTTCAACGCGGCCGGTCTCACGCTCTACCGGCGGCTCGGCTTCGCCGAGGTCGGCGTGTATCGCGAGCAGGGGCAGCTGGACGGCAAGTGGGTCGACGTCGTCGTGATGGAGCAACTTCTATGATCCGCGACGGCGGACCGCCCGTGTGGCTGAACGAGTACCACGCGGACTTTCTCGTTCACGACCGCCTCGAGGCGGCCCGCAGGGCCGCCGCGCATTGGTCGGTGCTCGACGCGATTCGGCGAAGCCGGCGGCCGCGCCGGCACCGCGTTGCCGAGGTGCTGGCGAGCCTCGGCCGGCGGCTCCGCTCGCTCCTCTGAGCGCTACGTCACCTCGAGCGGACGGGCCACCATGATGCCGCTGTGCGTCCGTACGCTCGCCACGTAGGTCGCCAGGTCCTCGTCGAGGACGACGGCGTTTCGCGTGGTCGACGCGTGCAGAAGCCTCGGGACACCCGCCTCGTCCCGGTACACCACGCCGGAGTGGGCGCAGTCGAGGCCGTCGATGGTGGTGGTGATGCCGACGATGTCGCCGGTGATCAACAGCCGCTGGGCGGCCGCGACCTTGTCTTTCGGCAGATAGAAGGTCGTGCGCGCATTGATCTCGGCCTCGATCAGCGTGATCTTCACGAGCTGGTCGGGGCTCGCCTTGAGCTGTCGATAGGCGCCGGGATGCGCGCTCATGAAGCTGACGCGCCGGGTGAAGCGCTCGGCGCCGGGAAGCTCGGGGGTGATCAGCCGGACGACGCGCTTGGCCTGGTTGTCAGCGAACCAGTCGCTCAGGTAGTGCAGCCGTGACGCGTAGTCGGTCAGCTGGCCGCCGCGATAGCGGAGGAAGCTGACCTCGGCCAGCAGCGCGTCCGGTGTCCGCTCGCCGCGCTTGAGGATCCGCGCGAAGGCGAGCGCCAGCTCGAAGAACGTGACGCAGTCCAGTCCCCGAAGGTCGACCGAGCACACCTCGCGGTCGTCGTAGAGCTCCAGGGTCGAGGCGACGTAGGGCGTCTGCCGCAAGGCCATGCCGATCGCGCCGATGCGCTCCCCAATCGGCAGCTCGCTCCACCGGCGCTCGCGCGCCTGGGTCAGGAGCCGATCGAAAACTTCACGTCCCTCGAAGACCTTCGGATCGGGAGCTCCGGCCGAAACGTACCAAGGCCGGGAGATGGCCAGTATCCCGGCGCTCGCCAGGACCCGACCTGTGATGGCGAGGAACTCTCGGCGCGCCGGTGGCGGGCTAGTCATCCCACCCAGGATCGCACGCTCAGCCCCGCTCGGCCGAGCGCCGCTCCACCTCCTCGGCCAGCGCGCGATGCTCCGCGCAGCCGATCACCGAGACGTCCGGGCGGCGGCCGGCGGCGTCGATCAGCCGGCGGATCGCCCTTCGTCGCCGCGCGGCCGGCGCCGGGTCGAGAGCCCCGCGCTCGATTTCGCGCTCGAGCGTCGCCAGCGCCTGGCTTCGATACTCCTCGCTCCGGCAGATCAGCGCGAGATCGCCGCCGGCGCCGAGAAACCGCCGCGCCGCGTCGGCGACACCCCACGTACCGGCGACCGCCGCCATCTCGAGGTCGTCGCTGAGGACGAAGCCGTCGAAGCCGAGATGTCGACGCAACAGCCCTGTGACCACCGCTTGTGAGAGCGAGCCGGGCAGCTCTGGGTCGAGCGCGCGGTAGCGGACGTGCGCGACCAGGACGGCGGGGCAGCCGGCGGCGAGCACCGCGCGGAACGGTACGAGCTCGCCGCGCTCCAGGTCGTCGAGCGTCGCGGACGTATCCGGCAGATCGTGATGAGAGTCGACCGAGGTCAGCCCGTGCCCCGGGAAATGCTTCGCGACGGGCACGAGCCCGGTGGGCCGCATCGCCTCGACGAACGCGGTGCCGAACGCCGCCACGGCGGCGGGCGCCGAGCCGAACGCCCGATCACCGATCACCGTGTTGGCCGGATCGAGCAAGCAGTCGAGCACCGGCGCGAGCCCGGAATCGAAGCCGGCGGCGCGCAGCTCGCGCGCCATCGCGCTCGCGACCGCGGCGGCCAGACGAGGCTCGCCGGTCCGTCCGATGGTGGCCGCCGTCGGAAATCGGGTGAACGGTGGTGGCAGGCGATGAACACGCCCGCCTTCGTGGTCGACCAACACCAACAGGTCGGGATCCAGGCTCCGCGCCTCGGCGGTCAGCGCGAGCACGGTTTCAAGAGTTGGACAGTTGCGCGTGAACAGCACGATGCCACCGAGCCCGGCGCGGTCGGCCTGCGCCGCGAGCGCGTCCGGAGTGCGCGTTCCGTCGAAGCCGATGGCCAGCAGGTGGCCCACCGGATCCACCGGCTTCGACACGTGCATGCTGAAGCCCGCCGACAGCGAACGCACTCGATCCTCGGGACGTCCGTAGGCGGTCAGCGCGACCGCCGGGATCTGGCCGCCGTCGGATCCGCCCAGCTCGCGCACCTTGCGGATGAGCGAGTACCCATCCTCGCCGGGCATCTCGATGTCCGAGACGAGCACGTGCGGCTTCCACGACCGGAGCACCGCCAAAGCCTCCGGCGGCGAGGAGCAGAGCCGGGTCTCCGCCTCCGCCCGCCGCAGGATCGTCGCGATCAGATCCAGCGCGTCGGGATCGTCGTCGACGACGAGAACGCGAAGGCCACGAAGCGACGGCCCTTGATAGGCCGGCACGGGCTGTCTGGCGGTCGGATGCGCGCGGTCTTCCTGCGAGGGGAGCGCCGCCACGAGCGGCAGCTTCACCCTGAAGGTCGCGCCCTTCCCCTCGCCGGCGCTCTCGGCGGTGACGGATCCCCCGTGCAGCTCGACCAGGTGGCGAACGAGAGCGAGCCCGATGCCGAGGCCGCCCTGGTTGCGCGTACTCCCGCTCTCGCCCTGCTTGAAGCGATCGAAGATGACGGGCAACAGCTCGGGCCGGATGCCGGCGCCGGTGTCGCTGACCACGATCTCGAGATGCGAGCCGACGCGCTGGACGGCCAGCTGGATCCGCCCGTCCCTCGGCGTGAACTTGACCGCGTTCATCAGGAGGTTCCAGACGACCTGCTGCAGGCGGTCGGGATCTCCGTTGAGCGGGCCGGCGCTCGGATCGACCAGAGACGAAAGCTCGAGCCCCTTGGCCTCGGCCGCCGGCCGGACCGCGTCGAGCGCGCCTTCGAGCACCCGATGGACGTCGACCGGCCGGATGTCGAGCCGCATCTTGCCGCTGACGATGCGGGACACATCGAGCAGATCGTCGATCAGCTGGAGCTGCACGTGCGCGTTCCGCACGATCGCATCGAGCGCGCGCGGGGTCGTCGTCGTGTCGATCTGGCCCATCTGGAGCATACGCGCCCAGCCGTAGACGGCGTTCATCGGCGTCCGTAGCTCGTGCGACAGCACCGCGAGGAACTCGTCCTTGGCCCGGTTGGCGCTCTCGGCTTGCGCGCGCGCCTGGTCGGCCTCGCTGTAGAGCGTCGCGTTATCGACGGCCAGCGCCGCGCGCCGAGCCAGCTCCTCGGCCATCGCGACGTCGGCCGTGTCGTACGCGTGTCCGGGTGTGGTGCGGACCAGGGTGATGGCGCCGATGACGCGCTGACGAGCCACCATCGGCACGGCGAGCGCGGAGCGCGGACGCAGCTGCCGCATGATCGCCAGGTGATGCGCGTCACGCGCGGTCGAGACGAGTGTTTCCTCGGTGACTTCCGGGATGGCGATCGTCGCCCGCGAGCGGAGCGCTTCGGCGGAAGGCTGCGGCGACGTCCAGTCGGGAGCGTATCTCTGGAGCTCCGAGAGGAGTGCCTCGGTGTCCGGGCCCGACGCCGAAACTGCGACTCGCTCCAAGGTGTTGTCACGCCCGACCAGGTCGATGATGCACCAGTCCGCGAATCGTGGGACCACGAGCCGCGAGACCGTGCGCAGGGTGGTCGCGGCCTCGAGCGAGGAGCTCAGAACGGCGCTCGATTCGGAGAGCAGGGTCGAGCGACGCTCGGCCGACTCGGCCCGCGCCCGCGCCGCCTGCTCCGCCCCGAACAGCCTGGCGCTCTCGGCCTCGGCGCGAATGCGCTCGCCGATGTCGCGCGCGATCTTCGAGGCGCCGATGACGCGGCCGTCGGCGTCCCTGATCGGCGACACCGTCAGCGCCACGTTGATTGGCGTACCGTCCTTGCGCATGCGCACGGTCTCGAAGTGCTCGACCGTTTCTCCGCGTCGCAGCCGGCTCAAGACGTCGTCTTCCTCGCCCTGGCGGTCGGCGGGCACGATCATCCTGATGGACCGGCCGATCGCCTCCGGCGCCGTGAAGCCGAAGAGTCGCTCGGCGGCCGGATTCCAGGCGGTGATGATCCCGTCCAGGTCCTTGCCGACGATTGCTTCCTCGGACGAGCGGACGATCGCGGCGAGCCGGAGCGACGCTTCCTCGGCGTGCCTGCGGTCCGTGGTGTCCTCGAGCAGAGCCGAGAACCCTTCTGGGGTGGGAAAGACGCGGGTCCTGAACCACCGCCCGTGCGGCCGGTAGAACGTCTCGAAGGTCACCGGTTCATTGCTGGCCGACGCGCGGCGCAGATGGGTTTCGATGTCGGTCCCGACGATGTCGGGAAAGAGATCCCAGATCGCGCGACCGACCATCGACGACGCGGTCTGCCGGAGCAGCTCGGCGGCGCGGGCGTTCGCGTACCGATAGCGCCAGTCTTCGTCGAAGACGACGAAGCCCTCGTCGATGCTCTGCAGCAGGCCCTCGAGACGACGCCGACTCCGATGCATGGTCTCGCTGAGCGCGCTGACCAGCCCACCAATCGCGATGAAGAGCAGCAGGCCGATGGCGTCGGCGAGGGTCGATACGTGCCAACTGTAGAAGGGAGGCATCCAGAAGTAGTTGACGAGCCCGGAGCCGAGAACGGCCGTCACCAGCCCGGGCCAGAAGCCCCCGGCCCACGCGCTCAAGACGACGGCGGGAACGAACGTCAGAAACGGCAGATCCTCGCCCCCGCCAGTGCCGCGGCCACGGCGAACGCGTAGCGTCCGGACACCGACCAGTCCGGAACTCGAATGTAGCTCGCTCGGGTGATTGCCATCGAAATCCCGCAACTTGAAGAAATACCACAGGAATGTCGAGGCGCCCAATTGCGCCGTCTCAGGACCCCTCCGTTCTGCGATAGAGTGTGCCTCGCGCCAAGGAGGCAGGGATGAAAGCGATCGTCTTCGCGCAAACCGGTGGTCCCGAAGTGCTGGCCCAGGCCGATGTTCCCAAGCCGGAGGTCCGTCCGGGCGGCGTCGTGATCAAGAGCCACGCGATCGGCGTGAACTTCGCCGACACGCGCTTCCGGCAGGGCACGTATACCGTCAAGCCGAAGCTCCCCGATATCCCCGGCATGGAGGCGGCGGGCGTGATCGAGGCGGTCGGCGAAGGCGTGACGAATCTTCGGCCCGGCATGCGCGTGGCGGCCTTCACCAGCCGGGCGTACGCCGAGTACTGCGCGTCGCCGGCGTTCATGGCGATCCCGCTCCCCGACTCCGTCAGCTTCGTTGACGGCGCGGCGTTCTTGATCCAGGCGCTGACGGCCTATCACCTGCTCTACACCGTCGACACGATCCGTCCAGGCCAAACCGTGCTCGTTCACGCGGCCGCCGGCGGGGTCGGACTCGCGGCGGTTCAGCTCGCGAAGGCGGCGGGCGCCCGCGTGTTCGGCACCGTCTCGAACGACAGCAAAGCGGCACTCGCGAAAGAGGCCGGCGCTGACGTCGTCATCAACTACGTGAAGGACAAGTTCTCCGACGAGGTGCTGCGGCTGACCGCGGACCGCGGAGTCGATCTGATTCTGGACGCGGTCGGCAAGCCGACGTTCGAGGAGGGCCTGCGCTGTCTGGCGCCGTTCGGACACATCGCGCTCTACGGGCGCGCGGGCGGCGCGCCCGATCCGCTCAATCTGTCGGCCCTCTCTCCGAAATCGCAGAAGGTCAGCGCGTTCTCGCTGCCGACCTTGACGCGAGGCTTTCCCGACAAGACCCGCGAGAGCGCCGAGCGATGCTTCGCGGTCATGCGAGAGGGCCGGCTCAAGGTCTACATCTCCCGGACGTACCCGCTGGCGCAGGCCGCGGAGGCCCACCGCTATCTCGAGTCACGCGAATCGACGGGCAAGCTGATCCTGTTGCCGTGATCCATTGAACGCACCCCCATGCGGGGAGAGAGGTGACGCGATGGATTTTGGACTACAAGGCAAGCGCGCGCTCGTGACCGGCGGCAGTCTCGGCATCGGCAAGGCGATCGCGCTCGAGCTCGCCCGCGAGGGCGTCGACGTCGCGATCGTCGCGCGCACGAAGGACCGGCTCGAGGCCGCGGCGCGCGAGCTGGAGGGACAGACCGGCCGGCGCGTCATCCCGCTCGTGGCCGACGTCACCAGCAAGGAGCAGGTCGATCGCGCGGTCGCCCAGGCGGCCGAGCGGCTCGGCGGCCTGCACATCCTGGTCAACAGCGGCTCGGCGCCCGGCGGCTCCGCGACGGCGACGGGGCCGATCGAGAGCGTCGTCGACGAGGAACTGCTGCACGACTTCAACGTGAAGTACGTGGGCGCCCTGCGCTGCGCGCGTGCCGCGATCCCCTACCTGAAGCAGAACGGGTGGGGACGGATCATCAACATCAGCGGCACCAACGCCCGGAACGCGGGCAACCTGAGCGGCGGCGCGCGCAACGGATCGCTCGTGCACCTGACCAAGACCCTGGCCGTGCAGCTCGGGCGCTACGGCATCACGGTCAACTGCGTTCACCCCGGCACGACGCGCACGGAGCGCACGCCGAAACTCCTGGCGGCCCGCGCCGCCGAGCTCGGCATCCCGGCCGACGAAGTCGAGAAGCGCGATTTCGCCTACGAGTCGCCGCGGGGCAACTCGATCTGTCGCATGGTGGACGCGTCCGAGATCGCCTATCTCACGGTCTTTCTCGCGTCGGACAAAGCATGGGCCGTCACCGGCGAGCTGGTCGTGGCGACCGGCGGAGCCGGCCGCTCCGTGTACTACTAGCGCTGAATTCTCATCGAAAGGACACGGCGATGGCCGACTGGAAGCCACCCACGCAAGATCGGATCGAGGGCTACTTCAAGGAGCTGAACAACTGGGGCCGCTGGATCTCATCACCGCCTCGAAGCGCGCGCAAGCCGCGGCGCTGGTGCGAACCGGCCGGACGGTCTCGCTCGCGCGAGACATCGGGCCCCAGCCGGCGATCATGTACAACGTGACGTTCCCGTCGAGCCGCGAGCGCGCCGACGTGGTGCTCGATCGGTTCGACCTCGTGTATCACGGCTTCTCGATCACGCACATCGACGCCCTGTGCCACGTGGCGTGGGACGGCGAGCTCTACAACGGCCGAGGGTTCAAGGACAGCTTGACCGCGGCCGGGGCGACCTGGTGCGCGATCGACGCCTACTTCGACGGCCTGACGACCCGGGGCGTGCTCCTCGACGTCGCCGCCGGTCGCAAGGAGGGATACGTCACGGTCGGTCAGCCGGTCACTCCGAAGGAGCTCGATGCGGTCGCCGCGCGGGCGGGAGTCACAGTCGAGCCGGGCGACGTGGTGGTCGTGCGCAACGGCGACGAGCCCTTCAGGAAGGCCAACCCCGACTGGGTTCCGCGCGTGTCGCCGCACCCGGGCATGCATCTGTCGTGTCTGGAATGGTTTCGCGAGAAGGACATCGCCGCGATCTCGTGGGACATGATGGATGAGCGCCCGACGACCTATCCGGGCTTCGCCATGAGCACGCACCTGGCCATTCCGTTCCTGGGTCTCGTGCTCGTGGACAACACGAATCCGGAGCGGCTGGCCCGCGCGTGTGCCGAGGAAGGGCGGTACGAGTTCCTCTTCACCGCGACGCCGATCCGGCTGGTCGGCTCGACGGGCGCGCCCGCGCACCCGCTGGCGATCTTCTAGCGGTCGGCGGCGACGAAACGCGCGGTCAGGCCGGACAGGAGCCGGGCCCGCGCAGCAGGACGCCCGGCGTGCGGCCGGTCGTCTGGCCGTTCTCCAGGGTCAGCTGACCGTTGACGATCGTGGCGGCGATCCCCTCCGCTTTCTGCACGAGGCGGCGGGCGCCGCCGGGCAGATCGGTCTCGACCGTCGGCATCGCCGGCTGCACGCGGTGCTCGTCGAACACCACGACGTCCGCCTTGTAACCCGCGCGCAGGAGCCCGCGGTCGTGGAGCTCCCACGCCGACGCGTTGTCGAAGGTGAGCTTGCGTACCGCCTCTTCGAGCGTGAACGCCTGCCGCGCGCGCACCCAGTAGCTCAGCAGATGAGTCTGGAGCGACGAGCCCATCTCCTGGCAGACGTGCGCGCCCGAGTCCGAGAACGTCGCGAGCGTTCGTCCATGCTGCAGCATCCCGAGCACGTGCTCCGGGTCCTCGTTCACGAGGGGCTGCACGAACACTTGGTTGTCGTTCTCGAGCACCAGATCGATCATGACCTCGACCGGATGGCGGTGACGCTCGGACGAGAGCTGGGCGACGGTCGGATCGTTCCAGTCGACGCCCTTCATGGCATAGAGGTTCGCGTAGTCGGGCCTGCGCGGATCGGTGGTGGCCGCGCCGCCGCCCTGGAACACGTTGTCCCGCGGCTTCATGCCGGCCTCTTCGGCGATCAGCTGGCGGCGCGTCGCCGGGTCGGCGAGGCGCCGCTTCTGCTCCGCGAGCGGCAGGCGGCGGAGCTGGCGCCACGCCGGCAAGACGTCGAACGGCAGATAGGACTTGAGCGAGAAGATGGCGTTGATCGAGCGTGTGGTGGTCTGCCCCCACATCCGCGCGCCCGCGGCCGCGCATTCGTCGAGGTACTCCAGCTGATAGGTCCACGGATTCGGCTGGTCGCCCTGACGGCTCGAGATCGTGCCGAACATCACCGGCCGTCCGGTATCGACCGCCAGCTGTTTGAGTCGCGCGAAGAATCGGCGCTGCGCCTCGCCTCCCGAAACGTCCGGACCGACCTGGAACACGCCGCTGTTCAGCTCGGCCATCGCGCCCACCAGACGATCGAGCTCCGTCCAGTCGGCGATGCGACTCGCCACCGGGGTGTTGTCGGGCGTGACGTGGGTCGTCGCGCGAGAGCTCGAGAAGCCCATCGCGCCGACGCGGATCGCCTCCCGCACCGCCGCGGCCATCCGCGTCAGGTCGTCCTCGGTCGCGCGCTCGGTCAAGGCGCGCTTGCCCATGACGTACATCCGCAGGGCCGAGTGGCCGATGTAGGCGCCGTAGTTGATCGCCTTGGGCAGGCGGTCGACGTTCGCCAGGTACTCGGGGAACGTCTCCCAGGCCCAGTCGATCCCCGCCATCATCGCTTCGGTCGGGATGTCCTCGACCGCGGTCAGGCAGCGAGCGAACCACTCGCGCTCCGCGGGCGGACACGGCGCCAGCGCGAATCCGCAATTGCCCATGATGACGGTGGTCACGCCGTGCCAGCAAGAGCAGCTCCCGATGCGATCCCACGCCACCTGGGCGTCCATGTGGGTGTGACCGTCGATGAAGCCCGGCGAGACGATCAGACCGTCGGCGTCGAGCGTGCGCTCGGCCGCCGATCGAATGCGCCCGATCTCGACGATCCGGCCGTCCTTGATTCCGACGTCGCCGCGATAGCGCGCGCCTCCCGAGCCATCGACGATAGTCCCGCCACGAACCACGAG
>WNFL01376671.1_pt5 | contig 14568 bp, 14 predicted proteins | sample 5400361 | NCBI WGS metagenome assembly WNFL01 (sample SAMN13153351, study PRJNA577476) | soil metagenome | isolation source: 40 cm soil on Douglas fir-dominated hillslope | place: USA:California | collected 2013-09-17
GGAGCCTGTCTGACAGGCTCGAAGCGAACGGAATTGCTTGCTAGCCTCCCTGCGGTGCGATTAAAGTCCCGGGCTGCCTAGCGGTTTCCCGCCGCAATTCATCAACTTATATGGTTAGGGAGCGATAAGAACGCCCTTAAGGTTACGGGCGCGTGTGAAGCATGGACAAGTGGATCGTACATAAATTTGGGGGTTCCAGCGTCGCCGACGCCGGCTGTTTCCGCCGCGTCGCTGAAATCGTCGAGGCATCGCCCAATCCGCGCGAAGCGGTGGTGTTGTCCGCCTGCCGCGGCGTGACGGACGCACTGCTCGGCTTGGTGACGCTGGCGGAAACGCCCGACGCCTATTTTCCGTCGGCCATCGAGGCACTCAAGAAGCGCCACGTCGAGCTGGCCCGGAGCCTCGTCTCCAAGGCGGCGTGCGATACCTATCGCGAGCAGCTGGAGCGGGATTGCCGCGACATCGCCGGCATGCTGCAGACCGTGCGCCTCATTCGCTCGTCGACCTACTCGATGCGCGACGTGATCTCCGGCTACGGCGAGATCTGGTCCACGCGCCTGTTTGCGCCGTTCCTCCGCGAGCGGGGCCGCATCAAGGGCGACGTCCTGTGGATCGACGCCCGCGAAGTCGTGATCGTCGAATGGGGCTCGCTCGGGCCCGCGGTTCAATGGGCGGTGAGCGAGGCGAATCTTCGGCGTCTGGTGCCGCCGGGGTTCACCGGCCGTCTGATCGTGACCGGTTTCGTCGCGACCACGGTCAAGGGCATTCAGACGACCCTGGGCCGCAACGGCAGCGATTTCTCCGGCTCCATCTTCGGCGCCCTGCTCGACGCGGCGGAAATCATCATCTGGACGGACGTCGACGGCGTGCTGTCGGCCGACCCGCGGCTGGTGCCGAACGCAGAGGTCATCGATCAGCTGTCGTACAACGAGGCCATGGAGCTCGCGTACTTCGGAGCCAAGGTGATCCACCCGCAGACCATGGAACCGGCGGTCGCGCGCGATATTCCCATCTTCATCCGCAATACTTTTGCACCGCAAAAGCGCGGCACCCTGATTTGCGCGAACCCCGTATCGGCGCTCAAGGTCAAGGGCATCACGACCATCGACCCGGTCGCGCTGGTGAACCTCGAGGGCGCGGGCATGATCGGGGTTCCGGGTACCGCGCACCGCTTATTTGGTGCGCTGCGTGATTCCGGCATCTCGGTGATCTTGATCTCCCAGGGCAGCTCGGAGCATTCGATTTGCTTCGCCATTCCGGAGGCGCAGGCGGTGCGCGCCGAGGAGGCCGTGCGGCGCGCCTTTGATGCGGAACTGCGCGACGGACAAATTCAGCGCGTGGAAGTCGAATTGGGGATGAGCATTCTGGCGGTGGTGGGCGACGGCATGGCCGGCGCGCACGGTGTCGCGGCGAACGTATTCAGCTCGCTGGGCGACGCGGCCATCAGCGTGCGGGCGATCGCCCAGGGCGCCTCGGAACGCAATATCTCGGTGGTGGTGGACGGCAAGGTGGGCGCCAAGGCGCTGCGCGCGGTGCATGCCGCCTTTTACCTGTCGCCGAACACCCTGTCGATCGGCTTGATCGGCGCCGGCACCGTGGGCCGCGTGCTGCTGGCGCAGATCCAGACGCAGATCGAACGTTTGCGCGCGCTGAATCTGGATTTGCGGGTGCGCGGAATCGCGACGTCCAAACGCATGCTGCTGGAACAGACGGCGGTCGATCTGGATCGTTGGGCGGAACGCCTGGCCGAGGCGGGAGAACCGCTGGATCTCGAGAAATTCGCCGCTCACGTGCAGGCGGACTACATACCGCACACGGTCATCATCGATTGCACGGCCAGCGCCGATGTCGGCATGAACTACGTGGCCTGGTTGAAGCGCGGCATACATATCGCAACGCCCAACAAGAAGGCGAACAGCGGCGCGCTGCCGTATTACCGTGCGTTGCAGGAGGCGGGCCGTGCGGCGGGCACGCATTATCTGTACGAAGCCACGGTGGGCGCGGGCCTGCCCATCATCCAGACCCTGCGCGACCTGCGCGAAACCGGCGATGAGATCACCCGCATCGAGGGCATATTCTCGGGCACGCTGGCTTACTTGTTCAATGTGTTCGACGGCCGCGAGGCGTTTTCGTCGATCGTGCGGTCCGCCAGGGCGAAAGGGTACACCGAGCCCGATCCGCGCGACGATCTGTCGGGCATGGACGTCGCCCGCAAGCTCATCATCCTGGCCCGCGAAATGGGCCTGACCTTGGAGATGGCGGACGTGCAGGTGGAAGGGCTGGTGCCGAAGGAACTCGAGAAGTGCAGCGTCGACGAATTCATGGCGCGCCTCCCGGAATTCGATGCCGCAATGGCGACGATGTTGAGGAGTGCGCGCGAGAAAAACGAAGTGCTGCGCTACGTCGGCCGGGTCGATCAGGATGGCAAGGCCACCGTGGGATTGATGCGCCTCGACTCCAGGCACGCCTTCGCTAATATTGCACTCACGGACAATGTCGTGCGATTCGCGACTCGCCGGTACTGCGACAATCCGTTGATCGTACAGGGGCCCGGAGCGGGTCCCGAGGTGACGGCCGCCGGCGTCTTCTCGGATCTATTGCGTCTATCGGCCTATCTCGGGGCACACCTCTAATGCTTACCGATGTCACTGCTTTCGCGCCGGCCACCGTTGCCAATGTGGGAATAGGCTTCGATATTCTGGGACACACGGTGGAGGCTGTCGGCGACAAAGTGCGCCTGCGCCGGATCGACGAGCCGGGGGTGCACATTCGCTCGATTACCGGGATCGCAGGCGAGTTGCCGGTCAACCCTGCGCACAATACCGCGGGGCGCGCGGTCCAGGCCATGCATGCGGAACTTGGGCTGGATTTCGGCTTTGAAATGGATATCGAAAAGGGTATTCCGCTCGGGTCCGGTCTCGGGGGATCGGCGGCTTCCGCGGTGGCCGCGGTGGTGGCCGCGAATGCCCTGCTGCGCGCGCCGCTGCCGCGGCTGCAGCTGCTCAAGTACGCCATGGAGGGCGAGATCGTCGCAAGCGGCTCCGCGCACATCGACAATATCGCCCCTTGCCTGTTCGGCGGATTGACTCTCACGGTCGGCATCGATCATCCGCGGGTGAAGCAGATTCCCGTTCCGCCCTCGCTGCGCTGTGTTCTGGCGCATCCGCACATGTATCTCGGGACGCGCGAGGCGCGCGCCATTCTCAAGACCGATGTCACTCGCTCGGATTTCGTGTGGGCCAGCGCCAATCTGGCGGGATTCATCAGCGGCTGCTATTCGAACGATCTGGATATGATCCGCGATTCCTTCAACGACGTGATCATCGAGCCGCAGCGGCATTCGTTGATTCCGGGGTTCAAAGACGTGCAGCGCGACGCCATGTCGGCCGGGGCGCTGGGATGCTCCATCTCCGGCGCGGGGCCGACGGTGTTTGCTTGGGCGGAGATCCAATATGCCGAGGCGGTGCGCGGCGCCATGGTGGCCGCCTTCGCCGCCCACGGCCTACAGTCGGACTCCTGGATTTCCGGAATGGAGAACTACGGGGCGAGAGTGGTGAAGGCCTGATGTCAGACCTCGAGTTCGTGAGCACGCGCGGGGCGGCGCCGAACGTTTCCTTGAGCGGAGCCATCGCGACAGGGTTGGCGCCCGACGGCGGCTTGTATGTTCCGGCACGCTTGCCGGCGGCGGATCCGGCCGCTGTCGCCGGACTCTCGAGATTGCCGGACGTGGCGCGCGCGGCGCTCGCGGGGTTCTTCGCCGGCGACCGGCTACAGCCCGTGCTCGGCGAGATTGCGGATGCCGCGCTGGATCTGGCCGCTCCGACGACTGCCGTCCGGGGCTGCCCGGATCCCTTGTTCGCGCTCGAGCTCCATCATGGACCGACCGCCGCGTTCAAGGACTTTGGCGCACGCTTCTTGGCCGAGAGCCTGCAGCGCCTGGAAGGCCGGGCGCCGCAGCCCCTGACCATCTTGGTGGCGACATCGGGCGACACCGGAGGCGCAGTGGCCGCGGCCTTCCACAAGCGGCCGTGGGTCCGCGTAGTGATCCTGTACCCGGCGGGCCTCGTGAGTCCGCGACAGGAACAACAGCTGACGTGCTGGGGGGAGAATGTCGCTTCGCTGCGGATCGCCGGCACTTTCGATGATTGTCAGCGGTTGGTGAAGGAGGCATTCAGTGATCCGGCGCTGACTCGCAGGCACCGGTTCAGTTCCGCCAACAGCATCAATATCGGCCGCTTGTTGCCGCAGATGGTCTATTACGTGGCGTCGAGTCTCGACGTGGAACGCCGCACCCGCTCCAAGGCGTCCTACATCATTCCGGCGGGCAATCTCGGCAATGCCTTCGCTGCGGTGTGGGCTCGCGCCCTGGGGTTCCCCATCGGGCGCATCGTTCTCGCGCACAATATCAATCGCACCGTGCCTGATTTTCTGAAGACCGGAATCTGGCAGCCGCGGCCCAGCGTCGCGACGCTGGCCTCGGCCATGGATGTCGGGAACCCCAGCAATATGGAGCGCATGCGGGCGCTCTATCCCAGTGTCCGCGAAATACGCGAACAATTGAGCGCCGACAGTGTCGATGACGCTACAATCCGAACTCGCATCGGAGAGGATTTCATGCGGTATGGACGCGAATGGTGCCCGCACACGGCGACCGCGGCGGAAGTCTATGGCCGCTTGAGTGAGACCGAACGCCGCTCGCCCTGGGTCGTGGTTGCCACGGCGCACCCCGCGAAGTTCAATGAAATCGTGGAGCCCATCATCGGCAGACCGGTCATGGTTCCCGCAAGCCTGAATCGGTTGCTGAATCTACCGCAGCACGCCGTGGATTTGCCGCCAACGCTCGAGGCTCTGGCCGCGGCGCTCGAATGACCAGCATTGGAACAGACCCGGAATGGATTGCGATAGGCTTAGGTGCATTGCTGCTGCTCGGCGGCGGCTATTGGGGTCTGCGCGCGTATCAGCGCAGGGCGCGGCGCCGCGCCTTGCTGGCGCGCTTGGAACGGGTCGCGTTCGCGGCGGCACACCAGGTGCTCGTTCCCGACGGCATGGGCGGGTTCATCCATATCGATCATTTGCTGCTCACGCCCCGCGGCGTATTGGTGCTGGATACTCGCCGCGTCGCCGGACTGATCTTCGGCGGAGATCAGATGAGCGACTGGACCGTCATGGGCCGGGGGCGGCGCTACACTTTCGATAACCCGCAGCCGGCGCTGTATGACCGAATCGCGGCGGTGAAAGCGCTGGTTGGAGACGTGCCGGTCGAAGGACGCCTGTTGTTTTCGAACGCCGGAAAATTCACCAAGGGATTTCCGAAGTGGGTACTGATGCTGGACGGCATCGAAGTGGAGTTTCCGGCCGTCGATCGGGGCATGCGGTCATCGCCGGCGTTTGCCCACTTCACGGAGGCGTGGGGTGGGCTGGTCAGGCAATTGCGGCCGAGCCCGCACCTGTTCACCAGTCTTTGACCAACCCGAAGAACAGGGTGGCGTTGCGCGTGGTCGATTCGGCCACGCTCTCGGGAGTCTCGCCGCGCAAATGCGCGACGGCGCGCGCGATGTGCGGAAGAAAGCAGGGCTCGTTGCGCCGCGATTTAGGGCGCGGGAGGAGATCGCGAGGCAATAGGTAGGGAGAATCCGTTTCCACCATCAGCCGATCGGCCGGGATATGAGGCACGGATTCGCGCAAGGTTTGCCCGCGTCGCTCGTCGTTCACCCAGCCCGTCACTCCGATATGCAGATCGAGCGCCAGATAGTCCTCGAGCTCGGATCTGCCTCCCGTGAAGCAATGCGCAACGCCGCCGCAGAGGACGCTGCGAAAATCCCTGAGGATGGCCGTAAAATCACCGTGTGCATCGCGTTGATGAAGAAAGACCGGCTTGCGCGCCGCGGACGCGAGCTCCAGCTGCGCGACAAAGGCTGCACGCTGCGCGCACCTAGGCGAGAAATTACGGTAATAGTCCAGGCCGCATTCGCCGACCGCAACCACCTCCGGCCGGCGCAGGAGGCCGGACAACTCGCCGCGCCGCGCCGTGTCGAAGCTCTGTGCATGATGAGGGTGCACGCCGGCGGTGCTGGACAAACGAGCCGGGTGTGCGGCTGCGAGCGCCGCCGCCTGGATGGAACTCGCCACATCGGCGCCGGTGACGACCTGACGGCGCACGCCGGCCTCGAGCGCGCGGGCCATCACCGCGTCACGATCGTGTGCAAAGCTGTCGTGGGTGAGATTCGACCCAATATCGATTAGTGATATCTTCATACCGCCATTGTAATCGCGGGCGCCGGCGCCCAAGGGCGTGAGGGAGCTGATAAATGCTGGTTGCCAGGCATCTCGTGGTGTGGGCACTGCTGTCGTGGGCGGCGGCGGCGTGGGCGCAACAAGGCGGCGACTACCAAGCGCAAATCCTCTATGCGTATCAGACCGAGGATACCAACAGCCTGGCGAATTTGAGTCAGGATTTGACCGCGCGGGTCAAGGAGGACGGGAACGACGCGTCGCTGCGGTATCACTTGGCCCACGCGCAGTACCGCCGGGGACTGCTCGCCGGGACCCCACGTGCTCATGAGGCGGAGACTGCATTCGCAGACTGCATCGACCAGCTGAAGCCCGTACTGTCGCAAGATGTCAAGTCAGTCGAGGCCCTGGTCCTGCAGTCCGCCTGCTACGCGGGCCTCGCCGACCGTCGAAAGATGGAGTCGGTCCTGCTGCGAGCGCGGTCGGACGAGCGGCTCAACGCCGCGCTCAAGCTCGCGCCGCGCAATCCGCGCGCGGTGCTTCTGTCGAGCATGGACGGATTGGCCCGCCGGCAGCATGCGTTCGCGCAGCTGCAGCTTGCTGTGCAATTATTCGATGAGTCCTCCGCCACGAGCATCGACACACCCGGTTGGGGACATGCCGAGGCGTACTTGGCTCTTGGACGGGAACTGCAGGCGCGCGGCGATCAATTGGGGGCCCGCAATTGGATCGAGAAATCCCTGATCGCCGCGCCCGACTACAAGGCCGCACAGCGGCAGTTGGCGCTGTTGACTCACCATTGAGCGCGAGCGCCGCCGTCCGCGAACCTGGTATGATTCGGCGCGATGAAGCCACAAGGCACGCAGTTATCGCTGTTCGAGACTCGCAGCTCCAGCGACCCATTTGCCGTCCGGGTCAGTCCGCGTGCGCGGCGGCTGACGGCGCGCGTGCACGTCGGCGGCCGCGTGGAAATCGTGGTGCCCGTGGGCGTCAACGCCCATACGGTGCGTGATTTCGTCCATCGATTCACGCCGTGGATCGATCGCAAGGTTGCCGCCATGCAGTGTTTCGCCGCGCCCACTGAGCCGGTGCCGGGGACCGTGGAGTTTGCGCTCACGGATGAGAAGTTCGCGGTGGATTGGCGCAGGGGATCGAAGCGCGGCCTCGAGCAAACGGCGGATCGGATCGAAGTCCACGCCTCCGATGAACGCGGAGCGCGCGAGCTGCTCCAGGGTTGGCTCAAGCGGGCCGCGTATGACCGGTTGGCCCCACGGTTGCTGCAATTGGCGAGCGAACTGAATTATCCGGTGGCGCGCGTGTCCATTCGCTGTCAACGAACCCGCTGGGGCAGTTGCTCGACGCGCGGCACGGTCACCTTGAATTGCTCCCTGCTTTTCTTGAGTTTGGAGGTCGTTCGCTATCTGTTCGTGCATGAGCTGGCGCATACCAAGCATATGAATCACTCGCCCAATTTCTGGCGCCTGGTGGAAAGAATCGAGCCGGACTACCGGCGCTTGGACCGTACCTTGCTCGCCGGCTGGCGAACGGTGCCCGGCTGGGTCTTCAAGACTTGAATATGGAAAAACCCACACCCACACCCAGGCCGTTCGTCGATTTGAGCGACGAGCAGGTGCATTGGGACCTCGGCGAGTCCCTGAGCTATTCGCAGTACCTCAATCTCGACAAGCTGTTGGATGCGCAGCATCCGCTGTCCTACCAGCACGACGAAATGCTGTTCATCGTCATTCATCAGGTCTCGGAGCTGTGGATGAAATTGTGCCTCCATGAACTCAACGCGACCGTCGACTGCGTGCGGCGCGATGACTTGGGCCCGACATTCAAGATGCTGGCGCGCGTCTCGACGATTCAACAACAATTGCTGCAATCCTGGGATGTGTTGGCCACGATCACCCCCTACGACTATTCGGCTTTCCGCAACACCTTGGGGAAGTCTTCGGGTTTTCAATCGCCCCAATACCGGATGCTGGAATTCCTCATCGGCAACAAGAATGCCGATACCATCAAGGTGTTTCGCGGCGACCCTCGAGCCTACGAGATGCTCGAGCGAGCGTTGCGCGCGCCCAGCCTGTACGACGAGGTGCTGCGCCTGCTGAGCCGCCGCGGCCTCGACGTGCCGCCGGAGGCGATCGACCGCGATTTCACGCTGCCCTACCAGGCCAGCAAACAGGTGGCGGCTGCGTGGCTCAGCGTCTATCACAACTCCGTCAAGGAATGGGATCTATACGAGCTGGCGGAACGCTTGGTGGACCTGGATTACAAGTTTCAGTTGTGGCGGTTCGCCCACGTCAAAACGGTCGAGCGCATCATCGGCTACAAGAGAGGCACGGGCGGAACGGGCGGCGTGTCGTATTTGACCAAGGCCCTGGAGCTCAAATTCTTCCCCGAGCTTTGGACCATCAGAACGTCCATGTAGGGCATCAGTGACCAAATTCCAAGATCAACTGCAGAACGTCAATGTCGCGTCCAGCGAGCTCCTGGCGACGCCCGAAGAAGTCAAACGGCGGCTGCCGCTCACGACGCGCGCGGCGGAAACGGTGTTCAAGTCCCGCGAAATCGTGCGGGCGATATTGGAGCGGCGCGATCCGCGCCTTTTCGTGGTGGTCGGTCCCTGCTCGATACACGACGTGGTCGCGGCCCGCGAATATGCCGCGCGCCTCGAGGCGCTGGCGGCGCAGGTCGAATCCACGCTGTTGCTCATCATGCGTGTGTACTTCGAAAAGCCCCGCACCACCGTGGGTTGGAAGGGATTGATCAACGATCCGGACTTGGATGATTCCTTTCACATCGAAAAGGGCATTCTCTTGGCGCGCGAGCTGCTGCTCTACGTCGCCGAGCTGGGGTTGCCTGCGGGCACCGAAGCGCTCGATCCCATCATGCCGCAGTATCTATCCGAGCTCATTACCTGGACGGCCATCGGCGCCCGCACCACCGAGTCGCAGACGCATCGGGAAATGGCGAGCGGCCTGTCGACGCCGGTCGGCTTCAAGAACGGCACCGACGGATCGCTCGCCACCTCGATCAACGCCCTGCAGTCGGTGCGGCATCCGCACCATTTTCTCGGCATCACGCAGCAGGGGCAGTCGGCGGTGTTTCGTACGCGCGGCAATGCGCATGCACACCTGGTGCTGCGCGGCGGCGGCGGCCGGGTCAACTACGACGCCGTGAGCATTGCCCTGGCGGAACGCGAGCTGGCCGCGGCCGAGCTGCCGGCCGCCGTGGTGGTCGATTGCAGCCACGGCAACTCCAACAAGGACCCGAGCCTGCAGCCCCAGGTGGCCGAAAACTGCATCGCTCAAATAGTCGACGGCAACCGCTCGATCGTCGGGCTCATGCTCGAGAGCCATTTGAAAGGGGGGAAGCAGACCATCCCGAAGGACTTGGGCACGCTCGAATACGGGATGTCCATCACCGATCCCTGCATCGACTGGCAAACCACCGAGAGCTTGCTGCTCAAGGCGCACCGGTCCTTGCAAGGCGTGCGACGCTGACGCGCGCGAGCGTCTGGCGGTTTTTCCAAAGACGATATCCGAGCAGCAGCGTGAGGCCGCAGACGTACAGCAGGGGCTCGCGTATGTCCTTTTTCACCTGCCACCAGAAGTGCCAGACGCCGAGGATGGCGATCAGGTAGACCAGGCGGTGCAGGCGCGTCCAGCGCCTTCCCAAGCGACGCTGTGCCTTGTTGGTGGACGTGACCGCCAAGGGAATCAACAGCAGCAATCCCAGCATGCCGATGGTGATGTAGGGCCGTTTGACGATGTCCTGCCACAGCGCGCCAAGCTTGCCGCTCTGATCGAGCAGCAGGTACACCGAGAAGTGCAGCAGCACGTAGAAGAACGCGAATAACCCGAACATCCGGCGAAACCGCAGCCAGATAGTCCAGTGCGTGAGGTCCCTGAGCGGGGTCATGCACAGGGTGATCATCACGAAGTTGAGCGTCCATCGGCCGCAGGTATGCAGCATGAGTTTGACCGGGTCGGCGCCCAGCGAGATGTCTCCTATGTGCGCCACGCCGACGGCATTCAGCGCGCCTGCGGTCAAGTGCAGAGCCGGGATCAAGCATGCCAGAAACACCAGCGGCTTCAGCACCCAGCGAATCTGCCACATCAAAAATATTTCCGCAGATCCATGCCGCTGTAGAGGCTGGCCACCTGCTCGGCGTAGCCATTGAAGGGAAGGGTGGGCCGCCGCGGGCCGAATGCACTCGAGCCGATGTGCCGTTCGCTGGCCTGGCTCCAGCGAGGATGGTCGACGGCCGGATTGACGTTGGCAAAAAAACCATACTCATTCGTCGCCGCGCCCGCCCAAGTGGTACGCGGCGCGCGCTCCGTGAATTTGATGCTGACGATGGCCTTGATGCCCTTGAAGCCGTACTTCCAGGGAACGATCAACCGCAGCGGCGCGCCGTTCTGATTCGGCAGCACCTTGCCGTACAGCCCGACCGCCATGAGCGTCAGGGGATGCATGGCCTCATCCATGCGCAGTCCCTCGACGTAGGGCCATTCGAGCACGGACGTATGTTGACCGGGCATTTGCTTCGGATCGTACAGGGTCTTGAACTCGACGAACTTCGCCTTGGATGTGGGTTTGAAGCGCTTGAGCAAATCGCCCAGCGGGAAGCCGACCCAAGGTACGACCATCGACCAGGCTTCCACGCAGCGCAGCCGGTAAACTCGCTCTTCCAAGGGATGCGGTTTGAGTATGTCTTCCAGGCTGAAGGTTCCCGTCACTTCGGCCTCGCCGCCGACGGTGACGTTCCAGGGCTGGGTGCGAAATTTCTGTGCGTTCTCCGAGGGATCGGATTTATCCGTTCCGAATTCGTAGTAATTGTTGTAGGTGCTGATGTCGCGGTACGCGTTGGGCGCGTCTGTAACGCTCAGGGCGGCATTGCGCACGTAGCTGAGCGCGCCCGCCGGCTGCGCGAATGCCGCACGGCCGAATCCGCCGATGCTTTGCACGGCCGCAACACCTAAGCCGCCGGCGAGCAGGGCACGCCGCGACAAGTACCGGTCGTACGGAGTGATGTCGGACGGCCGGATCTTGGCCGAATCGGTCGATCTCTTGCGCATGGCTCCTCTCAGCTGTCCAAAGTATGCATCTAGATCAATAGACCGGTCGACCGCGGTGATTGTTTCGGCTCCCGCGGGTTTAAGTCCAGTTGGAGGCGGGTATGCCCGATTGCCCCGCCAGGGCGCGTGCGGCGGCATTGGCGTTTACCAGCAGCGCGCGATCGGCGTGCCGCATGTGGTCCAAGTCGGAGGCACTGTTGCCATAGGCCACTATCGGCAAATCGGGGTATTGCGTGCGCAGCCAGGTGAGGCAGCGCAGTTTTTCGGCGCCGCGGCGATTCGCGGTTTTCAGCGTGCCCGCCAGGCGGTCCCCCTGCCATTCGACCTCCGTGCACAACGTGCGTTCGAAGCCCAACGCGCGGCCGATGCGGGGCACGTATAAATCCGGGCTGGCCGACAGCAGGACCAGGTGATCGCCCGCCTCGCGATGCGCTTCGAGCATGGCGAGCCCGGCCAGTCTGAATCGGTGGCGGGGCTTCAACGTGTCCACGAAAGAGTCGGCGCAGGCGTCGATGGCGGTGCGGGTGGCACCGCCCATGACCATGCGGATGACCCGGGATTTCAGCAAGCCGCGATCGCGATTTTGTACGAGGAAGCTGCCCAAGGCGAACGGCAGGCGCCATAGCCGGAGCAGGCGCCACGGATGCCGGCGTAAGAAGCTCATCAGGAACGGGAGCAGCGTATCGCGCCAGGTCAACGTGCCATCCAGATCGAATACGGCGACCCAGCGCGGCGGTGCCGCAGTCTGGGCGGCAGCGTCCGGGGCGGCGGTCTCTCTGGATGTCATGGGTGCGGCCAGGCGATCATGGGGGGGTATATATTAATTAATACAATTAGTTAAGACAATTATCTCGAAATATAATTACAGTACCCTGCCATAGTTCATCACAATCCTGCCACAGCGTCGGCACTCGACCTTCGGACACTCGATCATCTTACTGGGAGGTCCGTATGTCCGGTCTGAATCGAATGAATCCATTGCTGATAAAAATGCTCAGCGTCGTACTGCTCACGCTGGCGCTGCTGTTTCCCCTCAGTCGGGTGGAGTCCTTGATTGCGGAACGCGCCGCGTTGCGCGATAGCGCAGTGGAGCGCGTGGCCAATGGCGTTGGACATGCGGCGATCATCGGCGCCGTGATGATGGTCGTGCCGGTGACTCGTACCTGGGTGGATGACGGCAAGGAATACTCGGAAACCAAGCGCCATCACGTCCTGGCAAGTTCGGTCGATGTAACGGGCACCGTCGGCGGCGAACTGCGCAGGTCCGGCATCTACAGCGTACCGACATTCAAAGCCACCGTGCACATTGCCGGCTCGATGTCCGACGAGGGGTTGATGGGGGTGTTGGCGCCGGAGCACGGCGTGACCAAGAAGATCGGCGACGCTACGTTGTTTCTGGCGGTGTCCGATCCGAGCGGCATCCGCGTCCTGGATGGAATCCGCATCGACGACACGCTCGAGCCGGTTTCCGCCGCCACGGACGCCGGGCTGCAAGGGGTGTCCGCTCCGCTCGCTTCCATCGTTTCAAGCGCACCGCGGCGCATGACCTTTGCGGTGGATCTGGTGATTTCGGGCACGCAGCGCCTGCAGTTCCTGCCGTTCGCACAGTCGACGCACGTGCACCTGGTATCTCCCTGGCCTAGCCCGAGTTTCAGCGGAGCATTTTCACCGAGTGCAGCGCCGCAGGTCGGTCCCGACGGATTCACCGCCGATTGGCGCGTGCTGCAGATCAATCGCGACTATCCGCAGCTCTGGGCCGACGGCGGCGTGAGCGACGCGCAAATAGCAAAATCCGCGTTCGGCGTGGATTTCTACCAACCGGTGGATGCCTATCAGCGCGACTATCGGGCCACCCACTACGCGGTGCTGTTCATTGCGCTCACCTTCATGGCACTGTTTCTGTGGGAGCACACGCTCGGTACTCCGGTCCACGCCATGCAGTACGCCATGACCGGTGCGGCATTGTCGGTCTTCTACCTGGTATTGACGGCAGTCAGCGAACATCTGGATTTCGCGGCGTCCTATGGGCTGGCCGCTTCCTCCATGACCGGCTTGCTGTCGATTTATTTCAGCGGCGTGTTGAAGTCTCGTACGGCGGGGATGGTGACCGGTGCAATCGAGGGAGTCTGATATTCTTTGCTGTACCTTCTCGTGCTCTCGGAGGACTACGCCTTGTTGTTCGGCGCACTCGCGATATTCTTCCTGCTAGCCATCATCATGATAGGTACCCGAAAGCTCGATTGGTATCGGGTTGCCGGATCTCAGAGGCTTCAGGGTTGAGTCCATCGGCCGCCATCGTGGGGGCGGGTGCCATCGGCGCCTGGATCGGCGACGCTCTGGACCGGGCCGGATGGGACGTATCGATGCTGGCGCGCGGGCCGACCCTGGCCGCGCTTCATTCCGGCGGCCTCACCGTCGAGCGGGGAGGTGAGACGCGGCACAGCAGGCCGCGCGCCGGATCGCCGGCCGAACTCGGCATTCATGACTATGTCTTCCTCACCGTGAAGGCGCATGTCTTGCCGGATCTCGCGCCTTCCTTGAGCCCCCTCATCGGCCCTGCCACCGTGGTCATCAGCGGGACCAACGGCATCCCATGGTGGTTCTTCCATGATTTCGGCGGGGTGCTGGCGAATCAGCCGCTTCAGTCGGTCGACCCGGTTCAATCGCAGGAGCGGACGTTTCCGCGGAAACGCATACTGGGGTCCGTGGTGCATGCATCGGCGCGAGTCCTTACCCCTGGGCATGTCCAGGTGGTGGCTGCTGACCGCCTGCTTCTGGGTGAACCCAACGGTGAGGTCACGGACCGGGTTCAGGCCGTGGTGAGTGGATTGCGCAGCGGCGGCGTCAACGCGGAAATATCGCAGCGTATTCGCCATGACGTGTGGGCCAAACTCTGGGGCAACATGAACATGAATCCGTTGAGCGCCCTGACGCGTTCCGGGACATCAAAGATGCTCGCCGATCCGGACGTCCGTGAATTGTGCGTACGCATGATGGAAGAGATGCAACTGTGCGCGCAGCGTCTGGATTTGCAGATGAGCATGACACCCGCCGAGCGAATCGCGGTGACGCAGCGTCTCGGCGATTTCAAGACATCGATGCTCGCCGACCTTGAAGGCGGGCGGCCGCTCGAGCTTGCTCCGCAGCTCGGCGCGGTCGCCGAGATAGCGCTTAGGCTCGACGTCCCGGCGCCGTTCGTGCGCTCGATTCTCGGCTTGACTCGGCTCCTCAGCACGTAGGACGCGGCCCA
>WNFL01198098.1_pt1 | contig 14554 bp, 10 predicted proteins | sample 5400361 | NCBI WGS metagenome assembly WNFL01 (sample SAMN13153351, study PRJNA577476) | soil metagenome | isolation source: 40 cm soil on Douglas fir-dominated hillslope | place: USA:California | collected 2013-09-17
TGGTCTCGCGCGACGGGAAGGTTGGCGCTGCGTTCAGCGTCTGGGCCCCAAACGCGCGACTGGTTTCAGTGATCGGGAGCTTTAACGCGTGGGGTGCACGCACCAATCTACTGGCTCCGCGGGGCGAGTCTGGCATCTGGGAAGGGTTCATCCCCGGCGTGACCAAGGGCGCGCTCTACAAGTTTCACATCGAGTCGCGGAGCCATGGATATCAGGTCGACAAGGCCGATCCCATGGGGCTTTTGCACGAGAAGCCTCCTCGCACTGCCTCCGTGGTGTGGGACCTCGACTACCAGTGGGGTGACCGCGAGTGGATGGAGAAGCGTGCCCCTCGCAACTCCCTGCGCGCGCCACAATCCGTTTATGAAGTTCATCTTGGCTCGTGGATGCGCGTTCCCGAGGAGCACAATCGCCCGTTAACCTATCGCGAAACCGCCCCGCGTCTTGCCGAGTACGTGGGACGCATGGGTTTTACCCACGTAGAATTCCTGCCGGTGATGGAGCATCCCTTCTACGGTTCCTGGGGATATCAGACCACTGGCTATTTTGCTCCCACCTCGCGCTACGGCACGCCGCAGGATTTTATGTATCTGGTGGACTACCTGCACCAGCATGGCATTGCCGTCATCTTGGATTGGGTGCCTTCGCACTTCCCTTCCGACGCTCACGGGCTCGCTTACTTTGACGGCACGCATCTCTACGAGCATGCGGACTCGCGGCAGGGGTTTCATCCCGACTGGAAGACACACATCTTCAACTACGGTCGCACCGAGGTTCGCAGCTTTCTGATGTCGAGCGCGATGTTCTGGCTCGACAAGTATCACATCGACGGTTTGCGCGTAGATGCCGTAGCTTCCACACTCTATCTGGACTATTCCCGTAAAGCGGGCGAGTGGATTCCGAACAAATTCGGTGGGCGCGAGAATCTGGAAGCCATCGACTTCCTGCGCCGCTTTAATCAGGAAGCGTACAAGGAACATCCGGAGATCCAGACCATTGCCGAAGAGTCCACTTCGTGGCCCATGGTTTCGCGGCCGGTGTACCTGGGGGGCTTGGGCTTTGGCATGAAATGGGATATGGGATGGATGCACGACACGCTCGAATACTTTAAGCAGGATCCCATTCACCGCAAATATCATCACAGCAAGCTCACCTTCCGCATGCTGTATTCGTTTCAGGAAAACTTCGTGTTGCCGCTTTCGCACGACGAAGTCGTCCACGGCAAAGGATCGCTGATCGGCAAGATGCCCGGCAGTGAGCGCGACCGCTTTGCCAACCTGCGACTTTTGTTTGGCTACATGTACGCCCAGCCGGGAAAGAAGTTGCTGTTCATGGGTGACGAGTTCGGTCAGGTCCGCGAGTGGGCGCACGATACCAGCCTGGAGTGGGACGTTCTTCAATATCAAGTTCACAGCGGCATGCAAAACTGGGTGGCACAGTTGAACCTGGTTTACCGCAGCGAACCCGCCCTGCACGTGCTCGATACCAATCCCGCAGGCTTCGAGTGGGTGGATTGCAACGACAATCTGACCAGCACGATTTCTCTGTTGCGCAAGAGTGAGTCTGCGAAAGATACGGTACTCATCGTGTGCAACTTCACACCGATTACGCGCGTGAGCTACCGCGTGGGCGTGCCGGAAGGCGGCTATTGGCGCGAACTGCTGAACAGCGACGCTTTGGAATACGGCGGCACCGGCGTGGGGAACCTGGGCGGAGCACATGCCGACGCGGAGTCGGCCCATGGACGGCCCTATTCGTTGAGACTCACGTTGCCGCCGCTGTCGGCGTTGTTCTTGAAAGCGGGGTAATGTCGCTCGGCAGCTTTCTTTGGTAGGATCTGACGGGCTCTCCCCGGCAAGCCGGCGCATTTTCCTAGTTCGTGCAGCCCGAAGCAGTGAATCCGCTACCGCTGTTGTCAACATTCCCGACTACGATCAGATTGTTGTTAATCCCGGTTGCCGCGGTATGGGCGGGATCAGCAGGATCACTAATCTTCGTAAAGGTTCCATTGTTCCATACGAAGCCTTTGTATTGGCTGTAGGAACTGTTGTAGAAAGCGCCAACGATCACGTTGTTGTCATTCACGGCCGAGACATTGTTGTTGGCTGCTCCTGGATAGTCGATTACCGTGAATGCGCCGTTCTCCTCGAGAAATCCGTGTCCGGCATTCGATGTGTCGGTGTAAGCTCCAACCATTACGCCGTTATTGTTGATCCCGGTAACGAAAGTGGCGGCGGCGCCAGGATAGTCAACGACCGTATACGTGCCAGCAAAATAGGAAAATCCGTGGGAAATGCCAAGGCTATCCTGATAGCTGCCCACGATCTGGCCGTGAACATTCATTCCGTAGGCATACGTGGCGAGGGATCCGGGATAGGAAATCTCCGCATATTTCCCATTGCTCCATACATAGCCCTGCTGCGAGCCGAAGAGTGTTACCTGGTAGGATCCGACCACAGCCCCGGCGTCACTAATCCCGTATGCGTTGGTGAAGGCGGCACCGGGGTAGACATAGTTCGAAACCACGCCATTCTGCCAAACGTATCCGAACTGAGAACCGGAATTGGGATTGTAGGTTCCGACAATGGCGCCTTTATTGTTGATGCCATAAACCGAAGTGAAGTAAGCGCCCGGTATCTGGAACTGTCGATAAGTGCAGGTAGCCGAAAAATCGATGGTGGACTGAGCTATCCCGGTGGCGATCAGCAAAGCCACGGGCATCAGGAAGCGAACGGCAGTCTTAAACATGGGTATACACCTCCATAGGAATTGAGCGCCAAGGTGGAATCTGCGCAAAAAAGCAAATGCGCCATCTCGGATGCGGCGCTCGAAAAGAAGGTTTGCGCGGCGGTGCGGTTTGCCGCTGCAGACAGTACGCTGCTGCGCGGGCGGGCTGCATAAACTATTGATGTCTAAGGGTTCTCAGGTCGTCTCGCAATACATCACCGACTTCTCCGTCGTGCTATTCTGCCCTGAGAAGCGTCTCCCATGCGGATTCTGACCCGCTACATTCTTCGCGAAGTCTCCTCGCACGCCGTCATCGGCGCGGCTATTTTCACTTTTGTGCTGTTCACGCGCGATCTGGGACGCATTCTGGAACTGGTGGTCCGCGCCAGCGCGCCGCTGCCCAGCGTTGCCGAGATTTTCCTCTACACCGTGCCGCTCGCGCTCGCATATACCATCCCGATGAGCGTTCTTGTCGGGATTCTCATTGGATTGAGCCGGCTCGCAGCCGATAGTGAAATTACCGCCATGCGCGCCAGCGGCATGGGCGTGTGGAGCTTTGGCCGCGTCCTCGCGATTTTCGTCGCCGCCGCGTGGATGCTGGCTCTGGGCAATTCGCTTTATGTGGCGCCGTGGTCGCTGGCGTCGCTGGGGCATCTGGAGGAACAACTCAAGGGCTCGCAAGTTTCTTTCGAAGTGCGGCCCCGCGTTTTTTATGAAGGGTTCCCGAAGCTCGTGCTCTATGTGCAGGACGTTCACAGCGCCCAGGGTGGCGCAGTTTGGAACGGAGTATTTCTGGCCGATATCTCGGATGCTTCGAATCCCCGCATCACGCTGGCCCGCGAAGGCATCCTCGTTCCCGAGGGCCAGGACCGTCTGCACCTGCATTTAATCAACGGGTCCAGTCACGAAACCGATCCCGCGCAAGCCGATCATTATCAAATCTCCACTTTTGAGCAGACGGATATCCCGATTGAGCTCCCTTCGACGGAAAACAAGGCAGACGAGCAAGTCCCGTATAAAGCCATGGGCACGTGGGCGCTGCATGATCGCGCTGCCAGCGTCGATCCCGCGACGGCGCGCTTGTACCTGATTGAGTTTCATAACCGCTTCGCCTTGCCCACGGCGTGTTTGGTGCTGGCCATGGTCGGAATCCCTTTGGGACTCTCGTCGAAGAAGAGCGGGAAGTCCGGCGGATTCGTGCTTACGATCGCGCTGGTCTTCGTCTACTACTTTGTCTCGCTGATCGGAGTTTCGCTGGCCAAGCAGGGCAGGGTCAGTCCCGCGATCGGGGCCTGGCTGGCCAACTTCGTATTCTTCGCTGCAGCGTTGTTCCTGTTGTGGCAGGCGGAGCGGCGGCCGTTTGCGCTGTCGGCCATCCGGCTGGCGTGGAAGGGCGACGAACTTCCGGCGAATGGCCTGGCGCACGACAGACGGCGCTGGCGCAGGGAAGCCAATGCCTTCGAGCGCGCCTCTACGCGACGGCGGGTGTTCAGTGCCAGTTTTCCCACGCTGCTCGATGACTATGTGCTGCGCGATTTTTTCCTCTACCTGGGGATGATAGTCTCTGCATTTCTTGTCCTGCTGCTGGTGTTCACTCTGTTCGAATTGCTGGGGGACATCCTTCGCAACCAAACACCCGCCCTCGTGGTCGCGGAGTATTTGCTCAATGTTTCTCCCTATCTGCTCTACAGCGTTGCACCGCTGATCATGCTGCTGGCGGTGCTGATCACTTTCGGGCTAATGAACCGCTCTAATGAGATCACCGCAATCAAGGCCACCGGAACCAGCGTCTACCGCATCGTGACGCCCGTGCTGTTCGCCGCCGCGGTACTGGCCGCAGGATTGTTCTTTGCCGATCAGTTCTACCTGCCCCATACCAACAAGCGCCAGGAAGCGCTGCACAACCAGATCAAGGGGAAGCCGCCGCAAACCTATCTGCGTCCCGACCGCCGGTGGATCTTCGGCCAGCACAACGACATTTACTACTACCAGTTTTTCGATGCCGACCGCGATCAGTTCGCCAACCTCACCATCTTTCAACTTGATCCGGCGACCTTTGCCATCACCAAGCGCATTCATGCGGACCGTGCCCACTGGGCCGACAGCATGAGCCGCTGGATCTACGAACGAGGCTGGCAGCGGTCATTGCACAGTGCAGCCATCGCCGGCTATCAGACTTTCGACGTCTCTACTTTCCCTGAACTCGGCGAGACGCCCTCTTATTTCAAGAAGGAGGTAAAGCAGTACTCCGAGATGAACTATGAGGAACTGCGCCGCTACATTCGCGACCTGCAACAAAGCGGCTTCGACGTGGTGCGGCTCCGGGTGCAATTGAACAAGAAGCTCTCTTATCCGCTGATCACGCTGATTATGGCGGTGCTCGCGGTTCCGTTCTCTATGTCCGCGGCGAAGAAAGGCGCCATCACGGGAGTTGCGGTCGCGGTGGGAATCGCGCTGGTCTACACCGTAGTGTCGCGGCTGTTCGAAGCGATGGGGGACATCAGCCAACTGCCGCCGGCCTTGGCCGCGTGGTCGCCGGACCTGATCTTCGCGCTAGTGGGCGCTTATCTGATTTTGAAGATTCCAACTTAGTGTTGCGGCGGAGGATAGCGCCGCCGACCCGGAGGCTTTCCGGATGTAGTCCGACCTCCGCAGCCGCAGGCAAGATGCAGACGCTACAAGAAACTACTTCACCGCTACTCCCGACGGATAACTCAACGTCGTAAACGGCGACACGGGCGTCAAGGTTCCTGCTGCGGGCGTGATGGCATATTCCGAAACATTCGCGGAATTGGAGTTCGCCACGAAGAGCCAGCTGTCATCGCTGCGAATGGCAATCGAGTTTGGCCCCGAGTTTGTGGCCACAGTGCTGAGTGGCGTCAGAGAACCGCTGGCGGAGCCGATGCGGAATGCGGATATTTGGCTCGATCCCGTATCCACGACGTACAAGAAGTTGGCATACGCATCCACCGCAATGGGCCCGGGATGATCGCCGACAGAATAGGGCGAACCGGCGACCAGCTGCAGGCTGTAGTCCGCTTGCGGGCAAGTCGGCGAAACCACACTGCAGATCGTGTAAGCGCTGACATTATTTGTGTTTGTGTTCGCCACGTAAACAAACCGATTGCAGGGATCCACGGCCACACCCGAAGGTAAAGTGCCGGTCGGAACTGCAACGGTAGGAACCAAAGTTAAGCTGCCGGTTGAGCTAACGAGGTAATTCACCACCACATTATCGACAGAATCCGCCACATAAAGATTTTGCGTCGCGGGGGCCGTCTGTCCGGAACAAGGCGCAAAGTGAGCAGGGAAAACCGTCGGTGTGAGAGCCAGCGCCGAGGCGCTCGGAGTAGAGCCACCCGTCTGCACGGGAAGCGGGAAAGGAGATCCAGGGGTATTGGGAGACGTACACGAAACCGGGCTTACTTCGACGAGGGCAGCGTTGCTGCCGATAGCAAACACTGAGACTGACCCTGGCACTGGGTTTCCGGTCGCGTCGGCGGTCGCGCTGTTTGCCACGAACAGAAACTTTCCTGCTGAATCCATGGCCAAGGCCACCGGGGTCACAGGAACAGATTCGCAAGTGCTACCGATAGTGAGAATGGCGTTGCTTAACGCTGTCGTCGCTGCTGCTGACAGTTTGCCGTCGGACGCGATCTGAAAAGTGGCTATACCCGTGAGATTGCCTGGACCCGCAGGCAAGGTCGGATCCAGGGTAACCAGTAAATATGCGAATGCGCCTGCAGGATCGAGCACGACCGACGATGGCAGTCCCGGCGTCGTAGGTCCGCTAGCGTTGTTAATCTGCGAAACATGGCCGTTGCCAAGATTGAGGCTGAAGGTCTGCATCACCTTAGAATCGCGGCTGGGGACGACCACTAAACCATTGGAGGAAGATGAGTACTTGGTGCTGCAAGCCATCACGAAGCCGAGTGACACCAGGGCTAGAACCGCAATCCAGGCAAACCTTGTCCGCATTCTTCGCTTTATCTCCTGTGAACGCTCGTATGAAGTCCCCGGCCGCCGCCAACCAGGCATGAACACTATTTGAAGGCGTGAATTACCATTCATTTATGTATCAGGAATGCGCGGGAAGAGCAAACTCCCGCCTGGAGGTAAGAACCGCAGAGACGGCGGGGAGTTGCCTGAAGGCAGTGGACAGTAGCCAGTGATCAGTGGGCAGTCGAATCTTGCAGGTCACTGGCCACTGACCCCTGCACCTATGCTTCCCGTCCCGCTGGAACGGTTTCGCGAACTTCCTTCGCGCCGTCGCGCGCCGGCACAAGAGGCAGACGAATTTCAACCATTAGTCCGCCTTCAGCCCGGTTAATCGCTGAAACGAGTCCGCCATGGAAGCGTATTGCGCGTTCGGCAATCGCGAGGCCCAGCCCGACCCCACCAGTCTGCCGGCCACGAGCATCGTCCAGACGGTAGAACGGCTGAAACAGTTTTTCCAGCGCATCTGCGGGAACGCCATCGCCGCAATCGGTCACTCGAACCACCGCCTCCTCACCGCCGGCGCTTTCCGTCTTCTCCAGATGGATCTCGACCGTCGTGCCTTCGCGGGTGTAGCGGATGGCGTTTCGCACCACGTTCTCGATCGCACTGTGCAACAGGGATGCATCTCCGCGCACTGTCCAGTTTCCTGGTGGGATTTCGCTGTGTACGTGGCAGCGACGCGCCTGCGCTTCGAACTCCGCGTCTTCGGCGACGTCGAGAACCACTTCCTCCAGCGAGACCGGTGTGGAAGGCACGCGCTGCTGGCCATCCTCCATGCGCGCCAAAGTCAGCAGGCGGCCAATGAGTTCGTTGAGGCGGCCGGCCTCGAGTTCAATGCGCTCCAGCATGCTTGCGGTTTCTGCCCCGGACCGCTGCCGAGCCAGGCCCAGTGCCACATTCAGGCGCGCGAGTGGAGAGCGCAATTCGTGAGAGATGTCATTCAACAGCCGCGACTGGGCTTTGACCAGAGTCTCGAGCCGGCCGGCCATGGTGTCAAAATCGCGAACCAGTCCAGCAATCTCATCGTGCCGTTTGCTGTTTGGATCGCCGGCGCGAGCGGTCAGGTCACCGGCTGCGAGCTGCTGAGTTGCGGCGCGCAGGCGGGAAACGGGCTTGGTCATATACCACGCCAGGAGATAGCAAACTAATCCTGAGGAAAGGACCGCAATGATCAAACCCGGAACCGGCATGCCGCGCGGTCCGAAAAACACGCGCGGCCCGGGGGGCAAGCCGAGCACCAGAGTGTAGCGGTGCTGGCCGTCCGACGACGCGCGCGATTCGCGCAGAACTGTGGGAACAGGAATAATAAAACCGTCGTGTGGATTTCGGGATCCGCCGCGGGCCACGCGATCCGCCCAGTCGGGCGCGGCGCGATGCGAAATTTCGTTGCCCCGCTCGTCGAAGATATAGGCCCGCACGTGTTGCTGCGCCTCAACCGACTCGATGTACTGCCGAACCTGCCGCTCTCCGCCCTGCTCATACTCGCTCACCGCCTCGTTGAGAACGGATGTGCGCAGAGCCTCCCAACTGGAGTTTCGTTGGGGGCGAAAGGCAAGGGTAACCAGAATCGCGAGCACAACAAATAGAGCCTGGGCCAGCCAGAAGGAAACAAAAATCTTGAGGAAGAGGCTCTTCATTACGTTGCCTTAACCTTCTCCTCTGCCTTTTCCCGCGGCTTGGCGAAAATGTAGCCCACACCGCGGATCGTCTTGATGTGCTCATCGGCGTCGGTGTCTCCCAGTTTCTTGCGGACTTTGCTGACATGCATGTCGATGCTGCGGTCAAAGGGCGAGAACTTGCGGCTGAGCACGGCATTCACCAGACGCTCGCGAGGGACCACGCGGCCAGCCTCCCGCAGCAGCACTTCCAGCAGATTAAATTCGACCGAGGTGAGGTCGACCGGCTGGCCGTCGCGACGCACGCTGCGCGTGGCAGGATCGAGTTCAATCTCACCCACGCGGACAATATCCGGCGTGGACGGAACCGATTTGTCGCTGCGAGTACGGCGCAGGATGGCTCGAATCCTGGCTACCAGTTCCCGGGGATTGAAAGGTTTGGGCAGATAGTCGTCGGCGCCGATTTCCAGACCCACAATGCGGTCCACATCTTCCCCTCGAGCGGTGAGCAAGAGGACCGGCAAGCGTGACGTGGCGCGGATCCGGCGCAGCACTTCGAAGCCGTTGATGCCGGGCAACATCACATCGAGAACGACGAGCAGATAGCCGTTGCCGGTGGCGCGCTGCAACCCATTCTCGCCGTCGTGCACCGCTTCCACGGTAAACCCCTCGGCCTGGAGATATTCGCCGACCAGGGTGCAGAGTTCGACATCATCGTCGATGATCAGAATGCGTTCCATTTTTGCAGCCTTCATTGTGCACCAGGCAGCGGGCCGCCAGCGGTAAAGAATTGTCAAAATGCACTGTTACCAGAGTGCGTGGTCTTTGACAAAACTTTACTCGGCTTGACTGACTTTTTACCACTTTCCCGCGGCAGCCGTGTTCTTATCAGTGTACGCAAACCAGCCCCCGTTCCGGGAAGGAACAGGTCTTCATAGACCAGAATCTAGGAGTTAAGAAATTTATGAAATCGCTTCGTTTTCGGTTCCTCGTAGCAGCACTGGCGGTCACATTAGGCGGTGCAATCACCAAGGCACAAACCGCCGATGCGCCTGCGCCCCCTCCCATGCATGAACATGGGATGCACGAACATGGATTTGGCATGGAAGGTCACATGATGGGCTACTTCGCCAAACACCTGGATCTGACTGACGCCCAGCGAACCCAGATGAAGGCCGTCATGCAGAAAGAGCACACAACCACGAAGCCGCTGATGCAGCAGGTTCACCAGATGGACCAGCAGCTCAGGCAGTATGTTGAAGGCACGTACGACGAAGCCAAGGTGCAGGCTTTGGTCTCGCAGCAAGCGCAGACACTGGTGCAGGTGAAGGTGCAGGAGACCCGCGTCCACAACGAACTCTATCAGTTGCTCACTCCCGATCAGCAGACCAAGCTGAAGGAGATGGAGGCCAATCACGAGGCGCGCATGCAGAAACACATGCAAGGCGGACCGGACACGGCACCCGAGGAGTAAGGCGGCAGTGTGGGCTTGAGCCTCAGCTCGACCCACTCGGCTTTTACAATGGCTGTCTAGCCGCCGACGCGGCGGGCGAGGTCGCCCGCCGGACAGCCGCCGCCCCGGCAGCGCTACTTTACTTTCTGCCAAACCTGCCTACCAAGACTTGCACCCCAGCCTGCTAGAATTTCATCTACACAACCTGCATGATTCCTGCGAGTATGCGACCGCTACTGCCCTACCTCAAGCGCTACCGCTGGGGCTTCGTGGCGGGCGTTGTCTGCATTTTTCTCAGCAACGGAGCGTGGGTGCTTCTGCCGCAGGTAATCCGGCACGCGGTGGACGATCTCAACACTGGGGTCACTTCGGCGAAGTTGCTGCATTTTGCATTGCAAATGCTGGAGGTCGCCGCCGTCCGCGGCGTTTTCCTGTTTCTGACGCGCTGGATTGTGATCGGCATCTCGCGCGATATTGAGTTCGATCTGCGCAACGACCTTTTTGCCCACCTGGAAACGCTCTCGTACTCCTACTACCAGCGCATGCGCACTGGCGACATCATGGCCAGGGTGACGAATGATTTGAATGCGGTCCGCATGCTGCTCGGCCCGGCAATCATGTACTCGGCGAATACCTTGGTGTTCACAGCCGCGGCGCTCTCGTTCATGTGGCGCATCAGCCCAAAACTGACGTTTTATGCGTTTCTGCCGCTGCCTGTGGTCAGCGTGGTTATTCAATACTTCGGGCGGCGAATTCACGAGCGCTTCGAGCGAATTCAGGCGATGTTCTCCGATATTTCGGCGCGGGCGCAGGAAAATTTCTCCGGAGCGCGCGTGATTCGCGCGTACGTGCAGGAAGAGGCAGAAATTGCGTCCTTCGAGAGCGCCAATCAGGAATACATTGCGCGCAGCCTGAAGCTCGTCCGGCTCATGGGCATGCTCTGGCCCACCCTGGAACTGATGCTCGGACTGGCTGTGGTTCTGGTTTTGTGGATTGGAGGAGGCGAGGTACTGGCGGGCCGCATGGAGATTGGCGGCTTCGCGGCGTTCAACATCTACATGCTGCAGTTGACGTTCCCTGTGATCGCGCTCGGCTGGGTAGTCAACATTTTCCAGCGGGGCACGGCGTCGCTGATCCGCCTGAATGAGATATTGCACGAGCAGCCGGAAATTAAGGATGAAGTTGAGGCGCGCGATCTTCAGGTGCAAGGCGAAATCGAATTCCGCGGGCTGAATTTCGCGTACAACGACAAACCGGTGCTGCACGATTTGAACCTGTGCATTCCAGCTGGCAGCAGCCTGGCGATCGTGGGTCCGACTGGGTCGGGCAAGACTACTTTGGTCAACCTGATTCCGCGCATTTACGATGCCGCACCGGGGATGGTTCTAGTGGATGGCCGGCCGATCGGAGAGTTTTCGGTGGAGTCGCTCCGCAAGAATATTGGGTTTGTGCCGCAAGAAACTTTCTTATTCAGCGACCGCATTCGGGAAAATATTGCGCTCGGCGTGGAATCGGCCACCGACCGGGAGATTCACGACGCGGCCGAAGCCGCCAGCATCGCCCAAGACATTGAAAGCTTTCCCGAGCGATATCAAACTATGGTGGGCGAGCGCGGTATCACGCTGTCTGGAGGACAGAAACAGCGCACTGCGATTGCCCGGGCTTTGATTCGCAACCCGCGCATCCTCATTCTCGACGACGCACTCTCCAGCGTTGATACTCACACCGAAGACAAAATCCTCAATCACCTGCGCGAAGTAATGCAGGGCCGCACCACCATCTTCATCTCCCACCGCGTTTCCACGGTGCGCAATGCCGACCGCATTGCCGTGTTGCACGAAGGACGCATCGTCGAATCCGGTACGCACGATGAACTTCTCGCCTTGAATGGCTACTACAGCGACCTGTATAACAAGCAATTGCTGGAAGAAGAACTGGCCGAGGTTTGAGGCCGGCGAACGCGGCACAACCCGGCAAACGCTATGCAGCGAGTCGACGCGCCTGAGATTCTCGATTCCGACGCCTGCTCTCCCGCCGACGTTGAAATTTCGATGCGGGATCTCGGCCGGGTCAACCGCTGGTTCGGCGGGGTTGCTACCACCCAGAAGATGGTGGAACGGGTCGCCCAAGTTTCCGGGACGAAACAGCTTTCGCTGCTCGAAGTGGCGGCCGGCTCAGGGGAAGTCCCCGAGTTGGTCCGGGACAGGCTGGCGCGGCGCGGGATCACACTGGATGTCACGCTGCTGGACCGGGCACGGTCTCATCTTCTGGGAAGGAACTATAGCATCGTGGGCGATGCGCTTAGCCTGCCTTGCAGGGATGGAGCTTTCGATCTGGTGAGTTGTAGTCTTTTTGCCCATCATCTGAACACACAGCAACTTATTCAGTTCGTGCGAGAAGCGCTACGAGTGAGCCGCCGGGCAGTGCTGGTCAATGACCTCGTTCGGCACCCTGTGCATTTGGCTTTGGTATATGCGAGTTATCCCATCATGCGCTGCCGGGTGGCATGGCTGGATGGAGTGACTTCGGTGCGGCGGGCATATGTTCCTGAAGAGATTCGGAGTGTGCTCGCATCGGCTTTACCTAAGTCCAGTGCGCAAGTGGAAATCTCGTGCAACTATCTTTATCGCATGGGAGTGATTGTGTGGAAGCAACCGGAGTTCCGCAGCGTCTGAAGGCGCCATTCGTCCTCCGGCGCGGGCCGCCTATCGAACGACCAGCACTTCGCGGATGTTATCTCGGGCGAGGAAGAATTTGATGGAGGCGAAGTCGCGGAACAGGTTTTCGATGTGGCGATTATTGAACACGCGCTGCAACTGGAAGCCATCCGTTATCGCGGTGTGGACGGCTCCGGTGGGGCCCCGGCGAGCTTCCCGGCGCAGCACAATTTTCTGCATCTCCAAGGTGTCGGTGCCAATAATGTGGAAACGATGACAAGGCGAGTCCGGACCGGCGTCGCGAGTGTGGAAGAATGCCAGGAGCATGCCCCCGGGTTTCAGCACAGACCACAGCCGCCCCACAACCGGCTTAACAAGGCTCTCATCGAGATAGTCCGGCAGGTTCCAGCACAGCACCACATCGAAGTGAGCGGCGGGGTAGACCAGGTTATCGGCGAGAAACTTGCGGCTGTCGAGAACCGCATTTCCCTCCTCGTCTTTCGTGAGAAGCTCGGGATCGGTGGAGGCGGTGAGCAGGTCTTCGCTGTAGATTCTGTGGCCTTTTTCAGTGAAGTGGCGGATGTTGGTCGCAGAAGTAGAGCCCAGATCCAAAATACAGAGGCCTTCGGCGGACTCCCAGGTGCGTGACAGTTCTCCCAAGCCGCTGGAGCGGCGGGTCAGCTTCTGCGAGCCTTGTGCCGGGATAGTCTCCGGTCCGGACGAACCGCGAAAAAGTTTCATGAAATTCTGTGAGACTGACGACATTCTGACTTCATAACCCCTGAGCTACTCACGGACGCAATTCACTTGATGCTATTTCATTTCACATCGGCCCGGTGAATATCCACCTTACCTTTCAAGTAGGCGCCTTCTTCAATCGAGATGCGCTGGGTGGAGATATCCCCGGTAACGATGGCGGACTTACGCAATTCGACGCGATCGCTGGCCTGAATGTTGCCCTCCAGCTTTCCCTGCACCACCACACCCTTGGCGTCAACACTGGCTTTGACCTGGCCGTTGGGGCCCACCGTCAAGCTGTTGGCTTTGAGCGCGATGCTGCCCTCTACCTGACCATCCACATATAGATCTTCGCTGCCGGAAAGTTCGCCCTTGACGAACACCGACTTGCCGATTTGTGCCAACCCACTGGCGGGTGCGCTCATAGGACCGGTCTCCTGTTAAAACGGGGATCTTTTGGCAACGGAATCCGTGACGGCTTGCTCCCCGAATCAAAATTCGCAGGCAAACTCCGAAGACCGCTACTGCAACGACTATACGCAAGGCATTGAGTGTGCGGCAAGCGGCGGTAGTGCGTACCAGTTCTGCTGTATAGGACGGCTGAACCGCAGTTGTTACACTTAAGCTGGATGTACTGTAATTGCGGAGGTTCGTGGGATGCTTTCCCGGATCGTCATCGCCTTCTCGCCGGTTGTTTTGTTTGCTGGGATTTGCCTGAGTTCCGTGCCCGCGGGTGTGCAGACGAGTTCCGCTCAAGATTCGCCGCCTCCGGTCGAACTGGTTCGGACTACAGTTGCCAACGAAGTTACTGCCGCGAATGACGGCTCGGCGAGATATATGTTCCGCGCTTGCAAGAAAACCCCGCAAGGGTCGCAGACCCGGATTTACGTAGAAACGCAGCAGGCGATGGCAGGCATGACTATCGCCTATAACAACAAGCCGATCGATCCACAACAACTGCAGGGCGAAGAGGGACGTCTGGCTGGTCTGGTGGACCACCCGGAGCAGCTCCGGCGCAAACAGCGGCAGGAGAGGGAAGAGGCTGAACATACTCTTCGCATCGTGAAGGCCCTGCCGGACGCTTTTCTGTTCGACTATGACGGTTCGGAGGTTGGGATGTCCAACCTCGGCCGCGACGGGAAGCCGTTGGTGCGCTTGAAATTTCATCCCAACCCCTCATACCATCCGCCATCTCACGTGGAAGACGTGCTGGCCGGCATGCAGGGGTTTCTGTTGATTGATCCCGAAGCGCGCAGGATCGCACGAATCGACGGAACACTTTTCAAGGAAGTGACCTTTGGCTGGGGCATTCTGGGACATCTCGACAAAGGCGGACATTTTTTTGTCCAGCAGCAGGATCTCGG
>WNFL01041351.1_pt1 | contig 14550 bp, 20 predicted proteins | sample 5400361 | NCBI WGS metagenome assembly WNFL01 (sample SAMN13153351, study PRJNA577476) | soil metagenome | isolation source: 40 cm soil on Douglas fir-dominated hillslope | place: USA:California | collected 2013-09-17
TGCGCCGACGGCCGCCGACGGAGTTGCGCGGTTGGTCTCGCAGCTCGGCCTCCCGAATCACCTCGCGGCGTACAAGCTGTCCGACGAGGACCTGCGCGAGGCGGTGCGGCCGGTTGCCAGCGCGGACCTTTCGGAGGGCGACCTGCTCGGCATCCTCCGCGCCGCACTCTGAGGCGAGCTCAGACCCCGACCACCGTCACGATCAGCTGCCGCCTGTGCGGGGCTCTGCGGTGCTCCCATAGGTAGATCGCCTGCCAGGTGCCGAGGAGCAGCTCGCCGTCGCGGACGGGCAACGTCTCCGCTGTGCGAGTGAAGGACGCGCGGATGTGAGCGGGCATGTCGTCCGGGCCTTCGGTGTCGTGCTCGTAGCTCGCGTCCTCGGGCGCGATGCGCTCCGCCCAGCGCTGCAGGTCGCGCAGGACCGCGGGATCGGCGTTCTCCTGGACCACCAGCGACGCGCTCGTGTGCTGCAAGAACACGGTGCACAAGCCCGTCCGGACGGAGGCGCGGGCCACGGCGCGGCGGACATCGCCCGTCACGTCGTGCAGCCCGCGCCCCCGCGCCGGCAGATCGATCTCCTCCTGGTGCACCTTCACGGAGGAGACAGATTACACCTGCGAGCGCACCTCGCCGTTCGCGGTGGTCCGCTCTGCCTTGCGCAGCGCCTGGACGAAGGCCTCGCTGAACGCCTGCAGATCGTCGGGCTTGCGGCTGGTGATCCAGTTCTGGTCGATCACCACCGGCTCGTCCTTCACCTTCGCGCCAGCCAGCTCGAGATCCACCTGCACGGTTGGCCAGGCGGTCAGCGTGCGGCCGCGCACCAGCCTCGCGCTCAAGAGAAGCTGCGGCCCGTGGCACACCGCGGCGAGCGGCCGCTTCAGCGCATCGAAGCGCTTGACGAACTCGACGAAGCGCTGGTCGGCGCGCAAGTGGTCCGGCGAATACCCGCCCGGGATGAGGAGGCCGATGTAGTCCTCCGGCCGGACCTCGTCGATTCCCTTGTCGGCCTTGACCTTTTCCTTGCCCCGGTAGCCCTTCAGCTCCATGCCCGCCTTGGGCCCGATGATGTCGACCTGGTACCCTTCGTTGCGCACCCGGTCGTACGGAATACGGAACTCCGAGTCCTCGAATCCTTCTCCCAGCAGGCAGGCGACTTTCCCTTGTGCCATGGCATCCTCCTTGTGGCGGCGGACAATGCGCATCGCCCGGTTTTCGTGCGAGGGCGGCCGGAAAGCGGACGGGCGGGCTTTACGTGGCGGCTCGCTTGGTGAAAGCTGTCCCCATGGCGCGCAAGCTCCCGATGATCGAGATCGGCTTCCATGTCTTTCCCCAGGGCGGCGACGAGGAAGTCGGCGCCGTGCGCGAGGTGGCGCCGGGCGGGCGCCCGGAGCTGGTGGTCGACATCGAGAATGCGGGCGACTTCGTCATTCCGCTCGACGCGGTCACCGAGGTGGTCGAGGAGAAGGTGATCGTCGATCCGAAGAAGCTGCCCGAGCGCGTGGTGCAGGCGATGCAGCACGCCCACGACGCCGAAGACTACCCCTGAGCGGCGGCGAGCTGGGCGAAGGGCTTGAGGCCAGGGCCTGCCTCGACGACCAGCACCCCTTCGTCCACGTACGTCTCCAGATCTTCGGAGAGCCAGCGCTCGCCCTGGCGCACCTTGTGGAAGCGCACCGCGCAGCTCTCGCCGTCGTAGGAGACGATCACGTTGAACCGGCCCGGCACCGCCGCCAGCTTGCGCGAGACCGCCTCCGCCATCAGGAGCCCGGCGGTGAGCAGCAGGAGCGGACAGGCGGCGACCAGGCGCGGGTCGAGCATCTTCTCCATCAGGAGCTTGTTCGCGCAGGCCTCCAGCGCGCTCGGTCCGTCGAAGTCGGCCGGACGCAGCGAAGGCTTGCGGCGGAACGAGTCGAGCAGCACGAACCCGTTCACTTGCGCGAGGCCCAGGTCGGGCCACTTGCCCGGAAGCAGGGGTTCGGCGTCGATGCTGCGGCTGCGCAATTCGTCCAGGTAACCCTGCATGCGGCGGTTCAGCTTCACGACGCCGCCTCGCGGAACAGCGCGAACGCGCTGGTGTAGCCATGCAGGAAGGTGGCGCCGCCCACCGGGCCGATCTCTCCGTTGCAGAAGAACCCGCCCAGCGGGACAGGCCCTATCTTCGAGCGGAACAGGTCGGTGTCGTGGTCGGGCCGGCCGAAGAGGTGAGCTCCGCGTCCCAGGCACGAGAACAGCAGCGCGCCTCGAGGCGGATCGGCGCGCGCCGCCGCGCTGCGGTCGAGCAGGCGCACCAGGTCTTCCTCGGCCGTGCGCGCGTCGCGCAGCAGGAATTGCACCACCTGCATCGGGCGCAGCTCCGCGCCGATCACCAGCGAGTCGTTCGCGGGATTGATGCCCATCAGATTTCGCACCAGGAGCTCGCCTTCGCGGTACTCGACCGACTCGCGCATCTCGATGCCGAGGAAGAGCGAGTGCCGGAACAGCTCCTGATCGCGCGGCGACAGCGAGGGATACAGCTCGCGCAGCACGTCGAGCGGCGTGCGCCCGTCGACCTCCTGCAGAAAGTTGCCCTGGCAGCGGGTCGCGATCATCGGCTTGCCGACGGGGCGGCATCCCTGGGCGACGATGGTCTCCACCGCCACGTTCCCCGCCAGCGCCACGCCGGCCAGCCCGCTGCGGTGCGCCCGGGCGCGGAGGAAGATGCGGTTCGCGCCGGGCACCGGTCCGCCGCTGGCGAGCCCACCCACCTTGCTCGCCGCCGGATAGGCCGCGTCGAGCCCGGCGATCACGGCGTCGGCGTCGACGGTCAGCGGGTCGGCGAGGAGCAGGAAGTGCGGCCGCGTCGCCGGGTCGACCTCGACGGTCTCCTGCCACTCCTGCGGATCGGCGCTCTCCGGCAGATCGCGCTCATCGAGGTGGAACGAGGTGAGCCGGACTCCCGGCAAGGAGGCCGCGGTCATGGACAGCGCCGGCGCGTCCTCCACCTCGTGACCGGCGCCGATGATTCCCCCGCCGGTGCAGCCGGCGAGCAGCGCACCGGGGAGCGCCGCCTCCACCAGGACGGGCAAGCGCGCGGCCGCATCCAGGTGGTGGGGAGAGACGAACGCCACCACCAGGTCGGCGGGAGCGCCCGCTAGCCCGCGGCGGATCTCGGCCGCCGCCTCGGCGACGGCCTCCTCGGCCCGCTCCTTCCCGGAGAGCGCGGATGCCCAGCGCATCTCCGAGGGATGCCACGCAGGCCGGGCTCACGCAATCGAATCGACGAAACGGCCGCTGCGGGGAGGCAGGATGCGGCGTAAATAGGTAGAGTGCGCGGGCGCTTCGGGCGCGGAAAGGAACGGAGATATCATGGCACAACCGAAGAGGGCGGTCTGGCGCCTCCAGGTCGGCGAGGAAGCTCCCGACTTCGAGCTGACCGCCACGGGCGACGGAGCCGGCAAAGGCGGACCGCAGAAGAAGATCCGCCTCAGCGACTTCCGCGGAAAGAAGAACGTGGTGGTCGCCTTCTACCCGGCGGCGTTCACTCCCGTCTGAACGGTGCAGATGCCCTCGTACGAGGAGGACCTCTCCGAGTTCGAGCGGCGCAATGCCCAGGTCCTGGGCATCTCGACCGACCAGGTGTTCAGCAACGAGGCGTGGGCGAAGTCGATGGGCGGGCTCTCCTATCCGCTCTGCAGCGACAACTGGCCCTACGGTTACGTGGCGGTGCAGTACGGCGTGCTGCGTGGCTCGGGCACCACCGAACGCGCCATCTTCGTCGTCGACCGGCAAGGCGTCATCCGCTACATCGACATCCACAACATCGCGGAACAGCCGCCGACGGACAAGATCATGGAGGCGCTCGACAAGCTGAGGTGAGCCGTGGAGAAGGCGCTCGAGCTGTCGCGCTACTGCGTTCCGTTCACGCCCTTCAAGCGCAAGCTGGAGGAGTCGCTGATCTGCCTGGTGAGCACGGCGGGCGTGCGCGCCAGGTCCGACCCTCCGTTCAACCTCGAGGGCGACAACTCGTTCAAGCGCATCGACGGGAGCCTCTCGGCCGCCGAGCTGGCCGTGGACGATTCCCATTACGACCACGGCTGCATCGACAAGGACGTGAACTGCGTCTTCCCTATCGACCGGCTCCGCTCGCTGGCGCGGGAGGGCCGGATCGCGGGTCTCACCGACCAGCATTTCTCGATGGGCTTCTCCCAGGCGCTGCGCGAGCTGCGCGAGACCACGGTCCCGCAGCTCGCGCGCGCGGTGGCGGCGGCGCGGCCCGACGCCGTTCTGCTCACCGGCGGCTGACGCCTGTGCCATCGCACCGTGGTCACGGTGCAGCGGGCCATCGAGATGCTCGGCATCAGCTCCGTGCTGATCACCGTCGAACCCGAGGAGAGCGCGCAGGCGCGCCCGCCTCGCGCCCTGTGCCCGCGCAGCTTCGTCGCCGGGCATTCGCTGGGCCGTCCCAACGACGAAGCGCTGCAAAAGTGGATCATCATGGACGCCCTGGAACTGCTCCTCGCCGACGCCAAACCCGGCGAGGTGATCATCCGCGATTACACTTAGAATATCGGGAAGCGGGCGGAGAGGAGTTGGATGGCCTGGCGGTAGCCGTGCAAGGTGCCGACGTCGACGTATGCCTCGCCGGCGGGAACTGCGTCGGCGCGCCCCCCGCGGGCGAGCCAGGCGTTCACCAGCGTCCCGACGTACTCGTCGCGGCGGCCGGGCTCGAGCCACAGATCGTGCAGCTCGGAGAGGATTCGTCCGGTCAGCTTGAAGGCGCCCCAGATCCAGTCGCTCTTCGGCTCGGCCGGCTTCACCTGGATCTCGCGCACGGCGCCGCCCTCGTCGGTGACCACCACGTCGAAGAGCCGCGGCCGCTCCACCCGGAAGAGCAGGAACGAGAGGCCCCGAGCGAGCCGGCAGAACCCGTCCTCGGGGAACCACACCGTGTCCGGAAGACCGACCAGCACGTCCTCCTCGGGCGCGACGAACGGCAGCGCCCGGAAGAGCGCATCGCACAGCCCGGCGGGCCGCTGCTGCACCGCGTAGCACACGTGCGCGGCGCCGATCCCGCCGCCGAAGTACTCCACGATGTCCGATTTCCCGGGCGAGATGACGAAGCACAGCTTGTTCGCACCCGCCCGGAGCATGCGCTCCACCAGGTACTCGCTGACTGCGCGCGGCCGCTCCGACGGGCCGTCGGCCCGGCTTCCCACCGGGAGCAGCTCCTTGGAGAACGCCAGCGGCTGGATGCGGCTTCCGATCCCCGCCGCCGGGATCACTCCCCACATGCTCATGCCTCCTGTTCGATCAATCCCAAGAGCTCTCGCGCGCGGTGGTCCGCGGTATGGCCGGCCAGCACTCGCTCGCGCGCGGCGCGCCCGATGCGCTCCAGCTCGGCGGGGCTCCGCGAAAGCGCGTCCTCGGCTTCCGCCGCGGTGCGCGCCACCAGGATTTCCTCTCCAGGCTCGAAGAATGTCTCCAGGCCCTCCCAGCCGTCGCTGAGCACCGGCGTGCCGCAGGCGGCCGCCTCGAACAGCCTCCCCGAAGGACACCAGCCCATCGCCGCCATCGGCGCGCGGGTCACGTTCAGCGTCAGCTTCGAGGAGCAGTAGAAAGCCGGGTGCTCGCTCGGCGGCAGGTGGCGCACGAAGAAGACGTTCGGCAACCAGGGAAAGTCCGGCGGGTACTGCGCCCCGCCGATGACGAATCGCCGCCCGGGCAGATTGCGCGCGGGGTCGAGGAACAGCATCTCCAAGGCTTGCTGCCGATTCGCCGCGTAGGTGCCCAGGTACGAGAGGTCGCTCTGGTAGTGGTCCTCCCCCGCGACCGGATGGTGGACGGAGGGATCCACGCTGCCGTACAGGGTGGCGGTGCGCCGTGCGCCGAGCAGGTCGCGCAGCGCGGTCAAGGCGTCCCCCCCGGTGAAGCTGAGGACCAGGTCGTAGTCGCGAAGCCCGCGGGGCCCGATGTACCCGACGGGCCGGCCCTGCCGCGCCCGCTCCAGCGTGACGGGCGTGTCCATGTCGTAGAAGACCTTGCGCGGAGCGCGCGAGGAGGCGACCAGCTCGCCGGCGGCTTCGCCGTCCGGGCAATACGAGGTCACCATGGCGAGGTCGCAGGCGGCCAGCGCGCCGCGCGCCTCCGGAAGGGCCTCCTCCCATTGGCGGTAGAGCCGCAGCCTCCCTCCGGCCAGCTGGAAGAGGTCCCGGTGCGGCGCGTAGTACGGCAGGTCGCGTTCGAAGAACGTCACCGAGTGACCGAGGCGGGAGAGCGCCGATGCCAGAGCGCGCCACAGCGTCGCGTGGCCGTTTCCCCACGAGGTGCTGATGGTGAGGCCGAACACGACGAGCTCCACGCGGCGAAGTTGGCGCCGCCGCCGCTGCCCTTCCAGTGCGGAGGCGCCGGTAGACCGCCGAGCGGGTGGGCCGGCGCGACTGCCGGCCCGGGAAGAGGGCGAGGGCGCGTCGGAGTGCTTCGTGAGTCGCGGGTTCCCAACGCGGCGCGCCGTCTTTAGCTTCCCGTTCCACAGCCAAGGAGGCATCGATGACTTTCAAGGAGAAATTCGCGACATTCTTTGCCAGCGGCGTCCTGGTGGTCGCCCTGGGAGCGCTCGGCCAGAGCAGCGGATCGAGCGGCTATCCGGGCGGCTCGCAAGGGACCGCCACTTCACCGCAGCCCGGCACGCCCGGGGCGCAGCCTGGCACCCCCGGGTCGACGACCGGCATCATTGGCACGGAGCCGACCACCCCCGGAGCGAGCGGCACCATCGGTGGCTCGACGACCGGCCAGGGCACCATTGGCTCGGGCACGACGACGACGCCTGGAGCCACCGGCGCGATCGGCTCGACGACCACGACGACGCCGGGCGGCTCGACGTCGACCGGCAGCACCGCGACCACGCCGGGCAGCTCCAGCTCGACCATGCCGGGGAGCACTCCGCTCCCGGGGAGCACGACCACGACCACCCCGGGGAGCCCCACCACGTCCCCAGGGAGCAGCACCACCATCACGCCGCCCGGGAGCAGCACCACCACGCCGCTCGGTACCGGCAACACGACGACGACGACCACGCCGCCGCCGAACAGCACTACCCCGAGGTGACGGCAACACGGCGCCGGGCCGTTCCTCCACGAAAGGCGGCCCGGCGCGTGGTCCTACGGGGCCCGCAGGTCGATCTCGCGCCACAACATGCCGTCGCGCTCGCGCAAGAGCGCGACCAAATCTCCTCCGAGCAGCGCACGCACCGGCGCCATCGAATCGGGAAAGCCAGCCGGTAGCGGCCATTCCGGCCTGCGCAGCTCGCCGCGCGGGATCGGGGAATCGCGCAGCGCGCGCGCTTCCTCCGGGCCGATCTCGCGGGACGGAAGCCAGGGCAGGAGCTGCGCGCCTTGCACCAGCTCGCGCGCGCCGGGACCGGGGTCGCGCCAGGGGCCTATGGCCCGCCGCGAGAGATGGGACAGGTGCGCGCGGCAGCCGAGGGCGCGCCCGAGGTCCCGCGCCAGCGAGCGGACGTAGTACCCACCGCGCACGACGAGCCGCAGCCCGCTCGCGCGCGGCAGATCGTGCCAGGTCCAGCCGGCCTCGTGGAGATACACGCGCACGGGCGGCAGCTCGACCTCTTCGCCTCGATGTGCCCGCACGTAGGCGCGCTCTCCGCCGACACGCTTGTTGCTGGTGGCCGGTGGGACCTGTTCGCGCCAGCCGAGGACTGACTGCAGCGCATGCTCGAGGCGGCCGGGGTCGAGGGCCGACGCGTCGCCGCGCGCCACGACAGTTCCGAGCGGATCGCCGTTGTCGGTCTCCGCGCCCCACGCCACCTCCGCCTCGTACTCCTTGGGTATCGGATGGAGCAGCTCGAACACGCGGGTGGCACGACCCACAAGGATGGGCAGGAGCCCGTCCGCGAACGGGTCGAGCGCTCCGCCGTGGCAGACCGGCAGCCTGGGCTTGCGGCCCCGCGCCTCCGCCAGGAACGGCTGCACCAGGGAGAAGCTGGTCGGCCCGGCGGGCTTGTGCAGCAGGTGGATGCCCGAGTCGAGCGCGACCATTGGGCTTTTCGCTCTATCACGCCCGGCTGGTTTCACCCCGGGTGAATCTCCGCTACCCTGCGCCGGCCAAGGAAGGGGGGTGGGTGACGAGGGGGGCGGATGAAGTCGATCTTGCTGGTCGGCGACGACCCGCAGTTGAGGGAAGCGGCCTACCAGGCTCTGGAGGCGAGCGGGTATCACGTCATCGAGTCGCTCGACGGCTCTCGCGCGCGGGAGTTGCTGCAGCTGATCCGCCCGTCTCTCCTCCTCGTAGACCTGGAGGCGCCGGGCGCCGCCGAGCTTTCCGCATGGCTGGCGGGGCGGCCCGAGCTGGCCTCCATGCCGGTGGTGCTGATGACCGCGTTCACCTTGCGCCAGCTGCCCTCGACCATCTCGGGAGCGCTGCACAAGCCCTTCGATCTCGACGAGCTGCTCACGCTGGTGGCCACGCTGATCGAGTAATGTCTGCGCAGCTCGCGAGTCTGCGTTAGCATCCGTCGAACCGGAGGTCGGATGTCCCGCATCGTCGCCGCCGCTGCCTTGCTCCTGGTCGCGCAGCCGGTCCGCGCCGCCGACCGCGTACCGGTGCTCGTCGAGCTGTTCACCTCCGAAGGCTGCTCGAGCTGCCCGCCGGCGGACGACGTCCTTGCCCGTCTCGTTCGGGAGCAACCCGTGAAGGGGGTGGAGATCCTGGCGCTCTCCGAGCACGTCGACTACTGGGACTCGCTGGGCTGGCGGGACCCGTATTCGAGCGCGGTGTTCACCGAACGGCAGCAGGCGTATGCGTCCCGGCTCCGTCGCGGGAACATCTACACGCCCCAGGTCGTAGTCGACGGGCGCACGGACGTGCTGGGCAGCGACGGGCGCGCGGCGCGCGCCGCGGCGGTCGATGCCGGCGCGCAGCCGCATGGGACCATCACGGCGCGGCGCCGGGGAAACGCGCTCCACCTCGAGGCAAACCTGCCGCCGCATTCGGGTGCGGAGGTGCTGCTCGCGGCCGTCGACGATCCGCCGCCCGGGCGCGTCGCTCGGGGAGAGAACGCGGGGCGCACGCTCTCGCACGTGCGCGTCGTGCGCGACCTCCGGAGCATCGGACGCGCCGATCAGGGCGCGTGGTCGGGCGAGGTGGACCTCGAGCCCCAGGCGGCGAAGCTGCGCCTGGTCGCCTTCGTGCAGGAGCGCTCCACGGGTCGCGTACTGGCCTCGGCGACCTGGGCCGCTCCGTAACTCTCCGATTCAGGCGCTCAGCTCGCGCTCGATCCAGGCGGCCACCGCGAGCAGTCGGTCGTCCGCCGCCGGCGCCGCGACGAGCTGCAAGCCGACGGGCAATCCGGCCGGCCCGGTGAGCACCGGCAACGAGAGGCACGGGCAACCCAGCAGTGTCCACGTCCGGCAGAACGCCGGATCCCCCGTGCTCGCGAGGCCGGGCGGCGCCTCGCCGGCCGCCGCCGGCGTGAGCAGGACGTCGACGTCGGCGAACAGGCGGGGCAACCCGGCGCGGCCCTGCTCCGCCTTCTCCCGGGCGGCGCTCAGACGCTCGGGTGGGCAGAGCTCTCCTTCGCGGAGGAACGAGCGGAACGCCTCGCTCATCCGGTCGCCGTGGCTTTGCCTCTCGTCGCGCAGCGCGACCGCGGCCTCCGCCGGCATGATCACGGCCTGCGCCTCGGCCAGCCCGGCCGGGGGCTCGACCTCGCGGACCGCGGCGCCCGCACGCCCGAGCCGCGCTGCCGTCTGCTCGAGGAGGGCCTGGGTCGACCTCTCCGCCTTGCTCCACTGATCGGTGCGGGACAGCCCCAGCCGCGGAGGCTTCGAGAGCTCGGGGATCGGCGCCGGACGGTCCGCGCCCGACAGCGCGGCCGCGATCCAGGGCACGTCCGCCACCTCGCGCGTGAAGAAGCCCAGCGTGTCGAGCGACGGAGAGAGGGGGTGCACGCCGCGCAAGTCGAACGTGCCGAAGGTGGGCTTGTACCCGACCGCTCCGCAGAATGCGGCGGGGCGGATCACCGAGCCCGCGGTCTGCGAGCCCAGCGCCGCGGGCACCATCCGATCGGCCACCGCCGCGGCCGAGCCGCTCGACGAGCCACCCGGGGTGCGCGAGGGATCGCGCGGGTTGCGCGTCTTCCCACCGCGGTAGGCGGCGAACTCGGTGGTGACGGTCTTGCCCAGGACCACCGCGCCGGCGGCGCGCAGCGCAGCGACGCAGGCGGCGTCCGCCTTCGGACGGTGGCCGGCGTAGATCGGGCTTCCGTAGGTGGTCGGCAGATCGGCGGTGTCGATCAGGTCCTTGATGCCGACCGGGAGCCCGCTGAGGAGCGGCCGGCGCGCCTGCGCATCGATGCGCCGCGCCTGGTCGACCGCGTCGGCGGCGAGGACCTCCCATGCCTGCACCTCCGGCTCACGCTGGGCGATGCGCGAGAGGCACGAGCGGACCAGCTCCTCGGCGCCCAGCTCGCGGCGACCGAGTCGCTCGACCGCTTTGGCCACCGAGAGCTCATTGGGCGCGCTCATGCCTCGCACCAGCCGCGCGCGATGCGCAGGTATGCCTCGACCGCCTGCTCGATGCGCGCCGCCGAGCACCATTCGTCGGTCTGGTGGCAGAGCGCCATCTCGCCCGGGCCGAGCACCACGGTGGGGACGCCGCCGTAGGCGGGGGTGAGCACGCTCGCATCGGTGAAGTACGTCGCCGAGCCGGGGCGCGCCGGCTCGCCGGTGACTGCACTCACCGCCTGCAGCACGCGCTCCACGAACGGGTCGTCCTCCTTGGTCCGGACGCCTTCCAGGTCGACGATGGGGAGCAGGTCGACCTCCGGACCGAGCAGCGCGGCGAGCTGCGCGCGGACCTGCGCGTGCCGCTGGGCGGGGATGGTGCGGATGTCGATCCCGATCACCGCCTCGTCGGGAACCGAGTTCACGTTCAGCCCACCCGCGAAGGTGCCCACGTTCAAGGTCGGCGCGCCGAGCAGCGGGTCAGGCGCGACCTCGAAACGGAGATCGGCGAGGTCGAGGACGGCCCGGGCGGCCTTGACCACCGCGTTCACGCCGCGCTCGGGCATCGACCCGTGGGCGGTTACGCCCCGGACGCGGGCTCGGATCCAGAACGCGCCCTTGTGGCCCACCACGGGTCGGTTGCCGGTGGGCTCCGCCACCACCAGCGCACTCGCGCGGCCCAGCGCGCCGGGCGTACGCGCGAGGTGCGCCGATCCCTCGCAGCCCGTCTCCTCGCCCGCGACCAGCACCACGGTCATTCCGGGGCCGCGGAAGCGCGCGCGGGAAAGCTGCAGCGCGGCGGACACGATCGCGGCCACGCCGCTCTTCATGTCGCTGGCGCCGCGCCCGTACAATCTGTCCCCCGAAAGCTCGCCGCCGAACGGGTCGTGGCTCCACGTCATGGCCCCGAGGGGCACCGTGTCGAGGTGGCCCGCGAAGCAGAGCGGCGCGGCGCCGGAGGAGCCTTCGCGGCGCGCGACCACGCTGGCGCGACCCGGCGCGAACTCGTGCAGCGACACCGACCAGCCGGCGTCCTCGAGCAGCTTGCCTACCCGCTCCGCTGCCGGCCGCTCCGGATCGAGCGGGTTGACCGTCCGGATGCGAACCAGCTCCTGCGTCAGCGCGACGGCGTTCATCTCGCGACCTCCCCGAAGTACGCTTCGCGGACCTGCTCGTTCCCAAGGAGGTCCTGCGCGGTCCCTCGAGCCACCACCCTCCCCTTCGAGAGCACGTACCCGCGGTGGGCGATGGCGAGGGTCTGGTGCACGTTCTGCTCCACCAGGAAGACGGTCACGCCCTGTTCGTTGATGCGGCGGATCACGGCGAAGTTCTCCTTCACCAGCAGCGGCGAGAGGCCAAGCGACGGCTCGTCGACCAGCAGCAGCTTCGGCGCGCCCATCAGCCCCCGGCCGATCGATATCATCGCCTGTTCGCCGCCGGACATGGTGCCGGCGAGCTGCTCCCGCCGCTCGGCGAGACGGGGGAACACCGAGAAGACGCGCTCCAGCCGCTGCCGGATGACGGCGGCATCGCGCTCCAGATAAGCCCCGAGCAGCAGGTTCTCCAGCACGGTACAGCGGGGGAAGACCTTGCGCCCCTCGGGGATGGCCGCGATCCCGAGCGCCACGATGGCGTGCGTGGGGAGGCGGGTCAGATCGCGGTCGCCGAACAGCACCCGGCCACGGCGAGGCGGCGTCAGGCCGAGGATTGCGCGGATCAGCGTGGTCTTGCCGGAGCCGTTCGACCCGAGCAGGCAGGTGATGCTGCCCGGGTCGACCACGACGCTCACGTCCTCCAGGACGTCGGCGCGGTCGTACGCGGTGTACAGGCCTTCGACGCGCAGCCCTTCGGACATCGTCACTCCAGCCCCAGGTACGCTTGCCGCACTTGCGGGTCCCGCGCCACCTCGGCGTAGGTCCCCTCGGCGATCTTGCGCCCGTAGTTGAGCACCACGCACCGGTCGGTGATGCGCTCGATCACGCTCATCTCGTGCTCGATGAGGATGATGGTGAGCCCTGGCATCCGCCGCTTGACCAGCAGCAGGTCGTCCATCAGGCGCTGCGTCTCCTCGAGCGTCATGCCAGCGGAGGGCTCGTCGAGCAGCAGCAGGCGCGGGCGGCTGATCAGCGCGCGGCAGATCTCGATGCGCCGGCGGTCGATCATCGGCACCCGCGCGACGGGCTCGAAGAGGCGGTTCGCGAGAGGCTCGTCGAAGGTGCGCAGCAGCTCTCGCGCGTCGGATTCGGCCTGCTCGACCTGCCGGCGCAGCGCGCGGCGCCGGACCAGGTTGAACCACAGGCCGTGATCGAGGCGCTGGTGGTTGCCGATCATCAGGTTGTCGAAGACGGTCAGCGGCAGGCACAGGCGGGAGCGCTGGAACGTGCGCGCGATGCCGGCGCGGTAGACGGCCTGGGGACGAAGGCCGGTGATGCGGGCGGCGGCGAACTCGATCTCGCCGGCGCTGGGCGGGAAGAGCCCGGTGAGCACGTTGAAGAAGGTGGTCTTCCCGGAGCCGTTCGGTCCGATGAGGCCCAGGACGCGGCCTTCCTCGAGCCGCAGATCGAGCCCGTCGAGGGCGACGACGCCGCCGAAGCGCCGGGTCAGCTTCTCGCACTGGAGCAGCGGCGCGGTCACGCGGTGTCCGGGAGCCGCCGCAAGCGGCGGGGGAGCAGTCCGACGGGCCGGAAGATGAGGATCAGCACCACCATGCCGGCGTAGAGGAGGAACCGGTACTCCTGCAGGACTTGAAGCTTCTCCGGCAGGATCACCACGATGGCGGCGGCGAGCGCGACGCCCCACGCGTTCCCGACGCCGCCGAGCAGCAGGATGGACACCAGCACCAGCGATTCGCCGAAGCTGTAGTTGTTGGGGGCGATGAAGCCGACCATGTGGGCCGACGCGGCGCCCGCCACTCCGGCGAGGAAGTTGCCCAGCGTGAAGGCGACGGTCTTCCAGCGGGCCACGTCGATGCCGAAGGTGGCGGCGGCGGTCTCGTCGAGCCGGACCGCGTCGAGATCGATGCCCACCCACGAGCGCTCCAGCCGCTGCACCAGGATCCAGCCCAGCGCGAGCAGCACCACGAGCAGCGCCAGGTAGTTCAGGTAGAAGGAGCCCGAGAAGGGACCCAGCTCGACCGGATCGTTGAACCGCCAGGGACCGATCCGGATCTCCTTGAGCTTGAGGCCCTGCGGGCCGCCCAGCGAGTCGTTCACCTCGAGGAAGGTGCGGAAGAGGAGCGCGAAGGCGATGGTCACCAGCGCCGCGTAGTGGCCGCGCGTGCGGAGGACCGGCACCACGATCAAGGTGCCGATCAGCGCGGCGATCGCGCCGCCCGCGAGCAGGACCAGGAGGTGCGGTACGCCCGTCGAGCGGGTGAGCACCGCGGCCGTGTACCCGCCGACGCCGAAGAAGGATGCGCCGGCGAAGTTGAGCACCCCGGCGTAGCCGAGCTGGATGTGCAACCCCAGGCAGGCGAGCACCACGATGAGCACGCGCGCGACGAGCAGCAGGGAGAAGTCGTCCTCACGGAGCGCGAGGCACAGGCCGGCGACCGCGATCAGGGCGAACGCCTGCGTGAGCCGCTCCGGAGCCGGCGGCAGCTTGTCGAGGAGGCGCGTGCGCGTCGCCACCGCGCCGGCGCCGACGCCGGCGAGCACCAGCAGGGCCAGCGCGCGCTGCGACTCGGCGCGCAGGAACCCCCAGGCGTAGAGCGCGCACAGCGCCGCGATCGCCGCCGCCCCGAGCGCGCCGCGAAGCCGGGTCATACGCGTTCGCTCGTGCGTTCGCCGATGAGCCCGGTGGGGCGCACCGCCATCAGCACGATGACCACCGCGAACGCGAAGACGTCCTTGTACGCGCTGGCGAACGGCAGCGCGACGGCGCCGATGGTCTGGAGCGCGGCGAAGAGGAACCCGCCGAGCACCGCGCCGTAGAGGTTGCCCAGGCCGCCGATGATGGCCGATGCGAACCCGATCACTCCGAGCAGCAGCCCCATCCCGAAGTAGACCTCGTTGTAATACAGGCCGTCCATGACGCCGGCGAACGCGGCCAGCGC
>WNFL01163682.1_pt2 | contig 14550 bp, 24 predicted proteins | sample 5400361 | NCBI WGS metagenome assembly WNFL01 (sample SAMN13153351, study PRJNA577476) | soil metagenome | isolation source: 40 cm soil on Douglas fir-dominated hillslope | place: USA:California | collected 2013-09-17
ACGGATGGGCGGACGAGCATGCTGAGGTCCCCGCAGAGCTTGAGTAGTAAAAGGGCCACGCAGTCATCTCACCTTCTTTCTGCGCGACAAAGTCAATTCACGGATATGTCGGTCAGCACGCCCCTCTCAGGGACCACCCCAAATCAGGAAATGTACCATCACGTCCAACCGTCGCCGCCTCTGGACAACTCGTTCCATGGATCACGGATAGTTTCTTTCCACGGTGTTCCTGAGGATCCGCACGAGGGAGATCCGGCCGTAGACGAGCCGGCTCCGCCACCATATCAACCTCCTCAGCGAGACGAGACGAATGCTCGAGCGGCTGGGTCATCTTCGCGTTCGCGACAAAAGAACTGAATCTATCCTTCATTTTCGCTTTCCCGCGGACCGCGTGGGAGGACAGGCACAACTGCATCTTGTTTCTATTAGATGGACGATGAATGTGATGTACGACCGTGGTGGACATTGTATAATACATATCTGTGATGTCACTTGGTTTTCTATCCGGCTGGCAGTGGAAACAAAGCAGCTCACCCCTTGCCTTCCTTTCCTGTCGGGGATGATGCAGACAGCAGCCGCATCCTCTGATCCCCGTTCTCCCCCCCTCCCTCTGTCCTCTCTTCCGTCCGTCTCGTCCATGTCCTCCATTTGGAACGGCGTCCCGGGCGTCGAGCCTGCGACACGAGTGGATTCCAGATCCGCCGACCGCTCGTCCAGTCGAACATGAGTGCGCACGCTAGCCCGCTGCTTCACCCGTCCCCCGCCGTCGCGTCGCCCGCGTCGCCCAAGTCCAACGGCGGCCATGTACACCCTCCTCTTTCGAGGATCGTGACAGATGCAACGGTAAAGCCGGGTGTTGGCGCCATTGGCGACGACCGTCGTCCAAAGGTAAGCATTCTTCCGCTGAGAACTTTTTTGGGAGGTCGCAGCCGGCTTTGGGGCCTCCCCTGGGACAGAGGTCGGTGAATCGGGGTCATTGAAGCCCACCCAAGGTCTCAGAGCCCCATGATTGCTAAGAATTAAGAACACCGAGGCTTTCGATTCTCCTAGCGGTTCTCCTTTTACCTTAGGTTCTCGTGCACGCTTGAACGCGTTCTCACGTGTTTTGCTTGCGGTATCCACTATAACTCTGATTCTGTGTCTGCTGGATTGTCAGAAACCCCCCCCCCTGTTTTCTTCCCTGCACTAGAACCCCTTATTCGCCTTCACTCTCATTTATTTGCGTCGCACAAACTAACGCACACGTAATAGGCCTCCGAGGATGACATTGGACAACCTGAGGAGAGAACTGCGGCGATGCTGCGCACTCTCTGCATTACTCCTCCGGAACCCGGCACCTTGCCGCTTGCTCGTCATAGCACCGTCCCTTCGATTACCACGCTCGCTCGCGAACTGTCTACCTTATCCCTTGATCAAGCCGTTTCTCGTCATACGCGTCTAATTGGCCAATTTGATCCTTTCGCTGGCCCAGGTACGCCAACATCTGCCGGTGAGTGTCGTAGTAATGCACCATGGTTGCTGCATAGCTTACCAATGTCCACCAGAGTCTGGCAATTCTAGCGATAGGGAAACGGACATCATCATTCAGATGCAAACGAAAACCAATCACCTAGACTTCAAGAATTATTCTTCTCTCCGGTCGGATTATTCGCATAAAAATCAAGAATTCTCTCTTCCTACGCATGTGTCTCTCCCTGAACGCCAATTTACTGATCTCGCTACGTCTGCTCGTTTTGCACGACTCGCGTCCTTGCAAGATACGCCTAGCTTTTCTGCTGGATCTCTGTCCCCAGAAACACCACTCAACCCACCTCTCGCTGCAATTCCTCATGTGGCTTCTGATCCACTCATTTGTTCGCCCAATCATTATTGGAATTATATTGAACAGCACTCCTCGGCCCTTCCACAGGATGGAGGGGACGGTTGGGTCCCATCCACCCCAGTGACCTCGCCTGCACTCAATCGTGACCAGCTACAATTCGAAAAACCCGCGTTTACCCGTATGAGGTCTGCACCCTTCAACTGGGTCCCTCAATCAGGGCTCAACGCAAATGCTGCCGAATTCATGTCTACTGCTCGTCTTAACCATGGCCCTTTCAATACCATAATTCCACAAAAACCTCTTCGCCCTAACGACCATGCTTTTGCGCCTCCTGCTGCGCCTATGCCGAGCTTCGGACCTGAGTTTGACTTGCTCTCTCCTACCAGTACGCAGTGGATGTCCTGCGGCCCATTTCCTCGTCCTCAAATTTTCGATGACCACGCACGCCAAGATTCAGCGCCGATCCCGCTTCGCCCAAGGTCAAACCCTCGCAGCAACCTTCGCTTTTCCGCCCCTCGCATTATCGATGATGAAGACCAGCCATTGAACTTCCTCCAGCTTTTGCAGCCAAATTCTCGCCCTCCTTATCCCCTTTTGGTCGCCCGCATTGTCAAAAAGGCCGACCAACAAGCAAGCATCTTCATTCAACAGAAACTCAAAAACGCGCCTGCTGAAGAAAGATCTCGCATTGTCGATGCCATTGTGGAGAGGGGGTTGGAGATGATGGTTAGTGTTGAGAAAGCCACGTTGGATACAGGATGCTCACATGTTACCAACAGCAAGGGCGCTTCGGCAACTGGTGCGTGCAGCGGTGCTTGGAACAACCCTGCTCGAGGGAGGATATGCTCAAGGTGGTGGATTGCATGGCGTGCGTCCATCAAAGTCTCTTTACTATCCTAGGTACTCACCCCCGCTGACAGAGGCCACGTGGTCGAGCTTGCCACCAATGTCTACTCGACTCATGTGGTTCAGAAAGCTCTCGACTGTGACGAAGACGTCAGGAGGCTTATTGTCCAGGAGTTACTTGCGGATGATATTGCCAAGACCCTCACCTCGAAGCATTGCAGCCACGTATGGGCCAAGGTTATGGAGATTGCCAACTGGACACCGCCTGTGCCTCCTATCTTTGCTGTGTCCGTCCCTCTTATCGATACAATTTGTCGCCTCCTGATATCAGTTCCCATATCTTCAGCGTCAATAATAGCATGCGTGGCCAATGGGCCGCTCTCGCCACTGATGAGACTGGCTCCCTTGTTATTCAGGTATGTTTTGTATCATCCTCCTATTTGATGCTGCTCACCCTTTTCTTGTAGACGATGTTCGAGAATATGGAGGACGATGAAGATAAGTCTCGTATTGTCAACGAAGTCCTCGATGGTCTCCCGAAAGTGGCTCTCAACCAGTGGGGTGCCTTTGTCATTCAGCACAGTAGGCAATCTCCTCTATGTTACATCATGCATTGGTCGAGTCCTCCCTTTAGTTATCGAGCACGGTACCTCTCAGGCTGGTCAGCGCACACTCAATCTTCTCCTTGACCAACTCCCTCTCTACGCCTCGGATGATGTTGGTGTAAAGTCGCTTCTCAAACTCGTCAAGCCTGCGGATCCCGATGTAGTGTCGCAAGTCATCGACAAGATGTGCCAGCCCAACAGTGCCGCCCACCGTCGTCGCGCAATCATTGTCGACCTTGCTCTCTCCGTCAACGGTAGCCAGGTTATCCAGCATATACTTCCAATGGTGAGTTTTGGCAACGGAATGAGGATGTCAATTGAGTCGGCCACAGGCAAACAAGGAGCAGCGCACCCTCCTGTACAACAGCATCAAGGGACATGTGGTTACTCTTCGAGGCTGCCGTGTTGGGTCGCGTGTGATATGGCTATTCGACCGGTAAGGTGGCCAGTCCGTTCGCCACACGTTACACTCACAACTGCGCGTAACCCGTAGTATGCGCGCGTATTACGGCTACTAAGACTACTTTCAAAATCCAGAATCCATGACTGTCATTTGTCCGGTTCTCAATCCACCTTCGCCGTCATCTCCAGCACGTCATTCCAAGGCCCATCTCAAAATCCACTGCACCATCGACCTCATCTCCATTTGAATGTTACCTGGATAAAATGAAAACACATAAAAACTCAGATAACGCCCAAAAACACATGGTCGATTTACTCTCCACAGCTGGCGGTCGCAACCGCCCGCTCATTGCATGTTTACATCTCGTATTCGCCCATCATCACTTCTATCTGGCACTGCTCATCACCAATTTTCTCACGCCCACCCAAGGACTGTGCCTACCCTCCAAAGATCTAGGGAATGTAAATCCTGCCATCGATGCCATTTGCTCTGGCTGGTGTTTCCCGCGTATTTTGTTCCTGCTGCTTGTGCTGTACCTGCCCATTTGTAGCAGCATGTTGTCTGTTCCTGCGTTAGTGCCACATCCGTCGTTTGTTGTTGTTTCGTGTACTGTCCATTTCGTCCTCAGTGAGAACTGCTCGGTCCGCAGGCCTTGGTGCCCGACTGGACCGCTAACGCCGCCGCGAGTCTTGAACTCAATTCGGGATGTGAGGAGACGGAAATAAACGGAAGTAGACGGGAAGGTAAGAAGCCCGGCTTCTCAAGTGGCGGTGCTATGGTCGTGATTCGATTCGCTCAGCTCATTCAGCCTGTGGCCTGATGGAAAGTGTCCCGCACTTGACCTGTTTTCGACCGCGCCTTGCCTGTCCCTCGTTTTGCTTCCGGTCGCTCTCACAGCACTCCAAAACACCATGGAGCGTTTACTGAGCAAGCGCATGCAGCTCTCGAGGGAGGTCACCGGAACTACCGAGCAAAAGGCTAATGCAACGATGAAGCGGGAAGTAAACCGAGAACTTAAAGACTCCTCCAAACCCTCGCGAAATGGAGACGTTGTAGTTGACCCCGTTACTGGACACCAGACTGTACGTTCCTTCCGGCGTAATTGGTATGTATATTCTGACGTGGTGGTTTCGGTGAATCTAGGCGATACACCATTCTCCTAATGAAAGTCAATTACACAGCGGCACCAATGTGCTTCAAATACCATTACCACAACCCGGTAAATTATTGTGGTGGGGCTTGAGTGGTCTGCGACTCACTGTGCGGTTTTAGATCTTGCAGGACAAAAAGGGTATCTTCTTTACCTGTTCCGAGTGACCCTTATGCGCCTCGGAGCGGCATATTTGCTCACACCCATCTTGACGTTCTTCATCTCCCCTCCTTGGCTAACCTCTCGACCGCTCTTACTTCTTCCACTTTCACTTGTCCTTCCATCTTTGATTGCTGTCTTCTTGCTTCATCGACTCCAGAGGCACGCCCACGAACACGAAGACCAGCAACTATGGAATATGGAACGGCAGCGAGGGTTACAAGCTGGGTGTGATCTAAGCGACGACAGAAAAGAGGATATCACCGAGAGGGTTCGGGAGAGCGCCGAGTGGTTCAACGCTCTGCTTAGGGGTGTTTGGCCAATCATCAATACTGACCTGTAGGTCCAGCACTGTGGCAGCTTTTATCCATTATTCATTCCTTCACACGAAACATATTGAGTTTTCTCTGCATAGATTTACTAATGCCGTTGATATGCTCGAGGAAATCATGCAGGACTCTGTTCCGAAATTTATTGTGAGTATTTCCACCCCTCATATCGGAGTTAGTGCTTTAATTGTCATCATAGCATTCGGTGCGCATCGGCGACCTTGGCCAAGGTACCAACCCAATCCGTATCACTTCCATTCGGTCATTACCGGACGCAGGCTTGTCGGAGGTGATGCAGGGCCTTGATGCAGGAGATAGAGAGCTCATCCAAGGTGACCATGTTAACCTGGAAGTCTCTTTCGCCTATCGAGCAAATCCAGCAACGTCTCGTAAAACGAGCCGGGCTGTCAATGCCCAGTGAGTAGAGGTCCCTACATACTCACGACTGTCTAACGCGTCCGGTAGCCTCCTAATCGAGTTCTTTATGGGACTGCGTGGTGTCATAGGCGTTCCCGTCCGTAAGTACATGTTTTTATTTGTTTTAAATTCTGTTCGAAACCTAACATACAACGTGTTCTAGCTGTGTGGGCGGAGATCACCGGTGCCGTGGGTACCGCGCGGATTGGAGCTGAACTGATCCCTGACCCGCCATTGTAAATCTCCGCCATCTTGAAGTGTGCGAGCATTAAAGACCTTTCAGTGTCAAGCATACTCTGATTACGCTTATGGGGCTACCAAAGATCAGCCTCTCGATCACACCTCTTCATAAGAAGATGCTCCCGAACATTATGGATATTCCCTTCCTTTCCGATTTCATTTCCAAGTCAATCAATCTGGCAGCACAAGAATACGTCGCCCCAAAGAGTATGATCTTCGATTTACAGACGCTACTCTCAAGTGATGGGATCAAAAGAGGCATGGTTTTCAGTATCTATAAGACACTGCGGCTGATTCTATCATAGATTCGACCAGCGTTGGGGTTATCATAGTACATATTCACAGGTGCAAGAACCTAAAGAGTACAGACCGCCGGACTGGCAGCGGTGAGTAGTCCAATCTCAGTCGAAACAGAAGGTTAATGCCAGTCAGTGGATGCCTACGTGAGCGTGTGCATGTCCCCAATGAATAAGCCGCAGTACTCGACTCGTGTCATTGTGGGTGATTTGAACCCCGTGTTCGAGGAGTGCACCGCACTCTTGGTGGACCCTAACGCCCCAAAAGTAAAAGAGAGGGTCTCTTTACAAGTCTGGGATAGCGATAGGTTCACTGGGGACGACCTGGTAGGCCACGTGGAAATTGATCTCCTTGGTACGAACATCCAGCTTGAAGACTCACATGACTAACCAATTGTGGCTACCTCGCAGGGCTCATGAAGGATAAGAACCAGGCTATTCGTCGATCTGCATCTCTCAAACGACCCGTAAGCCAGGAGCATATGGGATATATCGAATACACCATCGGATTCTATGTCAAGGTAGCACCAGGTTCCGAAGAGGGTTCCCCAGGCGTCCCTCAAGTGGTCCTGGATGATCCAGAATTTTCCAGAGTCAAGCAGAAAAGTATGAGCGACATCGAAGCCGCCGTTACGTTTATACCCCCATCAAGGAAGTGGTTAAGTGGTATTCTCACCATACAGGTGAGCGAGCTGTGACTCTTGCGGTCGTCTTTTGGCCTTGCTGAGCTCCCTCGATCCAGATTCATGAAATTCGGGAGCTAGGGATCAAGAAAGACCGGCCAACACTATGTGCAAAACGCGAGGATGTCATTGATATTAAGCAGGAAGATGGAGCGGAAGAGGTCGAAGAGGATTCCGATTTACCTTCCGGATACTGCACGGTTGTCCTGAATGATGAACCCGTGCGAGGTTTACCAGCCAAAGCAAAGAACACACTGACGGCCTACTGACAGGTATATCGCACGCGAACGAAGCCCATGACCGCGAGTCCGTTTTTCAATGCATCTACGGAACAATTTGTCGCAGATTGGCGATCATCCCATATCTGCCTTGTCGTTAGGGATTCACGTTTGCGGGAGATAGACCCCATTCTCGGTGTGGTCTATCTTAAAGTACGGTCTCCTTAATTTCTCATGCGGGACTGGCATACTAAGTCCTTCGATAGCTTTCCGAACTATTCGAGACGAGCAGTCAAGTTACTCGAACCTGGTCATTACAAAGGGGTCTTGGTTTCGGTCGCATCCGCGCATCCTTCTGCTTTAGGCCAGTACTGGCCCGTATTCCTCCCGCCCTCACCGGATTCGGATTCGGAACCCTCGAGGTCCAGAGCCTGTCACCGCACTACAACGACCAAGGCCTTGCAGGATCGACCCAGATACGGCTTCGCACCTCGCCTAAGAGACAGAAGCTCTTGCGTAGACCCGAATTGGAGAGCAAACATACCCCCGATAGCCTAATGGAGAACCGCTCATCAGTATCTCTTTCAAGCATTGGTTCGGGTGACAGCGAAGAAGAATTCTCAGATCATACGGTTAGCTTGCCTGTCCAGAAGCGGTACCAGTCCGCATTGCTTGTGACAGTCAAACGAAATACCTTGCTGCAACGTGGAACAGTGGGTATGGGGGTGGTGTGGATGAAGGACCTAATCGACAATCGGAAGCAAGTCGTTCGTGCCAAGATTTGGAAAGCCAGCGACTACGATCCATTGAAGCGAAACTACCTTCCGCTTTGGGGAATCTGGGAAGACCCTGTACAAGAGGTGACTTGTATCGGTGAGGTCGAGATGACTCTTTGCTTCCGTCCCGGCGTCGCAGACATACATGAGACGAGCTTCTTGAAGGACGCGAACCTGAAGAGGAGCTGGGAGGAGTATGTGGCATTACGGGGTTCAGATTTAAGGACGAACGTGGGTCGCAAGGCAGACGAGGGGTATCACGAGGATCAATCGGATTCGAACACTGTGGTCCAACCCGAGGATATGGATACGGACGGTCATGAAGATATGGACAGTTTGCCCGGCTCGCTCAGGAGACGCGGTATGCATTTCTTCACAAAGTGAATGTGCATAAGGTCTTGACCGATTGCAGGGCGGATGGGTATTGACCGGGTACGCGAGTGGCGCAACCACGAGAACGACTTAGCACGGGCACTCCGCAGTATTCATCACGTTAAGGCGGTTAGGACTGCAGATTGGATGAAGGACCACTTGATGGAGAGTATGAATGCCTTCCAGGATCGGTTCAAGTGGCATGAGGGGGCTCCCAAAATGGGACAGGAAAGCCGAGCACAGTAAGGTGGTAGTTGCTTCGGTTGTGATTGGGCGTGATATTATATTGGCAAACGTTTTTACCCTAGGATTATCTAGTTTGTAGATGTACATTGTAGCAGTAACTTTATCATTGATTATTCGTAAATATAACACTAGTAAGGCTCGCGTTAGCAATTTGATCATGAGAGCACAGGTTGGCCCATGTCAGGCCTGGAGAGCGCTTACCCGTCAGCCAACAAAGCGATACGTCTCCGCGACGATGTAGTACAGAGGGTTTTCGCCCTGGACTTCTTCGCTCGTGGGAACGGCAGCAGAAGGGGCCGCAGAGGGATTGATAGATGTTGCGAGCACAAAACTATGGTGGAATATTCGTGGCAAGCTCTCGACGACCTTGTTGGTCGAACCCTTCTCCGGTTTACCACCGTGTGTTACAGACCCGGATACCGTCACAAGGATTGGGGCAGGGTCAACTCCTGTAATCCAATTTAGTTTTAACACGTGGCGCACAAGGAAGTTCATACCGGGGACAGGGTGACAATCCCAAGATTGGATGGAATGGTGAGATTTGGGGAGAGTTGTAAAGAATTCCTTGATCTGATCCCAGGTTCAATACCAGATCGAGGAAGTAAGGTTCCAGTAAGAACCGACCTCATGAACGCCTTTCATCATATTTCCGTTCCATGTTAATTTCGTGTCGTCACGGTAGAGCTTCAAGAGTGCCTGAACGCCGAGAAATGAATAATGAGATATCGGCCGGCCTCCTTGTGTGAGGCTTGCATACCCACCCCGTCTCGTCGAGGGGCATCGAATCTGTCATAGAACATGCCTAAGAAGTAGTCTGCTGTCCTGTTTGCGACTTCCAAACTAAAGGGGCGCGTCAGTTTCGCTCTGATTGTCGACGTTCCTTTCCAGTCCGCTGCGCTTACTCTGTTCGCTCGACCTTGTGCGGTCTCGGGGGCTTTTCTTTCCTTGGACCACGCTCCCTCTTTGATGGAAGGCTTGTGGTGGCCACAGGGCGCGGCAGAGTGGAGGGTTTAGAGGACATGGTGGAGGACAAGGACTACCTTTTGAGTTGGCGCCTGGCTTGACCCTTTCAAAGTTATCCCATGTGGTAAGTCGGCGCTATTTTTGTCTCGTGACACTCACGGACCGCCATTCCTCGTTAGTAAGCATATCCTTAATGCGCAGGTTGCGATTCGGGCACCCTGTTGCAAGAGGTGGTTTGATTGTGCGGAATGTCATGCGGAGCAGTCAGACCACCGTTTAACAAAGACGAATGAGATGACCTTCTTATGCAAGAAATGTAAGAAGGCATTTCGGAAGGATATGTCTGTCTATGAGGAAAGCGACGAATATTGTCCGAATTGCGACAACCACTACGTATAAATTTTATTTTATTTATTACAAAGTTACTGAAGATGTTTCCCCATTCCAGGTAATAGAAGCGAAGACTCCTCAGCAAGTGGTGGAAGTGGAAGCCGAGGATGTTCGAAAAGATGCTCGGTATGGCCTCAATGGTACCTTGCTGTGGATCACAGGCCTTATATGTCATGAAACAGGATCATCAAGGACCTTCGCATACATTCGACACGAACAGAAGGGGACGATATCGACGATCTTCTCGCAGAATGCCTGGGATGAGCCCTTTATTTCTGCTCCTCGTTTCTTATGTACCCATTGCTTCCTCGTACCGGTTCATCCACTTTGGCATTGTCCTCTCGTCTCGCAAAGTCAGTTACTTTTCGTGATCACATCTTGTGGATTTCTGGGGCTATGAACGGAGTAAATACATGCGGTAAGCTTTATCAGCTGTCTAGATCGTGACTCCCATAGCGACTACGATACTCCTCCAAGGCCGCAATATCCTCTTCGGCCAACTTCATCCTCGAGTACTCCAAAATATCCTTCAACGTGACTATGGCCACCATCGGTACGCCATACTGCCTCCTCATTACTCCGAGAGCACTTTCTCTCCGTCCACTATCGGCTTCCCCGCCCTCCTCCTTAGTCTTTGTCACTTCCTGGCGATCAACAGCGACAACAATTCCAGCCAAAACCCCTCCATACGCCTTGATAATTTCCACCGCTTCTCGTTTAGCCGCTCCATCGGTGATAACATCGTCGATAATGAGGACGCGTTTGCCCTTGAGATCCGTGGTCCCAACCAACGATCCGCCTTCCCCATGATCTTTCACCTCTTTACGGTTGAAGCACCATTCCTTCTCGCCAAACGTTGCCGTATCGAGTGTTGCGAGGTGCACGGCCGTGATCGCACAGATTGGGATCCCCTTGTACGCAGGCCCAAAGAGCACATCAAATTCCAACAGATCTGGCCCTCCGTCTGCTGCGCTTTTCGTGGCTGCAGGGCGGGACTGGGATTGGCATGCGAGTGCGATGGTTTGCGCATACGCTTTCCCTAGCGCCGACAGTAGCGATGCAGTGCTGAAGGATCCGGCATTGAAGAAGTATGGTGAGATGCGCCCCGATTTTACTGTGAACGTGCCAAATTTAAGGATATTGTGGGCATGGCAGAGAGCCAGGAATTCCTGTTTGTAGGTAGAATCCGTGGTTGGTGCTAATGTGTCTGCTTGCGTTGTAGTCATTGGGTGGTGTAGACGCGGTTGGCTCGTGCAGGATAATAAAATATTAGGGAAGTGGTGCGGATAAGGAGCTGAGCCGATCGGGCGCAAACGGCCTCAGCCTGACCCAATTGTCCAATCGGAAAAATGTTCATCTATAAGCCACTCGGAGGTTTGAGGCGAACTATGATATGTCCTTTCCACAGCAGTACAGTGTCCACGAAGGCGAGACTCAAGCTAGTTAGTCCGTGATTAACCCAGCTACTAAATTTTATCTATGAAAGCTCGCAGCGAGATGCATACCTCAACATACAAGGGCAGGAACTAGATAGGCGATGGAAATAGCGGACAGGTAGCTAGATGAAGATCTAGATGAGTATTTATATGTCGTGATGGGTGAGTCCGTATATGGCGTTCATAGCCTGGTAGGCGGTGACATCGCACATGGCGTTTGAGGAATGACCGTAGCGACCCATTGGAAGTGAAATCGTGTGATTGACGGGCGACGTCAGTGGTGATATAGCGTAGATGGGGAGGATAGGTATAATGGCGGCCGTCTGGTTGAGAGGGCCCAGCGGGTACGGATACAAATATTGGGGAAACCTAGGTGTTGCACATAGGAACGGGGCGTCCGTCTGAAATGGCGCTCAGCATTGGTCAACGAGTTCATTCTTTGGCCATGGCTGATTGAAGCCGCCATTCTCAGGGATACCCGTCCAAGATGTGATATTCGGGTTAGTATATGCGTCAATATGCCTAAGGGAAAAGTAAGTGCCAAATAATGAACCCCCGGATTCAAGTCGGACGCACTGCTGGATGTAGGCAGTTGTTGGGTAGCCATCAGGATCGCACCCGATGTTGATACTATCCTGGTGCTAAGGAAGCGCATAAGAAATATATAACGAACATTCCCCTTCCTCCCCAAGGCTGTGACCTGAAAGCAACTCACTTGGTATATCCGTATCCAGTCAACCTTCATCTGAAACGGGAATGCGAGTCGGATAAAGTCGATGACGGAAAACTTTGGCGAGATACCCAGGTTGAGGAGGATGTACTGATAGTAGAACCGTCAGTTGAGGTACAGGGACCAGAAGGAATCTATATCCATACCATAGGTTCTAAGGGAATTGGGCGAGCGCTGATCTGCGATATAGGGTCCGGGCCAAGTCCCTTGGCGAGTAACGTCCAAGAGACCTTGTTATTGTTGATCCACGTAATGTGTGCGTCATCCGCATCGTATCCAGGTTTGTACTCGAAGCCATATACAGAATAGCACTGTAGGTTCTGTTGGTAGCAGTTATGGTCTGTTCTGGTAATGAGCGATGCAGCCTGTTGGTTTCTGCGGGATCACTATCAGTGTGATGGAAACTCAGTAGGTATATTGATGAACCATACATAGTGCCCTTGAACCCGTTGATAATCGTCTGAGTCGGGTCAGTGATAACTGCGCCCGTGACATTGTCCCAGCTGTAGAACGAATTGAATGGTGCAAACTGACAACTCTGACTGACGCTGCCAAGTAGCGGGTTGTCCTCCGGATTTTCTGTAATCTGGGCCTCGAACACGTCGACTTCAGGCGCGCTGCGTGCCTTCCATTTTCCGTTGCTCGTCTTTGGACCCGGATGATCCTCATTCGAACAGGTGCACGACGACATACGCTGCCCAGGGAGCCACGAAAGGTCGTAATTGTACGCGAAATCGCCGAAGCGCCCAGCGGACGCGTTAGGAGTGCCGTCAGGTCGTGTCTGGTTCTTCAATGTACCGATATCGCACGCTTCATAGCTGTAGGGCCACATCCCGTCGGTCGTAGCGCCATAACCTATCCGCTGGAGTTAGTGGAGACCTCTTCAGAAGGCGCTCGACGGGGTGTACCTGCTCGACCGAGATTTCCCATCGTCCAAATAGCTGGCCATAGCCCAGGTACATTGAATCTACCTGGTAGTTGCACACTTGCCTCGATGAGACCACCCGTAAAGCAGAATTTGTTCCAAGTTGTAATCATGCCACCTTTATAGGCCAGTCCATGATTACTCTCGGGAGTCGCTGCCTCCAATGTGATGACAAGACTTCCATCCTGCGTGACCACTTGCTGTGGGTCGTACCTTAAGCAATGTTTCAGCGCTCCGCTTGGGAAACCTGCCAGACGCCCACCACTTCTCTCACCATTCGAGGTTCTGTGTCGGCCTGAAACGGGGTCGGAAAGAGAGTTCCAAAAGCGGAGTTCAAATTCGTACCAATACCAAAGGTCCTCCGCCACCCAGAAGGGATCGTCGCCTGGCCAAAATGTTCGCCCGTCAACGTTGAATTCGTCACTGAAAACGAGCTGAAGCTCGCGACCATCATAGGGAGAATTCTTAGTGTAGACATCTCGCGGGGTATCCTTGTCGATCAACGAAAATCGCCCTTCCATGATTTGGCCGGTCGCATTAATGCCCCCCAAATTGAAACCACTGTTCTTTGACATCGCACCATATATCGCAGCTGACACAACTGGATAGATAAGGCTAGATGAAAATGACGTCAGACACCTGCGCACAAGGGGAGGTCGTGAGAAGATGATGCTAACAAGAAGCCGACCATGCAAATGAGGATGAGGAGGAAAGGACCACCGGTGGTGAATGTCCGAGTATTCCATTTGAGGTGTTGTCTGTCCATTTGCTCGTCTGGATTGTGGATGTCGTCATCGTCCTCGACGAACTTGGGTGAAACATCGAGCAATCCCCAACGTAGAGGATTTGGGTCAAGAGCGTACTAGAGATAGACAGGTCGGTCGATTGGTGAGTACAGAGTGGTATATGATAAGACGTACCTGACTCAGGGTCTTTGGTGGTAACCATGAGGCCGAGATAGATGATGACGTCGGGTTCGGATCGAACGGGTTCTACGATGCATGCGGTTAGATGGGAAGGGCGGGATGGGCGGTAACGGAGGGTAAAGATATTTACCTCGGCTACCGATGAAGGAAATCGGTGGTGCATCGGACGTAAGGTGGGCCGTGCTGGTTTTGAGCTAGAGCTGCCAGTGTGAGAGGTGCGGCGGGAATGGGGAGAGGGGACAGTGAGGGTGCGGGGGATGGTCGAGGGCGTCACAGAGGGCGTCACAGAGGCAGGCGTTAGGAGGTTGGATAGGGTGAGGGGTGTTGTCGAGGAACTGCACCTTTCCTCCATCACTGCTGCTGCTGTTGTAAACTCGGGAACTGACCAGGCAAGGCGGCCCAAACAAGGCTGGGCAACTTGAAATGATGGGCCAGGAGGGCTTTTATCGGGCGGAGAAACGCGCAAGCAGCAGGAGCAGGGAGCAAGGGAGGAGCAAGGAAGACCAGTCCTCTATTCGGTCTTTTGAAGTTTGTTTGTGAGACATGACAGCGTGCCCAGAACGGACGGGGTGGACGGGGAGGTCGACTTGGGCAGCGATTCTTTGCAAGGGTCATGCT
>WNFL01288269.1_pt1 | contig 14548 bp, 12 predicted proteins | sample 5400361 | NCBI WGS metagenome assembly WNFL01 (sample SAMN13153351, study PRJNA577476) | soil metagenome | isolation source: 40 cm soil on Douglas fir-dominated hillslope | place: USA:California | collected 2013-09-17
CGGCCGCCGTCGTCGGTGCGGTAGACGCCGCCGGTGGAGATCGCCACCACCATGCGCCCGCGGACCTTCGGATCGGGCAGCACCGTATGCATGCACAGGCCGCCGCCGCCCGGCTGCCACTGCTCGCGGTGCGGGTGCTGCCAGAGCCCCTCCACGAGTTGGAACGACTTGCCGGCGTCCCTCGACTCGAAGAGCGCGGCGGGCTCCACCCCGCAGTACATCACGTCCGGCTCGTCCGCCCGCCCGGGGGAGATCTGCCAGATGCCGGCCAGCGCCTTGCCGCCCTTCGGAAACTGCACGGTGGGCACTTCGGGCGTGGTCCAGCTCGCGCCGAAGTCGTCGCTGTGGTTCAGCACCGATCCCCAGTGCATGCTGCTCGCGGCCGCCCAGACCCGTTGCCTTCCGGCCCGGCCGTCGTACGCCAGCGCATATACTGAATGTCCCGGAAAGTACGGGCCGCCCATCTCGAACCGCGCCCGATCGGGCCCCGCGCGGAAGAGGAAGGCTCCCTTCATGGTCCCCACCAGGACGACGACATCACCCCGGCGCACCTGGATCTGCAGGGTCGTAGGCATGCGCCCAAGCCTACCACTTTAGAGCGCGAGGTCGACCTGCGCAGGCCAGCTGCGCTCGTGCCGGAGCAGCCAGCGTTTCGCCTCGAGCCCGCCGCCGTATCCGCCCAATGTGCCGTCGGACGAGATCACCCGGTGGCAAGGCACCACCAGCGCGACGGGGTTCCTGCCATTCGCCGCCCCGACCGCGCGAGTCGCGGTGGGTTGCCCGACGAAACGCGCCAGCCCGGCGTACGACCAGGTGGTCCCCGCCGGGATGGTGCGCAGCGCCGCCCAGACCCGCCGCTGGAAGCCGGTGCCCTGCGGGTCCACCTCGAGCCCGTCGATCGCGCGGAGGTCTCCGCCGAAGTAGGCCTCGAGCGCGGCGGCGATCTCCCGGGGTGGCCTTCCTTCGCGCGCAGGCCCAGCCAACCTCGGCATGCGATCGCCGAACGCAAGCGCGCACAATCCGCGCGGCCCCGCGGCGAGGGTGAGGACGCCCACCGGCGAATCAACTCGCGACAGCTCGATCATGGCTCGGCTCCAAGAGCGCAGAGGCGGAGGACCACAGGTGCATCGCGGCGTAGGCGCGCCACGGTCTCCACGCTGCGGACCTTTGCTCGAGCGCAGCCGCCGACGGCTCGCGCGCGACCTTGCGCAGCACCAGGTCTCCGGAGGGAAACGCGTCTACCTCGCCGAAGGCGCGCATCGCGAGGTAGTGCGCCGTCCAGGGACCTACCCCGGGCAGCGTGCGCAGCCGCTCGACCAGGCCTTCCAGCGACTCCGGCCGATCGCGCAGGAGCTGCGCGGAGCGTGCGACGCAGCGGATGCTCTCGGCGCGCGCGCGCGTCAGCCCGATGCGCTCCAGGGCGGCCGAGGCGAGCCGCGCAGGCGTAGGGAACAGGTGCGTGAGCCCGCCTTCCGGAGCCGGACTGCGCGCGCCGAACGCCTCGACCAACCGCGCGCCGAAGGTGGTGGCGGCTCGCACGCTGACTTGCTGGCCGAGGATGGCGCGCACGCAGGTCTCGAACGGGTCCCACGCGCCGGGGACTCGCAGGCCCGGGCGCGCGCGCACCGAGGGCCCGAGCAGCGGATCGGCCGCGAGCGCGGTCCCGATCTGCAACGGGTCGGCATCGAGGTCGAACATCCGGCGGACGCGTCCGGCGATGTCCAGAACTTCGCCCGGCTCGCGCCGGAACGGCGTCACGGTGAGGGCGATGGCGTTGCCGCGGTCGGGCCGCACTTCGATCCGTCCGCTCTCGATGGTCCGGCGGTACCCGCCCGCATCGACGCCTTCCAGGCCGGGAATCGCGCGCGCTCCCAGGAATGCCGCCAGGGCCGACCAGTCGTACGGCGGCCGGTACGAAAGCCGCAGCGTGATCGCCGGGCCGTCCGCACCACCCCGGCGGCGCAGCTCGCTCGGGCTCCGCTGGAAGACCGCCAGCATTACTTCGTTGAACCGGCGCAAGCTGTGGAACCCGGCCTCCAGGGCGATTCGAGTCATCGACCACGCCGTCGCGTCCAAGAGCAGGCGCGCGAAGTGGGCCCGGCGCGAACGGGCGATGAGCAGCGGAGAGGTCCCCAGATGCTGCGCGAACAACCTTCGGAGCTGGCGGCCTCCGACGCCCACCCGCCCGGCCAGCTCGTCGACCGAGGCCTCGTCGAGGGCGCCGCGCTCGATCAGACGGACCGCGCGCGAGACGATGGCCGAGGGTCCCACCCACGCGGGCGTCCCCGGCGCCGCGTCGGGCCGGCAACGGCGGCACGGACGGAAGCCTGCCTCCTCCGCAGCGGCAGCGCAGGCGAAGAACTGGACGTTCTTGCGCAGCGGCGTGCGCGCCGGGCAGATGGGGCGGCAGTAGATGCCGGTCGTCTTGACGGCGGTGAAGAACCGCCCGTCGAACCGCGCATCGCGGCTGCTCGCCGCCAGGTAGCAGGTGTCCTCGTCGAGCACCATGGCCCGGCATCCTAGCGCCGGCGCGCGAGCGAGGCTCGCGGGATCCGGACGCAGACAAAAACAGCGCCGCCCTATCGGCGGCGGCTGGTACTCTGCGCGCCCCATGAAAACCTGCACGCTCGTCGCTCTGCTGATCTGCGCCTTCGCCGCCCGCGCCGAGGACAGCTTCCGGGAGCTGCGCTGGCGTTCCGTGGGGCCCTACCGCGGCGGGCGCACCAAGGCCGCCGCCGGAGTGCCCGGCAAGCCTGGCCTTTTCTATGTCGGAGCGGTGAATGGAGGCGTGTGGCGGACCGACGACTACGGCCGCACCTGGTCGCCGATCTTCGACGACCAGCCGACCGGCTCGATCGGGGCCATCGCGGTCGCCCCGTCCAATCCCCAGGTCATCTACGTCGGCAGCGGCGAAGGACTGCAGCGGCCCGACCTCTCCACCGGCGACGGCATCTACAAGTCGACCGACGGCGGCAAGACCTGGCGGCACCTCGGGCTGCGCGACGCGCAGCAGATTCCGCAGATCGCCGTGGACCCGAAAGACCCCGACCGGCTCTTCGTCGCCGTGCTGGGCCACCCGTACGGACCGAACCCGGAGCGCGGCGTGTTCCGTTCGGTCGATGGAGGAGCGACATTCCAGAAGGTGCTCTACCTGGACCCGGATACCGGCGCGGCCGACGTGCTGCTCGACCCGTCGGATCCCCGCACCGTCTATGCAGCGCTGTGGGAGTCGCGCGAGGGCCCGTGGGAGAACGGCCACTTCGAAGGTCCGGGCAGCGGTCTCTACAAATCGACCGACAGCGGCGCTACCTGGCGCCAGCTCGCGCAGGGACTGCCGGACTTCGAGCATGGCGGCCTGGGGCGCATCGGGATCGGCATCGCGCCCTCCGCGCCCAAGCGCCTCTTCGCCACCGTGGCCGCAAAGGTCGGCGGTGGCCTGTACCGCTCCGACGACGCGGGCGAGAGCTGGTCGCGCATCACCGACGACGATCGCGTGGCGGAGCGCGCCGACGACTTCGCCGAGGTGAAGGTCCATCCGAAGAACCCGGACGTCGTGTTCACCGCCAGCGTGGTGGCCTGGAAGTCCACCGACGGCGGCAAGACGTTCACCGCGCTGCGCGGCGCGCCGGGTGGCGACGATTACCAGCGGCTCTGGATCGACCCGGCCGATCCGGAGGTGATGCTCCTGGCCGGCGACCAGGGCGCCATCATCACCGTCAACGGAGGCTCCACCTGGAGCTCCTGGTACAACCAGCCCACCGCGCAGATGTTCCACGTCACCGCGGACGATGCGTTTCCCTACCGGCTCTGCGGTGGACAGCAAGAGAGCGGCTCCGCCTGCGTGTCGAGCCGCGGCGGCGACGGCGAGATCACCTTCCGCGATTGGCACCCGGCGGGCATCGAGGAATACGGCTACGGCGCGCCCGACCCGCTCGACCCGGACGTGGTCTACGGCGGCAAGGTGTCCCGGTACGACCGGCGCACGGGGCAGAGCCACGACGTCTCGCCGGTCGCCTCTCCCCGCCCGGACTACCGCACGATCCGCACGCAGCCGCTGGTGTTCGCGCCCACCGATCCGCGCACCCTGTACTTCGCTTCCAACACGCTGTGGAAGACGCGCGACGGCGGCCAGACCTGGACCCGCATCAGCCCGGACCTGACGCGCAAGACGTGGGAGGCGCCGCCGAACGTCGGCAAGTACCGCGGGACCGAGCAAGCCAAGCCCGTGCAGCGCGGCGTCATCTACGCCGTGGCGCCCTCGCCCGTGGCCGGCGGCGTCATCTGGGTCGGCTCGGACGACGGGCTCGTGCATCTCACGCGCAACGGTGGGAAATCGTGGCGCGACGTGACGCCGCCGGACCTGCGTCCTTGGGCGAAGGTGTCGATCCTGGACGCCGGCCGCTTCGACGCGCGCACCGCGTACGCGGCGATCAACACGCTGCGGCTCGACGACCTGCGGCCGCACATCTACCGCACGCACGACGGCGGCAACTCGTGGCAGGCGATCGTGAAGGGGCTGCCCGAAGGCGGGATCGTGAACGTGGTCCGCGAGGACCCGGCGCGAAAGGGGCTGCTCTACTGCGGGACCGAGCAGGCCGTGTACGTGTCGTTCGACGACGGGGACCTGTGGCAGCCGCTGCGGCTCAACATGCCGGCCACCTCCATCCGCGATCTGATCGTGAAGGGAGCGGACCTCGCCGTCGCCACGCACGGGCGCGGGTTCTGGATCCTCGACGACGTCTCTCCGCTGCGGCAGTTCCCCGCCTTCGCCGCGGAGCGGGCGGCGCTGCTCCGGCCCGCCCCGGCGCTGCGCGTCCGATTCAATACCAACAGCGACACTCCGCTGCCGCCGGACGAGCCGTCCACCGGACGGGGCCATCCTCGACTACTGGCTTGCACGGCCCGCCTCGGGGCCGGTGGTCGTCGAGGTGCTCGGCGCGAGCGGGCGGCTCGTGCGCCGCTGGTCCAGCGCCGACCGGGTGGAGCCGCCTCGCGACGAGGGCAACGTGCCGCGCTGGTGGATCCGCCCCGAGCACGTTCCTTCCGCCGACGCCGGGCTGCACCGGTTCGTCTGGGACCTGCACTGGCCGACCCCTGCGGCGCTCGACTCCTCGTACCCCATCGCCGCCGTCCCGCACGACACTCCCCGCGAGCCGCGAGGTCTGTGGGCATTGCCCGGCGCCTACACGGTGCGGCTCACGGTGGACGGCGGTTCGTTCATCCAGCCGCTGACCGTCGGGATGGATCCGCGGGTGAAGACGCCGCCCGCCGGGCTCCGCCGGCAGTTCGACCTGTCCTTCCGGATCGCCCAAGCCCTGCAGCAGGACTACGACGCCTTGACCGAGCTTCGCGCGCTGCGCGCGAACCTGGCCCGGAGCAGCAACACTCCCGGCGCGGCCGAGTTGGATCGCCGGCTCGCGGCGCTGGAAGGGTCCAAGGAGGAACGCCGCCCGTGGATGCGCAAGGGAGTGCCCGCCCTGCTGCCCTGGAACGCGAGGTTGACCGAGCTCCTGGAGGCGCTGCAATCCGCCGACGTGGCGCCCACTCCCCAGCTTGCGCAGGCAGCGGAGACCACGATCCGCGAAGTCGCGGAGCTGGCCTCGGGTTGGGGTGTGCTGAAAGCCGAGGCCTCGACGCTGCTCCGCTGATCCGCCGCGCTACGGACGGGGCGGAGTGCGTGCCTGGGCCGGAGCGCTCCAGGTCTCCGGGTGTTCCGCCTTCCAGCGCATCGCCGTGCGGATGCGGGTGCGGCCGCTCGGATGATCGTAGAAGATCAGCTCCTCGATGGGTCCCGGCTCCAGCTTGCGGTACTCGCCGAGCTTCAGCGAGACCTGCGCGAATCCGTCGGGCTGCGCAGAGGCGTTGAGGCCGTACAGGTCCGCCTCGGACTCCTCCATCCGGACCATGCTGTTCAGCACGGGCGTCAGCAGGAAGAGGTACGAGCTGAGCAGCAGCACCGCAAGCGGCAGGCCCGCCGGATCGTCGATGCCGCGCACCTGCCACCTCGGCGCCCGAGCTCGCAGCACCTCGAACAGCGTCTTGAGAAGGGCGAAGCCGACGAGGATCACGATACCGAACTGCAGCAGCATCGTGGGAATGTGGTTCAGGACGTAATGACCCATCTCGTGGCCCATCACGGCCTGGATCTCGGGCAGCGAGGCGCGGGCCAGCAGGTTGTCGTTGAGCGTGATCCGCTCGGTGCCCAGGAACCCGCTCACGTGGGCGCCGATCCGTTTCGACTGCTTGGAGGCGTCCACTTCCCAGACGTCCTGGGCGCCGATGCCGTTCGCCCTGGCGAGCGACAGGATGGGCGCGACCACCCGCTGGTCCGTGAGCCGCTTGGGGCTGTTGAACACCGGCTCGATGGCCACCGGGACGATGAGCGCCAAGAAGGCCCCGAACGCGATGCTCGCGGCCGCCCCCCAGATCCACCAGCTGCGCGGCAGGCGCCGGACCAGAGCGTAGAGGATCATCATCGCCAGGCCGCCGAGGACCGCCGAGATCGCGAGCCCCTTGCCCAGCTCGCCCAGCCAGGCCGCGAAGGTCAGGTTGGACAGCCCGTACCGGTGCTCGCGCACGAAATCCCGGTAGATGGTGAGCGGCAGCGACATGACCGCCACGGCGATCAGGAACTGCACCCAGTACGCGGCGATCTGCAGCTTCCGGAAACGGGTGAGCCTTTCGGCCAGATTGCGCATGCGCGCCGAGGCGCCGGTGTGGAGGAGCACCAGGTACGCCGCCGCGGCCCAGAGGAAGCCCCACAGGTCGAGCCAATATCCTCCCTCGAAGTACGCATCGGAGCGCGCCTTCTCGGCGCTGGTCTGCCGGGCGAGGTACGCCCGGGTGGCGGCCTCCGGATCGAGCGAGCCCGATGCCCCGCTCGCCTCGGGGGGCGGCGGGGCGAGCTGCACGAGCTTCGCTGGCCCCGACTCGGCGCGGGCGGAAAGAGGCATGGCCGCAAACAGCGCGGCGGCGATCGCGGCGGCGAAGCGATTCATCACCCCTCCGGGACTTCTTCGGCCGGGTCGATCGGGTTGAGCAACAGGCCCGATGCCAGCTTGGGAAAGAAGTACGTCGACTTCTGCGGCATGATTTCACCGGCGTCGGCGACCGCGCGGAGCTGTGCGACCTCGGTCGGATTCAGCAGGACGACGGCCTGCACGTCCGGCCGGCGCGCCTCCTCCAGCGCCCCGGGGACGTCCTTCACGTATCTCAGATTGGTCTGCCGCTCCTGGGCGGAGCGATCGATGCCGAGCAGCTCCTCGAGGATGAGGGCGTGGAGCACGGCGACGTCGAGGCGGCGCACCGCGGCGTGAGCCGGCACCGCCGCCTCCTGCCCCGGCCGGAGCGCGGCCAGGAAGGCGCGGGACCCCGACAGGAGCACGAAGGCCGGAGAGCTCCGCCCGGCCGCCGCGAGCCGGTCGCGCAGTTGCTCCGGCGAGGCGGCGCGCAGCTCCTCGACCGCGAACCGCTCGCGCAGGCGCGGGAGGAACCGGTCGAGCTCGAACCCGCTGAGCCCGTGCACCACCCGATGGGTGGGAAGGACGACCAGGCCCGGGTCCTCCATGCCGGTGAGGAACAGCGAGCCGTACTCGATGGACGAGCGCGGCGAGCGTGCCAGCGGCCGCAGCTCGTCGCGCACCGCCAGCATCGTCTCGTAGCGGTGGTGCCCGTCGGCGATGTAGAGCTTCGCGTCCGCGAGCGCCGCCGCGACCCGGCGCTGCGCCCGGGGATCGGTGAGGCGCCACACGCGGTGCAGGGTTCCGTCGTCGGTGCGGCCCTCCAGCTCCGGTGGAGCGGACTCGACCTGTTCGAACTCCGCGTCCACCCGCCGCCCAGGATCCGGATAGAGCGCGAAGACCTGCGAGAGGTGGGCTCGGGTCGCGCGCGTCAGCTTCAGCCGGTCCAACCTGGGCCCGGACAGGGTCCGCTCGTGAGGAAGCACGACCCGCTCGTCGTAGCGGCGCAGGCGGACCCTGGCGACGAAGCCCCTGCGCGTCAGCTCCTTTCCGCCCAGGGAGAACCGCTGGTGGTAGCGATACAGCGCGGGCCGCTCGTCGCGGCGCAGCAGGCCACCCTGGAGCCATCGCGAAAGCTCGCGCGCGGCGTTGTCGTACTTCGCGTCCCCTTCGCCTTCGGGCAGGTCGATCCGGACGAAGTTGTGCGGGCTCTTCGCCAGGAGCCGGTCGCGCTCCGCCGGAGAGACGACGTCGTAGGGCGGGGCGAGCAGCCGATCCAGCGGGCCGGCGCGCGCCGGGTCGTAGACGACTGCGCGAAACGGCGCGATCTCGGCCATCGGGCGACTCCACGCGCCGCCTGCGCGGCGGCCGGCGGCGACTCTACCGCGTGCGCCCCTGCGGAGGCAGGGCCTTGGGGGCGACTCGAGCGACGAAGATCGAATCGCCGCGCAACCGGACGCCCGAGAGCAGCGGCCCGTCGAGGACGGCGCCGGTCCGCATCGGTTGGCCGGTAGTCACGTCGAAGGCGGTCAGCTCCGCGCCCGGCCCGACGGGCAGCCGCAGGGCGACGGCGTCCTCGCGCGTATCCTCGGCGCGCCCGCCCGGATCGCCCCCCGCGGACGCGCTGCGCAGCCAGGCGGTGACGATCACCTCGCCGGACCTCGCCTCGAAGACGTGGACGATGGAGTTGGGGCCCCCGTGCACCTGCGTGCGCGCATCGGCCAGCCGCACGGGGCGGGCGAGCAGCTGCTCGTAGAGGCGCAACGCGTGGAACGCGGGCTTCGGCCGTCCCTGCGCGTCGACGATCCCCAGGTGCCTGTTGTTCTCGTCTCCGATGACTCCCTCCGCGGGAGGCAGGTCGTCGATGCGATACCAGGTGGTCAAGGACAGGCGCTGCGTCGCCAGGGCGAGCACGTGAGCGCGGAACAGCGCCACCGCCTGGAAGCGCGCGGTGTGCTCGTAGCCGTGCACGGCGTAGGACCACTGCGACGGACGGCCGTCGGGCATGCGCCAGTCGCTGTAGCCGAACTCGGCCATCCACAGATCCGCCTGCGGGGCGGTCTTCTGCGCGAGTTGCGCCACCGCCTCGATGCGCGCCGGGTACTCCTCTGCCCTCCCCGCGTCCCAGGTCTCGAGGTAGCCGTGCATGCTGATCACGTCCACCGACCGTCCCACCTGGTAGGTGCCGAGCAGCTCCTCCAGGAACGGGCTGCGACCCTTGGACATCCCGCCGAGCACCACGCGCGCGGCCGGATCCGCGGCCCGGACTGCGCGCGCGCCCGCCTCGACCAGCCGCGCGAATTGCTCGGCGGTGCCTAGCCAGTAGAACTCGTTGTCCGGCTCGTTCCACAGCTCCCAGGAAGGAGCCTGCCCGCGGTAGCGCTCGACCAGCGCGGAGACGAATCGGGCGAATCGCCGCGGATCGGCGGGACGGCGCCAGAAATCCTTCGGGTCCGACGGGGTGAGCCAGCGCGGCGTGTAGCAGACATACGGGAGCGGAGTGACGCCTGCTTCGCGCAACAGTCCGAACAAGGCGTCCCACTCGCTCCAGTCGTACTTGCCCGGCTCCACCTCGGTCGAGTCCCAGCCGACGGCGAATCGGAGGTGCCGGGCGCCTGCGGCGCGCGCCACCGCCAGGTCGCGCTTCATCTTCTCGACCGGCCCGGATTCCTCCGGGTAGTCGTCGGCGAGCCCGGCGGGCTGCAGGAAGAACCCGTCCGGACCCTGATCACGCTGCCTCGAGGGCAGCGGGTTCGCTGCCGGGGCCAGCGGGGCGACGCCCGCCGCGGGTGGAAGCGCCGCCCGTGCGCAGGCCAGGGCGAGAGCGAGCGCCCAGGCGATCGCCCGCATTGGCGCCAGCCTGCGCCCACCGTGGTAGCGAGAGCGCATCTGCAACGAGCTCCAGCCCGCGTGGCTACGCGCCTGGCGGGGGCGGATCTCCGTAGGCCCGCGCGATCATCCCGTGCCGGAACGCCAGGCTGATGCGCGGCCCGGCGCTCGCCACCTTGGGAACGCTGTGCTCCCACTCGCGCTGCGCCTTGCCTCCGGTGACCAGCAGGTCTCCTCGACCGAGATCGAACCGCGTGGACCGCCCGCCACCTTTGGGCCGCAGCAGGAACCGGCGGGGCTCGCCCAGCGAGACGAGCACCACCACCGGCTCCGCGATCGATGCGCGGATCTTGTCCGAATGCCAGGCCACGCTGTCGCGGCCGTCGCGATAGAGGTTGAATCCGACCGAGTCGAACTCGACGCCGTACCGGCGCGAGAGGGAGAGCCGCATCTCCTCCAGCACGCGGGGCTCGAGCGGCGCCCCGGAGCCCAGGTTCCAGGGCGCGGTGAGCCGCGGTTCGAGCACCCGGCCGTCGTACATCCGCCGCGTGCGCTGGGCCCAGTCGCGGCTGGCGAGGATCTGCTCGAACAGCGCATCGGAGCCGCGAACCCAGCCCGGCGCGTGGTCGACCCACGAGCGCTCGTCGAGGTGGATGCGGCGCAGCTCCGCGAAGGAGGAGTCGAAGGATGCCCCTTCGCCGCCGAACAGGCTGGGCTGGAATGCGCCAGTCATTCCGGCGGATGTATCACCGCCGAACGCGCCCCGCGCCACCTCGCATACAGCGACCACGGGCCAGCCCGCTCCACGAGCGTGAACGCCTGGCCGGGTGTATCGGACCCTCCTCGCATCAGGACGTAGTCGGTGTCGGACGCGTGGCGCCGGGAGCTGAACCGCTCCGGATGGACGAACCAGTCCGACGGCTCCGGGATGGGCGACGCGCCGGAGTGGAACCGGATCGGCGTCCAGGGAACCTCGGCGAAGTTGTAGCGGGCACGGCCACCCCGCTCGACCTCGTAGTACATCCCGAAGTGCAGGAACGGGTCGAACTGGAACCAGCGGCTTCGCGACTGGAAGATGAGCGAGACGAGGCTGCGGCCAGGCTCGGACGCGCGCAGCACTTGCTCGAGGGCGACGCCGTCGGCTTCCTCGTCGAAGGCGCGATAGAGGGTGACGAGCTTCGCCGCGTATCCGACTTGCAACGCGACCGCCGCGGCGAGCAAGCCTGCGGTGAGCCGCCTGCGCGCAGGCACCGCAGAGGCAAGCGTGACGAGCGCGAGGAACGGCAAGGCGCGGATATGGATGTACCAAGCGTACCCGAGGCCGACGGGAGTCGCGAGATAGGCGGCGAGGATCACTCCCGCGAGCGCCGGCAGGCGCCACCACCGTTCCGGCCGCACGCGGGGTCCGCGGACTGTCGCCACCGCGAACCACAATGCGGCCAGCACAAGCACGAACACCTCGTCCGCATGTCCGAGCAGCACGTTGCCGAGCCTGCCCACGTCGAGAAGCTGCTCGCGAAAGGGTTGCCAGAAAGGACGGTCGCCTCCCGCGTCCGGCCGCGCGGGATGCGCGAGCGCGGCCCAACCCGCGAACAGCGCGATGGCCGGGAGGAGGGCCGCCATCGCGCGCGCCATCCGGGGCCGCGGACGGCCGGAGGTCACCGCCAGCACCGCGGCGGCCCCGACGACGAACGCGACCGCGCTGGGGTGCAGCCAGAACAGCGCCGCTGCGGTGGCGGCGAGGAGCAGCGCCCGAGAGCGGGAGGGCGCGCCCAGCTCGCGCTCGAAGAGCGCCACCGCGGCGATGGCAACCGGCACCGAGATCACGAAGTTGAAGAACCCCAGGTAGAGCGGGACGGTGTGGAAGGCGGCGGGCGCGAACACTGCCAGGCGGCCGTCGCGCCCGAACGAACGGAGCAGCAGCCAGAACGCCGCGGGCAAGGCGAAGGCCACCAGGGTGAGCACGATCCTGCACGCCGTCTGCGGACCCAGGAACTTCGCCAGCGCGGCGGCGGGCAGGTAGAACCCCAGGTACTGCGAATTGCGCAGGTCGATCTCGAACCAGCGCTGGAAGGCGAAGGTCGGACTTGCGTAGTCTGCCAGCACCCGAATGGCAGCCAGGTGCTGGGGAGCATCCTGGAACGGCAAGAAGGCGCTCGACCAGAGGGGAGTGGCCGCCGCCCCGGCGGTCAGCGCGGCGAGCGCCGGCCAGGCAAGGCGGCGCACGCCTCCGCCGCGAGGGACCACCACTCGGACCCCGCACCCGCCCAGCTCGCCCTCGCCCGCGTTCCGCATGCGCCGCCCGCCCTGCGATCGAGAGTACGCTGCCCGGCTACGGCCGCCCATTCGGGTCTGCGCAGAGGCATCCGAGCGCTCGACCTCTTGCCCGGCGCGCGCCAGACTGACGATCAGACATCCGACCGGAGGCCGAATGACGTTCCCCCGCCTTGGCTTCATCTGCGCCCTCACCAGCTTCGCGGCCGCCGCCGAACCGGTCGGCCCGAGGACGCACCGACTCGATCCCTCCCCCACGACGGTCGCTTGGGGGCACTACGACGCGGCCGCGAAGCCGGCGCTGCGCATCTCGTCCGGGGACACCGTGATCGTCCGCACCCTGATCACTTCCACTCCGGCGCGGTTGGAGAAGGCAGGGGTGCCGGCCGCGGAGGTGGAGCCCGCGCTCCGCGAGATCGACAAGTCCGTCACCGACAAGGGGCCCGGTGGGCACATCCTGACCGGGCCCATCTTCGTCGAGGGAGCGGAACCTGGCGATGCGCTCGAGGTGCACATCGACAAGGCCGAGCTGGCGATCCCCTATGCCTACAACGGATTCGGCGTGGGCCGCGGGTTCCTGCCCGACGACTTCCCGTACTCGCGGACGCGGATCATCCCGCTCGACGCGCGCCGCATGGTGGCCCGTTTCGCCGAGGGCATCGAGGTCCCGCTGCGGCCGTTCTTCGGCAGCATCGGCGTCGCCCCGCCGCCCTCGATGGGCCGCATCGACAGCGCGCCGCCGGGCCTGCACGGCGGCAACCTCGACAACAAGGACCTCACCGCGGGCAGCGTGCTCTACCTGCCCGTCTACGTCCCGGGAGGGCTCCTCGAGATCGGCGACGGGCATGCCGCGCAGGGGAACGGTGAGGTGGACATCACCGCGATCGAGACCTCGCTCGTCGGCACCTTCCGCGTCATGGTGCGCAAGGACCTGCACCTGACCTGGCCCCGCGCCGAGACCCCGACGCACTGGATCGCGATGGGAATGGATCGGGACCTCTGGTCCGCCGCGAAGATGGCCGTCCGGCAAGCGGTCGACCTGCTGGCCTCCCAGCAGGGATTGTCGAGGGATGACGCATACATGCTGGCCAGCGTCGCCTGCGACGTAGAGGTCACCCAGCTGGTCGACGGGAACGTCGGGGTCCACGTTCGGATCCCGAAGGCGATCTTCACGCAGGCCAAGGCGCATCGCAGCTCGCCCTGACGTCCAGGTCGCTCGTCGACCGATGGAGTTGATCCTGCGAGCCTCCCGACGATAGAACCCAGGGCTGCGCGCGGGGTCTCCTCGTGAAGCATTGGCACGAAACCGCCGAGATCCTGGGCCGGGTGAAGGACCTGGCGGGCGGCGGTGTGCGGGCCGCGATGGCCACGGTGGTCCGCATCTCGGGCTCGGCCTACCGGCGGCCCGGAGCGAAGTTCCTGGTCGCGGAGGACGGCTCGACCGCCGGCGGCGTCAGCGGCGGCTGCCTGGAGGCCGACGTCCGCGCCGTGGCGCTGGAAGTCGCGCGGGATGGCGCGCCGCGGCTCCTGCACTACGACACCGGCTCCGACGAGGAAACGCTCTGGGGACTGGGGCTCGGATGCGAGGGCGCCGTGGACGTCTTCGTGCAGCCCGCCAGCGGCGAGCTGGTCTCCGGGGCCGCCGCGCGCATCCTGGAGTCGATCGCGGCTGCCGCGCCCTTCGCGGTGTGCACCGTGGTGGAAGGAGACGGCGCCGGCCGCTCGCTGGTGCTGGCCGGCGGAAAGCTGTCGGGTGCGACCGGCTCGCCGGAGCTGGACCGCGCGGCCGCCGAGCGCGCCGCACGGCTGCTGGAGACCGGCGACAGCCAGCTCGACCAGGTCGACGGGCGGCAGGTGTTCACCGACGTGCTCCGTCCGCCGCCTGCCCTGGTCATCTTCGGGGCCGGCGACGACGCGCGTCCGCTCGCCGCCCTCGCCGCCCAGGCGGGCTTCGAAGTGACGGTGGTCGATCACCGGCGCGCCTTCCTCACCGCGGAGCGGTTCCCTCCCCCGGCGCGCCTGGTCTTACGCCGCGCGGAGGACGGCCTGGACGGCCTCACTTTCGGCCGGCGGCACTTCGCCGTCGTCCAGACGCACGCGTTGCAGCACGACCGGGACTGGTTGCGCGCCCTGTTGGCGCAACCGCTCGCCTACCTCGGGCTGCTCGGTCCCCGAGCGCGGAAGGACCAGATCCTGCGGCAGCTCGGCACGCCCGAACCGGAGAGGCTGTTTGCGCCGGTGGGCCTCGACCTCGCGGCCGACGGCCCGGAGCAGGTCGCGGTCAGCATCGTCGCCGAGATGCTCGCCGTGAACGCGGGGCGCGAGCCTTCGCACTTGCGCTCCAAGCGGGGAGGCATCCATGACGGATGACCGCTCCGGCCGCCTGGCGGGCGTGGTGCTCGCCGCCGGCACCTCGAGCCGGATGGGCCGCAACAAGCTCTTCGAGCCGCTGGGTGGCACCAGCGTGCTGCGGCGCGCGGTGGGCA
>WNFL01253159.1_pt3 | contig 14545 bp, 13 predicted proteins | sample 5400361 | NCBI WGS metagenome assembly WNFL01 (sample SAMN13153351, study PRJNA577476) | soil metagenome | isolation source: 40 cm soil on Douglas fir-dominated hillslope | place: USA:California | collected 2013-09-17
CCGTGATGCGCAGCTGCGTCATCGGCGTGAATTTCCACAGCGCGTAGAAATCCAGCCCGCGGCGCGCCGACGAGTAGCCCGTCTGCGCGAGCGACAAGCGCACCGGACCTCCCGTCTTGAAGCTGAAATTGCCGCCCGTGGTGAGCGGCACTTCGGTCAGCCGATAGTCGAATCCGAAATTCCCGCTGACGCGCGTCTGCTCGTTCAGCCGGTTGTCGGGCGGCGGGAGAAAATCCACCGTCGACCAGTTCCTCGCGAGATTCGCACGCAAGTCGATCGACGGCGCCGCGGGAAAGAATGTCTTCACGTTGAATTTCGTGTCGAGCTCGATGCCGCGAATCGCCGCGCGCCCCTCGTTGGCGGGGCGCGAGATGTAGGTCCCGTTCACGAGGAGGAGCTCGCGCAGGATGATGCTGTCGACGCGGCGCTGGAACAGCGACGCGCTGAAGACGCCCCCGCCCGTGAAGTAATGCTCGTAGGCGGCGTCCAGCCCCCACGCGAGCTCCGGGCGCAGCTCGGGGTTGCCCTGGAAGTCGGGGGTGGTCGCCGTGTTGTTGTTGGCGATGAAGCGCCGCGGGATGATGTCGAACGTGTTCGGCGCCTTGTAGGTGCGCGCGAGCCCCGCGCGCAGCTGGTCCTTCTCGGTACCCGGCAGCTTCCAGAGCGCCTGCACGATCGGGCTCGCCACGCTCGAGCGGTTGTGCACCGCCGTGATGACGTTGCCGATGCTGCGCGTGTCGAGGCCCTCCCAGCGCAGGCCCAGGTAAAGCGAGGCGCGCGGCGTCACCTGCCATTCGTCCTGCGAGAAGAGGGCGAGGCGCATCACCCGCGCGTCGTACGACTCGTCGATGTTGAACTGCGGCAGCCCCGTCGGCGTGAGGTCGAGCTGCAGCCGGTCCTCGGCGCGGCGGCTGTGCGCCCCGTCCCAGCCGATGACGAACGCGTGGCCGGGAACGAAGGCGAAGAGATACTTGCCGCTCGTGGTGACGCCGTTGTCGGTGGAGTGCCCGTCGACGGTGCGATGCAGGATGAAGGTCTCCGCGGAATCGAACGCGTCGAACAACGCCTGCGTCGCGCGGTGGTTGTAGCTCACGCCGAGCTTCACCTCGAGCCGCGCGTCGCCCTCCAGCCGGCGGATCCACGTGAGGTTGGCGCGCGCATTGCTGCTCTTCGAGGTAAAGCCCAGGTTGTTCGATCCGTACAGCGGCGGGGCGCCGAGAAACGTCGTCGAGCGCTCGTCGAACTCGCCGCGAAAGCGGTTCACCTGGAAGAAGCTCTCGGTGGCGAGCGTGTGCTCCTTGCCGAAATTCCAGTTGAGGCGCGGCGAGAACCCCAGGTTCTCCCCGTGGCCGCGATTGAGCTGGCGGGTCACGTAGTCGAGGTTGGGGATTCCCGCCGCGTCGGTGCCGAGCTGCTCGGCGCGTGAAGTCCCCTCGAAGCGAAACGAATTCACGTTGAGCGGCAGCGTGTACGAGAGCGCTCCCGCCTTGTCGGAAACCTGTCCCGTCGCGTTCACCGAGGTCTGCCCGTTCTCGTTGCCCAGCCCGAGCTTCACCTCGCGTTGGCGCGTCGAGATCGCCCGGCGCAGCACGATGTTGATGGTTCCGGCGATCGCCTGGGTGCTGAATTCCGCCGTGGCGCTGCGGATCACCTCGATGCGCTCGATCAATTCGGGCGAGAGCGACTCGAGCGAGAAGCCCGGCGGGGTGGGCTCGCCGTTCAGGAGGATCTGCGTATAGCCGGCACCCAGCCCGCGCATGCGGATGTCGCTGCCGCGCCCGCCCGCGCCGCCGACGGTCACGCCGGGCAGGCGCTTCATCACGTCGAGCACCGTGGTGTCGCCGTAGCGCACGATCTCGTCGCGGTTGATGACGATCTTGGCGGCGGTGGATTCGCGCCGCTCCTGCACCTCGTCGGGGCCGGTGACCTCGATCTTCTCGAGCTTTTTCGGCGCTGCGGCGCTTTCCGGGGGCTGCGAGTCGACCTCGGCCGCGGCGATCGACGAGGAAAGCGCGATCGCCGCGAGAACCCTCCTCAAGATCGCTTGCCCTCCACGCGCCGCTTGAGCGCGTCGGCTTCCAGCCGCAGGTACTTCTCGATCTTCGCGCGGGCGAACCACGCGGCGATTCTCGCCAGGGCCCCCTCGATCGTGAGGGTGAGGTTCACGACCGTCGGGCCGTTGCCTTCGAGCTCGTGGGTCGCGGTGAGGCGCAAGCCCGGAGCGCGCGTCTGCCAGGTGAAATCCCGGTTCGCGTCGACGCTCGTCACCTTCCAGACCGCGGTCGAAAGCCGCGGCTGTTTCACGCGGTAACGGCGCCCGGCCATCAGCGCCTTGTTGTCGAGGGCGACCACGCTCTTCACGGTGGCCGGCGTCCATTCGGGCCACCTCACCACGTCCTTCATGACGCTCCACACCTCGCGTCGCTGGGCGCGGATGGTGGTGGTGGCGCGGAAGACGGCGGGCGATCGAGTCATGGGCGAGAGTTTATCCCGAGGGCCGGCGTCGGACTCGACCGACAGGGGCATGTGCCCTTCGGACTCGAACCCACCCGCGCCGCAGTGCGTCTAACTACGGTTGTCACCCCGCGAGGAGGCCGTCCATGAAAGCCAACCGTGTCCCTGTTTACGCAGCGCTCCTCGCCACGCTCGTCGCGGGCGCGGCGGGCGCGGCCGAGATGAGGGTCTACAAGCAGCCCCACTTCAGCGGCGACGAGCTCACCCTTCGCCGCGACGCGACCAACCTCGCCGCCGCGGGGTTCCAGGACCAGGTCTCGAGCATCGAAGTGCGCTCGGGCCGCTGGCAGCTCTGCACGCAGCCCAACTTCCAGGGCGATTGCGTGGTGATCGGGCGCGGCGACTATCCGACCCTCGAGCAGGTGCTGAACCACCGCATCGAATCGGTGCGCCAGCTTCCGCGCCCGGGCGGACGCTATGGCGAAGACCGGAGCCGTTACGCGTATCGCGGCGACTACTACGTCGACAACGACCGCGAGCGCGCGCGCCAGGACATGCGCATCTGGGGGCGCTAGGGCCGCTCGAGGAACTCGCGCGTGATGAGATTGGTGAGCTCCGGTCGCACGGAGAAAGTCCCGTGGTCGGTGCCTGGAAGAATCGCCAGTTGGCCCGCGGCGAGGCTGCGATAGATGAGCGCCGTGTCTTCGAGCGACATGAAGTCATGGTCGCCCGCCATGACGAGGACCGGGATCTTGATGGTCTTCAGCTCTTCGGGCGTGGCAACGACAGGTGTCAGCCAGAGCCGATAGGACTTGGCGAGTAGCGTCCACCAGTGGTCGGCGCCGTCCGGCGTGACCTTCTCATAAGCGGGCCGGAAGCTCGGCGGAAGCTTCTCGGCCATCTGCTTCGCCTTCTCCGCGATCACCTCGTCGGACCATTGGGCGCGCTTCAGCAGCTCCTCGGGCGGCAGTCCCGGCTTCAGGTTGGCGCCCGAGATCACGAGGCGGCGCACCAGCCCGGGATGATCCCGCGCGAGGATCAGGCCGATGTTGCCGCCGTCGCTGTGGCCCACAATGTCCACGGGTGCTATGCCCAGCTGGATGATCAGCGCCGCCATGTCCTCCGCCATCTCCTTGTACGAGAACGGCTCGCCGTTGTCCGGGCTGTGGCCATGGCCGCGACGGTCGACGCCGATCACCTTGCGGAAGGAGGCGAAGTAGTCGCGCTGCGCGGGGAAGTTGTTGGCGAAGAACACCACTCCGCCGTGCAGGAAGAGGATCGGCGGGCCGCTGCCCATCGTTTCGACATGCAGCTTGTTGCCGCGCACCTCGACGAACCGGCTCTGCGCAGGGGCGAGCGTCGCCGCCGAGGCCAATGCGAGGGTCGCGATCGACACGAGGATTTTGCGCATGCGGGCATAGTGCCCGGGAAAGCCGCTGCCACCAAGGCCGCGGAGAAAAAGATTAAGCTACCGCCTCTTCGTTCTCACCTCAGGCAAACGATGATTCCCCTGGTCAGAAGCCTCCTGCCGATCGTATTGCTCATGGCCGCGGCAATGTCGCAGGCCGCGGGCCTCGGCAAGCTCACGGTCAACTCCAGGCTCGGACAGATTTTCGACGCCGACATCGATCTCGTTTCCGTCCAGCCCGGCGAAGCGGACACGCTCTCCGCGCGGGTCGCCGCGCCCGAAGCCTTCCGCTCCTCGCGCCTGGAATATCGACCCGTCCTGCGCTTGCTGCGCTTCGCCGTGGACAAACGCGCGAGCGGCGAGCCCTACCTCAAGGTCACGAGCAGCGCTCCGGTCAACGAGCCGTCCGTCGACGCCCTGATCGAGCTCACGTGGCTCCAGGGCCGCGTGCAGCGCCAGTACTCCATCCTGCTTGATCCGCCGCGCTAGCGCGAAGAGCGGGGTAGTCGTGCGCGTAGCGTAAAATTACGCCCATGAGTTCCCAATCCCAGCTCGCCGAGGAGACCGCGCGGCGCCGGACCTTCGCGATCATCTCGCACCCCGACGCGGGCAAGACCACCCTCACCGAGAAGCTCCTCCTCTTCGCAGGCGCGATCCACATCGCCGGCAGCGTGAAGGCGCGCAAGGCGACGCGCCATGCGACCAGCGACTGGATGGAGATCGAGAAGCAACGCGGCATCTCGGTGGCGAGCTCGGTGATGCAGATGGAATACCGCGCCCACGTGATCAACCTGCTGGACACGCCGGGCCACCAGGACTTCTCCGAGGACACCTATCGCGTGCTGACCGCGGTGGACGCGGCGCTGATGGTGATCGACTCCGTGAATGGCGTGGAATCGCAGACCATCCGGCTGCTGGAAGTCTGCCGCGCGAGGAATACCCCGATCATCACCTTCGTCAACAAGCTCGACCGTGAAGGCAAGGAGCCGCTGGCCCTCCTCGACGAGATCGAGCGCATTCTCAAGATTCCGACCGTGCCCTTCACCTGGCCGGTGGGCATGGGCAAGCGCTTCGGCGGCGTCTTCGACATCCGCGGCGACCGGATGCGCGTCTTCAAGGCGGGCGAGGATCGCCGCCAGGACGACGAGGAGATCATCTCGGGCATCGGCAATCCGGAGAACGAGGAACGCTTCGGCGGCGAGTTCACGCACGCGCGCGGCGAGATCGAGCTCCTCGAAGGAGCCTCCCACGAGTTCCATCGCGAGGCGTTCCTCGAAGGCAAGCAGACGCCGGTCTTCTTCGGCTCGGCCATCAACAACTTCGGCGTGAAGGAAGTCCTCGATGCGCTGATCGACCTGGCGCCGCCTCCGGGGCCCAAGCCCGCGGTGCAGCGAATCGTCGAGCCCACCGAGGAGAAATTCACCGGCGTGGTGTTCAAGATCCAGGCGAACATGGATCCGGCGCACCGCGACCGCGTCGCCTTCGTGCGCGTGGCCTCGGGGCGGTTCGAGCGCGGCATGAAGGTGAAGCTCGCGCGCACCGGCAAGGAAGTGAAGACCGCGAGCGCGGTTTCCTTCCTCTCGCAGCGGCGCGAGATCCTCGAGGACGCCTACCCCGGCGACATCGTGGGCCTTCCCAACCGCGGCGTGCTCCAGCTCGGCGACACGCTGACCGAGGGCGAGACGCTGCAATTCACGGGGCTTCCCTTCTTCGCGCCGGAGATCTTCCACACGGTCGAGGTCGCGGACCCGATGCGCAACAAGCAGCTGCGCACCGGGCTGCAGCAGCTGGGCGAGGAGGGCGCGATCCAGGTCTTCCGGCCGCACCAGGGCGGAGCGCTCCTGTTGGGCGCCGTGGGCCAGCTCCAGCTCGACGTGGTCGCCCATCGCCTCGAGAACGAATATGCCGCGGCGGCACGCATGCGCCCCAGCAACTACAAGCTCGCGCGCTGGGTGAGCGCCGCCGAGCCCGCGGAGCTCGAGCGCTTCATCGAGGCCAACGCCTACCGCGTCGCCTACGACGTGGTCGACGCGCCCGCGGTCCTCTACAACCATCAGCTGGAGCTGAAGGCCGCGCGCGAGATCTGGCCGAAGATCGAGTTCCACGCGATGCGCGAGCATGGCGGGCTGGTGGTGCACTCGGGGCTGCTCGCAGCGTAGGGCGGCGGCGGCAGGTCAAGGCGCTGCGTCCAGTTGCCGATCTCGCGCGGAAGGTCGCCGAGGCTCTCGAGGGTGACGGGCTTCACGACATAGCGGTTGGCGCGAAACTCGCATCGCAGCGCGCGCTCGCCCTCCTCGGGGCTGGTGCACAGCGCGATCACCGGAATGCCGCGCAACGCTTCGGCCTGGCGCATCTGGCGCAGCACCGCGAAGCCGTCGGTGCCGGGCATGTGGAGGTCGAGGAGCACGAGCTGCGGCAGCGGGAAGCGGCGCCGCGTCGCGAATTGGCCGCGGCCGAAGAGATAGTCGACCGCTTCCTGGCCGCCGCGCGCCACCCTCACGTCCCTTGCGAGGCCGGCCTTGCCCAGCACTTCCAGCGTCGCCCGGGTGTCCGACAGCTCGTCGTCCACCAGCAGGATGAGAATTTCTCTCCCGGTCTCCATGGCGTGTCTCCCAGGTGCGCGATGAGAGTCTCGCCGCGAACCGGGCCCGCAGTCTTTAAGAGGGATTAAGCGTTCTAAATCCATGGTCTTCCCGGACTACAATTCACTCATGCGTTTCGCCCCCAAGACCATTCTCACGGCCGCGTTTCTCGTCGCGCCGTGCGCCCATGCCGAGCTGAGCACGGTATGCACCGTCACGGTGAATTCCAGCGACGAGCGCGACACCTTCCGGAAATATCTTCCCGAGGACAAGTTCCGCTTCGTGGAGCTGGTCGAGCGCGGGCGCGCCGACTGGCTCGCCTCGGCATGCCGCCAGAAAGTGCAGTGCGACGTGCTCCTTGTCTCGGGGCACTTCGCGGGCACCGAGTTCTATTCCTCGAGCTTCGAGGTGAACGAGTCGCTCCAAGTCGACGAGATGGAGCGCGCGCAATGCAGCGCCTCGTGCCCGGGGCTCTTCTCGCGCCTGAAGGAGGTCTACCTTTTCGGCTGCGACACGCTCAAGCCCGAGCCGGTGAAAAGCGCCATGCCCGAGGTGGTCCGCGGCCTGGTTCGAGCCGGCCGCACCCGCGCGGATTCGGAAGCCGCCGCGCGCGCCTTGAGCGAGCGTCACGGGGAATCGAGCCGCGATCTCATGCGGCGCATCTTCTGGGACGTGCCGGTGATCTACGGCTTCCAGTCGCTGGCGCCCTACGGGCGCGTCGCCGGCCCGATGCTCGAGCGCTACTTCGAATCGGGCGGCGCGCGGGAGGTCGGCGGTGCTCGCCCGAGCGAAGCGCTGCTGAAGCTCTTCGGCGCGAGCAGCATGACGGTGGCCGCGGGCATGCGCGACACCGATCCCGATGCGGGCTTGCGTGGCGAGGTCTGCCGCTATTACGACGACCGGCTTACTCCCGCGGAGAAGCTCGCTTCGATCCACGCCATCATGGGTGGGGACGGCGCCGAGATGCGCATGTCCTTCGAGCGCATCGAGCGCTTCCTGGAAGCGCTGCGCGAGGGCGATCGCGCCGATCCCTCGTTCGTGCACGAGCTTGCGGTGCTCACCCGGGACGGCGAGGTGCGCAAGCGCTACCTCGACCTGGCCCGCGATACCGGGGATCCGGCGCTACGCGTGCGCATGATCGCGCTGGCGCGCTCCGTGGGGTGGCTATCGGCGCCGGAGCGGCGCGCGGAGCTGGGACGGATGATCGTGGACGTGCTCGCGTCGGATTCCGCGGGCTACGGCGAGATCGACCTCATCTGCACGCTCAACGAGGACCGCGCGCTCGACACGGAGGTGCGCCGCTTGAAGCCCTCGGGCGCGGCCGCGACGCGGACGCTACGCGAGGCGGCGCGCGCCTGCCTGGGAAGCGGCGAGGCGCGCTCGCGCGTGCTGAAGGCGCTCGCCAGCGCCGACGAGCAGGAGGTGCGTATCGCGCAGGCCTACCTGCGCCACCGGCCGATCGCCGACGACAAGGAATTGCGCGGCGCGGCGTTGAGTGTGGCGAAGATGCCGGGATCGAGCGCCCAGGTGCGGGCCCTGGAGACGCTGGCGAGGCAGAGGATCGCGGACCGCGAGGCGTTGGACGAGCTCGCGCGCGTCTACATGCGCGCCACCTCCGCGGACGTGCAGAGGGCCATTGCGGAAATCTTCATCCGCTCCGGCGAGCGCTCCCTCGGCACGCCCGAATTCATCGCTTTCCTGCGCCGCCACCGGCTCGCCGAAGGCGCCCATGACCTGGTCGATGTGCTGATCGCGCAACTGCAGGTCCAGATGGAGCAGGCCAGGTAGCGCATTGCCTTCTTGGTCAAGAGCGCATAATCAACTCAGTCCAAGGAGAACGAAGATGCCGCAGCAACCCATCTCTTCGCAGGACCTGCACGACCTCATGGTCGCCGAGTTCGCGAAGGCGCGCCCCGCCAATTGCAGGACTTGTGTCGTCCCGAAACCGTTCTGGGGCCCCTCTGCGGGCGCGGGGTCGGTCTACTGGTACATGGAGCCCGGCGCCGAATGCCCCAACGGCTGCCGCCAGCTGATCGCGCAAATGTGGGCCAAGGCCACCACCGATTACGCGATCGCCCCTCCGGCCTCCCGGGCCGCGATGGTGGGCTAGCGCAGAAGCAGCTTCTGCACGCGCCAGTTCAGCAGCTCGGCGACGAACACCACGTTCTCCGAAGGGCAGGCGATCTCGTGGATCCAGCCGAATTGCTTCGCCTGCTTGCCTGATTCCCCGAGCACGCCCAGTACCTTTCCCTCCAGGCTCAGCTTGTAGAGCCGCCCCGGATAGGCGTCGGAAGTGAAGAGCACCTGGTTCGGCCCGGGCGTGATGCACAGCGTCCAAGGCGCGCCGGGCGCGAACGTGCCCTGGCGCGCGTTCGGATCGGGCTTGTTGCCTATGGCGGGCCGCGCGGCAGGATCGAAGGGCACGTCGATGGTCATCGCGCGCAGGAACTTGCCGTCGGTATCGAACACCTGGATGCGGCGGTTGAAGCGGTCGGCCACGTAGATGTTGCCCTTGGCGTCGGCCGCGATGTTGTGCGGCGTGTTGAACTGGCCCGGCTCGGCGCCGCGGTCGCCCCACGACTTGATCCAGTTGCCGTTCTTGTCGGCCTTCGCGACGCGCGAGTTGATGTAGCCGTCGCTGATGTAGATGTTGCCCTCGGGATCCCAGGTCACGTCGGTCACCTGGCGGAAGCGCCCGTCCTCGGCGGCGAGCGGCGGCTTGGGGTGCTTGACCGGCCCCGTCTCCTCGTCCGAGGCTTCCTGCTTGCGCCCGAACACCAGCGTCACCCGGCCCTCGGGATTGAACTTGACGACCATGTCCGAGCCCTTGTCCACGGCCCAGACGTTGTCGTCCTTGTCGACGCGAACGGCATGCCCGAACGACCAGGCGTACAGGTTCTTGCCGATCTCGCGAACGAAGGTGCCGTCGGGCGCGAACTCGAGGAGCTGCGAGGCGGCGGCGAAGTACGAGTGCCCCGTGGTGTTGCCGCGCGACAGGACGAAGACGTGACCCTTCGAATTCACCGCGACCCCGGTGACTTCGCCCAGGTACAGGTCCTTCGGAACTTTGAGCAGGTTGGGCACCGACTCGAACGCGATGATCGGCACCGGCTGCTGCGCGAGGAGCGGCGGGCACAACAGCATGAGCAATACGGCGATCCACTTCTTCATGGCGCTCTCCTTACTTGAATGTCTGCTGCATGTAGAGGATGAGGTCGGCGCGATCGCGCGCCTCGGGCATTCCGGCATAGGGCATGCGATTCGCGGGAACGAACTTCTGCGGATCCGCGACGTAGCTGTCGAGGGACTGCGCGGTCCAGGTGATGCCGCTGCGCTTGAGCGCGGGCGAATAGCTGAAATCGTCGAGCCCGGCCGCCTTGCGCCCGAAGACGCCATGCAGATCCGGCCCCACGCCTTTGACCCCAGGCTCGATCGCGTGGCACGCGCGGCACTCCTCGAAGGCTTTCTCGCCGCGCTTGGCATCGCCGTCGGCGCGCGCGATGCCAACCGTGAGGAGAGCGCTCGTCGCTGCGGCTACGAGGATCCGACTGCGCGTCGTCATGCGGACACCAGCGGACCGGGGTTCTTGAGATAGCGATCCTTGATCGCATCGGCCACCCAATACGCGAGCGCGCCGACCGGTCCCGTGGGGTTGTATGAGGAATTATGCGCGAACACGTTCGCGCCCACGACGAACAGGTTCTCGCAATCCCAGCTCTGCAGGTATTTGTTCAAGGCGCTGTTCTTCGGGTTGGTTCCCATGATCGCCCCACCCGTGTTGTGCGTGCTCTGGTAAGGCACGACCGTCCACGGCTCGGTGCGCGCCGAAGCGGGATTGAGCTTCGTCGGATTCATCGAGCGGGCGATCGCGTTGATCACCTCGACCGCGTGCCGCCCGATCTTGTGCTCGTTCTCCTTGTAGTCGAAGGTCATGCGCATGAGGGGCAGGCCGAACCCGCTCATGTTGATCTGCATCGCGGTGTCGTACCACTTCGCCGTGGCGGCTTTCCATGCCGCGCCCCAGGCGGGCGTGCCGCCGGGCACCGGCCGGTATCCGATGGGCAGCGTGGTATTGAAGCCGGCCGCGACGATGTATCCGCCGACGAAACCCGCCTTGCCGCGATCGAATTCCACGTTCGCGTGAAAATCATCCATGGTCACGCTCGAGCCGCCCGCATTCATGAACGGGTTGAAATGCCGCCCCTCGAAGAAGAGGGTCGCGGTTGCGCCCGTCTGGTAGCAATAGTTCTTGCCGATGACGCCCTTCTGGCTCACCGGATCATAGGGCTGCCCGATGCCGGAGAGCAGCAGCAGGTGCACGTTGTTGATCGCGTAGGCGGTCAAGAGGACGATCGCGGCCGGCTGTTCGAACTCTTCGCCGTTGAGCACGTTCGTGTAGGTGACTCCGGTCACGCGCTTGCCGCTCGGATGCTTCAGCACTTTCGTCACCCACGTGTTGGTGCGCAGCTCGAAGTTCGGGCTGCGCATCGCGATGGGAATGACGGTCATGTGCGGACTGCCCTTGGCGTTCGCCTCGCAACCGAAGCGCTGGCAATGGCCGCAATACTGGCAGGCGCCGAAGCGCGAGCCGTCGGGGTTGGTGTAGGCCCGCGATGCATTCGCGCTGGGGCGCGGAAACGGGTGATAGCCGTTGTTCCGCGCGGCCTCCCTGAACATCTCGTTCGCGAGGAGCGGGGTGAGGGGCGGCAGCGCATAGTCGCGTGCGCGTGGAGCCTCGAACGGATTGCCGCCCGCCTGCATCTGGCCGCGAATGTTGCCGGCCTTGCCCGAGACCGCCGCCACGTATTCGAACTTGTCGTAGTAAGGCTCGAGCTCGTCGTAGGTGATGCCCCAGTCCTGGATCGTCATGTCGGCCGGAATGAAGCTCTTGCCGTAGCGCTCCTCGTAGAAGCTGCGCACCTTGAATTCCGCGTCGGTCCAGCGCCAGGTGTGGCCGCTCCAGTGCACGCCCGAGCCGCCGACGACATCTCCCGGCAGGAACGAGCCCAAGCGTCGCATCGGCAACGCGTCCTGCGAAGGATTGTTGCGGATCGTGAGCGTGTCCCTTGCGGTGTTCTGCATGAGGTCATGGCGCACCACGTAGCGCAGCTCGTCGCGCACCGCCGGCACGGCGAAATCGCTTTCCGTGCTGCGAGCCACGCCGCGCTCCAGCGCGACGACTTTCAGCCCGGCCGCGCTCAGTTCCTTGGCGAGGATTCCGCCGGTCCAGCCGAGGCCGACGATGACGACGTCGACTTCCTTCAGTTTCGGATCGACCGTGTACTTCTTGTCGCGATACTTCTCGATGTTCTGGTAGTGCACCGCGATCACGCCGGGGAAGCCGATCATCTTCCAGCCCGCCTTGTTGCGATTGCCTCCGTACATCGGGTCCGCGAACATTCCCTCCATGACGTTCTGGTAGAGCGTGGCGAAGAAGACGCGGGCGGGCAATCCGTTCTCGAAGGTCACCTTTCCCCCCTGGAGCGCCAAGAGGAATTCCTCGCGCTGGACGGCGCTCACCTTGTCGAACCTCTTCCCGTAGGCGTGCAGGCACGACGCATTGGCGGCCGCGATGCCGCTGCGATAGAGCTGCGCCGGCGTGAGCGGAAGCTGGTAGCCCTGGCTCGGCGCGCCCTGCTTCCACGGCCCCTGCATGTAGAGCCGCTCTCCCTTGCCCCAACCGCCGGCGAGCGCGCGATCGATGTAGACGTTGAGCCCGAGATCGGTGCCCTTCGGAGAAAGCTCGTCGGCGGGCACCATGTGGTCGACCAGCGCCTCGATGAAGGCCGCCTCCTCGCTGTTGAGATACGTGTAGACGGGCGCGGTGCTGGCCGGCGCCGGCGCGGCTTGCTGCGCCTCGGCGGAGTGCGGCAGGGTGGCGGTCGCGGCAGCGGCGCTGCCTGCGACGGCGCTTTTCAGAAAGGTGCGGCGGTCGACGGTGTCGTTCTTCATGGCTTGCCCTCCCTATCGAGACGGATTCTGCGTGCGGAACCAATCGGCGATCGCCTCGCCGGTCCAGTGCACCACGCCCGGCTTGCCGAGCACGTGTTGGTAGAGTTCCTCGAGATAGCGAATGCGATGCGGCACGCCGGAGATGTACGGATGCACCGCGATCGCCATGACGCGCATCGACGAGGCGCTCTCCTCGTACAAGCGGTCGAACTGATCCTTGCCGCGCCGCAGCATCTCCTCGGCGGGATGGTTCTGGATCACCATCATCGCGATGTCGTTGATCTCGAGCGAATACGGAACCGAGACGACGGGCTTCGTCGTCGTCTTGATGGAGACCGGCTGGTCGTCGAGCACCCAGTTGGCGACGTACTCGATGCCCGCTTCGGCGAGGTGATCAATGGTCTCGTAAGTCTCGGTGAGTCCGGGACTCTCCCATCCCCGCGGCGGTTTGCCGGTGAACTTGCGGATCTCTTCGATCGTGTCGCGGATCGCCGCCTTCTGGTCCTCGACCTTGTGCATCGGCATTTGCAGCCAGCCGTGCGCCATGAATTCCCATCCGGCGTCCTTCGCCGCCTGCGCCACGCGCGGATAAGTGCGGCACACGATGCCGTTGATCGCGAGCGTCGGCGTGATCTTGAACTTCTTCATGCAATCGAAGAGCCGCCAGAAGCCCACGCGCATGCCGTACTCGTGCCACGCCCAGTTGGGCAGGTCGGGCAGGAGCGGCTGGCCCATTGGCGGAGGCAGCACGGTCCGCGGCATCGGCCGCTCGATGCCCCAGTCCTCGACGTTGACGACGGTCCACACCACCATGCGCGCGCCGCCGGGGAGCTTGAGCGGCGCTCGATCGACGATCGCCGAGTACGGAACGCGCTCGCGTGGCGTCATCGCGCGCCTTCCAGCTCGAAGGCGTCGTGCGATTCGGTGTGGACGTGCACGCCGGTGCCCGCAGACTGCACGTCGCCGCTCACCATGTGCAACCGATTGCCGAGCACCGCGCCGGCGAGGCCGTGGCGCGAGACCGGCATCGACGGCAGCGCCGACCAGCGATTCGCCGCGGGGTCGTAGGCCTCGAGCGCGCGGAAGGTGTACATCATCTGCGCGTTCTGCCCCTCGCCGCCCGTGACGTAGATGCGACCGCCGTGGACTCCGGAGGCCATCGCGCTTCGCGCCGAGGGCATCTTGGCGCGCGCGCTGCCCCAGGTGTCGGCGGCGGGATCGTATTCCTCGACCACGTCGACGTTGCTGCTGCCGGCGCTGATGAACGCCGCACCGACGCGCCCGCCGATCACGTACGCCTTGCCATTCACCACACCCGCGGTCGCGTGATTGCGCGGGGTGGGCATCGCCGCACGCTGCCGCCAGGTGTTGGTCGCGGGATCGTATTCCTCGACGGTGGAGACCGAGATGTGCGGACGCTGCGGATGCACCGCCGTTTCCTTGGAGCCGGGTGGCGTGGTTGCGCCGCCGATCACGTACATCCTGTCGCCGACCGTCACCGCGACCGGCGAGCCGCGCTTCGTCGGCATGGGCGCCAACGCCTTCCAGGCGTCCGCGGCGGGATCGTATTCCCACGCGTTGTCGATCGGAGTCCACGCGGGCGGTCCCGACGCGGGCAGTGTAAAGCCGCCGAACGCGTAGATCTTGCCGCGGTGCTCGGTGAACGCGACGTGATGCGACAGGAGCGGCATCGCCTTCTTCTGCGTCCACTTGTCGGTGCCCGGATCGTATTCGTAGACCATGCCGATCGGCTTCCAGCCGGGCGCCAGGCCGCAGAAGACGTAGAGCTTGCCGTTGGCCGTGGCACCCAGGAGCTCTTCCGCGGGCTCGGGGAACGGTGCGAGCTTCACCCACTTGCCTGCCGAGAGCAAGAATGCGATGAGGAACGCACGGACCGCAATCATCATTTTCTCCTCCTGATCTTCAATAGCCGCGCCGCATTTCCGCCCTCGATCATGTCTTTCTCGGCGCGCGTGAGGCCCGGCACGCTCGCAATGAGGCCCACCGGATCCTCTTCACCCATGTCGAAGGGATAGTCCGTGCCGAGCAGCACGTGGTCGTGCCCGTATTGCTGGATCATGTGGCGCAGCATTCGCGCATCGAACGTGATGGTGTCGAAGTACATTTTCTTCAGATAGCTCGACGGCGC
>WNFL01308610.1_pt1 | contig 14544 bp, 8 predicted proteins | sample 5400361 | NCBI WGS metagenome assembly WNFL01 (sample SAMN13153351, study PRJNA577476) | soil metagenome | isolation source: 40 cm soil on Douglas fir-dominated hillslope | place: USA:California | collected 2013-09-17
CAACCGCACGATCCCGGAACTGCTGGCGGAGTTCGGGTTTTACAAGGAGTGCGCGGAATTCAAGCTCGAATACGAGCAGCACGCGCAGCGCTTCCTTAAGTTTCAACCGCGCTTTGGCGCGCAGTTCGTCGTCTCGAAGGCGGTTTTCACCGTCGATGCGAAGGGTGTAGCCGAGCTAACGCGCATTGTCGACGGCGTGAGCGCGAAGTGCGTCAACGACGAAGAGACGCTGGAACGCCGCTTCCAGATGATGACCGACGCCGATTTCTGGCGCGGCGCGAACGTGGGCACTGGTTTCGAAAAGGTCCCGCTGCATTGCTACGTGTGCCTGTTTCATCTGGAGTGGCACCGCAATATATGGGTGCATGTACAGCATATGACCGAGTATCGATATCAGCCCGAACTGCGCGATAAGCTGGTCCTGCCCGATCATCATCGCGATCTGATCGACATCCTGACGTCAAAAACGAGTGTGTTCGTGCAGGACTTCGTGCCAGGCAAGTCGAGCGGCACGACAATCCTTTGCCAGGGGGCGCCCGGACTCGGCAAAACGCTGACCGCGGAGGTCTATTCGGAAGGAGTCGGCAAGCCGCTGTACCGCGTGCATTCGGGGCAGCTCGGGACGACGGCGGCGTCGGTCGGCGCGACGCTGTCCGGCATCCTGCAGCGCGCGGTGCGTTGGGACGCGATCCTGCTGCTGGACGAGGCTGACGTCTACATCCGTCGCCGCGATAACGACCTCGAGCACAACGCAATCGTGGCGGAATTCCTGCGCACGCTCGAGTATTTCAGCGGCCTGCTGTTCATGACGACCAATCGCATCGACGATGTCGACGACGCGATCCTGTCACGCTGCATCGCGAAGATCCAGTACGAGACGCCGCCTAAGCCGGACGCGATCCGGCTGTGGAAGCTGCTGGCCGGGCAGTTAGGAGCGGATCTCACTGACGATCTGATCGAAGCGCTGACGAGTGCGTATCCGAAAGCGAGTGGACGAGACGTCAAGGAACTCCTAAAGCTTACGACACGCTATTGCCGCGCGAAACAGATTCCGCTTTCGGAGGATGCCTTCAGGGTGTGTGGGTTGTTTCGCGGGCATGCGTGACGGGGCGTGCGGAAATGGACGCGCACGCAGTTGATCGCCCGGAGCTTGTGACTTAATGCCACCAATGACCGACGCGATCCTTCTTTTGGAGAGGCGACCAATCGAAGCCGACGACGCTTTGATCGGGAGCGTTCGCCGAGTGGACTCTAAATCATGATACGTCGCGTGGTGCTTCACATCTCTTCTTTCTCACCTGCGGAGCGGACCGTCGGAGGAATCCCCTGATTCCCCTTGCGACCCGTGACGGAGGCTCCGACCGAAGAAGGGATGTTTGGGATCGTTGAACCCCGGCGTCGAAGGGTGGCCGGTAGTGACGAGCGAGTCGACGAAAGCTTCGTCTTCAGCGCTCAGGCGATAGCTTAAGGACGGCAGATAATCGTCCCATTGCGTTTCGGTGCGTGGGCCGGCGATGGTGGAACTGATGTAGCGGCTATTCAACACCCAGGCAAGCGCGAATTGCCCCGCGCTCATACCCCGCGCCTCAGCATGCTTACGTACGAGGCGCGCCAGTTCCAGCGACTCGGGCCGCCATTCGGCCTGCTGCAGACGTCGGTCAGCGCGACCGGCACGTGTATCGGACGCGGGCGTCGCGCCCGGTTCGTACTTACCAGTCAACACGCCGCGCGCAAGCGGGCTGTACGAGATCACGCCAAGCCCGTAGCGGTGCGCGGCAGTGAGTTGTTCGGCCTCGGCCTGTCGATTCGCGATGTTGTAGAGCGGCTGGCTGGCCACCGGGGCATCCAGACCAAGCGCCTGCGCCGTATGAGTGAATTCGGCGATCCTCCAGCCGCGGTGGTTCGAGAGGCCGTAGTAGCGCAGTTTGCCGGCCCGGACCAGATCATTCAATGCACGCACCGTTTCGTCGACCGGCGTGTCGCGATCTTCGGCGTGGAGGTAGAGCAGATCGATATAGTCCGTGTTCAGGCGCTTCAGGCTGGCCTCGACGGCTCGCACCACGTGTTTGCGCGACGCGCCGCGCGCATTGGCGTCGCCGTCATCCAGGGGACTGACGAACTTGGTCGCCAGCACCCAGCGATCGCGCCGGGCGGCGATGCAGCGCCCGACGACACGCTCCGATTCACCGCCAGCATAGACGTCGGCGGTATCGATCGAGTTGACGCCTTGTTCATGGGCCTTGTCGATGATGCGTGCGGCGGTCGCTTCGTCGGTTGGACCGCCGAACATCATTGTGCCCAGGGTCAGCGTTGAAACCTTGATGCCACTGCGGCCGAGTTGACGAAATTCCATGTCGGACCTGTTTCCGTAATTTGAGAGGATCTCCGCCCATTCTAGAAATCCCACGTGACACGTCTATGAAGATCCGGACGTCTAGATGAATGCATTGGCGAAAGGACCGTTGTGGCGTTCGCATTCGCAAGGCGACGCTAGATCGGAGAGGCATGCCAAGCGTGAGGGATAGGTAAAGTGATGGTGGGAACGAAGTCATTTTGAGGGGCGAAACGATTTGACGCTGGCAGGTTGTGCCCCCACACCCGACCGACAAAGGCGGCCGAAAAGTCAATTGCCCGCTAACTGTCCACTGGCACTGGCAGTCGGATCGGAACGATTCCACCAGCCGCCCCCCAGAGCCTGGAACAGTGCCGCTGTATCCGCGAGGCGTGCCGACTGTGCCTGAACCAGTGCTATCCGCGCCGCCTGATAGGTTTGCTCCGCATGCAAGACGTCCAGATAGGACAGCGCCCCAAACTGCTGCTCCTTGTGAGCCAGCTCCAGGCTCCGGGAGGCGGCCTGTTCGGCTGTTACCGCGGCTTGCAACGTGCTGGCGTCGTACTGCGATGCCCTCAGGACGTCGGCTACGTTCTGATAGGCGCCAATCACCGTCAAACGGTACTGAGCGGCAGCTGCATCGAACGTCGCCTGCGCCGCTCGCTGGCGATGCAACAGCATTCCGCCGTCAAAGAGCGGTTGGGAAAGCTTCCCAAGGATTGTGAAGAACTGGTTATACGGACCAAATGCGTTGGCAAGCGCGCCCGGCGACGTGCCTAGCGACGCGGTCAATGAAAGCTGCGGCAACCGGTTGGCGATCGCGACGCCGACTTGCGCACTGGCCGCGTGCAGCGTCGCTGCCGCAGCGAGAATGTCCGGGCGTTGCGCAACCAGTTGCGATGCGATGCTGACCGGCAGATCGTCGGGGAGATGCAAGGACGAAAGATCGAAGTTCGCGGCGAGATTTTCATTGGGCAAGCCGCCGACCAGCGCGATAAGCGCGTTGCGCTGCAGCGCCAGTTGCTTTTGCATCGGCGGCAGCACTTGCTGAGCCTGGGCCAACACGGCCTCTTGCTGGAGCACGTCCGAGTGCGCAATTTCACCCACCTCATATTCGCGCTGAAGGACATCGCGAAGCTGTGTGTGCGCCTTGATCGCTTCCTCTTGTGCCGCGATCTGGCCGCGCAGTCCGGCTTCCTGAACGGCAGCCAGCACGACGTTCGTGCTCAGGGTGAGATACGCCGCCTCAAGTTCGAAATGCTGAAAGTCAGCCTGCGCCGCAGCGGATTCGATCGTTCGGCGGTTAAGACCGAACACGTCAAGCGAATACGAAACGTTCAGGCCGGCCGAGTAGAGCGAGTAGATCCGTTTGTTGTTTGCGGCAACCGGTGCAAGGCTTGCGGTCGGCGTTTCGTTCTTGCTGGCAGACCCCTCGAATCCGACGCTAGGCAAGAGAGTTCCTCCTTGCGCCAGCATATTTTCCTGCGCGACTCGCAGCGTGGCCTGAGCCGCCGCAATCGTAGGATTGGCCTTGAATGCCCGATCCATAAGGTCGTTCAGAGGCTGTGACACGAACAGTTCCCACCACCGGCCGGAAACATCCTCACCCTGGACGAAACTCTGCGCGTGGCCTAGCTGACCTGACGCTGATACCGTAGTCGGCGTGAGCGGTTCCGGCGTGTACCCGGCACTCGCCGGCGCTAACGGCTGCTTGAAGCTCGGACCGACCGCGCAACCTGCGAGCAGCAGTGTCACCAAAAGACTTGTAGAGCGTTTCAGAGCCATGATTGGAGTACCACCATTTCTATTCTGCAAGTTGCGGCTGGGATGCGGACTCATCTGACCCGCGAGATTCCCGTCGCTTGCCGATAAACCAGGGGTAGACAGCGGGCAGCACCAGCAGCGTCAGCAACGTGGCCGACACAAGGCCGCCGATCACTACGGTCGCAAGCGGCCGCTGGACTTCAGCGCCCGAGCTGGTGGACATCGCCATGGGCAGGAAGCCCAGGCTCGCGACAGTCGCTGTCATCAGCACGGGCCGCAGCCGGGTCATCGCGGCTTGCATGGCCGCTTGCACGGCATCAAGTCCGGCCGCGCGCCTTTCTTCCATATAACTGACCATCACCACGCCGTTCAGCACTGCGACGCCGAACAACGCAATGAAGCCGACCGCAGCGGAGATACTGAACGGCAGGCCACGCATCGAGAGCGCGAAGATGCCGCCGATCGACGCGAACGGCACATTGAAGAAAATGAGTGCCGCGAGCCGCCAGCTGTTGAACATCATGAACAGGAGAGCGAATATCACCGCGAGCGCAACCGGCACGACGACGGCAAGACGTGACATCGCATCCTGCAGATTCTGGAAACTCCCGGCCCACGTAAGCGAATATCCCGGCGGCAGATGCACTTGTGACGTTACCGCCTGCTGCGCGGCCTTGACAAAGCCGGCGAGGTCCCGGCCGCGGACATTGGCCTGAACGGTGATGACGCGCTGCCCCTGCTCGCGCGCGATCACCGAGGGACCCGGCTCCATGCGTATGTCCGCTACCTCGCTGAGCGGCACGGCACGGCCGTTGCCGTCGCTTACGCGCAGATCGCCGATCCTCGCGACGCTGTCCCGGTCATTCGGCTGGAGGTGGACACGGATATCGAATCGCCCGTCTCCGTCGACTATTGAGCCCACGGTTCGGCCGCCCAGCGACTGCACGAGATCAAGCACCTGGCTGGCGTTCAGTCCGTACCGCGCGACCGCCTCACGGTTCACGATGATGCGCAGATAGGGCTGGCCGATCGTCTGTTGGGCCGCCACGTCGACGGCGCCGGGAACGCGAGAAAGGACGGCTGCCACGCGCTCGGCACTATCGTGCAACGTGTTGAGGTCGTTGCCGTAGATCCGCACGGCAAGGTCGCCCCGCACGCCCTGCAGCATATCGTCCATGCGCATCTGGATCGGCTGCGCCCAACTCAGCTGCAGGCCGGGGACGTCGCGGTTCAAGGCTGCGGAATAAGCGGCAACCAGGCCGTCTTGCGTCTGCGCGGTGCGCCACTGCGCTTGCGGCTTGAGCATGATGAAGGTATCGCTCTGCTCGACGCCCATCGGGTCTGTCGGAATTTCCGAGGTACCGCCGAGCGTGACGGCCGACTGGACCTCCGGAAAGCGCATCAGCGTGCGCTCGATCATCGTTTGCGTCTGGAGTGCCGACGTTAGCGAGATGCCGGGCTGTTTGGTCGTCGTGACCGTCAAGGCGCCTTCGTCAAGGCGCGGGAGGAATTCGGAGCCGAGGCGCGAGCCGGCCAAACACGCGCTCAACAGCAGCAGCACCGCCAGACCCATGGTAATGGACGGATGGCGTGCGGTTCGTGTCAGCGCCGGCTGGTAGGCCCGGCGAGCCCATTGGATGATGCGGCTGTCATGTTCCGCCATCTTGCGCTTAAGGAGGAAGGTTGCCAGCACAGGCATCAGTGTGAGGGTCAGTGCGAGCGAGGCGATGAGCGCGAAGATCACGGTCATTGCCATCGGCTTGAACATCTTTCCCTCGACTCCCTGCAAGCTGAGGATGGGCAGATAGACGGCGGTAATGATCACGACAGCGTAAGTGACAGGACGTGCCACCTCGTGCGCTGCCTCGCGGACCACCTGCTGGACCGGACGATCCGGCATTTCCGCACGCCGGCGCACCACATTTTCAATCAGGACGACGGCGCCATCGACAAGCAGACCGAAGTCGATCGCACCGAGGCTCATCAGGTTGCCGGACATGCCGGCGTAGTACATCGCGGTGAGCGCGGCCAGCATCGAGAACGGAATGGCCAGCGCCACGATCAAACCGGCGCGGGCATTGCCCAACAGCAGGAACAGCACGACCATGACGAGAATCGCGCCCTCGGCCAGATTGTGGGCGACGGTATGAAGCACGCGGCCAATGAGGTCCGCACGGTTGTAGTACGGTGCGATCTCGACGCCGGGCGGAAGCGAGTGCTGGATATCCTGGATGGTCGATTGGACACGCTGCGCCACGATGCGCGTGTTTTGACCAAGCCCCATCAAGACGACGCCCACGACCGCTTCGCCCCGTTCGTCCCGCGTCACGCCGCCCAGGCGTGGCATCGGCGCTTCCACCACCTTTGCGATGTCGCGCACGTAAAGCGGTGCGCCGCCACTGCGCGTGCGCAGCACGACGTTGCCGATGTCTGCGCGGTTTTGCAGGAGACCCTCACCGCGAATGATGGCCTCTCCACCGTTGTGCTCGATCGTTGCGCCACCGGATGCGCCGTTATTCATTTGCAGTGCATTGAATATGTCGGAGAACGACAGGCCGTAGCGAGTCAACGCATCATCCGAGACCTGCACTTCATAGGTCTTGAGTTCGCCGCCATTGACATTGACGTCGACCACACCAGGCACCTGGCGCAGCCGAGGAGCGACCTGCCAGTTGAGGATCGTGCGCAAGTCCATCAACGACTTGCCCTTGCCTCGCACCTGGAACTGATAGATTTCGCTCAGGCCATCCGAGAGAGGCCCTAGTTGCGGCGAAATGGTACCTGGCGGGAGCTGCACGCTCTGAAGACGCTCGGACACAAGCGAGCGGTCGAGGTATAGGTTCCCGCCGTCCGCGAAGCGCACGTAAAGCACCGATATGCCATATCGCGAAATGGAGCGCAGACTTTGCATGCCCGGCAGGCCCTGCAGCGCCAGCTCGATCGGCGCGGTGATGTTGCGCTCGACATCGAGCGGCGCAAGACCCGGCGCCTGCGTCGTGACCAGCACCTGAAGAGGGGAAATGTCGGGGTCGGCGTCGAAGGGCAGACGCTGCATGCTCATGAGGCCGACACCGACGAGAACCAGAAGCAGAATCAGCACGACGACCCGGTTTCCGAGGGCTGCGTCGACAATCTTGGTGATCATGTTGGTGACCTCTTAACCTTCGTCCGGGATGGCGTTCTGAAGGAAAGCGGCCTTGAGCCAATAGCTCCCGTCGGTCACGACCTGCGTATCTGCTTTCAAGCCCTCGATAACTTCGGTGAAGCCGCCGCTGCTCACGCCCGTGCGCACGGCTTGCCTGGTGAAGTGGCCAGCACCGGATGGGATAAAGACCACCGTTTGCCCATTCACCTCCTGAAGGGCTGCATCCGGCATCAGCACTGCATTGCGACCAAGCGGCGCGGCGATTTTCGCTGTGGCGAACATGTTGGCGCGCAGCGCGCCGTCGGGGTTCGGCAAGTCGCACCGGACCGTCACGGTGCCTGTGTTCGGATCGACCTGGCTGGCGATGTAGGTGACACGCCCGTCAAACTGCTTGCTAGGGTACGCATCGACGGTGACGGCGACCGCATCGCCCTCCTTGATGGAGCCCAATTCCCGCTCGGGGACGTTCGCTTGCACCCAGACTGTGGAGAGATCCGCGACTGTGAAGATCTGGAGGGAGGTGTCCACGATATCGCCGGGCGCGGCACCCACCGCATTGATGACGCCATCAAAGGGCGCAACCACGGCGCCCAGTGAATCGCGAGGACCCAGTTGGGCCAGGGCGTTGCTCCCGCCGCTCTTCGTGATCGACCCTGTGGGCTGCAGTCGTTGCTTCATGCCCAGCCATTTCTGCAGTTCCGCCTGGCGCGAGCGTAACGCGGCCTGCGCGCTCGCGACCATGGCGTGCCGCCGCTCAAGCTCGCTCTGAGCCATCCCGCCAATGCCAACCAGTTCGGTGCCGCGGGTCAACGCCACCTGAGCCGTGTCGGCCGCGGCCGTCGCATCGGCGACCGCGGCCTGGGCGCTGGCCACCTGGCTGCGCACATCACTGAGGTCGAAGTCATCCAGGATGGCGAGCCGTTGGCCCGCGCGCACGCGCTGGCCAACGACTACGTCGATCGTTTCGACGCGTCCCCGGGACGGGGAGCTGACTTGAGCGAGACGCCTGCCGTCGAAGCTCACGACACCCGTAACCTGCACCGTGCGCACGAGGGGCCGAAGCTCAGCGGTGGCGAAGTGCAGACTCATATTGTCAAGCGCCTCGCGCGATACGTCCATCGCATTGGGCACCACCGGAGCAGCTTCGACGGCGGTTGCAGGCGCCGTGCTCGCCATCGTCGGAGACAGCGTGTAGTGGAGCGCGAGACCGCCCAACACGACGACACCGGCTGTGCCGATCGATACATAAAGCCGTTTGCCGATCAGCATAACGTCACCCCAGGCGCTATCCGTGGCGGCAGGGCGGCACAGTCGGTGTCGTTGGTGTCGTTTGCGTCACCAACGACAATTGGACAAGCGAACATGTACATCACGACGGTACGGTTATTTTGCATTTTCTATGATTAATCGAGCATTGATGCTGAAGGTCTAAACGAAAGCCGTTGCGATCGACCGTTGATTGCTCCGATTGTTGTCTCGCACCCCTGAATGCAGCGTGGCTACCAAATGACATTCCGGTCATCCACGGAGTTCTCTGGGCAAATACGGACGAACACACCGCGCACCAGAAATGGCTAGTTGCGAAGGGAAGTTTTTTTTCATGTCGCTACTCATGGTGAGTTAAGCGTCGCATGTTGTAGTAGTAAGTATTTTTCCTCATAACCACCGTGAAGAATCGATAAATCCAATAGCGCCAGGGATGACAAATCTGTCATCTGCTGGACGCCTTTATGCCTGCGTTGCCGCCGTAACATTGCGCATCGTATGTCCCGGAGGATGAGGTCGAGTTCGACCTCGCTGCCCTGGAAATCGATGATCGCGCTTTTACATCTGGCAGTCCCGCGCAAAGCATATGCAGTGCTGGTGAGATGCGAAACGCCAGGGCATAACTGGAAGGCATCAACCAGTCCAACGACCTGACATCCGATACCTCTCGACAGAATGCAGGCATTTAATGAAACAGATTTCAGCTGGTTTTGCCATTGCGTTGATCTGCACGTCAGCCATCGCTCAAAGCACTTTTCTTCCGCATGATATTTGCAATACTGAACAAGTTTCGATGACTCCGGCCGTGCCAACCGCTGCGAATATCGGCAGGACTCGTGCCGAAGTATTGCAGGAGTTGATTGAGGCACCCACACCGCGAAGCATCGCCTGGAACAAGGCTCGGTTCCAGGCAAGGGAGCGCTGGCATGCAGCACATCAAAAAGCGGCTCCTTAACGCGCGGGGGGTTGATGAGCGCCGCTCATGCAGCAGCGTACCGGGAATGCGAAGTGACGCGTTTGGCGTTTGCGCGATGCCTTGAGGAGATCCTGCCACAGCAGTGCAGGCATACAGCATCGAGCGGATGACAGATTTGTCATGCCTCGCGCTATTGGGTTTATTAAAGAAAACCATTGGAAGTCGTATGTGGCAAAACCTGACATGCCCGTGCGGCTTCCTTCTTGAATCAGGATCCCAACGTGAAAAAATCGAACACTCACCTCTCAGCAAGCATTCTTTCGATGATCTCGGCTATTGCAATCAGTCACACCGCATACGCAGCCGATATGACTCGAGACAGCGGGGCGCCCGTCGGCGACAACCAGAATTCGCAGACCGCGGGCCCCGAAGGTCCCGTCCTTTTGCAGGATTCCCATTTGATTGAAAAGCTGCAGCGCTTTGATCGCGAACGGATCCCCGAACGTGTCGTTCACGCGCGTGGCACGGGCATCTTCGGCGAATTTGTGCCGACAGCGGACCTCAGTTCTCTGACCACCGCCAGGGTGTTTGCGCCGGGCACCAAGACCCCAGTGTTCGTCCGATTTTCGACCGTGATGGGCTATCGCGGCTCGCCTGAGCAGGCACGCGACCCACGCGGGTTTGCAGTCAAGTTCTACACGCAGCAAGGCAACTGGGACATGGTCGGCATCAACTGGCCGGTCTTCTTTATTCGCGACGCCATCAAGTTCCCGGACTTCGTGCATGCGAACAAGCCGTCGGCAGTAACGGGTGTTCAGGACGCCAACCTCGCGTTTGATTTTTTCGCGCACACGCCTGAAGCGACGAACATGCTGACGCACCTGTATACCGACGCCGGGATGCCGAACTCGTATCGCCACATGGACGGTTTCGGCGTACACGCGTTCAAGTTCGTCAATGCCAGGGGTGAGGTTCACTATGTCAAGTTCCATTGGAAAAGCCGTCAGGGCATAGCGGGACTACGGCCGCAGGAGATCGCACAGTCGATTGGCAAGGACTGGAACCTGATGAGCAACGATCTCTATAATGCGGTCAAGGCACACGACAATCCGCAGTGGGACCTGTATATCCAGGTGATGTCGCCGCAGGATCTCGACAAGTTCGATTTCGATGCGCTGGATGACACGAAGGTGTGGCCGGTCACGATCCCCGAACAGAAGGTCGGCACGATGACCCTCAATCGCATTCCGGACAATTACTTCGAGTCGACGGAAGAGTCTGCATTCGCGCCGTCCCGACTGGTGCCGGGCATCGAGCCGTCTGAGGACCGGATGCTGCAGGGCCGCCTGTTCTCATACGCCGACACGCAGATGTACCGACTGGGTGCGAACTACAACCAGTTACCGATCAACCGCCCGGCCGTTCCTGTGAACAATGTCAACCAGGATGGTTACATGAACGGCGGAGATCGCAAGGGCGAAGTGAACTATGAGCCTTCCGGGACCCATGGAGAGCTTACCCAGTCGGCAAGGTACAAGTACGTGCAGAGCCCGCTCACGGGCACGACGCAACAAATGGCGATTCACAAGCAGCTGGATTTCCGTCAGGCCGGTGAGTACTATCGGTCGCTGTCGGAGATGGACAAGGCAGACCTGGTCGCTGCCTTGTCGGGTGACCTGAACCACGTGACCAATGACGCTAGCAAGTACACGATGCTTTCGTACTTCTATAAGGCCGACGCGGACTACGGCAAACGGCTTGCGAGCGCCACCCACGCAAACCTGGCGCGTGTGCAGGATGCGGCGGCTCATCTGGGCGAAAACTAAAACGCGGCCCTGGTTTTCGCTACCAGGTTTTGACAGATAGTCCGAATGGCCCTCGACGGAGAACGTGATCCGATGCATTCCCACCTTGCGCTACGTTGCCCGGACAGGGATTGCTGGAACCCTGGCAGCACGGGTGCTGGTGGGTTGTGCGGAAGACGCGTATCTGTCGGGGGCGTCCATGCAACGCCTGACCGAGACCTCTACACGACTGGGGCAAGGTCAAGCTGAAAACTAGAAGCGATGGCGAATGCCGACTGTTGCGGCGACCTGGTTGTTGGTCGACGACGGCGACAATCCGTTGATCACGGCATGCGCAAATACTGAGCCAGCCGGGCCGCTCGATGCATGCTGATACACGCCCTCGAGGTAGACGTCGGTACGCTTGCTGAGCGAATAGTCGGTCTGCAGCGTGACCTGGTGCCACTTGGGCTTGGCTCCGCCTGACGCGCTGCTGTACTCGCCATTGGTGAACGTGTACGTGCCGGCCAGCGTCAGTGCCGGAGTCAGTGCATAGCGTCCGTTCACCTCGTAGTTGTCCAGATGCAGGTTCGCGTTGGGCACAGCGAACGCCCCACCTAGCACCCCGGTCGTGTTGTCGAACATGCTATGCGTCCACAGCAAACCGACCGTGGCCGGACCGAACGCATAATTGCCGCCGACGCCCCAGACCCGTTGGCGTTGCGCAATGAAGTTCGCATCACCATTCTGGAGTTCCACGGCGCCGTTATTCGGGTTGGTTCCGAGCGGGCCCCCGCCCGCGTTGTTCAACTCGAGGTACGCGGCCGCAACGTTTAACGGGCCGTTGTTATACGTCGCGCCGAGGCTGTACGCGCGGTTGGTCGCGAATCCGCCTGCCTGGTTGCTGAAAGCGTACAGGCCACCGAACTGGAACCCCGCATATGTCGGACTCGCGTACTTGACCGCGTTGTTGACGGAGAAGAAATCGTCCAGGTTGTCGTTGTCGAACGGGTGGGCCGCGAGGTTGTTGCCGTCGCCAAAATTTGCCGACGAAATCGGGCCGAGATAGTCGACTACCGAATCGTACTGGCGTCCCAATGTGAGCGTCCCGTACTGGTCGCTCTGCAGGCCGACATAGGCCTGGCGACCGAAAATCGTGTTCGTGTAAAACAGGCGACCGTTGTTGATATTGAAGCCACTTTCGAGTTTGAAGATCGCGCGCAGACCGCCGCCGAGGTCCTCAGTTCCTTTCAGGCCAAATACGGTATTGGAAAGTGCGCCGCTGCTTTCCTGCCATGCGCTATGGCCCGACTGGTTGTTGCTATAGATGAGCCCCGCGTCGATAAGGCCGTATAACGTCACGCTGCTTTGCGCCTGCGCCGAAACGGCGAACGCGCCCAGCACCGCGGCGCCAACGATGGTCTTCTTCATGCTTCCATGCTCCAGAGATTTGCGGATCGTCCGGCGGTCTGCTTAACGGTATCAGGCCGACAGGCAGTCGACTTAAGGGGAGAGGCTATAGGCGTAGTGATGAAAGTGCTCAACGGAACGCGAACATGCGGTAACTCCACAAAACATCAACCCGCTTTGTGATGAATGCGGAATTCTAGGCGTGCGCCAAAGCCAGTCGCAAGTAAAAATATGGTAAAGAACGCTTTATATATTCCCTGCGCAGTCCGCACTCAGAAGGTGTCGGACCGCCTGCGCACCTGGCACGTGGGGTCGAACGCGGGGCGCCGGCTTTTATTCTGGCTATGCGTGGGATCGTGCCATCCGCTGGCGATGTCGTGTTCAACGGCAAGCTGCGTTGGCTACAACGAGCGGGTTATCGCCTGGCTGGTTAGCTTTTTACGACGGACCAGGATTCAGGCGGGGCATGGGAAGTACAGCGAGAAGGTCGTGTTGTCGCCATAGCTCACGACGTCTACTTTGCCTCGATGCGACTCCATGATGGATTTCACGATCGCGAGACCCAAGCCGGTGTTCTTTGCTGATCCGTGTCTCGCCGCATTGATCCGGTAAAATCGATCAAAAATTTTCTCGATGTGTTCCGGAGGAATGGGCTGGCCCTTGTTCGTGACCTCGACGGTCACATATCCTTGCGATTGGTAGGTATGCAATTCAATGTCGGATCCCGTCGCGGCATGATCCAGAGCGTTGGACATCAGGTTGCTGACTGCCCGCCGAAACATGGTTGGGTCTGCAAGGATCCTGGCGTTTCCATTGATGACGAAGTGGACACCCGTTCCTTCGGCGATGCCTTGAAAATAGGAGGTAAGCCTGTCGAGTTCACGTCGACAGTCAATTTCGCCCAGCTTGAAGTGCTGCTTCGAGTTGTCGCTCCGTGCGAGGAACAACATGTTCTCGGTCATTCGTTGAAGCCGCTCGCACTCTTCAATATTGGACTCGATCAGGATCTCGTATTCCTCCGACGTCCTCGTGCGGGACAGCGTAATCTGCGACGAACTGATGACGTTTGCCAGCGGGGTTCGCATATCGTGAGCGAGGTCCGATGAAAACTGCGACAGGCGCGTGAACGCTTGCTCCAGACGGTCGAGCATCCGGTTGACCGATAACGCGATTTCCTGCAATTCGATGGGACCAGCGCTGATATCGAGGCGCTCGTTCAAGCTGTGTGCTTCAATGGTGGCCGTCTGACGGCCAATCGTTTTCACAGGGGAAAGACCACGCCTGGCTACCGCATAACCCAAGGTGCCCATCAGAATTGCCCCCGCGGCTATCGCAAGCCAAACATCTTCCTGATAACTTCTGAGTATCGATTGCCGCTCCGTTGCTACATGCGCGAGCAAAATGCGAATGGCTTCTCCCGAGGATAAGGTTTCGTCTGCGAAGATGCAGCGGGAGGATCCGATGGTTGGGGGATCGCATGAATAAGCTGCGTGTTGATAGGGGTACCCTGACCCGACAGATTTCAGCTCATGCGAGGGCTTGTTAGAGCGCTGGACCAGGATGTCGCCGCGCCCGTTCAAGATGGCGAGATGTACGGCAGGATGCGATTTCAGATCTTCATGGAACTCGGCACTATTTCGAAGTAGTGATTGCGTTGAACCGAGGTCATGAGCCTGTTGTAGAAACTGATCCAGCTTTTCAGCGATCTCCATGTCGTCGCGTCGTTGAAGTTCACGCCCCAGGGAGTCGTACAGGAAGCCACTCACCAACGCAAACACTAACAGGGCAACGATCGAGAATGCTACCGTCAGGCGCTTGAGCAGCGAATAGGGTCCAGCAGGGGCAATCACGACCTGTCCTCGAGGACGTAGCCCATGCCGCGAACGGTATGCAGCAGTTTCTTATCGAACGCGTTGTTGTCGATTTT
>WNFL01056019.1_pt1 | contig 14539 bp, 10 predicted proteins | sample 5400361 | NCBI WGS metagenome assembly WNFL01 (sample SAMN13153351, study PRJNA577476) | soil metagenome | isolation source: 40 cm soil on Douglas fir-dominated hillslope | place: USA:California | collected 2013-09-17
CATGGGCGGATCGCTCACGTTCCGGACCGCGGCGGCGGTACCTTCGCGCATTGGCGCGGTCGGCAGTTTCCACGGTGGCAACGGGCTGGTGACGAAGGACGCCGACAGCCCGCATCTCCTGATCGCGAAGACCAACGCCACGTTCCTGGTTTGTCAGGCGCAGAACGATGACCAGATGCAGCCGCAAATGAAGGATGCACTGAAGACGGCTTTCACGGCCGCCCACCGTCCGGCGACGGTGGAGGTTTATCACGCCGATCATGGATGGTGCGTGCCGGGCGGCGCGGTTTACAACCAGGCCGAGGCCGAGCGCGCCTGGACGGCACTGAGCGCGCTCTATAAATCCGCCCTGGCTTGAACGGACTTGAATCGAAATCGCGCGCCGTCGGCGGCCACGGCGGCGCGCGGACTTCGGCCGTGACATGCGATGATTCAGCGTTCGCACTCCAGCTGCGGCCGCTCCGAGACTTATCAAAACGCCCGAGATTCCGGCTGTATAGAAATGGCTTTGTGCTGTGCTGTGCAGAACGGCGGCGTGACGGTCGCCTTGAAGGGACACTTGGCCCGGAGGGGAACCAAAATCCGGTATGCGAGTTGCCTTGGCAGGCAGGGCCTTTCTTTGATGTCCCTCCGAAATTGACCCACAGGAATGGGCCGGCGAGTTCAGATTCTGAACTGTCAGTTTACGCCGATGTTGCGCCTCGGTGCGCAAGAAGGAGAACCAGATGAAAGCGCTGATCAGCTTCGCCATCGCACTGACTTTGCTCAGTTCTGTAGCCGTTGGTCAGCGATACGAGAATGACAATCGTCCATTTCCTCAACAAGATCGGAACTACAACCAGGACCGCCAATACGCCGACCGAGATTTCCGTGGCGGCCCGAAGTGGCGCCCGGGTCAGGTGCTTCCTGGGCAGTTTCTCAATCGGGTGGTGGACGATTGGGAAGAGAGAGGCTTGAGTCGTCCGCCAGGCGGCCACCAATGGGTTCGGGTTGGAGAACAGTTCATACTCGTAAGAGGGCGGGATCGGATGATTGCTAGGGTGCTCAACTTCGATTAGATCACCGCCAAGGGCGATAGACCGGTTCGGGTGCCGAGAGCTTTTTTCCATGCATCTCTTGAGCGCGTGCTGCATCAGAACCCGAAATTTTGAGAGCTTCGATGTCGTCGCGCGATCGACCGATGGCCGGGTGGACTGACGGCGACCTACCGGACAATGTCTCGCTAGGGCGCGGAAGCTGCATTTCCGGTCCTGATGCATTCAAACGTTTCTTTTCGAAGTGCGATGTCGCTTTGTCCTTGGGCGATCGCAGCCGCGCCGACGGTGTGAAATTCGCGATCGGACCGCAAGGGCACGTCGCGATTGGGCATGATTGCTATCTCAACGACTGCATTCTGCTTGCCGAGCAGAATATAACGATCGGCAATTATGTGATGATTGGCTGGAATACGACGGTCTCCGATAGCGATTTTCATCCGATCGCGCCGGCGGAACGAATTTCGGATGCGATTGCGCTCTCGCCGCGCGCCGAAGGTCGTGCTCGCCCGAAAGCACTTTGCCAGTCAGTCTTCATCGGCGACAATGTATTCATCGGTCCCGCATGCACTCTTCTTAAGGGTGTCACGATCGGGGATGGCGCATATGTTGAAGCTGGAAGTGTGATTGCGCATAGCGTTCCGGCCAACGCGCATGTGCGGGGAAATCCGGCCGTGATCGTTTCTGTGGATTTGACAAAATGAACGGAGCTTCGCGCTATACTGGCAACCGGAAGCTTCCTCACGACTGGTATGACGGCGTCATCCCTGACAACGTTGTCCTCGACTCTACCAATCACATCGATACCAGCTACTCTTTCCAGCGCTTTCGAAGCCGCATGGAGCGCGCATTGAAGCTCGGCAGAAATGCAGCCATCTACTCAAATTCGATGTTCGACCTCGGTCCGAAAGCGTGTGTAGAGGTAGGAGCGTTTTCCATGCTCAATGGCGTCGCCATCATTTGCGATGAGGCTATTCATATCGGCGACTACGGTCTGATTTCGTGGAACGTCGTTTTGATGGACAATTACCGCGCTCCAACCTCGATCCTGAAGCGCCGCGCGTATATTGATGCCGTGTTGAACAACGAATCCAGTGTTATGGACCTGCAAACGCTCCCGCGCCCCGTTACCATCGGCGCGAATGTCTGGATTGGGCACGATTCCGTTGTGCTACCCGGCGTCTCCATAGGAACAGGCAGCATCATAGGAGCGCGCTCTGTGGTGAGTGACTCAATCCCGGATTTCGGAATCGCCGTCGGTAATCCGGCACGGGTCATTCGTTATCTCGAAGCGCCGCGCACAGGCGATCCCGCCACTTTGTGACGCATTCGATGCGTTAACACCGCCATCTCACGGCAGACGCCCAAATGCATCGCGCGGGGCGCAAAATGCGTCCGCTTGATAGCGATTGCCGACCTTGCTGCACCGCAAAGCCCAAGCTTGTGCAGTGCAGCAAAAATCAGACGTTGCCGCACAATCGGGCAAATGGTGGTAAGAAAATAGGCTGGAAGTCTGTGATAATTTTAAGACCCCTAGGAGGCCGCAGAATTTTTCGATGTTGCGCCAATGCCTTGGTATCGCCATATTGCGATGCACAAATTCTGGTGCCTTTGGATCGTATCCTCAGCGTGGGCGTTAGGTGGAAGCTTTGAAGGGCTTTCAGTTCGTTCGCGACAGCTTTTGCGGTCCCCGGAGTCAGTAGGAGGGTTCGAATGACGGTTTCTCCAACCTGTCATAGGTGCGGGCATGTCCTGATTCACGCGCTAACATGCGGCGGGCGAACGCCTCTGGCGTCCGCGCGGATCAGCCCTATTTCTACCCATGCTGCCACGCTCGACGTTTTGGATTCTGAACGATGAGCCGCAACATTCTGGTTACGGGCGGTGCCGGCTATATTGGAAGCCATACTTGCAAGGAACTGGCGCATCGGGGCTACAACCCCATCGCCTTCGACAATTTGACCCGCGGAACCCGCGCGTCGATCAAATGGGGGCCGCTGGTTGTCGGAGACCTCCTAAACAAGCACGAGCTTCGACAGGCAATAGACGCTTTTCAAATCGAAGCGGTCGTTCATTTCGCTGCCTTGGCCTATGTCGGGGAATCTGTCGGGGTTCCTGGTCGGTATTTCCGCAACAATGTGACCGGTACGCTCAATCTCCTGGAAGCGATGGCGGAGATGAGCATCACAAATCTGGTCTTTTCGTCGACCTGTGCGGTCTACGGGATCCCGGATCATGTTCCGATCGCAGAAATTGCTCCCACGAGACCGATCAATCCCTATGGTGAAACGAAGCTGCAAACGGAAAAAATGCTGCCCTGGTTTGGCGGGGCTCACGGCTTGAACTGGGTTGCTCTGCGTTACTTCAACGCCGCAGGCGCCGATCCTGATGGCGAAATCGGCGAAAATCACGATCCCGAAACGCATCTCATCCCACTTGCGATTCAGGCGGCCATTGGCAATGGCCCACCTCTACGCATTCTGGGCACCGACTATCCTACTCAAGACGGGACGGCGATTCGGGATTATATCCACGTCGCCGACCTTGCCGACGCGCATGTGCGTGCGCTTGACCATCTTTGCAAGGGTGGCGATTCCGGCGTGTTCAATTTGGGCACCGGGACCGGTCATTCGGTGCTCGAGATCGTCGACGCGGTTGAGCGCATCTCGGATTGCGATGTCCCTGTGATCGCCTCTGGCCGGCGCGAGGGCGACCCGCCGATGCTCGTCGCAGACGCAGCGCGCGCAAACCAGGTGATGGGATGGCGACCTCGGTATTCGGATCTGACGACGATCGTGAGCACCGCTGTGGATTGGGAGCGGCGCAAGAACGTGGCGATGGCCGCAGAATAGTTGAAATTGTGAGTGATAGTCAGGAGTTTGTGATGCTGGATTCGCCAGCATTGTGTTCGTTCGGCGCAGAGCCAAAAAATGCGCGGACTATCGTCCGCGCACCCGCCGTCTCAGCAGGCAAGCTCCTGCTGAGGGACGGCCAGACATTTTATATTCGTGGCGCAACCTACGGCACGTTTGCACCCGACGAGAAGGGAGATCAATTCCCTTCACAGGAACGGGTAATCTCTGATTTCCGCGCGATCGCAGCGAATGGCTTAAACACCCTTCGCAGTTACACCGTTCCGCCCGCTCGTGTGCTCGATGCAGCGTCCGATTGCGGATTGCATGTCCTAGCTGGTTTGACGTGGGAGCAGCACGTCACATTTCTCGATGATCGGGTGCTTGCCCGGGACATCCGCAGAAATGTACGTCAACAGGTCGAGTCTTGCCGCGGACATGAAAGCATATTGGGTTTCACTATCGGAAACGAAATTCCACCTTCCATTGTGCGTTGGCACGGCCGCAAGAACGTTGAGCGCTTTCTCTGGGAGCTCTTCGATATCTCCAAAACGGGTTTCCCCGAGGCTTTGGCCACCTATGTGAATTTTCCGACGACCGCCTATCTGGAATTGCCCTTCCTCGATTTCGCGGCTTTCAACGTCTATCTCGAAAACGAGGCCAAACTGTCGGCCTATTTGAAGCGGCTACAGAATATCGCAGGAGATCTCCCGCTCGTCCTTGCCGAGATCGGGTTGGACAGCCGCCGCAATGGTGAAATTGCGCAAGCCCATAGTCTCGAATGGCAGATCCGAACCGCATTTCGCGAGGGATGCGCCGGCGCTTTCGTCTATGCCTGGACGGACGAATGGTATCGCGGTGGCCAACTGATCGAGGATTGGGATTTCGGTCTGACGACGCGCGACCGTGAACCTAAGGCTGCTCTTCACACGGTGCGCTCGGTGATGGCCGAGACCCCATTCAAGAGATCACGGCAATGGCCGAAAATCTCCGTGATCGTGTGCAGCTATAACGGCGCGTCCACGATCCGCGATACGCTGGATCATTTGGCGCGGCTCGACTACTCGAACTACGAAATAATCGTGGTAAACGATGGATCGACAGATGCCACGCCTGAAATCGCGAGACGATATGGCGTCCACCTGATCAGCACTAAGAACCAAGGGCTCGGCCAGGCCCGCAACGAAGGTCTAGCCGCCGCCCGCGGCGAATTCGTCGTGTATATCGATGATGATGCCTATCCTCCGCCGCCGTGGTTGAAATATCTGGCGCTAGCGTTCTTACGCTCCGATCATGCTTGTATCGGAGGGCCAAACCTTGTTCCGCCCGAGGATGGATGGATCGGACAATGCGTTGCAGACTCTCCGGGCGGGCCGCTTCATGTGCTTCTGACAGACGAGATCGCGGAACATGTACCCGGGTGCAATATGGCGTTTCGGCGATCGCTCTTAGCGGCAATCGGCGGCTTCGACCCTCTATATCGGTCAGCCGGTGACGACGTCGATGTTTGTTGGCGTCTGCAGGAGAAGGGCTGGACCATCGGGTTCGCGGCCGCTGCGATGGTTTGGCACCATCGGCGGGCGACTGTCCGGCGTTATTGGCGCCAGCAGGTTGGTTACGGAAAGGCCGAGGCGCTTCTCGAACGCAAATGGCCGGAACGCTTTTCAGCACTCGGCCATATGAGTTGGTCCGGACAGATCTATGGGCGCGGCCTTCCTCGGCCTGCCATTGCGTCCAGACCGCGCATCTATCAAGGCACGTGGGGTCTCTCACCCTATCAGGGCCTCTATCGCCCGGCGCCGAATCACACTCTCGATATTGCGTTGACGCCAGAATGGCTCTTGGTTGCCGCAGCGATGCTCGCGTTAGGCGTTACGGGATTGGTCGTTCCCCCTTTTGGATGGGCGTTCGCTCTGTTCGGCAGCATGGCGGCGATTTCGGTGACGCAGGCTCTTCGGGGTGCGCTGGAGGCAAAATATCTCGTACGCGCACGCGATCTGCCGCTCTATGCCAAGTTGCGAAGCTTCGGTCTGATTTTCTTTTTCCACCTGCTGCAGCCTGCCGCGCGGCTTTGGGGACGTCTTAAACACGGTTTGACACCATGGCGGCGCCGGCGAGCGTATCGGTTGTCCCGTCCGACCAATCGGGCAACGTCCATTTGGAGCGAGACTTGGCGTTCTACAGACGAGTGGATGCGCGATGTGGAGCGCGAACTCGAGAAGTCGGACGCCGTTGTGGTCCGGGGCGGAGATTACGACGATTGGGATCTGCGCATTCGTGGTGGGCTCCTGGCCAATGCCCGACTCTCCATGGCCGTTGAGGACCATGCGGGTGGGAAACAGCAACTGCGCTTTCTCACCTCTTTCGAACCAACGCGTTTGCTCCCGATTTTGGGCATTGCGGCGGTTATCGTCGGGATTTTGTCTGAGTTAGAGGGATCATGGCCTGCTGTTTGCATCGTAGTTGCGTTCCTTCTCGGTCTCGCCGCTCAGACAAGAGCAGACAGGAATATCGCCGCGGGACAGATCGATATCGCATTGGACACGATGAAACGGAGGGAACCATTCTTCGCCGACAATACGAACGGCGAACGGGAGAACGATAGGAAATCCCCCGATCCGTTGAGGGCCGACGCCGCGGAGTGAACAGGCGCAAATGGCTCGCCAAAATAAGCAGCGCAAGATCCACGCGAAAGCGTCATTGGGTGCTTTGATCGGGGATTACCGGCACGCCTGCAAATATTTCTTTCGTCAGCGGCGGGGTCTCGCGTTTCTTGTCGTGCTCTCTTTTCTTACCTCCGGTTTGGCGGTCTTGCAGCCATGGCCTCTCAAGTTTCTCGTTGATGCCGTATTCACGTCGGGCACGCAGCCAACCTGGATCAGTTCATTGGGAATAAGGGGTTTGGACGCGAGACTCCTAATTGTCATAGCCGCAATCGGAAGTTTTCTCGTTTACGGACTGAGCAGCCTCGTTGAGGTAGCGTTGTCCTATGGTTGGATGAGATCGGGCCAGCGTATGGTGTACGATCTTACCGCGGATCTCTATGGCAAGCTGCAACGACGATCGCTTGCCCATGACGATGAACAGGCGCTTGGCGATTCCCTCAACCGGTTGTTTGGCGATAGCTGGTCGCTTTATACGATCGCATACACGCTCCTGACCGTTCCTCTGCAGCATGTTGTGACGATCGTGGCGATCAGTCTTGTTGCGTGGCAAATTGATCCGACGCTGACGCTCATTGCCGTCGGCATCGTTCCCCTCGCGACGGTGCTTTCTTATGCGTTGGCTCAACGGCTGCGGCATCTCGCGCGCGAGGACGCGAGGCAGACGTCGGAAATCATGGCATTCGTGCAGCAAGCTCTCTCCGCAATTCCTTTGATCCAGACATTTGCAGCCGTCGATCATACTCAGAAAGTGTATCGCGGCCTCGCGGAACGCGGCGCAGACATCGCCGGCCGGGCTGCGCTTGTGAACCAGACCGTGTTGATCGTGAGCAACGTGACCGTGGTCGGGGCGACATCCGCGGTGTTGTTGGTGGGAGGCCTGAGAGTCCTTTCGGGAGATGTGACGCTAGGGGTCCTCATCATCTTTCTCGCTTACGTCAAAACCATCAACATGTCCGTCGAAGCGTGTCTCACGGCCATGGCGAAAATCATGGCAGCCAATGCGGGTCTGAGGCGCGCCTGCGAAATCCTTGATGAAGGTCCCGGCATAAGCGAAGCGCCCGACGCCGTGTCATACCAAAAGCCAAGAGACCGGCCCGCCGGGCAGCTCAAGTTTGAAACGGTGCATTTCGGTTATCCGGACCGAGGGGAACCCATACTCGACGGCGTCGAGTTTGAGATTGAACCCGGTCAGACGGTCGCATTGGTCGGTCCGAGCGGCGGGGGCAAGAGCACCCTCGTATCTTTGATTCCCAGATTCTTCGATCCGACCGCGGGTAGAGTTCTGCTCGATGGACAGGATATCAAATCCCTGACGCTGGCCAGCCTGCGGTCGCAGATTTCCGTCGTCTTGCAAGAACCCTTCCTGATGCCGATGACCGTGGCAGAGAACATCGCCTATGACCCAAAGGGTTACAGCCGCGATGAAACGGTTGCCGCGGCGGTCGCCTGTGGCGCGCACGAATTCATCCGTTCCTTGCCGCAAGGCTTCGACACGATGCTGGGTGAACGCGGTGCGACATTGTCGGGAGGCCAGAAGCAATTGATCGCGATTTCGCGTGCGCTTCTCAAGGATGCACCCGTCCTCATCTTGGATGAACCCACGTCTGCGCTCGATGTCGAGGCGGAAGCGGAGGTTATGAGAGGCCTACACCAACTAACAGCCCACCGCACAACAATCATCATTGCTCATCGTCTGAGCACAATCCGGTCCGCGGATCGTATTTTTTTCGTTCAGAACGGACGTGTCCGGGAGCTTCAATCGTTTTCCGAGATTGACGCCCAAATGGGGAAGGGCACCCGATGACCGTTTGGTGGAGAGAAGCATATCGATTCCCATTGCTTCACCGTACCGGCCTCGTTTGGATCTTGCTCCTCTCGCTGCTGTCCATTGGGCTCAATCTTCTTCTTCCATGGCCCATGAAGCTGATCGTCGATCAGGTATTGGGCAGCAGCGCAGTGTCTCATGACTGGCTGTGGCTGCCGGGTTTATTTCCCGGGCAAGACAAGTTTCACCAGCTTGTGTGGCTTGCTTTCGCGTCGGCGGCCCTCTTCCTATCGGTGCGTCTGGCGGAAACGGCGCGGACTTATCTGGCAACGAGGATCGGACGCCAGATGCAATATGAGCTTGGCGGCTTGCTCTTTCACCATCTCCAGCACTTGTCGCCGGCCTTTCACGCGCGTTCTCAAACCGGGGATTTGGTGCGGCGCATTACGATGGACAGCAAATGCCTCGATGAACTCTTCTTGGGCATCTGCATTCCCGCATTGACTGCCATCCTCATGCTCGTGGCGATCTTCACAATTATGATGAATATGAGTGGAGAAATCGCAGTGCTTGCACTGTTCATAGCGCTGCCCGTCGCATTCCTCGTTCATAGACTTATCCCCAGGATCACGGAGCAATCGCTTGTCCAGCAAAACATCGAGGGCCAAGTGATGTCTCTAGCCGAAACAAACCTCTCGGCGCGTCCGATCGTGCATGCATTCCACAGGGCGGAAATCGAAGGGAAACGGTTTCGAATCCTGACCGATCGATCCGTCAAGGCGCTCGAACAAGCGACGGCGAGTGAACAGCTTTTCGGCATATTGGCAGGCTGCACCATCGCGCTCGGCAGTGCGATAGTCTTGGGAGTCGGCGGATTTCAGGTGCTGAACGGGAGCCTCGAAGTCGGCAGCCTGCTCGTTATTCTCACCTATCTCGCGATGCTTTATGCACCGGTCGAGACTCTCGCGCGATTATCGGCGGCCTTTGCCCATTCCGCGGCAAAATCTGACAGGGCATTTTCCATCCTGTCCGAACGGGCATTGGTGGATGACGCTCTTCATACGATGAATTCCTTGCAAACGCCCGAACGAGCGAGTGGTGCGATCCGTTTCGCAAATGTCTCCTTCGGCTACGATGGTCGCCGCGGCACTCTTCGTAACGTCAATATGACAATTCACCCGGGCGAGACAATTGCGATTGTCGGTCCGACGGGAGCCGGAAAATCCACACTCATATCTTTGACCCTGCGACTCTTCGATCCTGATGAGGGAACGATCACGCTTGATGGGTTCGATCTGCGTAAATGGAAACTCGACGCCCTCCGGCGCCAATTCGGCTTGGTTTTGCAGGATCCGTTTCTTTTGCCGTTGTCAGCAAAGGAGAACATCGCATTTGGACGCCCCGGCGCCGATATGGGGCGAATCGTGGCGGCTGCTCAAGCCGCGGGAGCCGATGGTTTCATTCGCAAGCTACGGGACGGTTATGACACGGGCTTGGGCGAACACGGCGCTGCGCTTTCTGGAGGCGAAAAACAGAGGATCGCGATTGCTCGCGCGCTGCTGCGGGATGCCCCCGTCTTGATCCTCGACGAGCCGACGGCATCGCTCGATGTAGAGACGGAACGCAATCTGATGACAACCCTCTATCCCGAAACTCGCAATCGAACGACGATCATTATTGCGCACCGGCTCTCTACCGTTCGTGCGGCCGATCGCATCTTTGTACTCAACGAGGGTCAAATCGTGGAATCCGGCAGCCATTTGGAACTTCTCACCAAAGGGGGTCTGTACTCTAGGCTGCACCGGCGCGCTGACTTCCTTGAACCCATCCCCTTTTGATACAGCTTTCGCCACCAAGGAAAATTGCAGCTTAGGCTTGGCTGCTATCACATTTTTGCACCGCTTGCCGATTGGCTTGCTGAGAAGACGCGCGCGCGTAGAATGGGCCTGTTCAAATTCGGGCTATCGTCGAGTGGGGACTCTCCTTCGCGCGAGTGTGTGTGCGCGGCACGTTGTTGCCGTGCTGGCGGTTGGGATAGTGCCGTTGGGGGTCTCTAGCGCCTGGGCAGACGAATGTCCCTGTTCGTTTGACCCGGAATCATCGCCCACGACGGCCAGCGTTGCCGCAACTTACCACGTCCAACAATTGGGCGACAAAGGCGTCAAGCTGATATCGAACAATCTGGAGAACAATTACGCAATCACTCTGAGCGGCTCGAACTCGGATGTCGATGCTGGGCTTAAGGGACTTGCGCCTGGCGAAGCATGGCACAAATCCCTCGGCGTCGAATTGGAGGGAAAAGTGGGCGCGCTCCTGAACACGGACTTGCGAACCAATTTCACGGAGGTGGAACGAAATTCGGACGCGGAGTTGTTCGGCCTTCAGCCATTGGACGGACGCACGGACAATCGACGCGCCTTGGAAGAATTTGATGCGACGACCAAATTCCTTGGCGATCGCGTAACCTTCACCTCTTCGCGCCACACATCGAGCTTGGTGCCGCTGGGGGATAATGCCGACGAAAGCCGGGGTGTTTCTGAGCAAGACCGGTTCAGCGCTTGGTTGTGGCAATCGGATCATAGCAGCCTCTCGGTCGACGGTGCGCTGAGCCGGATTGATGCCGACTACCAGGATCTCACCAACACGAACACGACCGACGCGCTGCAAGCCAGGAACAAGGAAGCGCGCCAGATCCGCTCCAAACTGAGCATCGGGTGGGTGGGACTCTTCGTTTCTCAGCGGGACGCGGTTACGCTTATTCCCGATCAGCATGGCGCTCAGCCCCATCAGTCCGAAATGGAAACCGGCGTAAGCGTCGGTCTATCCTCCCTGCAAAATATTGCCAGCGGAGGTGTCGGTCATGACCTCATGCTGCTCTTGCCCGATTCGCTTTGGATCAGTACCGATCGTGGTTCGGTCGCAAACGGAGTCGCTTCCGCGGCTGGGCAAACGGAAAAATCTGCAATCGGCGTGAGCCGGAATTGGAGTACTGGCGCGATCAATCTCAGCTATTGGCAATCGGATGTGCAAGCGTCCGCGCAACTACCCGACGAAGCACAATGGCGGGGGCGCGGGATGGATGCCGCGGGAAATCTTCATTCCGGCCGCTGGTCGATTTCGGGCAATTTATCCTGGTACAAGGCAAATGATCTTGGACTTTGGAACGGTAGCTCAGAGAACAGCGTCAGCGGCTCGCTGTTTGTCAGTTGGCGACCCGCGCTCTGGCCGAAATTGTCTGCCGGTGTCACAAATTATGCCTACCAGGCGGATTTCCTCGACTACAACGGGGCCGAGAAAAACAGCTTGATACGTTATCAATTGACGGTCGACGGTTCGCCCTTGCTGGCCACAACCTTATCCGATCGGAATGCGAAGTTGATGTTTCTAGCGTCTTACCAGGGTAATAAATCCCGCTCGCAATGGTCGCAGACGGACTATAGTAGCGGCGTGGGAAACGTGTTCGTCGGATTCAGGTTCGCGCGCCCGCTTCTTCCTTGATTGCCGCTGCTGGAGACGAACACCAGAGCTCATGGCCGCGCACGATTCCTCATTGCGCATCATCGTTACCGGGCTCGTGGGAGCAATTCCGGTCGGCGGGGTCGCTTGGGACTACCTCCAATACGCGATTGGATTGGCGCGCCTCGGGCACGATGTCGTCTATCACGAGGATTCCTCGATATGGCCCTATCATCCGATTGAGAACCGGCCCGTAGACACGGCGAGCTATTCGGTCGACTACATCGCCCGCTTCATTCAAACTTATGCTCCTGAACTCTCTGGCCGCTGGCATTACCGACATCTCGGCGTCGAATCTTTCGGCCTCTCGGAATCCGAATTTCAGAATTTCGCAAAATCGGCCGATCTATATCTGAACGTAAGCGCCGCCAATCCTCTTCCCTCATCGCTGGGTTCCGGTTGTACGACGGCGTTCTTGGACACAGATCCGGGTTACAATCAGATTGTCCTTAGTGAGCGACCTACGTGGTCCGCGAACATCGACCGATGGGCAGAAGAATTCGGCCGTTACGACCGATATCTCACCTATGCCGAGAACAATGGCTGCGAAGATTGTCTCGTACCGCAGCTCGGTGTGGATTGGATCACCACGCGGGCGCCGATCGTCCTAGCATTGTGGCGCGAACGTCCGCCACCTCCGAGCGGCGCATCATGGTCGACCGTTTCAACGTGGAATGGCTTCCGTGGGCCGCTTGTTTATCGGGGACTCGAGTATGGTAGCAAGGACGTCGAATTCGCTAAGATTGCATCATTGCCGAGAAAAACATCGGTCCGGCTGAAGATTGCCCTCGGCGGGGCGGCCCCATTGCAAAGCTTGGCGGCGCAAGGCTGGGTCGTGGTCGATGGACCCACCGCAACATTGACCCCCGAGAGCTACCAAGAATTTATCGCGCAATCGCGAGGAGAAATATCAACGGCAAAAAATGTCTATGTCGCGATGAAAACGGGCTGGTTCAGTTGCAGGACCGCGTGCTACCTCGCCGCAGGCAGGCCAGCGGTCGTGCAAGATACCGGATTTTCGAAACGCATGCGCGTCGGCGAAGGCGTTCTGGCCTTCGATACCCTCGACCAGGCAACCGCGGCGATTGATGCGGTTGAAGGCAATTACGCCGCACATGCCGCAGCCGCCCGTGAGTTTGCCATGCAATATTTCGATTCGGATCGAGTTCTCGTACGCATGCTCGATGCGATATTCGCACGTGATTGAGCAGAAATCAGGCCGGCTACATATCTTCGAGCTGCGCGTGGTTCAGCCCAGCCCTGTACCGGCCGCGACGTTCTCTGAGTCTGAAGAAGTTTGCCCCCGTCTTGCCGGACGCTGCGGAGCAAGGTGACGGGCAGACGGCGCGGTGCGCCACGCATTCCCATTTGAATCAAGGGTCGCGAACGCCGTGCTGAAATACGCGTGTATCGGCGCATTTTTTGCCCATCCGCACAGTGAACCGAGGGTAGAGACTCAGCGAACAGGAAAATTTCCAGATTCCTCGCCGTCTTTCTCCGTTTGCGGAGTCGCTATCGCGCCCGCGTTTGGCTGCGGAATGCCGCCTGCCATTTGGCGGCCAATTTGGCGCGCGGGACCTCGGCGCCGCGCAGGTAGACGCTGTCGATGCGCCGTGTGTTGACGATGTCGTCGAGCGGATTGGCGTCGAGCACGATGAAGTCGGCGCTCTTGGCGGCCGCAACGGCGCCAAGCCGGTCGAGCCCAAGCACCTGCGCCGCGTTGCGCGTCCCCGCCAGGATCGCCTCCATCGGTGTCAGTCCGCCGCGGCTTACCAAGAGCTCCAGCTCGATATGCGAACCGAGGCCGAAATATTGGCCGCCGCTCACGCCGCCCGTATCGGTGCCGAGCACGAAGCGCGCACCCGCCGCTTTCAGCTTGGCGATATTGCGCAGATTCGTCGCCCCTTGCGCCCGCGCGCCCGCGTTCTCGGGTTGGGCGAAGGATTCGCCAAGCAAACGAATTTCGTCCTGCGAAAAAGTCTCACGCAAGATCGGTTCATCCACCCAGGCCGGCTTCGACGCATAGAACGACAGCCGCTCGCCCCACAAAGTCTGCTGAAAGAATGTGTTCGGGCGTTGCCTCACGAGCGTGAGCATCTCTTCGTCGATGTCGCGATCACGCACCATATGCGCGAACCCGTCCAGCCCGGCCCGCAGCAAATCCTTGGCGTCGGCGAGATTGGTGGTGTGCGCGAACACTTTCATGCCGTGCTTGTGCGCCTCGTCGATGATCGCGCGGTAGAGGTTGGGCTTCAGCTTCTCGACCGTGCCGCCACGGTCGTCCACCCATATCTTGACCAGATCGGCTTTCTTGGCGGCGAGTTCCTGGACGTATTGGCGGGCCTGTCCCTCGGTCGTGATGCCGTAGGCCGAATCCCGCATCGGGCCTCCGGGGCCGGCGTTGGGCATGCCGAAACCGCGACCGGCGGTGCGAAAGAGCGCTCCGGGCGGCGGATTTGCGCGCATCTCGTAGACAAGATCGCTCCGCGAAGTGCCCGCTTCCAGGATCGCGGCCACGCCGTAATAGGCGAAGCGGTCGAGAATATCGGTGAGATTTTCGCGCGTGTAATTGTTCTGGGAAAAATCGAGCCCCTTGCGGTAGCCCATATGCACATGTGCATCGACAAGTGCCGGCATCACCGTCTTGCCGGTGAGATCGACGCGCGTGGCCCCTTGCGGCAAAGCCACTTCGCCCTTGCGCCCGAC
>WNFL01176558.1_pt1 | contig 14535 bp, 14 predicted proteins | sample 5400361 | NCBI WGS metagenome assembly WNFL01 (sample SAMN13153351, study PRJNA577476) | soil metagenome | isolation source: 40 cm soil on Douglas fir-dominated hillslope | place: USA:California | collected 2013-09-17
CCGCGGAAGCGCTCCAGTTCCCAGTTCTCCATCCCGAATGCTTTGACGATCCGGTTTCCTGTAATCGTTTCGTGCAGAATGTTCTGGATCTCGGCAAGTTTGTCCTGCCCGCCCCGCGTCGTGCTGCGCACTTTCCGGCCGATTTTTCTCGAGGAGTACAAAATCACGGGCACGAACAGCAGCAGCACCCACGCCAGCTTCCCTCCCAGCAGAACCACTACCGCCGCAGTAAACACAAATGTAAAGAACTGCTGCAGGAATTCCGCCAGAACGCTCGACATCGCGTATTGCACCCTCTCGATATCGCTGACGATGGTCGAAAGCAGGGTGCCGGTAGTGTGTTTCGTGAAAAACGCCGCCGAGCTCCGCAGGATCGCGTTGTACAAATCATCCCGCAGGTCCGTGATCATCCCAAACCCGGCATAGTTCACCAGGTAGGTTCCGGCGTAGTCGAAGATGCCTTTTAATACGGTGGATGCCACCAGCGCAAAGGCCACCACCGTCCATGGATTGTGAAAGTGCGAAGGAACCAGCTGTTGGAGGTTAAGGAAGCGTTCGGTGCCCGGCAACTTGAACAACTGGATGGTTCTTCCCTGGGAACCGGGATTCAATACGCGATCAAAAATCGGGCCGATGAGCAACACCCGGCCGGCATCCAACAGCCCCACCAGCGCCATCAGGACCACCGAAGCGAGAAGCGGCCACCAGTAAGGTAAAACGTAGCGCAACAGGCGGGCGATCGGACCGGGCGTTGCCGGTGTTCCTGCACTCTTCGCGCCCGCCACTGTGGAGGTTGCCATGCGTGGTACTGGTCATTCTACATGGGATTTTCCGTAGAGACGCGGCTTGCGGCGTCTCCCGCGGCGGAGCGAGACGGAAGCGTGTCCTGCTACTTCGGACTATCGCGATGCGCAACCTTCACTTTGTATCCCGCTTTTCGCAGTCGCTGGCTCACATCTTCGGCGATCATCACCGAGCGATGCTGTCCGCCGGTGCATCCGAAGCTGATGGTCAGATAGCTCTTTCCCTCACGGATATAGTGCGGCAGCAGGTAGACGAGCAATTCTGAGATGCGATTGATAAACTCCTGCGTCTGCGGAAAGGAGCGGATGTATGTTGCGACCCTGGGATCGCGTCCCGTCAGCGCGCGAAACTCCGGCACGAAATGCGGATTGGGCAGAAAGCGCACATCAAACACCAGGTCGGCATCATCAGGCAATCCGTGTTTGTATCCAAAACTCACGCACGAGACCAGAATCGTCTGCTGGCTTCCAGAATGTCCTTTGAAGCGGTCGGTCAAGTGCGCCCGCAGTTCATGAACGTTAAATTTGGAAGTGTCAATGACCAGGTCGGCAAGAGCGCGAATCGCCCGCAGATGCCGCCGCTCGGCCCCGAGCGATGCCCGCACCGTCGTGCCTTTGCCCAGCGGATGCGGCCTCCGCGTCTCGCTGTAGCGTCGCAGCAATGCGGCATCGCTCGCCTCCAGATAAATCACCCGTGTGGGTAACATCCGCTTCACCGACTTCAGAATGCCGGGCAGTTTCTCCAGTTGCGAACCCTCACGCACATCCACAACCAGCGCCGTGCGCGGAATCTCTCCTGACTGCAACGCCAGTTCAGCAAAACGCGGAATCAGCTCGACCGGCAGATTATCCACGCAGTAGTAGCCGAGATCTTCGAAAGCCTTCAATGCCGAAGCCTTTCCCGACCCGCTCATGCCGGTAATGATGACGAGTTCCGCCGCGGCGTGGGACTCGCCCTTACGCCTGCGAGCCGGTTTTCCCGTCGCGTGCGTCACCTTCTTGAGTTTGCTGCGCAGTGGCATGCCGGAAATCTTAGCATTTCAGAGGGAGTGGAGGTCGCAGAACAGCAAGCCGTGCGCTCGAATGAATGGCTCCGACAAAAGCGAAGATCTATGGCGAGAACTTGTACCCGAGACCTTGAACCGTGACTAACAGAGCGGGTTTCTTGGAATCGGCCTCGAGTTTCTGGCGCAGGCTCGCAACATGAACATCAACCGTGCGAGTAAACGCATCCACGTTGTATCCCCAAACCTCTTTTAACAAGACTTCCCGGGAGAGCGTCGCCCCTGGATGCTGCACAAAATAGCGCAAAAGCTGAAACTCGCGAGCGGAAAGGGGAATGACTTTTCCCTTGCGGGTTACGGACGTTCCGAGAAGATCGATTCGCACCTGGCCGAACTGGTGGACTTGCCCGTCACCCGTGGGCTGAGTCGGAACTCGCCGGAGAAGCGCTTCAATCCGGGCCATGAGTTCGATCATCTCAAATGGCTTGGTGAGGTAATCGTCGGCGCCGATCTTGAGCCCGAGAACTTTGTCGACCGTTTCACTTTTCGCGGTCAGCATTATGATCGGCACCACGAGACCGGCTTTCCTGATATCACGACAGATATCAAAACCCTTTTTCCGCGGCAACATCACGTCAAGAACGACGAGATCAAACCTGCCCTGAAGGGCTCTCTGGAAGCCTTCTTCTCCGTCGGCGGCACACTCGACCCTGTAGTCCTCGTTTTTCAGGCGATCGGAGAGAGCAACCCGTAGGGCTTCTTCATCTTCGACCACCAGGATTCGCTCGCTCACCATGCTCTCGCTCGTAGAGAGATTTTCATCTCAAGTTTTCGTGGGCCCGGCCACAGACGCGCCATTCCTCCGCGAGTCCGTGCCATTCGCTGCAGGAAGATGGACGGTGAATGCGCTGCCTTTGCCGGTCTCGCTGATAACTGTCAGCCGCCCTCCCATGGCTTCGGCAAAACTCTTCGCCAGCGCTAAACCGAGACCGGTTCCGGGAACCTGGGATTCTGCTACGTTCGGACTGCGGTAAAACGGTTCAAAAATGTGTTTTAACTCGTCATCATCGATCCCAATCCCGTGGTCTTCAATGGTAACGCTGACTTCACGGGCAGAACCTTGTCCGTTCAAATTGGCACGCAGACCAATCCATTTGCTTCTTCCACCGTACTTCATGGCATTAGTAATCAGATTTTGCAGGCACTGCGACAATACGCCGAAGTCGGCCTCTACTGGCGGCAAATCCGGTTCGATGCGGCGCTCGACCACAAATCCGGACGCGGTCACCAGGTTCGCCATATTTTCCAGCACCTCGTCGATGACGTCAGAAATCTTCACCGGGCGAATCGTATAACTCGTTGTTCTCCTCTGTGTCGCAGCAAAGCGCAGAACCTGCTCGACCAGATGATGCAGCCGCCTGGCCTGATTTCTGATCATTCCTCCGTAGCGGAGCAGTTGCTGCTCGTCTGCTACTACGCCGTCCACGATATTTTCAGAAATCGAGAGGATAGCCGCGACCGGAGTTCGCAATTCGTGTGAAACACCTGCTATGAACTCCATCTGCAATACGGCGAGTCGCTGTGCGCGCTGGCTGTTGAAGATAATTAACGCCATGGACGCCGCCAACACTAAAAGGACGCCAAAGCTGATCCCAAGATTTCGATAGCGAAGCTCTGCCACCGCAGCCGCCACCGAACCCTTTCGATGTTTCACGACAATCTGCCAGGTGGGTGAATCTTGTCCGGTACTAATCGGGTCGAATCGTATGGTGTCGAACCCACCGCCCGGTTGTCCAATTGAAGCTAAAGGGCCACCTGCTCTACGAGAGGTCCCCCACAGTGATCTGACCAAATCCAAAGCGGGCGGAGGCGCCGTGCCTTGTAGTGCCGGAGGACCAAACAGATTCAGCGAGGCATCAATGCTGATTTGTCCATCGGTGCCGAAGCCTGCATCGGACGAGTAGATAACTTGCGGTTGCTCGCTGCCCTCGGCGACCACAGCCACTTCGTAATCCGATGTGCGGGCATCTCCAAAGTAGCGTTGGGATAGCTGGGGATATAATCGGTCCCGCAGAACACCCTCATCGAATTCTATTAGCAGCCAGGTTGTTCCTGGAGTCCGCGATGCCGGAACGATTAACACTGGAACGCTTTGGTCGATGCCCCCGATCATTGGACCGTTCAGTTCACGGCCTGGCCGGCCTCCCTCCTCCGCCGGCATCGGCGCTGTCTTCAGACCCCGTGTCAGCGCGTCATCCATGTCCGGCTCCGCATGGGGGCCTGAAGGTTCCAGGGAGCCATTTGAAGCCCCTGCCGTCAGCAGTTCGCGCAACTCGTGAAAGCGTGCAGGCCATCTGACCCTTTCAAAGCGCGACTCCGATGGCAGGAGGCGTAACAGGCGCGAGTTTTCGCTGCCAGACCTTTTCCACTCGTACACATTCGTAATCAAGCCGGTCAATGAACTTGTTCTCTGCCAGCGCTCAAGTTTCTGGGCGAGATGCTTTGCTTCCACGGAAGAGGGATCGTCTCCCTGCAGTTCCAGACACATCGCCGCCAGCTCACGGGACAGGTCTTGCCGAAAATTCATCATCGAACTTTGCAGGCTGGCGTGCATGCGGGTGGTAGCAGCGTCGCTTGCCTGTCGACTCCAGCGGTATTGCAATATTGCGAGCACGACGAGCACACACGAGAGCACGAGCGGTACCGCCCATGTGAGAACCCGGTCATTGTTGAGCGCGCGGTCCTTAAATGGAAAGTTCATGCCTGTCAGGTACTGATTGCGACCCGCGATTTCAGAAAGAGTCCGCCAGGAATCAACTTTGAATCCGGCGAACATCTAGTCCGGCGCATTGGATTATAGTTCCGCGCGTCCAAATAGTGATTGGGTACAGCGCAAATTTGAACCGCAACCACTAGTGGCTGTGAGGTCGAACATCAGTACTAACGGGGGACGTCGATTTTCAACGCTTCAACTGGTATCTACCGAAGCAGCGAAGCCTGATTCAAGTTCTTGCCCTGTGCTGTGCTGGCGGAATATCCGTCCTGGTAGGCCTGATCGTAGCCTTTCGCGAACGAGGCACGATCACCGGCGCCGGACCAACGTCCGATGGCAACGTGCCGCGCACTACCGCGCTGGGAGTCCAATTTTCCCAGGTACAGACCATCGCGATAAGCGGCGACGTCGCCCTGATCCCGGCGAGGACCTGCATTTCCGGTCAGATTCTGGCTGTAGGCTTCACTGTAGCCCGTCGCGAACAGGATGCGATCTGCGTTTTTCGCCCAGCGCCCAACTGCCACATGAGGAGCATCGCCACCCTCGGCCGCCAGCTTTCCTAAGTAAGATCCGTCGCGAAAAGCCGCGCTGCTTATCTCCTGATTGCCGGCTGTCTTTTGCTGGTCATTGGTCGTCATCGTCACTCGGGTTTTCACCATTTCGGCCGCGCTTCCGCCAACAATCAGCGCCAGCACCCATAAAGAATAGCTTCTCATTTTTGGTTTCCTCGTTACTGAAATTGGAAGTGAAGCGCTGTCTAATGATTAGAGCGCAGGACAGGGAAGGACAGGGTAAAAAGGATGTAAGCTCTCGGTAAAAACCATGCACGTGCAATTGCTCTGACAGAGGCGCTGTGCCACTTTATCGGGGCCATTCTCCGGGGAAGGAAATAGAGCGCGGGATTGAAATCAAGGGCTGCGGGACGATTCCGTTTTGGCCTGGGTTGGGGACGCCGAAACGACCGGTGCGATTTGCTACAATTGCAAAACCGCATCCAGTGGGCGCTTAACTCAGCGGTAGAGTGCCATCCTCACACGGTGGAAGTCGTAGGTTCAAATCCTACAGCGCCCACCACTTGTTACGCAGGCTTGGAGGGGAATCAGCCCGAGAACCCCAACCCTCCTACCTCTTGACCGCCTCCGCTGCTCCCGATAGCCTTTTTCCATCGTCCTTTCATGGCTGCTTCCGACACTCCCGACTCTCGATCCGCAAGTGATTCACGGGAAAATACTTCCGCCCGCCCGCCAGCCCCCGAAGACGCGCAACTTTCGGCCCCGAACGGGGTTTCCACCAATGTGAGCAGCGTGGCCATGGATCGCGGGCTGCTGAACCTTGCGGGAACGTCCGCGTCTGCGCCCGTTACCATGGCAAATAATGCCATCGGGAACGCGTCCGACGTCGACGTGATGCTGCGGGTGAAGACCGGCGACGAATCGGCCTTCGCTTACCTGGTGCAGAAATATCGCCGGCCAATGGTCGGTTTCATGTACCGGTTATGCCACAATCCGTCGACCGCGGAAGAACTGGCGCAGGAAGTATTTCTGCGCGTATACCGCTCGCGCACAAGTTACGAGCCGACGGCCAAGTTCACCACCTGGCTTTATCGCATCGCGACCAACCTGGCGGTCAACCACGCGCGCGATACGCGCCACGAGCGTCCGGAAAACACCGTACGGCTCGATGAACCGGACCGCGAGACGGGCACGACGCCCGACCTGGCCGACGATTCGCTCACCGCCGAACAGGAGATATTGAAGCGGGAACGGCTGGCGGCCATTCGCAGCAAAGTAACCGCCCTGCCCGAGCGCCAGCGCGTGGCGGTCATCATGCACAAGTACCAGCAGATGGATTACCGCCAGATCGCGGGCGTCCTGAAGCTTAGTGAGTCCGCCACCAAGTCGTTACTGTTCCGCGCGTATGAAACGTTGCGCGAGCAACTGAAGGAATTCGTTTCGGAGAAGTAGAGGAAAGCATGAATTGCAAACAAATTGACGAGCTGTTGCCGGACCTGGCCGCTGGCATGGACGCTTCGACGCCGGAGGTCGAGATACACATCGCGTCATGTAATGATTGTGCCGCCCATCTGCGCGACCTGCAGAAAACCATGGCGCTGCTGGATGAATGGCAGGCGCCCGAGCCGTCGCCGTATTTCGACACCCGCCTGCGGGCGCGGCTGCGGGAAGAAATGGCGCGCCCGGCTGCAGGATGGGTAAGTTGGATGCGGCGTCCGGCGTGGGCTATGTTCCTGGCTGCCGTAGTATTTGCCGGAGCGCTGGCGATTGGCATCGGCGGCAAGTCGTATCTCTTCGTGGCGGAAGGGATTCCGACAAGGCCTCCAACTCTCGGTCCGCCGGTTCAGCCGGGAACCGCGGTTGGCGATCTGCAGGCATTGGAGAGGAACGACGAGTTGTACGCCGATTTCGATGTGCTCGACGATCTGCAGGTGCAGGACGACGTTACCGCGAATCCATAGGATTCGCGCGCTGGCCGGAGACCAAAACATGTTGGAGCGGGCGACGATCGTGGGCTGTCTGGCAGCGCTGCTGCTGACTCCGTCGCTCGCCCAAGTACAGCGTTGGCCGGCGCAACCTTCGCAACAACCGCGTCAGCAATCCCAACGTCCGGATGGGCAATGGCACCGGTTTCAGAGAGAAGGTCCACCTAACCCCAGCCGCCCCAATGAGGGGCATCGACCGCAGAATCAGCCCGGTCACGCCGGAAACTGGCTTCGACGCTATAAAGATGTACCGCCAGCGCAGCAGCGCCGCGCTCTCGAAAACGATTCGCAGTTCCGAAGGCTGCCTCCGCCACAGCAAATGCAATTGCGAAACAGGTTGCAGCATTTTTCCAGCCTGCCTCCGCAGCAGCAGGAACGGGTACTCAACCGCATGGAAACGTGGGAGCACCTGACTCCGAATCAAAAGCAGCAGGCGCACCAGATCTTCCAGCAATTTAGACAGTTGCCGCCCGCCCGCCGCCGTGCCGTCAACCGGGCGATCCGCGGCATGGGCGACTTGACGCCCGAACAGCGCGATCGGCTCGTCAATTCGGAGCAGTACAGGCGCGCGTTTTCGCCGCAGGAACGGCACCTGCTCGGCGGGGCCTCCCGCCTACCCCTCGCCCCCGGCGAGGGCCTGCCAGGCGAATCTCTGGAATAATAAATTGCCCGAGGAATAAGAAGATTAGGGAAGACCCAGGGAGCGTCCGCGTTAAAGTATCCTCTTGCTGGCTTGAGTCCAGGCCGCCGCGGCCGCAACGTGGGTTTGTGCCGTCTCAAGACGCGACTTCTCGGCTAGAAGGCGCCCGTGCAGATCGGGCAGGAAATCCTTCAAGTTTTCCAGGTTGCGACGGAACTCGAACGATTCCTTTTCGAACGCTACAGATGATTCGGCGTGTGCCCGCTGGTGTCGCAGGCATTCCGCCGCTCGCAGAATGGTGCTGAGTAAGTCGGAGAAGTCTTGAGGACGGATGCTCGAACAGAGCTTTCGTTCTGGACGGAGATGAATGAGTGCGGAACGCAGATTGTCATTCATTTGCCGCAGCGTTTCAAGCGCGTCCGGCGTCATCCCTTCCAGTCCACACGCACTGAATCGGACTCGGGGTTTGCCGCGCCGGAAGGAACTTCGCTGGGCGTTGAAGTGACTGCGGTGGCGACCAATGACCTCTCCGCCCGCTCAACCTCGGTCCATGCTTCTCGCACCGCCAGCAAGTCCGTGATCTGCTGGGAGAGCCCTGCTCGCGAGGGATGGAACTGCACCTGAACCAGATTTTGGCGCAGAACGTTGTAAAAATGATTGAGATCCTGGGCGACCTTGCCTCCGTGGGCAAAGTCCAGTGGTGATTGCAGATGCCCGATAACCAGGATCGCGTGGTTGATTCGCTTGGTCCGCAGCTCAATGTCATTCTGCTCGATTGCCTGAAGTGCCTGACTCAGGTCTTGAACCAGTTGTTCGTAGAGCAAGACCACTAGCCGTATCGCGGTGGCGCCGCGTACCTCGTTTTCGCGATAGGCCGTGCGGGGATTCGTCATGGGTGTTATCCTGTCGGCGAGCCAATGTTGGGCGTCGTGTTGTTGGACCGGTTTGATGAGACGGAAAAGTTGCCGTTGAGCGCGCCAATCTCAGCCGTGACAGTGTACAGAAGAGAGGGATAGGCTTCGAGCGTCGCGTTCACTTGCGCGTACTCCAGGGTCAGTACTTTTTGTTCGGCGAGCAGGCGGTCCTGCAAATTAGTGATTTGAGTGGCGAGAGCCTTCTGCTGAGTTTTATTTCCTGCAATATCGACGTTTACTATGCCGTTGGTTTGATCGGTCAGGTTGAAGAGGTCATTGTTGAAATTGTTGGCAAAGCCGGTACTCCCGGCATTCTGAAAGAAGTTCTGAACCGCGCTGGGGTTTGTGGCGAGTACATGGCTTAGCGAGGGGTGGTTATCGGTCGCGACCTGGTTCACCGTCAGAGTTCCGTCATTGTTGAAGTCAATACCCAACGAGGCCAAATTCACCAATCCGCTGTTTCCTGTAATGGAGTAGGTTACGTCGTTGAGCAAACTGGACTGCAGTGAGCGCAGGGTGCTGTCGCTACCCAGTGGCCCTTCGGTGTTGGTGGTCGGATCCACCGTGAACTGAGCGTTGATGATGTTAATCACCGAGTTGTAGGCGTTCACCAAGTTGTTGATCGCTGCCGTCGCCGCGGCCGAATCGGGCCCAACCGTGAGTTGCACTGTGGTTGAAGGCGCGGCGCTGGCGAGGTTCAGCGTAACCCCGCTAATCGCGCCGCTCACAGTGTTGGTCGCACTGCTGAGTGCTATGCCATCCAGGGTAAAAGATGCGTTGGTTCCGCCCGCGGGAGGATTGAAGACCAGGCTGGTAGCGGTGTTGGTTGTAATCGCCAGCGCTCCGGGAGTACCCGTGGATTGGCTATAAAGCGCCAGTCGCGCCCCGCCCGCATCGGTCACGACGCTGGCTGTGACGCCCCACTTCTGGGTATTGATGTACTTCGCCAAAGTGTTGAGAGTGTCATTGCTGCCCTGCGTGATGACAATGTCATGAGTCGCGCCACTCACTCCTCCCACTTGCAGCTGGATGTCGCCGCTGGTAGCGCCGCCGGTCAAAAAGGATGTGTTGCCATCTGCCAGTGGATCGGTATAGATCGTGCCGATGGTGGCCAGATTACTGACAACGATCTGATGGGTGCCCGCTGTGGCCGTGGTATCAGCACTGGCAGTCAGAATGCCGGGTTGCGAGGAGGTTGCCAACTGTGAAGCCAGTGGTCCGTTGGGATCCGCGAGCGAGATTATCGCCGCCGCCAAACTGGTCAGGCTGTTGTTCAGCCCGTTCAGCAACCCGGCCTGGGTGGACAGGTCCGTTTGCTGATTCTGCCAGGCGGTCAAGGGGCCGGTTTGCCGGCTGAGAATCGCGTTCACCAGCGACTTGACATCGATGCCGTTCCCGTTCAGTAGAGCCGCGGCATTAAAGCTTATTCCCATTGTTTTTCCTCTCTTCCTTCACGACCGGGGTCGGAGCTGCGTCTGAAGGTGGAGCTTTTCCTCTCGCAGCAATTTGTTGCAGCAATTCCTGGGTCTGGTGGATGCCGCGGAGTTGCTCAGCGCTGGGCACTTGCAGGACCAGCGCGCCCGATTGCTTGTCTAAGATTTGGTAAACGATAATGTCATCTTCTGGCGTATCCAATTGCACTTTGACTTCATGTTCCGGGATTAAGAGGGGAGCCGGACTATTTTGTGTCCTGGCAATTTCCGCCTTTGGGACGCTTCCCGAAGCAGCACTAAGCGGGCGAGGCGCAACGTGCACCGTTTTCTCGGGAGTCTGACGCTCAATCCCAGGCGAACTAGTCTTCACCGGGTCAACGTTCATAACTCACCTACTTCTGAAAAAAAACGAAAGGAGGCGGGATCGAACCGCCTCCATTCCGAATCAGTGCTTACTGGAGCAGCTTAAGTACTAGCTGCTGTTGTTGGTTGGCCTGGGCCAGAGCGGAAATGCCGGTCTGTTCCAGGATGGAATACTTTGCCAGGGTCGCTACTGTGGATGGAATATCGGCGGCCCGGACGCCGTCTTCGGCACCCGTCAGGTTCTGCACCTGGTTGGTGATGACGCCGGCAGCACTTTGCAAGCGGTTGACGGTTGCACCGATGCTGCCACGCAAGCCGGCAACGGTTTGGATGGCTGCGTTGATGGTGGTCAGAGCAGCGGTGGCGTCGGCAATGCTTAACAGGTCATTGGTCGATCCGGCCGTACCATTGGCCAGGGTCGCAGCACCGAAGGTGTTAGCGGTCCCCGTGGCGGATGTAGCGATACCGTTGCCGGTGAGGCCCTTGGTTAATGCGGTGAATACGACCGTGCTTGCCGTTGCCACTGCCGAGGCAGAGGTGTTGGCAACAGTCGGACTTCCGTAGGTCGCGCCTGAGCCGGTTCCACCATTGACAGCATTTGCCAAGTTGGCAAGGCTGGCAGCTTCCGTGGCGCCGACCAGGACCTCATTTGCCGTAGGAGTGGTGCTGAGGGCGGTCACGAAGGTATAAGTTTGTGTGCCCACCGTCACCGTATTGCCTGCCGCTGCAACTGGAGCCGCTCCGGTATTGACGCCTCCCGTGAAGTTCGCGGTACCGAAACTACCGACGGTTGCCGCCCCAGTGAGAAAGTTCCCGCCGGTGCCCGGTGAAAGGGCTGTAAAGAGGAGCGTGGTGGCCGTAGCTGTTCCTGCCGAGACGCTGGTATTTTGCGTCGTCGGGGTGCTATAGGTGGTTCCCGAGCCGGTTCCGGCGTTTACCGCGGACGCAAGATTCGCCAGACCGGTAGCCTCACTGCTGGATATAACTTCGTTTGCCGTTGCGGTATTGCTAAGGGCGGCCACGAAGGTATAGGTTTTGCCGCCAACGGTTACGGTGCTGCCAGCGGTGCCACCGGCGGTCGACGCAGCACCGAAGGCAAAGGTTCCACCGGCTGCTGTCGTAGTGATACCGTTTCCGGCGGTGCCATTAACCTTGGCCGTGACGACGACCGTGGTTGCCGTCGACGTTGCCGTGACGGCCGTATTGGCGACGGTGCCAGTTCCATAGGCAACTCCTGCGCCACCAGACGTGGCGTTGATCGCCGCCGCCAGGTTCGACAAGCTCAGTGCTACCGTGCCGCCGACCAGTACTTCATTGGCTGCCCCGGTGAGGGCGGCTACGAACGTATAGACTTGGCCATTGACAGTCGCGGTGTTAGTGGCGATTGGAGTGCCACTGGCGGTTAGCGTACCGGTGGAAACGGCGGAGGCAGTGAATGCACCGGTGGCAGCAATGGCAGCCGAGCCCGCCGCTTGAGTCAGGGTGCCGGTGGCGGCGACGGCTCCGCCTAAGCTAAGACCGGTGGACGACAACAGACCGGTGGTCACACCGATTGTGCTGTTGCTGGTGGCGCCGGAATCACTCAAGAAAACATTGAGAGTATTCGCGGTGAACACCTGCCCACCGTTGTAATTTGTCTTCGAACCGACTCGGTCGATTTCCGATTTGATCGCGGTAAACTCGTCGTTCAGCGCGATCCGCTGCGCATCGGAGACGGTACCCGTTGCCGCCTCAGTGGCGATCGTAATAGAGCGGTTGAGCAATGTAGTTACCGCTGCTAGCGAGCCATCTGCCACCTGCAACTCGCCCACGCCGTCGTTAGCGTTTCGGGCGGATTGGGTGAGGGCGGTGATGTTGGCGTGTAAGCCGTCGGCAATTGCCAGGCCGGCGGCGTCATCGGCTCCGGTATTGATGCGTGATCCGGAGGATAGTTGAAAGAGGGCTTTCTGAAGATTGCCGTTCGTGATCGTCAATTGGTTCTGCGCGGCCAGAGACGCGATATTATTTAGAACACTAAGTGCCATTGTGTTGCTCCCTTTGGTTCCGATTTTGGGATCCGTCCCCGAAACCTTCCCGGAGCTCGTTCCGTTTGTCCTGCGGAACCCAATTGCGCTTCACTGTGGTTCATCGGCTGGGCCCGTCGCAGCTTTATTTCCACAAGTACCAACCGGCATAGCCCTTAGGTCACCCGCTTGTGTTCAGGTTCTCTCCGCCTGCCCTTTACATTTCTGCCGATCTTATTGATGAAGCCTCATAAGTGGCGGGCCTTCTTCCGTCCAGGTGCAAACAATGATCCAGCTCACCCGCCTCAACAACCACCCGCTGGTCGTCAATTCTGACCTGATCAAGTTCGTAGAGCAGTCCCCCGACACCGTGATTACGCTGCTGAGTGGCGAAAAAATTGTCGTTCGCGAAAGCGCCCCGGACGTGCTCGAACGGGTGGTACAATTCCGCCGCTCCGTGCTGCAAGGGATCACCCTCTGGTCAGACAACTGTTCCTCCCTTCCGCTCGTTGTTGAGAGCAATGACCATCAGGCTGGCAAGGAATAGGAGCAGTCGTGGACAAGGCAACCCTCGGCGGTCTGTTTCTGGCTATCGGCGGGATTTTGCTCGGGCTGATGCTTGAGGGTGGGAATCTCGGCCAAGTGCTCCAGCCCACGGCGGCCATGATCGTTTTTGGCGGCACGCTGGGCGCAGTCCTCATTCAGTATCCGTTGCCGGTGGCGATGAGCGCGTTCCGGCGGCTGGCGCAGGTGTTCGTCGAGCCCGCGCAGAATGCGCAATCGACCATTGAACTCCTGGTCAAATACGCAAACCAGGCGCGAAGGGAAGGCATCATCTCGCTCGACAAAGAACTCGCTACCATCCCCGATCCCTTCCTGCGGCGCGCCCTCATGTTGGCGGTGGATGGGACCGACCCGCAGGAACTCCGCAACACCATGGAGCTCGAACTGGATAACAAGGAAGAACAGGAAGAGAAAATCCCCCAGCTCTTCGAATCAGCCGGTGGATTTTCTCCCACCATCGGCATCATCGGAGCCGTACTCGGTTTGATCCAGGTTATGCAACACCTGGACAAAATCGACGAAGTTGGAAGAGGTATTGCCGTCGCGTTCGTGGCTACTCTTTACGGAGTTGGCGCCGCCAACCTCATTTTGCTGCCTGCAGCGGGAAAACTAAAGATTCGCATCCGCGACGAGCAGATCATCCGCGAAATGATGCTCGGAAAGCTGCTGGGGTTCCTCACCGAAGCCCACAAACCCACCGCCGTCGCTGAGGTGTCCAACGCATGAGCCGGCGCAAGCAACGCACCAGTCACTCCAATCACGAGCGCTGGCTGGTTTCTTACGCTGATTTCATCACCCTCTTGTTTGCCTTTTTTGTAGTCCTTTACGCCTCGTCGCAAGTCGACAAAAGAAAAGTCGGAAAGCTCGCCTTTGCGATTCAGGCCGCTTTCCAGGAAATGGGAGTCTTTCAGGGTTCCACTAATGCAGTGCCTATCGATGTCGCAAACCCGATGTCCTTCAATAGCTCGCCAACCATCCAAAACACGGAACGCATCGCGAGTCTGGGATGGATTCCGTCTCACCCCGATGCTTCGCTCGACCCAGGGATGGAAGTCGGCGATCTGGCTCAATTGCAGGCCGAGCTGGAAGCCGCGCTCGCATCGGAAATCAAACGCAAGGAAATCGCCATGCACCGCGAGCCCGACGGCTTGGTCATCAGTTTGCGCGAGGCGGGTTTTTTCGAAAGCGGCTCAGCTCAGATGAAGTCAACCTCGCAGGCCACCTTTGACCGCATCGCCAGCATGCTGCGCGAACGCGATTATCGCTTGCGGATCGAGGGCCACACCGATAACGCGCCCATTCACAACTCCCAGTTTGCCTCGAACTGGGAACTCTCCACATCACGGGCAACCGAAATTGTGCGGCTCCTGATCGTCCGAGAAGGGTTCGGTCCCGCTCGTCTGAGCGCTGCCGGATACGCCGAGTATCACCCGGTCGCAAACAATCTCACCAGCGAAGGCCGCAGCATGAACCGCCGTGTGGATATCGTCATCATCGGCAATGCTTGGACGGTGACTCCTATCGCCCAAGCCGCGGCCCCG
>WNFL01193768.1_pt4 | contig 14535 bp, 13 predicted proteins | sample 5400361 | NCBI WGS metagenome assembly WNFL01 (sample SAMN13153351, study PRJNA577476) | soil metagenome | isolation source: 40 cm soil on Douglas fir-dominated hillslope | place: USA:California | collected 2013-09-17
AGACCGCTACGCCCGGGTAGTGTGATGTCCAGCACCACGATATCGAAGGGCTGTTCTTCCACACTTCGGAGTACCTGCTCGGCGTTCTCCGCCTCGGCGGCAACGTTGAGGTCAGGATCCTGGCTGAGAACCTGCCGGAGTCCGGTCCGCAGTAAAGGATGATCGTCGGCGATCAGTACTCGAATCATGAGGACGACTATTAGGAAGGTAGGACCAATTGGCGGGGCATCCAGTGGTGGATGCGCTCGGGTTGATGCCCGGCACTTGGCGTTGACCAAGATGCATAATGAGGACCTTCAACATCATACTATCACGTTGCGTCCCATCTGAGTCTTGAGGCACCTACCCCCCGAACCAGACGGTTAGGTGTAATGCCTTAGGTGAATGGCCCAGAGCGTGCACCAAAGGGCGGCAGGTGAAGCGTAGAGATCTTTCGGAATCAACAAGATAAGTTAGGGTGTGCGAAAAAATTTCCGCAATCGATCAGAAGAATCTACTGCCTCTCCCACGGACTTACCGGGTGGAGCAAACCGAGTGGAGCCGACAGGTCGGAGTTCATGCGAGTTTACAAAGGTTCCCGTGGTTGCTCCCGCGGGCATCGGATCCCAGGACTGGCTGTGCGAAGCACCGAGCCAGCCGGCCCTGGGACCGATCAGACTGAGAAAGGGAGGGAGTAGACAAATGAAAACAACAACTCTGATGGCGTGTGGTTTGATTTTGGCCCTGGCGGGAACTGGCTGCGCGACCAAGAAGTACGTCGCCAAGACAGTTTCTCCGGTAGAGGCCCGTGTCACGCAAGTCGAGGGCAAGAACACCGATCAGGATAAGACCATCGCTGGACATGGCACGCAGATCGAGGAGCTGGATCGCGACCTCTCGCGCACCAAGGAAAAGCTGAACGATACCGATTCGAAGGCCACCGCCGCCGGCCGCGCTGCCAAAGAAGCACGCGACAAGGCGGACGGGGCGCAGATGTCGGCGGATGGCGCGCAGAAATCGGCCGATAATGCCCGCACTGTGGCCGAGCAAGGCATCACGCGGCTGGAGAATTCGATGGTCGCGATGAACAAGTTCCAGATGCTCAAGTCGGAAGCCGTATTGTTCGGATTCGGCCAGAGCAAATTGAACAAGGACGCCCAGGCGCAACTCGCGGAAATCGCGAAGACCGTGAACGGCATGGACCGCTTCGTCATCGAAGTGCAGGGTTACACCGATGCGACCGGATCGCCGACCTATAACGAAAAGTTGAGCGACGAGCGTGCGCAGGCCGTGGCGCGTTTCCTGGCCAACAAGGAGAGCATCCCGGTTCGCAGCATCAGCCTGCTGGGATCGGGCGCCGCCGCTCCGGTGGGCGATGACAAGACTCGGGAAGGCCGCAAGCAGAACCGGCGCGTGGAAGTTCGCGTGTTCGTTCCGGAAGCTTCGGCCAGCGGCAAAGCTACCACAGCCGCTGTTAAGTAACTTGGACAAGTAAGTTTCGTTAAGTAAGTTTTGAGTTTGACGCCGGCGTAAGCTTTCGAGTTTGCGCCGGTGTCCACAGAGTAGGTCGCCGGACCCTCCGACCCGGCGGCCTTCAGGGCAGGCGTTCGAGGAGGTCTTTGGCGAGGAGGTCTGCACGCCTCGCCAGGTTGACTGCGGTCACCAGATCTTGTTCGCGCGCCTGCTCGGCTTGTTTCTGGAAGGTCCGGATCCGGTTGCGAATGTCGGCCTGCTCCGGGTTCAGCGGTTTCCGATCCAACACTCCCAGAGCCTTCCGCACTCGATCCAGACTTTCCTCCAGCGCCTTGGTGTACTCGCGCCGCTGTTCCGGCGTGAAGATCTGCCCCAATCTTGGCGGCGGCGGCGAATCGGCTTGCGCCGCGGGCGGTTTCACCGGAGCCGTCGACACGTTGCCCCGCCGACTGGGCGGTTTTACGGGCGCCGGCGGGACCTTCCCTTCCGCCTTAGGCATGCTCTCGGGAGTCGGTGGCGGAACCGTGGAATTAGGATCGCCTTCGATGGTGGGAGGTGTGGGCAGCGCGGAAGGGTCGGGGGCGGCGGCAGGTGGAGCAGCGGCCACCGGAGGCGGTGTAAATACCGGAGGCGCTTTCCTGAACCAGCAGGATGTCGCGCTCACCGACAGCGTCAGCACCGCGAGTTGGAGCTTGACCTTAAGCATGCCTGACCGCTGCTGGGAACTCGAGCCGGAAGGTAGTGCCTTTTCCGTCCTCGCTCGCAAAACTGATAGTACCATTATGCAACTGGACCGCCCGAAAAATCATCGCAAGTCCGATGCCTGATCCGCGCGTCTTGGTGGTGAAGTACAACTGAAAAACCTTGTCCCGCAGCGCTTCCGGAATGCCCGGGCCGTTGTCGGAAACCTCCAGAACAATGCGATTGTGTGGCGCGGATTGGACGCGCAGCGTTACGTTACCGCCGTTCTTCATGGCCTCAATCGCGTTGGTCACCAGGTTGAGGATGGCTTGCTTCAGCAGGTCCGCGTCTCCCCGAATGGTACTGGCCGCGCCAGTTATTTCGGACGCAACGAATTTCAGATCGATCTGCGAGAGCCGCGCCTGAGGCGCCATCAGTTCGGCCACTTCGCTGGCCAGCTTGGGCAAATCCACGTCGGTCAGGGAAACCTCAACCGGCTTTGTAAAATCCAGAAAGGTTTTGACCACGCGGTCCAGACGCATGATTTCTTTCGCGAGCACGTCGAATTCGGCGGCCACTTCCTGATCGGTTCCACCCAGCCGCTCGCGTAGCAGATCCAGTCGCAGGGCGATCGCATTCAGCGGATTTTTGATCTCATGCGCGACACCGCTGCTGATGCGGCTGATCGCCGCCAGACGCGCCGCGACGTCGATTTGCGATGCCATCTGTTCCAGCAACTGATCCAGGTTGTGGCGCAATTCAGTGGCGCCTTCCTGCGCGCCGCGGAACTTCTCGCCCAGCACGTTCAATTTGCTCTCCACCATTTGAAATTCCTTATCAATCTTGACGATCGATGGTCTGTTCGATGCGCTTGACCGGCTGCAGCACGCGATTGGTCGCCAGCAGCGTCAGCAGAATCGTGAGCAGCAGCGCTCCCGCCGATACCAGCGCCATGGGCTGCGCTTCGGTCAGCAGGGTGTCGCGCAGCAGCACGCTCGAGGCCACCACCTGGACCGTGAAGATAGTCTCCGTCGGAAACCCCAGGGGAACTGTCTTTTCGAACTCCGGCCGGCTGGTCAGCAGATCTTTGAGACGCCGGTAGAAGGGCTGGCGCTCCCAGGTCTCATACTCCCCGAAGTGGCGGATGCTGGCGCCGATGCGGGCGGGATCGGAGGACGCCAGAATCTGTCCAGTGCCGGTGGCCACGTTGATCTCGACGATCGCGGTGGTGAAAGCCATCATCTTCACCAGCATCTCCGACACGTCGCGGTCGGTCGACACGATTTCATTCCACAGCGCCTTGGTTTCTTCCAGGCCCGAGGGCGGCTCGTACTCGTCGGCGTGCTGATTGATGTGATCGATGATGAAGGCTTTAACCTGTTGGCTCGCGAAGTCGGCGCGATCCACCGCCGATCCCAGAATCGCGCTGCCCAGGCTGTTGAGATGCACCACCGCAACCGCGACGGTCACCAGCGCGACCAGCGCGACGATCAACAGCACCAGGCGTATGCGCAGTGACATGCCGGAAAGAACGGCGACTACGCTCCCGCGGTTTGCGAGCCGTACTCCTTCAGCTTGTTGAACAGGGTCTTCTGGCTGATTCCCAGGATCTCGGCGGCACGTGTCTTGTTGTGCTTGGTGTGCTCGAGCGTCAGCTCGATCAGCGCGCGCTCGGCCTGTTCGATAGTGTGGCCCACCGGAATGCGCAGCTCGTTTTCGGAATGCGACACCACCGGTGCCGCGCCCGCCGGGGATCCGAAACCGGGAGGCAGATGCTGCGGGTGCAGCGTGCCTTCGCCGGCCAGAATTATAGCTCGCTCCAGCACGTTGCGCAGTTCACGGACGTTGCCGGGCCAGTTGTAAGCGCGCAGGCGCTCCATTATTTCGGGCGTGGCGTCTGTAATCTTGGTCGAGTGCTTGCGGTTCAGGTCCTCGATCATGGCCGGCACAATCACCGCCAGATCGTCCTTGCGGTCGCGCAGCGGGGGCAGGTGAATCGGAAAGACGTTGAGGCGATAGAACAGGTCTTCGCGAAATTTTCCGTCGCGCATGGCTTGATCGAGCGGCGCATTCGTCGACGCCAGGATGCGCACGTCGAGCTGCGTCTCACTCTTCGCGCCCAGACGGCGAACCCGCCCGTCTTCGAGCACCCGCAACAGCTTGGCCTGCGTGGCCGCGGGCATATCCCCGATTTCGTCCAACAACACCGTGCCGTTCTGCGCCAGCTCGAAACATCCCGCGCGACGCTCCACCGCTCCGGTGAAGGCGCCTTTCTCATGCCCGAACAATTCGCTTTCCATCAGCGTGTCCGGCATCGCCGCGCAGTTGATCGCCACGAAGGGCGCGCTGCGGCGGGGACTAAGCTCATGAATCGCGCGCGCGACGAGTTCCTTGCCGGTGCCGCTTTCGCCCGTGATCAAGACCGACGCGCGGCTGGGCGCCACCTGCTGGATCATCGCGAACACTTCCTGCATGCTGGCCGACCCGCCGACCATCTCACCCAGCTCCCCGCGATTGCTGAGCTGCCGTTCCAGACGCTCGGCGTGTTCCGCCAGCCGGCCTTGGTTCGAGGCGCGCTCCAGCAGTAGTTTGAGCGCCTGGCTCTGCACCGGTTTTTCGAGGAACCAGAAAGCGCCCAGATCGTGAATGATAGAGATCGAGGTTTCGAGATTCCCAAAAGCCGTCTGCACGATCGCCGGAGGAGCTTGTCCCTGCGTCCTGAGGCGTCTGAGCAATTCGTTGCCGTCCATGCGCGGCATCATCAGGTCCGTGACGATCACATGGGCACAGAAAGATTCTTGTTTTTCGAGCGCGTCCTGACCGTCCGAAGCGGTCTCGACAATGTAGCCCCACAGCGCGATCATTCCCGCCAGGGCAGTGCGTTGGCTTTCTTCGTCATCTACCACGAGGACGCGGGTGGCATTGCGTACGGTTTCCATCTACCTATATTGTGACAGCCCGTGGCGAGGGCTTTCGCGACAGCCCCGTGGCGCGAGCTTCAGCCGCAGCCGTGGCTTAGCCGCGGTCCAAAATGTACGAATGCGCCCCTGTCCCCTGGCCGCTGTCCGCTATCGTATTCCGCCAAGAAATGCACGCATTTCCCGCAGCACGTCCTTCTCGTTTGATAAGAAGACGTAGTGATGGGCGCCAGCCAACCTGACCACACGTGCAGTAGGCACACCGTCCTCAAACACTTTCGCTTGCCGCTCTGTCAACCGCGACTCCAAAACGGCGAAGGCTTTGGCCGTCTCTTGTACGGCGGGATCTGAGCTCGCTTTGATCCACGCCCCCTGATCGTGCGGGACAGCAAAAATCGCCAGCGCGGGAACCGGGATTGACGCGTATTTCTTAATCCCCATCATGACCGCGGCAGCCCCGGGAGCCGGACTGCGGCGCTTCCCCACCCGTCCCTCGGGAGTCGATTCCCAGCCCTGCCGGTATTCTGCCTCCGGAATTGCAATACCCATGATCCGGGCATTCCACGCTGTGAACGCGCGGAAACTGGCCAGGTCAGCTTCGCCCGCAGCGGGCGGTTGAGGATTGCGCCCTTGAAACTCACTCATGGCCGGTCCCTTCCCGTTGTCGAATGCGTAGGGATAACCAGCGTCCAGATAAATCACTCCCGCCACCCGATCCGGATACCGCGTCGCAATCGAACTCAGCTCCTCGCCGCCAATCGAGTGCCCCACCAGCACTGGTTTCGTGAGCTTGAGCGAGTCAAGCACGGCCAGCACATCGTCGCCCAGCCGATCGGCTCCGTCCTCTGACGCGGCAAACCCGGACTGGCCGAATCCCCGTCGCGTAATCCCGTAAACATGGTGCTCGCCTGTTAGCTTGAGCGCGAAATCGTCGAACACGTGTGCCGTGTTCCCCCCGCCTGCCAGCAGAACGATCGGCTGGCCTGAACCGCCCCAATCCAGCACCTCCAGACGGACGTTCTTGTCGACCGTCACAAAGCTGGTCTGATGCGGGGACGGGTCCGTCCACCCTACCGGCGTTTGTGAACAAACGGGAACGGCCGCTAAAACAAACAGAAATGAAATCGTTAACTTCGTAGGGACACAATACATCATCAATCGACCTCGATCTGCAGAGAAGACGCTGCGGGCCAGTGATTATTACCAGGCTGTCACCTCGCTCCCAGCCCACGCCCATCGCGCAAGCTTTCGGTGTACAGTTCAACTCCGTCGCACGGCTTTGGTCCCACTGACGATAAGAACCTCAGCCGGGAAACTCATTCCGCGGTCCGTGGAGTACTCACGCAGACCTTCCAGCACCTGACGCTTAACTTCGGTCAACTGCTCCCCTGAAAGCCCAGCGATTGCTACCCGAAGATTCTCAGACATTTCGCCACGCAGTGTCCAAAAGTCTTCCACTGAGATCGTCGCTTGAATTGTGAATTGCAGCAGGCGCTCGGATAGGTCCATCGCTCCCGCTTCGGCTAGAACGTCCCGTAACTTGCCTGGGCTGGCGAAGCGGAATGCGTCCGCGGCATCCGGCGCGGCCGGTGGCGAATCCACATAGCGGTCGATGACTCGCCACACCGCGGAGTGAAACGGATTCCTTTCGGCGAAATGCCAGACCGCCATGCTCAGTTTACGTTCCGGCTTGAGCACTCTCAACATCTCGCGAACCCGGTCCACCGGAGAGGCAAAGAACATCACACCGAAGCGGCTCACTACCGCGTCGAAAGTATCGTCTGGGAATGGCAGATGGTCTGCAAACGCGACCTCAAACTGTGCATTCCTGAACCCTAGACGGTCTGTCGCTCGACGGGCAGCCGCCACCATCTCCGGAACCGGATCGATCCCAAAAACCTTGCCTCCGGGGCCCACGCGGGTAGCGATAGTCAACGCCGGCTCTCCGGGGCCCGTCGCAACATCCAGAACCACGTGTCCCGTGCCAATCCGCGCGTCCTCTACCAGCGCGTCGGTGACCGGCGCGAACATCTGCCGGATGACTTCGCGGTGCTTCTCCCAGAAAGGCGCGGAACCACTCCATCGCTGTACGATCTCCGAGTCGGGTTGCATCAGCAGAAGTATACCTGCCGGTCACCTCCTTCCCTCACCCCCTCCGCCGATTTTTTTCAACCACTTCCCGCAAATCCTGCCGCCGCGCCGCTCGCTCCGGTGCTAACTCTCTGTCATGTCTACCAAACAAAACCGAGCCAGTCGCCGCAATGCCCAGCTCAGCACGGGGCCCAAAACCCCGGAGGGAAAGGCCAAATCCAGCCTGAACGCGCTGAAACACGGCCTCACCTCCGCCCAGGTCCTGGCCCCTTCCGAAAGGCAGGAAGAATTCGACGCCCACGCGTCATCGTTCCGCGACCATTTCGCGCCCATCGATCCCCTCGAGTCCGTCCTGGTCGAGCAGATCATCGTCGCCACCTGGCGACTTCGGCGCTGCCGCATCATTGAAAGGTTCATCCTCGAGCAGCAAGCCACCGACGTCCAAGCCGACCTCAAGAAATACAAAGTCCACTACACCGACCCGGCCGATTACCTCGCGCTCGCCTTCCGCAAGGAGTGTGACGGCAAGAACGCGCTCGAGAATCTCTCCCGCCACGAAACCCGTATCGGGAGAGCATTTTACCGAGCCCTGCAAGAGCTCGACCGCCAGCGTTCCCGCCGCCCTCCCTCGATTTCGCAAAACGAACCTATTTCTCCGCAAGTCCCACAACCTGTGGGGCCGGCGTCTTGTGGCACGGGCTCTTCCGAAGGACCCGCAGACGGGCAGCCTGCCGCCGCGTCTTTCACCAAGACCCGCGAACTGGTAGCCGCGGAACCAAAACCAACTCCGTCTTGTGGCGCGGGCTTTTCCGAAGGACCCGCAGACGGGCAGCCCGCAGCCGTGGCTTTCACCAAGACCCGCGAACGGGTAGCCGCGGAACCAATACCAATTCCGCCTTGTGGCGCGGGCTCTCAGCCCGCAGCGGTGGCTTCAGCCGCCGTCCCATGTGAAGGTCACAAAACACCCGCGAAGATCCCCACCCGACGCCGATCTTAGAACGCCCAGCCCACTTGCCCCTGGTAGGTTCGCGGCTCAATCCAATGCGTCCCGCTAAAAGGCGAAAGGAAATTGTAGAGTCCGGCGTGATTCGAAAGATTGACGACAGTGAATCGAATCGTGGTACGCAATCGCTCCGCGCGAAAAAGATTCTCAGTGCCCACACTCAGGTTGAACACGTTGCGCGGCTTGGCGCGCGGCGGATTGCGATCCGGGTTTCCCGTTCCGGGCGCCAGAATGTTCATGCGAACCGCGCCGTAGTCGGGCGAATTGCAGGAGGCGAGGCGATGACCGAGCGACGCGCGCTCCGCGCCGCAGAAAAGCCCGATGCCGGATTGCTGCGCGGCGGTCAACGCCAGCGCATCCTGGATCCCGTTCACTTTGCCGACCACCAGGCCGCTATCGTAGCGCCACGTGAAATCGGCCGCCCAACCGTTCTTGGAAGGTTGATAGTGGAGGTTCACGTTCTGCTGATAAACCTGATCGTGATCCTGGCGATACGCGCCCACCGTCAGATTCGAGTTAAATACGAGGCCGCCGTTTTCGGGACCGAAGAAACGCGCGTTAGCGTGGCCCATGGTCAGGAAAATGCGCAGGCCGCGCAGGTCGACCGTGCTGATGCGGGCCGAAACTCCGTCCAGTTTGGACTGCCGCCATCCGATGGGAAACGTCACCGGCGTGCTGAACAGCGCGTCGAAATCGTACGCATTGCGCGTGTACTTACGAAAGTAGCCGATGTCGACCACGGCCCAGCGGCCCAGGCTCTGCTGGATTCCCGCGTCGTATTGATTGCGCCGGCCGAGCGCGATGGGAAGTTGTTCAGCGGTCCCTTTGAACAGGTTGCTGGCGAGTCCGCCGGAGCCAGTGGAGCTGGAAGCAATCAGGTTTTCGTTGGTGGGCGTTTCGAGCGTGCGGCTGAATCCTCCGCGCAACACCGTCTTGGTCCGGGGAAAAAGATAGGAGAACGCGCCGCGCGGCTGGGTCGCGCTCCCATCGGTGAGCCCGTCGTAACGATCGAAGCGCAGTCCGATGCTGAGCGTCAGATTTCCGAGCGTGATGAAATCCTGCGCGAAGACAGCGATTTGATTGATGCGCGCTTTGCCGCGAAAACGATAGAGCCGTCCTCCGCGCGAGAGATCGTAGGGCAGCAGGCCGGGGATGAAGCCGGGGCTCGCGGGCGAGTTGTACGCCGGGTCGGTAATGCCCAGGCTGAATTCTTCGTTGAGGCGTGTCTGAGTCGCGTTCAGTCCAGCCTTCCAGTTGTGGCGGCCCTGGGTGCGCGAAAGGTCGGCGTGCAATCCGAGATTGGTGATCGAACGATCTTGCGCCAGCGTAGCCGGAGAATCGTCCAGCGGGTTGCGACTCGGGTAATAGTCGACCTGATCGTGCCTCGCAAACGCGCTGACGCTGAGCAGCGTGCGGCTGTCGATAGTGTGCTGATAGCCGGGCGCGAGGTTGAAGGAAACCACGCGCTGTTTCTGATCCTGCCGCGGCTGATCGTAGGTGTTGGGTACCTGCAGCCAGTTGCGCGCCGCGAGCATGTTCAAGTGCAAGGCGTCGCGGCCGGTGGGTTGAAAATCGACCCGCTCGAAAAACGTGCCGGTGTTGCCGATGTCGTGGATCGGACGGAACTCCGGCGAATCGAGAAAGCGGCCCGTGCGTTCGGCGTTGAACGCGCTGAAACTGCCCCAGCGCGGGGAGCCAGTGGAGAAGGTGGTCTCTTCGCCGATGCTGCCGAAGGAGCCGTAGTTCGCGAGAAAGCTGCCCGACGTTTTCTGGCCGAGGCCGGAGCGCGTGGATGCATTGATCACCAGGCTGGTCTTGTCGCCGTACTCGGCGCCGGGCGAGCCCGAGATGATCTCCATCGACTGAATCGCGTTGGCTGGAATCGACGTGGAGAAAACTTTATTGCGCTGATCGGAGATGGGCTGGCCGTCCAGGACGTAGCTGACCTGTGCGTGGTCGCCCATGGGGTGGAAGAATCCGTTCGAATCGGCCGTGACGCCGGGCGTCGTGAAAATGATCGCGTCGTTAAGCGCGGAGCCCGGCGAAAGCGTCGGCAGCGCGGTGAGAAGCAGGTGATCGATGGTGCTGCCTGCGGCGGGCCGGGTGTCGAGCATGCTCGCACCGCCGGCTTCCACCGTCACGCTGCTCTGCTGCGTGGCGATTTCGAGGCGCACATTCAAGAGGAGGGGAACGGCAGAGTGGATCGAGACGTCGGCGCGGTGGGGCTGAAAACCGTCCATTGCGATCACCAGAGAGTAGATGTTGGGAGGAATATTGGCGATCAGAAAGGTTCCGTCGGATCCCGTGCGCGTCTCCCGCGAGAGTCCGGTGAGCGGGTTCGAGATCTGGACCGTGGCGGAGGGAACCGGAGAATTGGATGGATCGGCCACCATTCCGCGAATGGTCCCAGCGCCTCCGAGCGATTGCGCGGACGCCCAGCCGGTCGAGGCCAGCCAGACCAGGCAAAGACCGGCGACGGGATTAAAGTATGGTAGCGCCACCGTTAGTAATTGACAGTAACATATCTGACTTAACTGGTGTTAACTACCCCGCCCGGCCGAAAGCTCGCCGGCGTCGCATGCTAAAATCACCAGACACCCGCATGTACTGGAGCCGCCTTTTTATCCCCACTCTTCGTGAAGACCCCGCCGAAGCGGAGGTCGCGAGCCATCGTCTGCTGCTACGCGCGGGTTACATCCGCCAACTCGCGGCGGGCATCTACAACTACCTCTATCTGGCGCAGCGCTCGATGCTGAAGATCACGCAGATCGTCCGCGAGGAGATGGACGCGATCGGCGGCCAGGAGATGTACCTCCCCGCGCTGAATCCGGCGGAAGTCTGGCAGGAATCGGGACGCTGGGATCTGATGGGCGACAACATGTTCCGGCTGAAGGACCGCTTCGGACGGCAGTTGTGCCTGGGCATGACGCACGAAGAGATCGTGACCACCATCGCGCGCGGCGAGCTGCGCAGCTACAAGCAGCTTCCGCAAATCTGGTATCAGATCCAGACCAAGTTTCGCGACGAGCCGCGCCCCAAGAGCGGGCTGCTGCGCGTGCGCCAGTTCATCATGAAGGATTCCTACAGCTTCGACCTGGCGCCGGCCGGCCTGGATGCGGCGTACGACAAACATCACGCGGCCTACTGCCGGATCTTCGATCGCTGCGGTCTGGAATACGTGGTGGTCGAAGCACATTCGGGCGCCATGGGCGGCAGCCAGTCGCACGAGTTCATGGTGGTGTCGGACGCCGGCGAAGACTTCGTGGTGAGCGGCAAGAATTACGCCGCGAATCTGGAAAAGGCGGTAAGCGTCGCCAAGGCGCCCGCGGCCGCCGATCCCGAGGGCGACCTTTCGCCCGAAGAGTTTCACACGCCCGGACAGAAGACCATTGCCGATCTGTGCGCGTTCACCAAGCTTCCCGAAACCTCGCAGATGAAGAGCCTGGTGATGATGGCGGACGGGAAGCCCGTGCTCGCCGTCCTGCGCGGCGATCATTCGCTGAGCGAGACGAAGTTCGCAAGCGCGACCGGCGCGGCGGAAATTCGTCCGGCGCATCCCGAGGAGATTCGGGAGTGGATGGGCGCCGACGCCGGGTCGCTGGGTCCCGTGGGCGTTACGCGAATGCGCGTGCTGATCGACGAGGCCCTGCGCGGCCGATGCAACCTGATCTGCGGCGCGAACAAGACCGATTATCACCTGCGCCACGTTACGCCGGGCGAGGATTTCAAGGGCGAGTTTTTCGATCTGCGGCAGGTGGCGGAGGGCGACACCTCGGTGGTCGATGGCGGCGCGCTGAGCGTCCACAAGACGGTCGAGATCGGGCACATCTTCAAACTCGGCTACAAGTATTCGGAGTCGATGGGATTGCGCGTGTTGAACGAAACCGGCGAAGAGATCACGCCCATCATGGGCAGCTACGGCATCGGTATCGAGCGAATCCTGGCCGCCGCGGTTGAGCTGTATCACGACAAGGACGGCATGGTGCTGCCGGCGTCGATCGCGCCCTTCGCGGTGGTGGTGACGCCGGTGAATGCCAACGACGAAGGTCAGCGCAAAGCCGCGCAGGAAATCTACGATGCGTGCAAGGCCGCGGGGATCGACGCTCTGTTCGATGATCGCGACGAACGGCCCGGCGTTAAGTTCAAAGACTCCGAGCTGATCGGAATACCTTACCGTATAACGATCGGTAAGAAATTGCCACAAGGTGTGGTAGAAGTGGTGGAGCGGCGCACGAAAGTATCGACCGACGTCGCGGTGAAAGATGCAGCCAGCTTCGTTAGCGATCGATTGGCAAGCAGCGCGCGCTGAGTTTCCCGCGCTCGAAAACTGGACCTATCTCAATACGGCCACCTACGGCCAGATGCCGCGCCGCGGTGTGGAAGCTGCCACGGGGCATTGGGAGCGCCGCGAAGCGTTCGCTTGCGCCGATTTTCTGGACTGGTATGAGGGCGTGAACGGGATTCGCGAGACCATCGCCCGGCTGATCGGGGCGACTCCCGACGATATTGCCTTCCTGAACACCACCTCCGCGGTGCTGTCGACGATGGTGAATGGCCTCGAGTGGCGTCCCGACGATAACATCGTCACGCTCGGCGACGAGTTTCCGAATCAACTGTACCTGCCCAATGTTCGTCCGGTGCCGTGGGAGCAATTCTACGACGCGATCGACCATCGAACGCGCCTGGTGGCGATCAGCGAAGTCAACTACGCCACCGGATTTCGCGCGCCAGTGAAGGAGATCGCACGGCTTTGCCGCCAGCGGGGCGTGATTCTGTACGTCGACGGCGCGCAGAGCGTCGGCGCGCTCAAGTTCGACGTGCGCGAAACGCCGGTCGATATTCTGGGCGTGCATGCGTACAAGTGGATGTGCTCACCGACCGCGGTGGGCTTCATGTACATAGCACCGCACATGCGCGAGAAGATTCGTCCCACGGTGGTCGGGTGGCGCAGCGATCGCGCGTGGCGCAACGTGGACAATCTGCAGCACGGCGCGCCGGTGTTCAAGGAATCGGCGGAGAAGTACGAAGGCGGCGGGCTGCCTTTTTCGCTGCTGGACGCGATGGGCGCGTCGGCCGCGTGGATGAACGAGCTAGGTCCAGATAATATCGAGCAGCGCGTACTGGAGCTGGCTGCGTCGGCGCGGAAGCGTTTGCGAGCGCTCGGTGCGGAGGCGGTGGACACGGGATCGCAAATCGCCACGGCGAAGTTCGCGGGAGTCGATCCATCTCGATTAGCCCGCGAGCTGAAAGCCAGGCGAGTGATCGTCGCGGCGCGCCATGGGTTCCTGCGCGTCTCCCCGCACTTCTACAACAACGAGGCGGATCTGGACCGGCTGGTCGAAGAGCTGCGCCCGCTGCTGCGTTAGCTCGCGTCCCAGATCGTTTCGAGCAGCGGCGCGAAGCTCGCGAGCAGGTTGGACGTTGGGCCGCGCGAGATCACTTGACGTTGATCAATCTCGATCAACCATACTTCTGGAACGCCGAGTTCCTGGTAGTCACGAATCCGATCTTCGCGATCGTCTTTCCGATTCGCGGGTGAAATCACCTCGACCAGCAATTCGGGAACGGCCCAGATGTAATGGTCGTCGGTGAGTTGGTCGCGGCGGTAGACTCCCAGGTCGGGAATTCGATAAGTGAACGGTTCACGCCGGATCACTTGTCCGAAGGCGGAGTCCAGAACCTCGAACCGGTCGGCGGGCAGTTGCGCGCGCAACAGGGTCGCGAGTCTTGCGATCAAACGCGCAGGGCGCAGGCCGGATGGCGGCATCTGACGCAACTCTCCTCTCACGATCTCCTCGCACTTGTCCTCCGGTAACAGGAAGGAGTCTTCGTAAGTAATGAGGCGCGATGCCGTACTCATCTCAATCCGATTCTAGCGCGGTGCTGTGATTAATGCGCTTGACTGTTGCGGCGAGCGCGACGGAAGAATCCGCGCCAAACGGCATCGGGAAGAATCGCCCGGAGAAAGAGGATCAGGCCGCCCTTCACCGGGTAGCGCAGGCGCGCGGAGGTGTCGTTCGCGGCGAAATAGACCGCGTCGGCAACCGGCTCCGGCTCGGGAGCCTTCTCGTCTTCGTGCAACATCCAGGCCGACATGTTCTTCCATTGCTGGTCGTAGGCGGGATGCCGCGAGGATTCAAGCGAGCGCGTGATGAAGCCGGTCTTGAAGTGCCCGGGCTCCACCAGCTTGACGCGGATGCCATGCGGCTTCAACTCGAAGCGCAGCGATTCGGAGAGTCCTTCGAGGGCGAACTTGGTCGAGTTGTAGGCGCTGGCCAGCGGCATACTGACCCGCCCGCCGATCGAGGAGATGTTGACGACGGTTCCGCTGTGCTGCTTCCGCATCACTGGGAGTACGTGGCGCAAAACGTTCGTGACCCCGAAAACATT
>WNFL01398070.1_pt2 | contig 14526 bp, 11 predicted proteins | sample 5400361 | NCBI WGS metagenome assembly WNFL01 (sample SAMN13153351, study PRJNA577476) | soil metagenome | isolation source: 40 cm soil on Douglas fir-dominated hillslope | place: USA:California | collected 2013-09-17
AATCGCTAAGCAGGTGTTGGACAACTGGCAGCTATCCGGGATCAGTACCTTCGCGGTCGGTCTGCCGTCCAACGTTACGGCTACCACTACTGACAGCTTCAACTTCAGCGGCGGCGGCGAAACCTGCGGAACCCTGAACCAAACGGGCAGCGCCGTGCTACCGCGCGATCAGCGAACCATCACCCAGTGGTTCAATACTTCGGTATTTACGCGGCCCACTGGACGCGGCGATATCGGCAACAACTGCGATGTCGCGAAGTTCACGTTGCCCGGCTTCAACAACCAGGACATCTCCATCTTCAAGAATTTCCCGGTCACGGAGAAGCGCTATTTCCAGTTCCGCATGGAAATGTACAACGCGTTCAACCATACGCAGTTCAACGCGGTGAACACGGCCGCGCAGTTCGACGCGACCGGCAAGCAGACCAGCACCACGTTCGGGAACGTGACGTCGGCTCGCGATCCGCGCCGGATGCAGTTCTCGATTCGCTTCAACTTCTGAAGCTGTTTGGAGTGGGGCGGGCGTCCACGCCCGCGCGGGACCTCCTGGTCCCGCTTTGGAGCCGACGTGGACGTCGGCTGCGGGCCGGGAGGTCCGCCCCACTTGAAACTGTCGCGGCTATGCCCGGGTCTTCCTGCGTTTGGGCCCCAGTTCGCTGGGCAAAAGGCCATAAACCGTCTCCACCCATTCGCATAACAGTGGACGGGTATCGCGCGGATCGATGATCTCCTCGATCCCGAAATTCTCCGCGGTGCGGAAGGGCGAGCGAAAGGTGTTGAGCCGCTCCTCGATTTCGCGACGCCGGGTAGCCGGGTCCGGCGCGGCCTCGATCTCTCGCTTGTAGGCCGCTTGCACACCGCCTTCGATGGGCAGCGATCCCCAGTCGCCCGACGGCCACGCATAGCGCAGATTCAATCCCTGGGCGTTGCCATGCGCCGCGCCCGCCACGCCAAACACCCGGCGAATGATGATGGAGATCCACGGGACGGTTGCTTGATACACGGCCACCAAGGCGCGCGATCCGATGCGCACGGTTCCCGCGCGTTCGGCCGCGGTGCCGATCAGAAATCCGGGGTTGTCGACAAAGTTGACCACCGGAAGATGGAAGGTGTCGCACAGGTCGATGAAGCGGATCATCTTCTCGCTGGCGGGCGCGTCGACGGCGCCGCCGCCCTTGCGCGGATCGTTGGCCATGACGCCAATCGGATAGCCGTTCAGCCGGGCGAGACCGGCCACCAGCGGCCGCCCGTAGTACTTGCCGATCTCGAAGAACGAATCGCGATCCACGACCAACTGCAGAATGCGCCGCACGTCGTAACTGCGGCGGCGATCGCGCGGGATGCTCGAAAGCAATTCTTCTTCGCGGCGCTGTGGATCGTCGGTTGACGACGCATGCGGCGGAACCTGCCACACGTTCGACGGCAAGTAGGAAAGGAACCGGCGAACCTGCGCGAAGGCTTCGATCTCGGTCGCGACTTCGTTATCGACCGCGCCCGACCCGTGCGCGTGAATGAAGGATCCGCCCAGATCCTCTTTGCCGACCTTCTCGCCGATTCCGCGCTCGACCACCGGCGGTCCGGCGACGAAGAGCTGGCTGACGCCGCGCACCATGATGGAGAAATGCGAGGTCGCGACGCGCACCGCGCCCAGACCAGCTACGGGGCCGAGGCAGGCGCCGACGACGGGAACTTCGCCCAACAATTCGACCACAGTATCCCAGCTGGGATTCGCAGGAACATAAGTGCGCCCGGTTGTTTCAAGCGTCTTGACGCTTCCGCCGCCGCCCGTTCCATCCACCAGGCGAATCATTGGCAGCCGCAAACCCAGCGCGAGCCTTTCCGCGTAGCCCGCCTTATTGCCGACCACGCCATCCGCCGCGCCTCCGCGCACCGTGAAATCGTCGCCGCCGACCACCACGCGCCGTCCGTCGATGCGGCCGGTGCCCGCCACGAAGTTCGAGGGCGTGAAGGAGGTCAGATTCCCGGCGTCGTCATACTCGCTCTTACCGGCCAACGCACCGGTTTCGTGGAAGGAGCCGGGATCGAGCAGCGCGTCGATCCGCTCGCGCACGGTGAGGCGGCCGGCCTGGTGCTGGCGCTCAATGTTGGCGCGCCCGCCCATGAGCCCGGACAACTCCACGCGCCGCTTAATCTCGTCGACTTCCTTCTGCCAGCTCTCGCCGCCCGGCGGAGAAACTAACTCCCCGGAATCCGGCGGGCGACGCTCGTTATCCATAAGATCGTAGAATAATTCATACGGATGTCCTCCCAAGACGGTAAGCTGCCGTCGCCCATGATGCCGAAGGTAGTTGTGGCGACGACGGTAGCGCTTTCCTTCATCAGTTTCTGGCGCGGAGCGTCCATCGTCCTGAGCGATCTGGCTTCGTCAGCGTTTTACGCGGGCGGCGCGGCCGAGAAGGCCATTGGACCGGCGGCCCCCTGGTTCGTGCTGGGCGTGATGCTGTTCAGCTTCGCCGTGCGCAGCGTGTACATGGAGAGCTGCTCGATGTTCGTGCGCGGCGGGGTGTACGTGGTGGTGCGCGACAGCATGGGCCCGGTGCTCGCGAAATTCTCGGTCTCGGCCCTGGTCTTCGATTACATTCTTACCGGCCCCATCAGCGTGGTCAGCGCGGGTCAGTACGTGGGCGCGCTGCTGAACGAAATCGCCGAGATGATGCACCAGAGTTACCGCCTCCCGGTGAACCATTTCGCCGCTGGCCTGGCTGTGCTCATCACCATTTACTTCTGGTGGGAAAACATCAAGGGCGTCCACGAATCCAGCGGCAAGGCGCTGCGCATTATGCAGATCACCACTGTAATGGTGGTGATCCTGATCATCTGGTGTCCCCTGACCCTGCTCATCAAGGACCGTTGGAGTGCGGTTCCGCCCTCGCCCACCCTCGGCCACATCCATTTTTCAGAGGGCGCGGTGGGCTGGTTCAAGGGAACCGCGTGGCTGCAATTCCCGATCGTAGTAATCATCATCGCGTTCGGCCACTCGCTGCTTTCCATGAGCGGCTTCGAGACGCTGGCGCAGGTGTACCGCGAAATCGAGTACCCCAAGCTTAAGAACCTGCGCATCACCGCCAACATCGTGTGCTTTTACGCGCTGATCTTCACGGGCGGCGTGACGCTGTTCGCGGCCATGATCATTCCCGACGGGGAGCGGGTCAAGTATTTCGACAACCTGATCGGCGGTCTGGCGATGAGCCTCAGCGGGCCGTACCTGCTGCGCCTCGGATTCCACATTTTCGTGGTCATCGTGGGCGGCCTGATTCTGTCGGGCGCGGTGAACACGTCGATCATCGGGGCCAACGGCGTGTTGAACCGGGTAGCGGAAGACGGCGTGCTGCTGCGCTTCTTTCGCAAACCGCACAACAAGTTCGGAACCACCTCACGCATCATCAATCTGATTGCGATCCTGCAGGTGGCCACCATCATCGGCAGCCGCGGCGACATGACGATCCTGTCGGAAGCCTACGCGTTCGGCGTGGTGTGGAGCTTCTTCTTCAAGGCGCTGGGCGTGCTGGTGCTGCGTTATCAGCGGCACGATCAGGAGTACAAAACGCCGATTAACTTTCGCCTGGGCGGCGTGGAAATTCCGGTGGGCCTGGGAATCACGACCATGATTCTGGGTTTCGTGGCGGTCGCAAATCTGTTCTCCAAGCAGATCGCGACCAAGTACGGGATCGCGTTCACAGTGGGTCTGTTTTTGCTCTTCACTCTCTCCGAAAAGGCCAACCTGCGCCGCAAGCAAACCGAGAAAAAGGGGCTGGAGCAGTTCAATCTGGATCATCAGCCGCAGGTGGAGGCCGCGTCGCTGCACACGCGCGCTGGCTGCGTGCTGGTGGCGGTTCGCGACTATAACCGCATGGAGCACCTGAAGATCACGCTGAAGAAAACCAATCTGCGGCGTCACGACATCGTGGTGATGACGGTGCGGTCTATCACGACCGGGGCGGGCGAGTACGGCCTGGAAGAAGAGCAGCTCTTCAGCGACTACGAGAAGGAATTGTTCAGTCACGTGGTCGAGATGGCGGAAAAGGCGGGCAAGCCGGTCAGCCTGTTGGTGGTGCCGGCGGTGGATCCGTTCGACGCGATGGCGCAGGCGGCGAATCAGTTGCAGGCGTCGAAGCTGGTGACGGGCGTGAGCGCGCGCATGGAGTCGGACGAGCTGGCGCGCCGCATCGGACTCGCGTGGCAGAAGATGCCGGAGCCGCGGCATCCTTTTTCGCTGGAGGTGATCAGTCCGGATCGGCCCTCGATTTTCGTGAACCTGGGTCCGCACCCGCCGCGCATGTGGCCGGAAGACGTCGACCTGCTGCACGACATTTGGCTGGATTTGAGCGCGACGGAATCGCTGGGGTCGCGGCTGCATCATCGCGATATTGTGGGAGTGGCGCTGCGGCGGCTGCGCAAGGACCTGGAGGCGGAGTGCCGCGAGGGGGTGATCTCGGAGGTCCACAAGGAGCTGCGGAAGGGGTGAAGGCAGGAGCCGGCGGACAGCGGACAGCCGGCAGCGGACAGGAGTCAGGAGCCAGGAGCCAGGAGCCAGGAGCCAGGAGCCAGGAGCCAGGAGACTCGATAACAGAATGATCAAAGCGATCGCAATCTTGGTTCGGCTCGTTTTCGAAAATCAGGCGAAGCGGAAACGCGAGTTCTTTCAGAAGCTGCGGACCAATCTCGCAAGTAACGACACCTCGCAGGAAGATCGATTGGTCGACGAGTTTCGTTCCCTGATTCTCGGGCAGTAGCCCAAAGGAACTGCTCTAACTGCTGGCGCGGGAGCGGCGTTCCCACCCCGGCTTGAATAGCGGCAGCGCGTTTTCCTGCTGGTAGGGATGACGCGCGATCTCGTCCAGATTGAGGTCGAGGCCCAGGCCAGGGCGATCCGAGATTTCGATGTAGCCGTTCACCACTTCGACCGGATGGGTGACGATACTCTTTTCCCAGGGCTCGTTGAACTCGTCGAAAATCTCGTGGATGAAGAAGTTGGGAATCGACGCATTGAGCTGCGCGCAAGCTGCCGAGCACACCGGACCCTGGGCGCTATGCGGCGCGATCACGCCATAGTGGGCGTCGGCCATGGCGGCGATCTGGCGGGTGACGAAAAGTCCGCCGAGATTTAGCGGCTCGGGCTGCAGGATCGAAACGGCGTTGGACTGGAGCAGCTCGGCGAATTGCTGCTTAGTGCTGAGGCTTTCCCCCGTGGCAATGGGTACGGGGCTGCGGCGCGCGACCTCGATCATCGCGGCGATGTTGGTGTGCGCGACGGGCTCCTCAAACCAGGCCGGGCGGAGGTGGTGCATGGCTTCCGAAAATTCGACCGCGGTCGCCACGTTGAAGCGGCAGTGACCCTCGATTAACAGATCCACAGAGGGTCCGACGGCGTCGCGCACGGCTTGGATGATGTCGAGCGAGAGATCGAATTCCTGGCGCGGGAGCATGCGCCAGTTGTTGCCAAAAGGATCGAACTTGAGCGCGGTGTAGCCGCGGCCGGCGACCGTTTTAGCTTTTGCGGCGAAACTTTCCGGTGTGCGCGGACCGCGATACCATCCGTTCGCGTAGGCGCGAAGTTTTTCGTGACAGCGCCCGCCCCACAGGTTGTAGATGGGCTGATGGGTGGCCTTGCCGATGATGTCCCAGCAGGCGATTTCGATGGCGGCGACGGCGCACATGTGGATCTGGCCGCCGTCGGAATAAACGTCGCGCACCAGGCGCTGGGTGAGGATCTCGACCTGAAACGGATCCATCCCGAGGACCAGCGGTTTCAGTTCGTGAATGGCGGCTTCGACAGTGCGGCCGAAGTAATTGAGCGTACCTTCGCCGATGCCGTGGATGCCTTCGTCGGTGAGGACGCGCGCGAACAACCAGTTTTTCCAGGGGTTGCCCGCGATGTAGGTTTCGATGGCGGTGATCTTCACTCGCCTTTTAGTTTAGCTGTCAAGATGCGAATTCGAAAAACGGAGCCGGCTCCTTACCTCGCTAACGGGAGGCACGCGCCCATCGACTTAACGCTGCCCGGGGTGGCTTCGAAGACTCTCCCTTGCGCGTGGCCTGGAATTCCGATGGGGGTACCAGACTCTTGGCTGGATATTACGGCACGGCATGGCGAGGGGCGGGGCGGGCGAAGCGCGAAGTGCTTGTTTCGGCGGGAGAAAGCGATAGATTCGGCGGGGACGTAGTTCAGTTGGTTAGAACGCCGGCCTGTCACGTCGGAGGTCGCGGGTTCGAGCCCCGTCGTCCCCGCCATTCCTGCCTTGCGGTTTTCTGCTCTATTTCGAGCGAAACCTCACTCCGAACGTAACATCGTCACCGGGTCGGTTCGCACAGCGCGGATGACCGCCGGGAGCGAAGCCAACAATGTCGCCACGAGAATCGTGATGGTAGGAAGCGCCAGCATAGTGGGGTCGGTGGGCTTGACCTCATAGAGCAGCGCTTCGAGGTAGCGAGACAAAGCGATCCCGAGAGTGAGGCCGGCGAGTGCGCCGAGCAGGACCATGGCGAAGATGCCGGTGGTGACGCGGCGGGCGATGTCGCCTGCACGAGCACCGATGGCGATGCGGATGCCGATTTCGCGGCGGCGTTGTAGTACCGAATAATCGAGCACGCCGTAGAGTCCGATCGCCGCGAGGAGCAGTGCGACGGCGGCGAAGAACAGCGCCAGCATGGAGAGCAGCCGCTCCCGCACCATGTGCGACTGGTTGATCTCGAGTTGCGTGCGGATATTGCTGACCCGGAATTCAGACCGCTCGCGGGGCACTTCCTGGCGCAAAGCCGACGCCAGCGCCAATGGATTCGCCCCCACGGTTCGCACCAGGAACGTCATGCGGTTGGCCTCCTCTTTCGGTGCGCCGTAGCGCTGCGGGAGATACGCCGTCGCGGTCATCGGCTCGCGCATGTTGCGATAACGCGCGTTGCCGACCAGTCCCACAATATCGAAGGCCCGATGACTCCCGGCCCGTTCGAACGACTTTCCAACCGGGTTCTCTCCTTGGACGCCCTTACCCGACGCGCCGCCCACACCCGACACGGTGTCGCTGGGCCGGAAATCGCGGCCGTCGAGCAGCGGAATCTTCATGGTGTCCAGCCATCCCGGCGACACACTCAGAAGGTACGACAAGGATTCGAAGGGCGGGCCACCGTTGACGGCAATGAATGTGTTCTGTGCGTTGCCACCCATCAGCGGCCACCCCGCCATCGCGACCGTCTCCACTCCGGGCACCGCCCGCAAACGATCGGCGAGCTGGTTCCAAAACACCATTGGCTGCGCCGGCCGCGCCACGGTTTCAAGCGTCAGCAAGCGATCGGCGGAGAAGCCGTTGGACTGGTTCGCCAAACGATCGAAGGTCGTGACAAAAAGTCCGGCGACGAACAGCACCAGGAAACAGAAGGCCACCTGCACGGCGATCAGCGCATGCATCAGACGGCGGCGCGAGTGAGGATCGTCACCGCCTTTGAGCGCGCTCGCAGGCTTGACCGCGGAAGCGCGCAGCGCCGGCAGCAGGCCGAACAGAAACGTCACGCCGATCGTCAGCGCCACCGCGAATCCCAGCACGCGCCAATCCGCCGGCAGATCCAGGCGCGCGGGATTGTCCGGCGGATTGATCCGGCTGACGACGAACGGCGCGGACCACCAGGCGAAAACGCCGCCCATCGCCGCCGCAAGAAACGCCAGCAGTGCGCTTTCCATCAGCACCAATTGCACCAGCCGCATTCGTCCCGCGCCGATCGAAACGCGCAGGGCCATTTCTCGCGCTCTCGCCGCCGCCTTCGCGGAGAGCAGATTGGCCACGTTCGCGCAGGCGATCAACAACACCAATCCCACCAGCACCGCGAGGGCGGCCAATGCGCGGCGGTAGTTCTGCTGCAGGTCGGAGGCGCCGGTGGGCGCGGGCAGCAGCAGAACCTTATAGGCCAGAACTCGATCGATGTTCTTGCGCGTCCAGCCGGTGAACCCTTTGGCGCGCTCCTCTTCGAACGTCCGGCTCACCGCGTGCAACTTCGCGCCCACGGGTTCGGGCGCCACGCCAGGGTTCAGCCGGACCAGTGTTCGATGCCAGGACCAGTCGGAATGGGTCGCACCCGGATGCATCATGATCGGAATGAAAATATCCGTGATCGTGCCCGGCTCGGTGCCGGTGAAGGGCGCCTGCGACACGCCGGCGATCTCGTAAATCTGATCGGCCATCCGGAAGGTGCGCCCCGGCACCTTGGGATCCTGCCCGAAGCGGCGGGTCCAATAGTCGAAGGAGAGCACTGCATAAGGATGCGCGCCGGGAGTGCGGTCGTCGTTCTCCGTGAAAAGCCGGCCGAGAGCGGGACGCAGTCCAAAGGCGCCGAACATCCAACCCGACACGTATTGCACGTAGGGTTTCTCCAAATCCTGATCCGACCCGTAAGTCAGTTCGATCCGGTTGGCAGAGGAGACCGCCAGCAATTCCGCCTGATCCTTCACGGCGGCGCGCATGAGTTGGAACGCCGGATACGCCCAGCTGTCGTACGCAGCGGGCTTCCCGTCGGGACCGATCCCTTCCCGCGTAATGACGTATAGCCGCTCCGGATCGGTCACCGGCAGAGGCCGCAGCAACACGGCGTCGATGAGCCGGAAGGCGGAAGTGCAGGCGCCGATGGCGAGGGCGAGGGAGAGAATCGCGGCGGCGGAGGTGACCTTGCGCTTGGTGATCTGGCGCCAGCCGAAGATAAGGTCGGCACGGAGCGAATCGAGCCAGGGGAGAAGGCGGAGGTCGCGGCTGGATTCGCGATGGCGGAGCGGGGAGCCGAAGGCCCGGCGGGCTTCCTCGGGATCGCGGCCGTGGGCGATGGCTTCGGCGATGTGCGCTTGCAGTTCGTCATCGATATCGCGGTTGACGCGCCCTGGGCGAAATGTTTTAGCGATGCGGGACCAGAGCGACATATTAATCGGCCCTCAACATCGCGACCGGATCGACGCGGACGGCGCGGAATACGGGCGGCAGCGAGGCCAACAATGTCGCCGCGAGGATGGTGATCGCCGGGAGAGCGAGCATGCTCGGGTCGGTCGGCTTCACCTCGTAGAGCAGCGCCGCGATGTAGCGAGCCGAACCCAGGCCGAGCGCGAGCCCGGCGGCCGCGCCTATCGCGACCATCGCGAAAACCTCCGCAGTTACGCGGCGGGCGATGTCGGCGGCGCGCGCTCCGATCGCGATGCGAATCCCGATTTCGCGACGCTGCTGCAGCACCGAATAATCCAGCACGCCGTACAGGCCCACGCCAGCGAGCAACAGCGCAACCACGCCGAAGAATCGAGCCAATAATGCCAGCAGCCGCTCGCGAACGGTGGTCGACTGGTTCAGCTCCGTCTGGGTGCGGAGATTGCTGACCCGGAATCCGGGGGCCGCGCGCGGCACTTCCTGACGAAGCGTCGACGCCAGCGCCAGCGGGTTCGGGCTGGCAGTGCGAATCACGAAGGTGCCGCGAGCCATGGGCCGCAACGCGCCTTTGGCGTCTGTCGATGGAAATGGAATGTAGGCGGTCGGCCGAATGGATTGGCGGAGGTTGTCTCGAGAGCGAACGTCCGGGACCAAGCCGACGATCTCGATGCGCGAACGCCCGCCTGCCGGCTCCACTCTCTCGAACGATTTGCCGACGGGATTCACCGCGTCGAAATATTGCTTCGCAAAGGCCTGGTTGACGATCGCGACGGCGGGATAGGTATCGGTCACGCGAAAGTCGCGGCCGCCCACGAGGGGAATTCGCATGGTGTCCAGCCATCCCGGCGAGATGCTGACGAAATCGGAAAAGACGCTGCCGGGAGGCTCGCCGTTGATCGAAATATTACCGACCGCGCTCTCCCCGCTCAGCAGCGGCCATCCGATCAGCGCGACCTTTTCGACACCGGGCGCGGTGCGTAGCCGCTCGGCCACTTGTTCCCAGAAAACGGGCGGCTGCGAGCCCTGCGTGAGCGTTTCCAGATTGAGAATCCGATCGGCGGAGAAGCCGGTGGGTTGATTCGAGAGCCGCTCGAAGGTCGCGAGGAAAAGCCCTGCGACGAACAGCACCAGAAAACAGAACGCGGTCTGAACCGCGATCAGCGCATGCATCATTCTCCGGCGCGAGTGCGGACCGCCGGTCGAGAAATCGTGGCCGCCTTTGAGGGCGCTCGCGGGCGTCACCGAAGATGCGCGCAGCGCGGGCAGCAGGCCGAAGAGAAGTGTCACGCCGGCGGCCAACGCGAGGCCGAAGCTGAGCACGCGCCAGTCGGCGGGAAGAATCAGGCGCGCGGGGTAGGACGACGGATTGATCATCCCGACGATGAACGGTGCGGACCACCACGCGAATGCGGCTCCGATGGCGGCGGCTAGACACGCCAGCCATGCGCTTTCGATCAGGACCAGTTGCACCAGGCGCCATCTTCCCGCGCCGATCGAGACGCGGAGCGCCATTTCGCGTGCCCGCGCGGCCGCCTGCGCCGTCATCAGATTCGCGACGTTGGCGCAAGCAATGAACAGCACCAGCGCCACCAGCAGGCCCAGCGTCGTGAGCGCCTGGCGGTACTCGCGCTGCATGTTTGAGCGGCCGGCGGCCGCGGGCGCGAGCAACAGCTTCTCCTGGAACATCCGTTCACGATCGCGTGGGGACTGATTCGGAAAACCCTTCACGCGCTCTTCCTGGATGGCGCGAAAGGTGGCGCGCAGTCTTTCCCGAACGGGTTCGGTGGAAACGTTGGGCTTCAGTTGAACGAGAGTTCGGAGCCAGAAATTATTCAAGCTGGCGAGCGTGCGCGGATTCTTCATCATCATCGGGACGAAGATATCAGTGACCCAGCCGGTTTCGGTGCCGGTGAAGCCCTCTCCGATCACGCCGACGATCTGGAAAAGGTCGTTGCCCAGGCGCAACGTGCGCCCGATCACCTGGGGATCCCGGCCGAAACGGCGCGTCCAATAGTCGTGTGAAAGAACCGCGACGGGATGTGCGCCGGGCTGAAGATCGTCGTCTTCGGTGAGCAGCCGCCCGAGCGCCGGCCGGAGCCCGAAGGAGCCGAACATCGATCCGGAAACGTATTGCAAGTAGGCTTTCTCCATCTCCTGGTCCGATCCGTAGGTGAGATCGATCGACCCGTTATACATGGAGATCGCGATCAACTCGGCTTGCGCGCTGACCGCGGTGCGCATCTGGCGGAACATCGGATAGGAGCAGCTATCGTATTCGGAGATTCTGCCATCCGCGGCGGACGACCCTTGGAAGGCGACCGTGTACAGCCGCTCCGGGGCGGCGATGGGGAGAGGCCGCAGCAGTAGCGCGTCGATCAGTCGAAATGCGGAAGTGCAGGCGCCGATCGCCAGAGCAAGCGACAGGATCGCGGCGGCCGAGGTAACCTTGCGCTTCCAGAGTTGGCGCCAACCGAAGACTGAGTCCGCGCGCAGCGATTCGAGCCAGGGGATCAGGCGGAGGTCGCGGATGGTTTCGCGGTAGCGGAGCGGGGAGCCGAAAGCGCGACGGGCCTCGGTTGGGTGGCGGCCATGAGCGATGGCTTCGTCGAGGTGGGCTTGCAGTTCGTCATCGATATCGCGGGTGAGGCGGTCGCGGCGGAAAAGATTGACGATTCGCAATAGTAACGACATGTCAGGCGGTCCTCAGAACGCGGTTGACTGCGGAGGTCACGGCCTGCCAGCGGGTTTCTTCGGCGGCGAGCTGCTTCTTTCCGGCCGCGGTCAGTTCATAAATGCGGGCGCGGCGGCCGCTGTCTTTCATGACCCATTCGGCGCGAATCCAGCCGGCTTCCTCCATGCGGTGGAGCGCGGGATAAAGCGAACCTTCTTCGGCACGGAGCACGTCCAGGGACATGTCCTGAATCGCGGCCATAATGGCGTAGCCGTGAAGGCGCGGGCGGCGCGAGAGGATCTTCAAGACCAGCAGGTCGAGGGAGCCTTGGAGGGAATCGGGTTTCGGCATACTCAGACTTCTAAGTATACCTACGTCTGAGTATGCGGAAGGTTACGCGAAAATCGATAGCATGGCTGGACTATATCTGGAAGACCTGCACGTGGGGCAGCGGTTCGCCTCGGAAGGCGAGTACCAAGTGGATGCGGAGGGGATCCGGCGATTCGCGGAGGAATTCGATCCGCAACCGTTCCATCTGGACGAGGCGGCCGCGCAGGCGAGCGTGTTTCGCGGCTTGGCGGCGAGCGGGTGGCACACGGCGGCGGCGACGATGCGGCTGCTGGTGACCGGAGGGCTTCCATTCGCGGCGGGGATCATCGGGCTGGGGGCCGAGATTGCATGGCCGAGGCCGACGCGGCCGGGAGACAGGCTGCGCGTAGAGAGCGAGATTGTGGAGATCGTGCCGTCACGGTCGAAACCGCAGCAGGGGATCGTGAAGGTACGCAACACAACGCTGAATCAGAATGGCGAGGCGGTGCAGGTGTTCACGGCGTCGATTCTGGCGTACCGGCGCGCGTGAATTTGACCTGCCAGAATGTAGCCTATGGATGTGCCGATCGAGCCGGGCGCCGAACGTGACGAGAATGGCGTGGATGTGTCCCTAATCCGCTGGTTCCTCACGCTGACGCCGGCCGAACGGCTGGATTATCTCGAACAGCATGTCAATGCGGTCCTGGAGATGCGCGCGCTGAATGCCCGAGGAGAGCCGTAGGAGAGAGGCGTAAGAAATGACACGTACGGCATGGTTGATTTGTCTAGGAGTAATGGGAATCGCGGCAGCGCAGACGCCGGCGAGAGGGAGCAGAATGGACGCGATTCAGCATCGCTTCGTGGAAGTGAACGGCATCCGGATGCATATCGCCGAACAGGGCACAGGCCCCTTGGTGATACTGATCCACGGGTTTCCGGAGCTGTGGTACAACTACCGCCACCAGATCGCGGCGCTGGCGGCGGCGGGCTATCACGCGGTGGCGCCGGATATGCGTGGGTACGGCCAGACCAGCGCGCCGCCACGGATCGAAGATTACACGCAACTGCATTTCGCGGGCGATATCGCGGGGCTGATACGGGTTCTGGGCGCGGAGCAGGCCGTGCTGGTGGGGCACGATTGGGGCGCGCCGGTGGCCTACAACACGGCGAATCTTCGTCCGGACCTGGTGCGCGGCGTGGTGCTGCTGAGTGTGCCGTTCGCGGTGCGAGCGGACTCGAGCGTTCGGCCCACCGAAGGCATGAAGCGGCGGGTTCCCGAGGGGATGCAGTTCTATCAAACCTATTTCCAGACGCCGGGCGTGGCGGAGAAAGAAATGGAGGCCGATCCGCGGCGGACGATGCGCATGCTGCTGTACTCGCTCTCGGGCGGGATTCCAAAAGAACACAAATGGAAGTATGTGTTCGGGATGAATCAGAAAGCGCTGGACGGCTGCACGGATCCGAAGCAGTTGCCGAAGTGGCTGTCGGAAGAGGATCTGGATTTTTTCACGAAAGAGTTCACGCGTACGGGATTCCGCGGCGGGCTGAACTGGTATCGCACGCAGGATTTGTTCTGGGAGCAGACCGGTTTTCTAGCGGGCCGCAAGCTGCTGCAGCCGACTTTGTACATCGGCGGCGAGGACGATGCGGTGGTAGAGTTCGCGCGGCCCGGGGTCGACAATTTGGAAAAGAACGTCCCGAATCTGTGGAAGAAGGTTCTGCTGCCGGGCGTGGGGCATTGGACCGAGCAGGAGGCGCCGGGTGAGGTGAATCGGCTAGTGCTGGAGTTTTTGAAAACTTTGGAAGGGAAGAAGTAACACTAGCTCGGGAACAAGTTGCGCTGCGCCCAGAAATCACGGGAAGCAAGCACGGGGACGATCTCGAAATCCATGAGGTCGTCCCATTCGCTTATCCAGAGGTCGAGCAGACTGCGATCGGGTGCTTCCATCACCTGGAAGCAGCACGCGCCGCTCGAATCGATCCAACTCGCGTGGTAGATCAGGCCCTCGGGCATCATTCGGCCGTGGCTGACGAAGCGTTCGCCAACGGGCGCGGGGTCGGCGTTACGGAATCGTTCAATGACCATGTAGAGCATGCTCGGAGTTTATCCCAAGCAGTTGCTACGACCGCTGGTAGTAACGCCGCCCGTTCGGTACTCTCCTTATCTAGGTAATCGTGTCTCGCGTCAAGGTTGGGTTTGCGTGTTTACTCGTATTTCCGCTGCTGGGGATCGCGCAGACACCGGACACGGCGACGCTGCGGGGCCACGTAATCGATTCCAGCCACGCGGCAGTGGCGGGGGTCGCGATTGCGGCGAAGAATGCGCTGACGGGACTGGAGCGCAAGACGGTCAGTGACGATTCGGGCAGCTTCACGCTGGCGGGGCTCCCGATTGCGGGCAGTTATGATGTGACGGCCAGCAAGGCCGGATTCGCCGAGGGGCAACTCAAGGCGATCACGCTGGTGGGCGGCGCAACCGCCGACGTTCGATTGCAACTGGACGTCGCGGCGGGGCGCACGCTGATCACCGTGACTGGAGTGGTGGGCGAGGTTCGCACGGATGCACCGCAGTTGGGTGAGCGGCTGGGCGCGGCTCAGATTCAAGAGACGCCTCTGCTGAATCTGAAGATCACC
>WNFL01205983.1_pt1 | contig 14525 bp, 15 predicted proteins | sample 5400361 | NCBI WGS metagenome assembly WNFL01 (sample SAMN13153351, study PRJNA577476) | soil metagenome | isolation source: 40 cm soil on Douglas fir-dominated hillslope | place: USA:California | collected 2013-09-17
CGGAAAGCCGCGGCGAAATGGCTGTGGCTGGAAAAACCCAGCTCCGCGGCCAAAGCGGACAAGTCGTCGTATCGGGCGATCAGGTCCAGTGCCCGCGCCAGGCGCAGCCGCAGGTGATAACGATAGAGGGGAATGCCTTCGGTCTGTTGGAATACTTGGGTGAGATACACCGGCGAGCCGCGGATTTCTGCGGCGATGTCCGCGAGCGTCCAGCGCCGGGAAAGATCGCTGGCCAGCAACACCTTGACTCGGTCCGCCAGCCGGCGGCGCGCGTAAGTCGCTCCCGGTTCGTGCGATGTGCGCGGACCCAGGCTGCGGCACACCAAGGTCAGTACCAGGCCCTCGGCCTCCAGCGGCTCGATACTCCGGTTGGCCAAGCTATGGCGAAGCAGGGCGACCAAGGCTTGTGCGCGGGGGTCGATGCGCTGATGCTGGCGGCGGAATCCGAGCTTTCCGCGATCGTTCAAAAGAGCGTTCGGCGCCAGCTCACGCAGAACAGATTCCGACAGAAGAAGCGACAGGCTTGCATCGCCGCCCGCTATCGGATGACTGACCCGGTAGCCCTCGCCGGCGTTAAAAAAGAGTACGTGGTTCGCATCGGCCACCGCTTGGTCCCTGCCTACGTGCCGCATGTAAACGCCGCGATAGGGAAATACCAGCTGCGTCGTCAAGGCGCATTCCTCCGAGCTGCGATGACGGCACGCACCGACGCAGCGGACGTTTCGCAGCGCCAGGGTATTCGTATCCAGTAAATGGTCGACTTCGAGCTCGGGCATAGCGGGCACGCCGCCTCACTTCTTTGGGGCGGACCGAGCTTATCATGCGCCTTGGCTATGGCGCCGCGGGCAGTGCGAACGTGCCGTCGACCACCTCGAGGAACGTGCGCTCCTCCCGCAGGATGAAGCGATGTGTTTGCGCGAAAGCGAAATTTTCCCGTGCCGCGCCATCCGCTTTCAGGCGCATCCGGTAGGACTCATACGCCGCCAACGACTCAAATTTGATGAGTCCCCATGCGACGTGGTTGGTACCTTCGTAGGGAAGAAAGTAGCCGATCAGGTGGCCGCCACTGCGAGGAATGATCGCGCCCCAGTTCTCCGCGTACTGTTTGAACGCGGGGCGCTGAAACGGATCGATGTCGTAGCGGATGAAACAGACGATGCTCATGCGCGACATGCTACCCCCTTGCGCGGCCCCAATGATTCGTCTAGCGTCGAACCATGAAAGACGGTCCGAACATCGCTCGAATCGCCGCGCTGCTCGGCGATCGCGCGCGGGCCGAGGTCCTCACCGCGCTGATGACGGACCGGGCGCTCACGGCGACCGAATTGGCGGCGATCGCGGGCGTCACGAAACAGACCATGAGCGCGCATTTGTCCAAGTTGCTGGGCGCGGCGCTGGTCGCGGTGGACCAGCAGGGGCGACATCGGTACTTCCGGCTCGCCGACGAGGATGTGGCTGACTTGCTCGAGTCTCTGATGGGAGTTGCCTTTCGTACCGGCGCCGTCAGGCTCCTATCGAGCCCGCGCGAACCAGCCTTGCGCAAGGCGAGAATTTGCTACGACCACCTGGCGGGCGAGCTCGGCGTAGCGGCGTACGAAGCGCTGCTGCATCACGGGATTCTCGAGATGTCTCATGATGAGCTGCGGCTCGGAGAATCCGGCGCCGAGTGGTTCAGACGTTTGGGCGTGGATACGGATGCCGCCGCCCGGCAACGCCGCATCTTCTGCCGGCCCTGCATGGATTGGAGCGAACGCAGACACCATCTGGCGGGTTCTCTGGGAGCTGCCCTGTTGTCCCGCCTTCACGGCCTCAAATGGGCGACGCGCGACAAGAATTCGCGAGTCATCAGGTTTACGCCGCGCGGTCAACGAGCGTTCCAGGCCCTGTTGTCGGCAGGCTTCGCCGGCGCAAAACGCGAAAAATGAACGTACGCCGGCATATTGCCGCCGGCATTGCTCCGCAGGCGCTCAACTTTTGCGGTCCGCCGCCGACACCTGTGGCGGGAGGTGCAGCTTGGAAACGGTCAAATTGACTCCGCAAGGGTTGGTCGCCAGTATCAAAGACTTGGTCACCTTGCCCGAGGTCGCGCTGCGCATTGCGCGCATGGTCGACGATCCGACCACGTCGTCAACCGACATCGGGCGCGAGATCAGCCGTGATGCCGCGCTTACGGCGCGGCTGCTGCGCATCGCCAACAGTTCCGCCTTTGGTCAAAACGGCAAGATCGCCACGATCAGCCGTGCGATCACGGTGCTCGGCGTACGTCAGGTGCGTGATTTGGCGGTCGGACTCACCGCGGTCCGAACCTTCGACGGCATCGGCAATGAGCTCGTCACAATGGCGTCGTTCTGGCGCCACAGCTTTCTATGCGCGGTGGCCGCCGGTCAGATCGCCGCCCTTCGCGATCGCGGCCGCGACGACAGTCCCTTCGTCGCAGGGTTGTTGCACGACATCGGGCAGCTCGTGCTGTTCAGCCGCGCACCCGTGCCGGCGCGGCAGGCGCTATTGATGTCGGTCGATTCGGCAGACGATCTCGGGCTCTATCTGTGCGAGCGCGAAGTGATGGGTTTCGATCACGGGGCCGTCGGGCTCGCGCTCGCGCAAAATTGGGGGCTGCCGCGTTCGTTGCAGGAATGCATCGAATTCCACCATGAGCCGGAGCGCGCGCAGGAGTATCCCCTCGAGGTCGCGACCACCCATATCGCCAACAGTGTCGCGGTGCTGGCCGAGATCGGCAGCCGCGAGCTGGCCGATGCGCCGGCGATTTCCGAAGCGGCGTTGCGCGCCGCCAGGATGAATACGGCCGGCGTCTTGGAGATCGTTCTGCAAACTCAAGTATCGGCGGCGGAACTGCTCCCTCTCCTGATTGCCGCTTAGGCCGAACCCCTACCGCTGCATGCGGAATGAGACCGGCGTCGCAGCGTGCGTCGGGCCGAACCGGCCGGCCGCCGTCGTGCGTTCAGTTTATCCGCTGCTTGACGATACTTCTGTGGGTGGGCGCGCTGCTCAATGACGAGCTTTGCCGAGCGGAGATGGTTTGTAAATGAGCAAGAAAATACTGGCGGTCGACGATTCGGCATCGATGCGTCAAATGGTGCTGTTCACCCTGCAGGGCGCGGGCTACGAGGTAGTTCAGGCCTGCGACGGCGTCGAGGCGCTCGAACTTGCGCGCATGTCGCCCGTCGATCTGGTCCTGACCGACGTGCACATGCCGCGCATGGACGGCATTACCCTGGTCCGGGAACTCCGCGGCCTGGAGAGCTACAAGTTCGTGCCGATGCTGATACTCACGACCGAGTCGAGTCAGGAAAGGAAAATGGACGGCAAACGCGCCGGCGCCACCGGCTGGATCGTCAAGCCGTTCAATCCACCGCAGTTGCTCGCCACGGTAGCTCGCGTCCTATGAGGCTGTGCCCGCGGCGGACCTCGAAAACCATGTGCCGAAGGAATCGAGCATGACCTTAGATTTGGAAATGGCGGAAATCGCCAAAGTGTTCTTCCAGGAGAGCCGGGAGGGACTCGACGTCATGGAGTCGGGGCTGTTGAGTCTCGGCGCCGCCGCCGACAGCGAGAATATCAATACCATCTTCCGTGCGGCTCACTCCATCAAATTTGCCGAGGTCGCGGAGTTCACGCACGGAGTCGAGACACTCCTCGACGAAATGCGCAACGGCGTACGGCCGGTCACGGCGGAAGCGATTCAGACGCTGCTGCAAGCCTGCGATTGCCTGCGCGAAATGATGGCCGCGACCGAAGCCGAACAGCCGCTCGATCAGGTCCGCATCGCCAGCCTGAACAGCGACATCGGGCATATTCTCGGCGAACGGTCGAACGAAGCGCCCGTCCCGGCACCGACCGTGGGCAACACCGGCGCAGATGCCGGCGCGGCGCACGGGCCGACCGGCTGGCGCGTCGTCTTCGAGCCCGTCGCAGATCTATTGCGCCTGCGCAACGAACCGACGCGGATGTTCGCGGAACTCCGGCGCCTTGGCGCAGTCGTCGCACGCGCCGATGTTTCGCGATTGCCGCAGCTCGATGCGCTCGATCCGGAGTCTTGTTATCTGTCGTGGAACATTGAAATTACGGGCCAGATATCTCGTCCCAAACTCGACGAAATATTCGACTGGGTGGATTCCGGTTGCCGGCTCGAGTTCACGCCCACGGGAGAAGCGGCCCCCGCCGCGCCGGTTCCGGCGGCGCAGACGGTCCAGCAACCGCAGGTGCCAAACGCAGCGCCTGAGCAGGCCAAGGCCGGATCGGCCGCCGATGCGGATCGCGGCACGTCAACCGGCGCACCCGCACAAAAGGCAGCCGGAGACTCGGGCTCCATCCGTGTCGCCACCGAGAAGGTCGATGACATCATCAACTTGGTGGGCGAACTGCTCATCACGCAATCGATGCTCTCCGGCTTCGCCGACGGCATCGATCCTAACGATCTGGACCGGCTGCGCCAAGGTCTTGCGCAACTTGCACGCAATACGCGCGAGCTGCAGGAAAGCGTCATGCAGATTCGCATGCTGCCGATCAGCTTTGCGTTCAACCGCTTTCCGCGCATCGTGCACGATCTCTCGCGCAAGCTCGCCAAGAAGGTCGAACTCAAACTCGTGGGGGAAGGCACCGAACTCGACAAGACGGTGCTCGAGAAGATCAGTGATCCGCTCGTGCACCTGGTCCGCAACGCGCTCGATCATGGGCTCGAGACCCCGGAACGGCGGCTCGCAGCCGGCAAGCACGAGACCGGGACCATCGAACTCGCGGCATTTCACGAAGGCGGCAACATCATCATCGAGGTGCGCGACGACGGCGCCGGCCTCAACAAAGTCAGGATCCTGCAGAAGGCCCGGGAGCGCGGGTTGGTCGCTCCGGATCAGGAGCTGACCGACGAACAGATCGACAACTTGATATTCATGCCCGGCTTTTCCACGGCGGAGCAAATCAGCGACGTGTCCGGCCGCGGTGTCGGCATGGACGTCGTGCGCCGCAATATCAACGATTTGGGCGGCCACGTACAAATCTCCTCCAGGGAAGGCCTCGGCAGCACCATTCGCATTCGCCTGCCGCTCACGCTCGCCATCCTGGACGGTCAGTTGGTACGCGTCGGCAAGGAGGTGTACATCATCTCGCTGCTGGCCATCGTCGAGACCATCCAGGTCGCGCGGGAGCGAGTCAATACCCTGGTGGGACGCACCGAGGTGTTTCGGCTGCGCGACGAGTATCTGCCCGTCGTCAAGCTTTGCGATCAGTTCGGCGTCGAGCCGGACAGCAGGAGCGCCGAGGACGGCCTGCTGGTCGTGGTCGAATCGGATGGGAAACGCGCCGGCGTGCTCGTGGACGACCTTCTCGCGCAGCAACAAGTCGTCATCAAGAGCCTCGAGTCCAATTTCAAAGCGGTGTCAGGAATTGCCGGTGCGACCATCTTGGGCGACGGCACCGTGGCTCTGATCATCGATGTCCCGGGCCTGATCCGCTCGGTTGTCAAGCAGGGCGCGGTCGCGGCGCACGCCGCGTGAGGCACCGAACGGCGACGCGGTGCACGGCGCGGATTCTCGGGTACGGTAAGTTACGGAGGAATTGAGACTATGAGTACGGCAAAAGCAAATGCGAGCGCGGACAAGTCCGCGGCGGACAGCAGCGAGCAATACTTGACATTCATGCTGGCCGGCGAGGAGTACGGCGTGGACATCCTGCGCGTGCAGGAGATCAAGGGCTGGGACAAGGTTACCCGCATACCTCATACCCCCGACTACGTCCTGGGCGTGATCAATCTGCGCGGTGCCGTGGTGCCGATTCTCGACTTGAGGCGCCGGTTCGGCCTCGAGACCATCGCCTTCGGGCCGACCACCGTCGTCATCGTTATGCGAGTCATGAGTGGACGCGACGAGCGCACGGTCGGTGTGGTCGTCGATGCGGTATCGGAGGTCTACAACGTGGATGCCGCCGACACCAAGCCGCCTCCGGACGTGTGCGGCAGCGTCGATACGGTATTCGTGAAGGCGCTCGCGACCATCGAGGAAAAGATGCTGATTCTGCTCGACATCGACCGGCTCATCGGCAACAGCATTGCCGATGAACTCCTGCCGGGAGTGGCGGCAGCGTGAGCACGAAGAAGCCGCCGCGCGCCGCCAAACCCAAGCGTGCGGCACGGCCGGCGCACGTCGAACTCGACGTCCGGCTGACCATCGCGCAGGCCGCCGGTCTGCATCGCACGCTGTTGGCGCGCCTCGAGCAAGGCGAAGCCATCGTCATCGACGGTACCCAGGTCGAAGAGATCGATACGGCGATACTCCAGCTGCTCACCTGCCTGTGGCGCACCGGCATGGAGCGCGGGATCGCCTGCACCTGGCACGGCGCCTCGGACGCGCTGCGCCAGAGCGCGGGCCTGATCGGTGTGGCGGACATGCTGCAACTTTCCGGCGGCGGCCCCGCGCGAGATCGCGGTCGTGGCGCCGGCTGAAATCAAAGCAAGCAGCGCTGGCGCAACCGGCCGGCCGCATTCGGCGCAACCCGAAGCGGGCGGCGTCGCCGTGGAACGATGCCGCGCCTGGCTGAGTTGGGCGGCTGCGCAGCTGGATGCGTGCCTGACCAGCGACAAGGCGGCGAGTGCTGAATTGCTCGCCGCACTCGCGGATATGCTCGGTCCGGCGCAATCGCCCGGCGGCTCAGCGCCTGCGCGAGCCGGCGACGCCGATGGGAAAATGTCGGCCGTCATCATCGCAGTACAGTCTCATGACCGCGTCATGCAGGGACTCGCTCACGTGGCCGAATCGCTGCGCACGCTCGAGGCACAGTTGGGGGATGCCCAGCGCGCGGATTCGGCGGAATCCTGGCATAACCTCAGCGAGACGCAAATTCGCGCGTTCAGCATGCCGCAGGAGCGGGAGCTCTTCGCGCGCATGTTGGCGATGAGCGACGGCGCCGAGCGGAAATCCGACGAAGCCGACGTGGATTCGGAGGGCACCATCGAGCTGTTCACGATCGACCCGGATTTGCACGAGCCGTGAGTACGCGTACGCTCGAGCTCGAGCAGGAATTCGAGCTCACCGACGCCGATTTCAAGCGGCTGCGCGAGATCGTGCACGTGCGAACGGGCATCGCGCTGTCGGATGCGAAGCGCGAGCTGGTATACGGACGTTTGGCGCGGCGACTGCGCAAGCTGAAAATGACGTCGTTTGCGCAATATTGCCAGTTGGTCGAGAGCGCGGAATCCGCAGAACTGCAGGAACTCACCAACGCGATCACGACCAATCTGACGTCGTTCTTCCGCGAGAACTATCATTTCGAGCAGCTCAGCGCGGAGGCGCTGCCGCAAGTCGAATGCAAGCGTTCCTCCACGCAGCGCATACGCCTCTGGTCGGCAGGCTGCTCGACCGGCGAAGAGCCCTACTCGCTGGCCATCGTGATGCGCGAGGCGCTCGCACATCTGCCCAACTGGGACATCAAGCTTCTCGCCACGGACATCGACTCGAAGGTGGTCGCAACCGCCGCCGAAGGCGTGTATGCGGCAGATCGCTTCAAGGGTGTGCCGAGCGAACGAGTCCGGAACTGGTTCCGGCCGGTTGCAGGACGACCGGAGTTCTCCTCGGCCTCGCCCGCACTCAAGGATCTCATCACGTTCAAACAGCTGAACCTGCTCGAGCCCTGGCCGATGAAGGGACCATTCGACATCATTTTTTGCCGCAACGTCGTGATCTATTTCGACAAGGACACGCAGCGCAAGTTGTTCGATCGCATGGCGGATTTGCAGGAGCCGGGCGCCTGGCTGTTCATCGGCCACTCGGAGAATCTGCACAATGTGACGCGCCGCTACAAGCTGGCCGGCCGCACCGTTTATCGGCGAGTGGAGTGACCATGGGCGATGCAACCCAGAGAATGAGGGTCACGCCGCCGCTGCCGCCCGCATTGCCCCACTTCGGGCACATCCGCCGAATCTGGGACGAGGATCTGGGCCTACCCGTCGCGAAGCTCCTGCCCGGCGACTACTACGTCACGCGGCACAGCGAGGCGATCTTCACCGTGCTCGGCTCCTGCGTCTCGGCGTGCGTGCGTGAACGCCGGCTGGGGATCGGCGGAATGAATCACTTCATGCTGCCGCTCGACCGATCGGGCGGCACCAGCGCCTGGGCGGAAAATCTCGTCAGCTCCGCGACGCGCTATGGCAATGTCGCGATGGAGCGGCTGATCAACGACATCATGATGCTCGGCGGCCAGCGGGAGAATCTCGAGTTCAAGGTGATCGGCGGCGGCAAAGTGCTCGATATGGCGCTCGACGTGGGCGCGCGCAATGCGCAATTCGTGCGCGACTATCTGAAGACCGAGGGCTTCCTCATCACCGCCGAGGATCTCGGCGACAGTTTCGCGCGCAAGGTCTTCTACAATCCGGCGACCGGCAAGGTGCGTGTCAAACGCCTCACCGCGACAGTCAACCGCGCGGTGTTCGAACGCGAGCGTGAATTCGCGCCTACGGCCGCGCAAGTGGAATCCGGATCCGTGGAACTGTTTTAAAGCGGAAAATAAACGATGGACAAGAAAATTCGCGTTCTGGTGGTCGACGACTCCGCGGTCATGCGCCAGCTGCTGACCGAGATTCTAAATTCCGATCCGGGCATCGAAGTCGCGGGAACGGCGCCCGACCCCTATGTCGCGCGCGAAAAGATCAAATTGCTCAATCCCGATGTGCTCACCCTCGATGTCGAGATGCCGCGCATGGACGGTCTGGCGTTTCTGCGCAATCTCATGCGGCTGCGCCCCATGCCGGTGGTGATGTGTTCATCGCTCACGCAACATGGCGCGACCGTCGCGCTCGACGCTCTCGCGCTCGGCGCCGTGGATTTCGTCGCCAAGCCGACGGTCGACGTGGCGCACGGGATCAAGCACGCCGCCCAGGAGATCATCTCCAAAGTGAAAATGGCGGCGCGCGCTCAAATCCGGCCGTTCGTGGATGCCGCCCCCGCGATGGTGGTCGCGGACCGCCATGATGCCAGCGTGGTGCTCCCGCGACGCGTCGCGCCCACGCATTTTGCGACCACCGATCGGATCATCGCCATCGGGGCATCGACAGGCGGCACCGAAGCCATCAAAGAGGTCCTCTCACACCTGCCTGCGGACACTCCGGGAATCGTCATTTCGCAGCACATCCCGAAGGCCTTCAGCGGCGCGTTCGCGCTGCGGATGGACGCGAGTTCGGTTCTCAACGTGTGCGAAGCGCGCGACGGTCAACCCATCCTGGCCGGCCACGCCTACATCGCGCCGGGCGATCAGCATCTGCTCGTGGTGCGCGATGGTGCGCGCTATCAATGCCGCCTGAGCGACGGAGACTTGGTCAACAGGCACCGCCCCTCCGTCGACGTCATGTTTCGCTCCGTTGCGCAGAGCGCCGGCCGCAATTCCATCGGCGTCATACTGACCGGCATGGGGCGCGACGGTGCCGAAGGCTTGAAGGAAATGCGCGAAGCCGGTGCGTCGACCATCGCCCAGGACGAAAACACCAGTGTCGTCTGGGGTATGCCGGGCGCCGCCTGGCAAATCGGAGCGGCGCAGTCGCTGCATCCGCTGGCGCAGATCGCCGACCGCATCGTCGATCTCGCCGGGGTACATCCGGAAGCGCCGCAGCGCAAGAGCCAATCGGGCTAGAAAAACCTGCCCAGGAACGTTCAAGAATGCGCGAGCACGGCCGATTACTGGAGTGGTCCATCACTATCTCGCCGCGTCCGCCGCGGGCCGTCGGAGCTCTATCGATGAAAATTTTGATTGTCGACGATTCCACCGCCATGCGCATGATCGTCAAGAAGACGCTGCGCCTGGCTGGTTTCGAAGGGCACGATATCACCGAAGTCGACGACGGTGCCAAGGCCCTGGCCGCGATCAAGGCATCGAAACCGGATCTAGTCCTCTCGGATTGGAATATGCCGAACATGACGGGATTGCAGCTGTTGGAGGCGCTGGCGGGCGACGGGGTCAAGCTGACCTTCGGCTTCATCACCACCGAGGCGACTCCCGACATGCGCGCCAAGGCAATCGGCGCGGGCGCGAAATTTCTCATTTCCAAGCCGTTCACACCGGAATCATTCAAGGAGCAGCTCGGCGCCCATATTCGCTGATGCTCAAGGTCAAGGAAACAACGCCATGGCGACCGCCTATCCCCTGCCCGACGGGGCGAAGATCATCCAGATGCTGGGGCTGCTGTTCGACGGACTCGATGTAAAGGCCGGCGGCACCTTCGACCAAACGCCCACAGGCGGGGCGTGGTTCGGCGTGTTCGTCGCGGATAACGGCAATCCCGTGGCGCTGTGCGGTGCGGATGCGAATCTCGCGGCGACCTTCGGCGCAGCCTTCTCCCTGTTGCCGGTCGGCGCGGCCAAGGACGCCGCCAAGGGGCGCGAGCTCACCAGCGTCATGATCGATAACATGCGTGAGATCATGAACATATGTTCGCGCCTGGTGATGGACGCAACATCCCCGCACCTGAAGCTGGACCAGATCTATCCCGCCAAATCCCTGCCCGCGGCGGCGGCGGCATTGCTGGGCGCGCCGAACGGCCGTAAGGAGTTTCAAGTTCAGCTGCCGAAATACGGCGGCGGCGTGCTCACATTCCTGTCGGTCTGATCGTGCACGGCACCATTTCGGCAAAGTGCGCGCTGATCGACGCTTTGTCGATCCCGGCCCGCATCCTCTCAAGATCCGCGCGAAAACGCCGATAGACCCACTAGGAATTCAACCAACCGCGACACGCGGTCGCTACAGGAATCGACATGAAATCGACATTGAAAGGACTCTTGATTGCAACCATCCTGACCGCGCTGCCGCTCGCAGGCGCCAGTGCCGCCGCACCGACCAAGGACGAAGTCGTCGCGGTGGTCAAGAAGGCGGCCGATTTCTACAAGGCCAACGGCCGGGACAAGTCGCTCGCCGAATTCAACAAGAAGGACGGCATGTTCGCGAAGGGTGAGGACTATGTGGACGTGCACGACCTCAACGGCGTGTGCGTCGCGCATCCGATCTCTCCCGCGAAGGTCGGTCTCAATCGCCTCGACTCCACCGATTCCGCGGGCAAATTCTACGTCAAAGAGCTGGTGGACGCGGCCAAGCAGAAGCCGTCCGGGTGGATCGAATATGTCATGAAGAATCCGACCACCGGGAAACTCGAGAACAAGACAGCCTATTGGGAGCTGCACGACGGGCTCATCTTCAAGGCCGGCACCTACACCGAGTAAGGGTTCCCCGGACAGGGAAGCGTCAAGGGTAGTGGCTGGAGGATACGGGTTGTCCACATGAAATCTTTCGCCGACATCTCGTTGCGTTGGCAAATGCTGCTTGCGCCGCTGCTGCTGATTCTGGCCATTCTCGTCGTCGAAGCGGTGAACTACCGGCAGCAGACGGCGGTGGACTCGGCCACGACACGGCTGTTCGACGACACGGTCCGCCGCTTGACGACGCTCGATGAGGCGGATGCGTTCGCACTGGAAATCAACGGCCGGATGTTCCGCGCCATGACGCTGGTGCAGAACGGCGCGCCGCCGAAGATGGTGCGAACTTTGGTCGATTCCCTGCCGAGCGACCTGGACAAATTGGGCGATGAGCTGGCCGCGGTCGCGCGGCGCGCCGGCGACAGCGGCCATGCGGCCGAAGCCGGCAAGCTCACGGAGTTGGCCGGCAAGTACCGCAAGTCCGGCAGCGAGTTCTCGAAAGTATTGTTCGTCGATCCGAGCGTCGCCGTCGACTATGCCACGTCGGCGGGTGTCTTTTTCCAGGACCTGCACGGCATCCTGAGGAACCTATCAAAGTCCTACGACGAAGCCTCGGCGGCCGAATTTGCCGGAATGAAAGCCGGCGCCGCACGCGCCGTGCGTCTTTCCGGGATCGGCGGCCTGCTTGCCGTCGTCGGCGGTCTTGCGGCAAGCCTATGGCTGGCGCGCTCCCTGACCGCGCCGCTGGTCAAACTGACGCGTGTCGTGGCGGCGCTCGCGCGTGCCGACTGGTCCGTCACGGTTCCCTACGCCTCGCGCGGCGATGAGGTCGGCCGCATGGCCCGCGCGGTCAACGTGTTCCGCGATAATGGGCTCGAGAACGAACGGCTGAAGCGCATCGAGGAGGACGGGCGCCATCTGGCATTGGCGCAACGGGCCGCCGAACTCGAGCGCGATCGGGCGGAGCAGGCGCGCATGGCCCGCGAGGCTGAACGGGCAAAAACAGTGTCCGACATCACCGAAAGTTTCGATGCAACCGCACACAAGGTACTCGGCAGCTTCGCCACCGCATTCGGAACGCTGCAAGAGACGGCCGCTACCATGGGCTCGGCGGCAGACGCCACGCGCACCAGCGCGGACGGGGTCTCGCTGGCGGCCGTGGAGGCGTCGAACAATGTGCAAACCATCGCCGCCTCCATCGAAGAACTCGGCGAGTCGATCGCCGAGATCTCCGAGCAGGTGAGCGCCTCCTCGGCCATGGCCGCAGCCGCGACTCGCGACGCCGACAAGCTCAACGACACCTTGCAGTCGGTGAACTCAGCCGCAAAAGAGATCGGCTCCGTGCTCGACTTCATCAAATCGGTCGCCAGCCGCACCAGTTTACTGGCGCTGAACGCGACCATCGAGGCGGCGCGCGCCGGGCACGCCGGCCGCGGCTTCGCCGTCGTCGCCAACGAGGTCAAGGCGTTGGCCACTCAGACCAAGCAGGCGACCGACGGGGTGACTTCAAAAGTTGAGCGCATCCAGACGCTGTCCGGCGATGCGGCCGGCGGCGTGACCGCGATCGCCGCGACGATTCACTCGCTGAACACGAGTTCCGCATCGATCGCGAGCGCGGTTGCCAGTCAGAGCGCGGCGATGCGCGACATCGGCCAGTCGGTGCAGGCGGCGGCCGACTTCACGCGGCGCGTCAGCGATCAAATCAAAGGGGTCCAGGGAACCGCCACCGAGACCGAGCAAGCGGCCGACGGTGTCCTGCATGCCTCCGCCGACCTGGCCCAGCAAACAGATCTCCTCGAAGCCGAAGTGTCGGCGTTTTTGGACGCGGTGCATCCGAAGGCCGGCGCGACCAGGGACATCGAGATGACGATGCACGATCGACGCGTGGCCGTTTGATCGGGCACAAGGGGACATTTTTGATCGGGAACGTTGGAGATTGCTCATGAGTTATCGGAATTCCGTCGGCGCGCGCCTGATGCTCGCGTTTGCCGGCGTGATCATCGTATTCGGTGTCGCCGTCGGCATGGGCATAGCGCGCCTCTCTGCATTCAACACCGCCGTAAGCGAAATCACGGGCGCCGATTTCACCAAGGTCGCGACGGTTGACGCGTGGCTGGTCGCCATCGCCGAAACGAATCGGCACACGCGCAACATGCTGATCCTGGACGATAGGGCCAAAATTCAGGCGGAGGTCGCCAGCACCCGGGAGCTGGCCGAGAAGAGAAAGGAGTACGCCGCCACAATGACGGGTCTGGTTCGATCCCCGGAGGGCAAGGCGCTTCTTCAGGCGGTATTCGACGCCCGGACGACGCTCACACCGCTCGAAGAGGAGTACATCCGGCAAATCGAAGCCGGCGACTTCAAGACTGCGAAGGAGACGCTGCTGGAGCGCACGCGCCCGGCGCAGCTGGCCCTTTTTGCCGCCTTGCAGAAGCTCGGCGACCACCAGCAGGTGAAAATACACGTGCGCGCGGACGAGGTTGCGGCTTCCTACCAGAATTCCCGCAATCTGCTGATCGTGCTCTCGCTCGCCGCCGTGGCGGTCGCTTGCGTGCTTGCCTATTTGATCACGCGGGGTATTCGCAATCCCCTCCTCAAAGTGATCACCCACTTCCAGGAGATGGGCGAGGGCAACTTCAAAGCCCAAATCAAGGTGAAATCCAGCGACGAGATCGGCCAGGTATTCGGGGCGCTCAAGGCGACACAGCAGACTTTATTGGACGCCTCGATCAAGGCGGCGGACTACCAAGGCCAGATCGCAGCGATCGGCAAGGCCCAGCCCGTCATCGAGTTCGAGCTTGATGGCACGGTCCGGACGGCCAACGACAATTTCCTGAACCTCCTGGGCTATCGGCTGGAGGATGTGAAGGGCAAACACCACAGCTTGTTCGTCGAACCTGGGCTTAGGGACAGCGCGGAGTACCGGCAGCTCTGGGATAAGCTCCGGCGCGGCGAGTATGACGCCGGCGTCTACAAGCGTATCGGTCAGAGCGGCCGGGAAGTCTGGATCCAAGCCAGCTACAACCCGATCGTCGGCCTGGACGGAAAGCCGTACAAGGTGGTCGAGTACGCAACCGACGTGACGGAGCAAGTCAGGATGAAGAAGAGTCTCGACGATGCCGTCGCCGAGACGCAGGCAGTCGTCAAAGCCGCGATCGACGGCGATCTCACCGGGCGGATCTCGACGACCGGAAAGACCGGTCAGATTGAAGCCTTATCGGTCAGTGTCAATGCATTGCTGCACAGCATGGCCGATGTGGTGCGCAGCATGGCGCGGGCGGCGGCCGAAGTGCGCACCGGATCGGAGGAGATTTCGCGCGGCAATGCGGATTTGAGCCAGCG
>WNFL01329521.1_pt1 | contig 14525 bp, 10 predicted proteins | sample 5400361 | NCBI WGS metagenome assembly WNFL01 (sample SAMN13153351, study PRJNA577476) | soil metagenome | isolation source: 40 cm soil on Douglas fir-dominated hillslope | place: USA:California | collected 2013-09-17
ATTCACCGTGAGAGTTCCAGAGCTTCGGTCCTCAACCACTCTGGCGGTCACGCGGTGCGAAAAGCACGGCAAGGCAGTTTTGTGCCTTGACAACGCCTTCTCTCTTATCGAGGGCCACCCGTCGTTGTAGGCGCGTCGCTTAAGTGCGCCCAGGCGGAACGTCGCGTCTTGCCTTTGTGCTGTGTAGCGGCGAGTTTACCTCTCCATCCTTCTGCAGACTTCGCTCATGTGGGGCCAGCTTTCCGAAGCGGGCTCCGACGCCCCGATTTACGTAGCGGCCGCCGACCGTGGCGGGCGACTTTCGCATGCATGCACGTCAAGTATGAAATTAGAGACTGCGGATTGAATGGTTTGCAGGAGACCTCGCGAGCGACTGAGAGGAAAGGAACAGAACACAAGGCATAAGGAACGACCCGGACGTAAAGTCGAGGGCACGGCCTGAGTTGCAGGTCCGAGATTTTTCAGTTCACGCCGAAGATCCCAAGAGTGTAGATGAAGTCCGGGCGCGCATCGCCACGGGCATCAGAGACGCGAACGTAGAACGTAATAGGGGTAGATCCGTTTCCAGGGACTTGGAAAGCGTAATAGGGCTGCTGGAGGTAGTTGAATCCCGGGAGGCCGTTGATGCAAGGCAAATTGAAAATGGTGTTAGCGAAAACAGAGTGCTGCGCGCAAGTCTGGTAGCGGGCTCCGGTCGAATCAACAATTTCGACGACGGGCTGCAACAAATTGGGAGCTGGCGGCTGGAGAAAATCGTTGTTGCCAGAGGCGTACACCTGCACCACGGAGCCCGGAGCTGCACTCATGGAATACACGTCGACGTCGGGACCGGACGAAGTGGGATCTGTGAAGGGACTGATGGATGCGAGCAGAGAGATATTGGAGAGCGGAGTAGCTTGCGTGATTGTGTCATTTCGCGCCATTTGCCCGCGATCCTTCACGGTCAAAGTTAGTTGTTGCGAGGTAGTTTGATGGAGCGTTCCGGTGTTCCCGTCCGAGACGGCCAGGGTGAACGTATAGGCCCCCGCGGCCATCGGTGAGCCTGAAATGGTTCCATTGCCGCCGATGATGCTGAAAGCCATGCCTGGGGGCAAAGAGCCGGACGACAAGCTCCACTGATAGGGAAAACCGCCACCGGTGGCAGCCAATCCCAACCAAGTAGTGCTGCCGGTTGCGATCGTCGGCAGGCTAGAGGTGATGATTCCGAGCTTTTGGTAGACGACGAGAGAAAAGACCTGGTAGTTGGCGTTGAGAGGGGGGCTACTGTTGTCGTGCACGTTGATAATGCTGGTGAAGCTTTGGGCGTCGCCGGTTTTGGTCAACGTTCCGGTCGTAGTGTCGAAGGTGAATCCGGTAGGCGTAGTTCCGGGACCGTTTGTATTAATGCTCCAGGTGTAGGGTGGGAAGCCCCCAGTCACAGGGAAGATCGTTGAATAGGTTTGGTTATAAAGTATCTGCGCCTGGTTCGGCCCGGAAAGAACCATCTGATCGCTGATGCGAATCTGGAAAGATTGCTGAGCGGTATTGGGAGTCTCATAGGAATCGGAGACTTGTGCGGTGAAGTTGAACAGGCCGTCGGCGGTCGGTGTGCCAGTCACGTTAAATGTGCTTGCGTAAGGACTCGCCGACACAGCTAGTCCGTTCGGAAGGGCCCCACTTGTTATGTTCACCTTGTAGGGAGCTCTCCCGCCGATTATGGATAGACCTGCGCCGTAGTTAAGACCGCGAGCGCTATCCGGAAGCGTCGTGGTCTGAAATGTTAGGGGCGGCTGTACGGTCAGGCTCACTAGCGGGTTGATGCTGGCGGGAGGGGACGCAGAGTCGGTAATGAGAACAAGCATGAAGTCAGAAAACGCTGTCGGTGCCGGTGGCGTGCCGTAGACCTTCCCAGACGCGCCGTCTAGTAGCAGCCCGGGAGGCAGCGAGGAATTCGGACCGAGGGCAATGTGGTAGGGAGGTGTACCACCCGCGGGCCGTATGTACTCCGTGTATGGAATATTCTGCACGGCGTCCGGAAGAGTTGTAGCTGGAAGAACCAGGCCATTTAGCACCTTCAATGTGAAGGTCTGAGAAATTTTGAACGCGGGAGTGAAACTGTCCGTGACTTGAACAGTGAAGCTGTAGCTACCGAAAACTGCGGGAGTGCCTTGAAGAAGGCCGACGTCGGGTTGACCGCTAAATGTGAGTCCGGCCGGTAAGCTTCCGGACGTAAGCGAGAAGGCGTAGGGCTGAACGCCTCCGCTGACCAAAATTAAAATACGAGCGGGGAGAGCAATATTGATATCCGTAAGATTGGCCGGTGTGGCAAAGGTGAGAGGCGCGATGATGTCCAGCTCGATGCCTGCGGTTACGGAGGTGCCCTTGGAGTCGCTCACGGTAAATGGCGAAAAATAGCCGCCCGGAGCCGTTGGAGTTCCACCAAGGGTCCCATCGGTGGCCAGAGCCAAACCGGGGATGAAGGGCGATTGTGTGCTCCAGGAATAAGGCGGGGCACCACCGGTTGCTTGCAGCTTGTCACTGTAGGGTTGGCCCACGACCCCCTTTGGCAGGGCCTGTTGGGTGATGATTGCCAATGGCGCGGGAGGAGGGGGAGGAGGAGGCGTGAAGGAACTGCCTCCACCACCTCCGCCGCAGCCGAAAGTGCTGAGCGCAAGGAGGCAGGTTGTAAGCACAAGCGGTCGCGGGACCGGTGTTCTCACGTGTCTGAGACCTCCCGGTTCCATTGCTTGCGTCGCAGCCAAATGGCCGGCAACGAAGCGAGGAGCGAGGCGCTTTCAAAAGCGTCGAAGCGTTGCTGGGTGCCTTGCAGGGTGATGTTGAAGGCGGTTGTCGCACCGGCGGTGACGCTTAGCGTGGCGGCTGACGAATAGGTTCCGGGCGCAGGTATGGGCGGGTCGAGCGGGCCGACACTCGACCCGCCGCCGAATCCAGAGAAAATCGATTCGAGTTGCAGAGTGTAATTGCCCGGCGGCAACGGGATCTCAAAATGTCCAATCAAAGTAGGATCGCGTGAACCAAAGGGGTCGCCAAGGTTGGAGCAGGTTTGCGGCGTGGGCGCGGCAGGATTCAGGCAGGTCGTGGTTTGTCCCGGATTGCCGGTGAAGGAGAAACCGGACACAGCCGAGGCGGCATTGCGGCGCGGCAAAGAAGTGCTACGCGCGATGACATTGACTCCCTGTGCCGGGGTAACCCCATCCGAGAAGAAGACCGTTCCGCTAAGTGTTCCGTAGCTGGAGGTAAAGGTTTTTTTGCCGGCGGGGGCCGGGGAGGCTACGGGATAGAGCTTTGAAATCCATGCCGCATCGTCGATGGCGATGATAGGGACGCCCGCGGTGACCTTTGCGGGGCAAATGCCCAACACTGGAAACATGAGGGGCATTCCGGCGGTGTCGTCGGCGGTGCAGGTATAGGCCTTATTGTTGATAGCGTCCAGGAAGAGGTCGACGTTGATCTGTGAATGCCCGAGTCCAAGGAAATGACCGAACTCGTGGGTAAAGGCTTGATCGAATTCGTTTTGGGTCAGCTCTAAATTATTTGTGCTGGGGTTATTAATGCCATCCTGAAATCGTCCGTTGAGTATGGCTCCCGCAGAGATCACTTTTCCGGTGGTGGGGTTGAAAGCACACTGAAAGGTAAAGCCAATGACTTCGGGGGGCAGGCCAAGGCCGTCAAAGATGGTGCCGTCGGCGTCGAACACGATGGGACTTTGGCCGCCGCCGTTGCAAGAATTTGGGTCGGGCGCTTGGCCTGCGAGATCACCGGCCACGGTTAGGAAATCGGTCACAGACTGGACATCACCGTTCGCAGGGAAAGTGCCTACGGCCAAAAGGCCGCCAGCGTTGTTGATGTTTAGATTTGCGGTGGGCACAGCCGACCAATTGGCAAACATGTTCTGCACGCGGATCAGGCCTTGCGCGTTGGTAATGACAACAGGGCCGCCAGCCGGCTGCCGGCTTAAGGGCCCGCTATCGACGCGGTACGCGATGGATCTCGTGTTGTCCCAGACCAACGGAACGCCGGGAATCCCATCCGTGGGGCCACCAACGGTTAGCGGCCCGCCCGCATACGTGCCACGCATCGGAAGCAGCAGGAGGGTGAGCAGCGCAGCCATAGTCCGCTTACCGAGCGCAGGGTGTTGTTTGTTCATGGCTGTGGGGTTGGCGCTGCAATCGTGCGAATTAGGGTCTTGAGCTGGTCAAGCGAAACCGGACCGCTCCCAGGCTTTGCGATCATCGACTGCAGGTCGGGAGTCACCCGCAGTCCTCGAGTCTTGAGCTGCGAATCCAGCGCGCGGAACAGACCCGAATTGGCCAAGCCATTGGCGGCCAGGAGTTTTCCATCGGCCGCCGCGGCTATGCGAAAGCGGCCTTGCTCCAAACCGGCGGGGCTGGTTAGTCCATAGGCGCTTGGGCTGATCAAAATCAGCAGGAGATGTTGCCCGATGCGATAGCCCATTCTTTGCCGCAGATCTCGCCTATCGATCACAGCCTGAGAGAATGTGAAAGATTTTACGGAATCACCCTTCAGCGAGTCTTCCACGCGAAGAGTGACCACGACGGTCATCAGGTTTCGCAGCTGTGGGCTGGGCTGAAGGGCAACATCGGTGACCCAGCCTTGCACCACGGTTTGCGACTCGTCTACGAGTTGAGCAAGGTTTCTGGGCAGGGTGAGTGCGCTACTCTGTGCGGGAGCGGGAATACCCGTGGCCAGGATGCAGGCGCAGACCACAAAAATTGGCACGCAGGCGCTGCAATACCTGGCAGCCCAGGCTGGGAGAGGTTTCATTATAAGAACGTGACCCCGAGGCCGAATTACGGAACGGGCGAGATGCTATGCAGTTTTTGTTTCGGTGTCAAGTGTCTAGAAGGCTACCTAAGGATCGTTCGTCTGAAACGGCGAATCTTCTCGCTGGAGGCATTGTGGAAGCGTTAACCAAGGAATTGCCAATGTAGGCGTTTACTTCGGTGGATTGGCGGGCGGGTGGCGCACCTCTTGCACCACGTCCTAGGCCGGGTGGCGCATCCTTGTGCTTTTCAAAGGTGCGGCTGTTGCATTTGGTCCTTTTCGTTCCCGTTGTGCGAATTCGCTGCACCGCTCCCCGCAAGCCATTCAATCCACAGACGTTAATTTCTCACTTGACAAATAGTAACGGATGCGGTAATCTCTGGATAAGGTTCTGCAAACGTGTCCCCGTGTCGTCCCTCCTTCTACCCTCCAAGAGACGTGTTTCCGCACCCTCTTCTCGCCAACCAACTAAATTTCTGCGCCTCATGCGCAAACTCTCAATAATTTGCGCGCTCTTTAACTCTCTTGTCGCTCTTTTTCGCGCTCGCTTCCTTTGTTTTCAACAGTTTGCGCACTCTTTTGCAAAAATGCCGGGGGTGGGGGGTGGGCACACCGATCCGGTCTTTGGACTCTCGGCGGGAGTCGACGAAGACTCCCGGTGCCGGAGATGCTTCTACGGGACACCCGGGGTGGGGGGTACCTGAGCACATCCGTGCCATGCGTTCCTTCCCCCGTCGTATGCACAACGTGGCGCTTCTATCCCCTGTGGCGTCACTCGATTGCGCATACTTCCTGTCACCACGGGGTGTACCCAACGCTCTTTCTGCGTTTCCGGCAAACCCGATTGGCTCGCCGCTTACGCGATTTGTCCACCCGAGGAATACAGCCTTCCATGTAGGAGTTTCGGTATAGTGCCAAGGCAAATGGATGGATTGTTTGGAGACTACGAACATCCGAAGAGGCTTGTGATGAGGAATTTGCGACTCCTGTTTTTGGTCCCCTTATTACTAATCGCCGATAGCTCGGCACTCGCGCAGCAACGTCGTAGGGTCGTCATCAATCAGGATTGTTCGGGGCCCGGCGGCAGTAATATGCAAACGCTTCTGACCTTGATTCAATCTCGCCAGGTGGAAGTGCTGGGCATAACCGTGGTCAGCGGAAACCAATGGCGCGACGAAGAGGTCGCACATACTCTGCGACTGCTGGAGCTAATTGGCCGCACTGATATTCCGGTCGTGCCGGGTGCCGTATTTCCGCTGGTACATCGCCGTCAGGAAGCCCTTTTGTGGCAGGCAAGGTATGGGAAGGTGGCCTTTGCCGGCGCCTGGGATGATCGCTGGTGGCACGAACATGATGTAATCCCGAAGCTGCCGGAAGGGCAGCCCACTACCCGGCCGGCCGACGAGGACGCCGCTCACTTCCTAATCCGCATGGTGCACAAATATCCGCATGAAGTGACCATTTACGAGGGCGGCCCCATGACCAACCTGGCGCTCGCCAACGCCATCGATCCACATTTTGCCGAACTGGCCGAAGGGTTGGTCTTCATGGGCGGGAGCTTGAGCCCGCGGACGGATGATCCCGAGTTCATCAGCAGCCCACGCCACGAATTTAATTTCTGGTTCGATCCGGAGGCCGCGAAAAGCGTGTTAGAGGCGCCGTGGAAGAAGATCGTCTGCACACCGGTTGACATCTCCGTCAGGACCAGAATCACTGGCGACATGATCGCCGAAATCAAGAAGAGCAACAGCGCCGCAGCGCAATACGTAGTGAAGTTCTTTATGGCGGACCAGGGCGGTTCCTATATGTGGGATGAACTGGCGGCCGCCGCGTGGATTGACCCGACGCTGATCACCAGAAAGGAAACGCGCTATATGAGCGTGGACATCGACCACGGTGCGGCGTACGGAAACACACTGACGTGGGTAGAAAAGGACAACCCGAAGCTTGGCGCACGACTGGTCGAAATCCAGATGGATTTGGATCTGGCGAGATTTAACAAGATGTTTGCGGAATTGATGAAGGCGCCGACGCCGCAAGCGCATTGAAGCGCGACCCCCGGGTGTCTTGTCGACTCCCCGCCGAGAGTCCAGAACTCGGACCGGGACGCAAACGGCGCTCTCCGCTCGGAATACGGTGGGCCGACGAAGGTGGCAGACTCGGTTGTCCCATGGAACCTCCTGGGGATTCTAACGGTAAGAAATTGCGGGGCCCTATTGATGCTCGCTGGCGTCAGGACGCGCGGCTTTGGCCTTGCCGAGCTGCTGCGGGCGAGAAGGACTGACCTTTTGCGTTTTTGGGTACTTGGCGCACAGATGCGACTGAAACTCGCTATCGCGCTGCCGCTCATAGTTCTGTTTCATTTCAGCGATCGAGTTACCGGCAGGCACTCCCGAAGGGTTGAACTCCCATGTGCATTCCGAACAAGCCCAGCCGCGGAAACGCTCGTTTTCGACCCATACCATTTCGCGACGCATAGCGGGATGTCCTCCGCCACGATTTGTGACACGGTTATTGGCACGGTTATAGCACCACTGCCTGTCCTGCACAAGCTGACCGATAGGACGGGAACCGGCAGCGCTGGCGGCCAGTTTCTTTCGAGGGTGTCCCGAAGGGGACAGATACTAGTTGGCATAATTGTTAGCATCTGTTCCCTTCGGGTCCCGGGGTCGGACTCGACACTTCCCTCCCGCACTGTCAGCGACATGACGGAGAATGCGAGCTTTATTATGAAAAAGCTTTTGTTGGGTATTTGTGTGTTGAGTATGGGTAGCTTGAGCAGGGCGCAGTCGGCGCCGCCGCTTGCTTCGGCGCAGAGCTTCGCAGTACTCGGCGCCACGACGGTGACTAATACCGGTGCGAGCCTTATTACTGGGAATTTGGGTGTAAGCCCTCCTGGAGTTTCCGCCACCGGCTTTTCGCTGACGAACCACATTGTTGTCGGCCCGGGTGGGGGAGTAACCACCGGGTTGGGAGTGGTGACCGGAACCATATTTGTGGGAGACCCGGTCTCACTTCTCGCCCATGCTGATGCCAGCAAAGCATACGCTGCGCTTCTAGCCCAGACCTGCAATCCTGCAAACAACTTGTCTGGCCAGGATCTTGGTGGGCTTACTCTTGCGCCGGGCGTCTATTGTTTCAATTCGTCGGCGCAGTTGACAGGACAGCTCACACTGAATGGGAACGGTGTCTACGTTTTCCAGATAGGCAGCACGCTTACGACAGGGAGCAAATCGGCTGTTGTCCTTGCTAACGGTGCGCTGGCTAGCAATGTGTTCTGGCAGGTGGGCAGTTCATCCACCCTTGGCACTGGTACTGCCTTCGCGGGAAATCTAATCGCGTTTACCAGTGACACCGTGACTACCGGCGTCAGCGTGGCGGGCAGGGTTTTTGCGCTCGGCGGTGCAGTGACATTGGACACCAACAACATCACAGTTGTGGCGCCCACCTCGAGTGGTGGTGGCGGCGGTGGCGGTGACCATGACCATGACGCTTGCCACATCGACGACGATGCTCATGACAAGGACCATGATGGCAAGGACCATGACCGTCACGACAAGGACAAAGATCACGAAGACGAAAACGATTAAGGACACTACGGCAAAGACGGCAATAAGCTCAGGAATGTTCGGAGGCGCAATCAGTTGCGCGTCTCCGGGCACCCAGGGCTGCCATCGCTCCGTTGTTCGTGCTATGTCGCTGGAAGAGAGAAGCGTTAAGACCTAGACACAAACTGGACGTGTGGGCACCGGCTTCAATGGTCTTGAGACTGCAACCGCGACGTGTGCTAAATGGGGCAGACAGGTGGTAGCAGAGCGAGTATAAAAATTAATCAGGTTCCAGTTTCTAACCCGAAACGCAAAATGAATGCTTTCGGCCCAGTCCAAAGGAACGAGTTATGTGGAGCAAGAATTGTCCTGTTTGCCGGCACCCGATGGAAAAGAAACTGCCCACCGAGACGGTGGCTTGCACATGCGGTAAGTACGTGTGGAAGGGCTAGCGTTCTACTAATTGCTCGATCGGATGAACATCCGGGAGGAGCAAAAAAAGAGGGTGCATCCGGCCGTTAAGCTTTTTGCGCCCTCGTAAACTGAGCCGCAAAGCTTTTAGGCTTCCGGTTCAATCTGGCGTGAAGATAGTTTTTCTCGTTTGTGTCGTCAATCGAAATCTCGCTGCACGCTTGTGAAAATCTGTGCAGGGGTGTGCAAAAGTCAAAACCCCGAAGCCTATTCGTTAGCAGCTTTTCGACATTCGTCGCAAGGCTCAGGAAACAATCCGAGCGGCATCCAGGGTACCCAATTATTGTTTTCGCGCATGGTGCTATTCAGAACAGATATTGCTGCGGTAGGGGTACATAGTCATGGGAACCGGGGTTCTGAATCTAGGTATCTCGGGCTGGAGGATTACTTCATGCACCGTATCGATCGCTACATCGGTTCTTTGCTCTTGGCTGCGGCCATTGCTGCGCCAACTGCAATCATCGCCGGCCCCAGGCCTCAAGAAGCCGCCGTTCAGGTGCGAGTCTACGATCGGGATCACCGTGATTACCATAACTGGGACGACCACGAAGATCGCGCCTACCGGCGTTACCTGACAGAACGACACAGGACCTATGTTGAGTACCACAGGCAGCACTACAGAGCGCAGAGGCACTACTGGAATTGGCGGCACAGTCATCCGGACCGCGATTAGGGCCGATAAGGGTCTTGGCTGACTCTGTCCACAGGTAAGACGTATAGCAAAGAAAAAAGCCGGCTCCCGAGGCGAGCCGGCTCTCTTTTTTTGCGGTTCGATTATTGAGGTGTGACTGCAGCGACGGGTTGCAGGCTGAGGGAAACGATCTTGGTGCCGATCACTTCACCTGAGACGACCAACTCGACACGGCGATTTTGCTGACGGCCTTCGGAGGTATCGTTTGACGCTATGGGCCGAGTCTTACCGAAGCCCGTTGCCGTGGTCGAAGATTCCGGGACGCCTTGCTGGGTCAGGTAGCCGCGGACGCCTTGGGCGCGCTGCTCCGAAAGCTGCTGATTGAAAGCTTCGGTGCCGACGCTATCGGTGTTGCCCTCTACGGCCAGCTTGAGCGATGGATAAGCGAGCACGATGCCGGATATTTTGGCGAGCTTCTCACGTGCCAGCGGACGGAGCGTGAACTTGCCGGAGTCAAAGAGCACGTCCGACATATTGACGACGAGGCCGCGAGCGGTGTCGCGAGTTTCCAGGATCAGGCTGAATTGTTGGAGGAGACGCGCGCGAAGTTCTTCGCGGTCGCGAACGGACTGTTGAAGTTGCGCGTCGGATGAAGCTGCTGCAGCGCGATTCCGGTCGGAATCCGCTTCGGCAGCATGTTGTTGTTGCTGAGCGCTGTTGCGGTCTCTTTCGGCGTCAGCTTGGGCGCCAGCAGCCTGTCGAGCGGCGGCTTGCGCATCGAGGTTCTTGCGGTCCGCGTCATCACGCTGGCGAACGGCATCGGCGGTAACGGCTTCGGCGTTGACTCGGCGTTGTGATTCCTCACTGGTACGAGCCTTTTCGCGGGCTTCACGGCCGGCTCCCGCGGCGCGTTCGGACTCGGCGCGTTCTTCGTCGATATGCTTCACGGCGATTTCACGAGCGTCTTCCGAGGTCTGCACCACTTCGCGCGACAGGGAAATGAGCGATTTCTTGTTTCCATGCTTCCCGGTGGTGAGCGCATCGGCCTCGTTCATCTGGTGAACGGCCTTGTCGTAGCTTGTCGACGCGTATCTTTCGGCGCCGGCAGACTGAGCGATGCGTAGAGCATTGCGAGCTTCAAAAAATTCCAGCGGCAATTTGGCGTTGAGGATCACGGGGTCGAACTTATAGCCGGTGGGAATGTAGCCGCCGCGATCGATCAATTCAAACTTGGCGTCCACGGCCTCGCTAACGCCGACCGTATCGGAGCGAATGGCGTTCTCGAGGACCACGAGGTTGCTGGGACGGCGCACGGCATAATAAGGTTCCGCGGTTACGATCATCGCGAAAGCCTGCAGGTCCGTGGTGACGTCCAGCTTGCTGCGGTGGTTATCGCCCACTAATACTTCTCCGAGGTTCGCTGGCCGGCCTTCCGGCGAAATGGCCCACAACACATAAGTCAAATACTCGTTGCCAAAGCTCGTGGGCCTGTCCAGTCCGGAAAATTCGACTTCGACTTCAAGCGCCCCGCGCTTGCTCTCGACTTTGGCCTCACCTGCCGCGGCAGGCATCAAATCGGTCCCTTGAAAATTGATCTTTGTGGCTCCGCTGCGGTGCCTGTAGCTCACCGCGCGGGTTGTACGGCTGACTACATTAATCCGGTACGTCGGTGTTGGATTGCCGGAATCGGCCGGCACTTGGGTCTGGGCCTGCGCTAGCGCCGATGCGCCAAGCGCCATTACGACTGATAGCGTGATACTTGATATCTTGAACATGAGTCTCCTTCTAAAATCTCCGAGGTACCAGTATCAGGGTTCGTAAGCCGGAATACTGTGCGATAGTGCACGGTTTACAAGAAAGACCTGATGCGAAGCCGAAATTTCATTGGTTCTAAAGTGGGTGGGATGCACATCGGAGGACACCCCCAGCGGAGGCTCGACGGCGAGGATGAAACACGCTCGACACGCTGGGTGCCTGTGGCGGGGCCGTTGGCGGTTTGCTCTAGCGATCCGCGAGGTAAATCATGCCTCCCGCGCGCGGCCCGTGACGAAAATTCAGTTATGACCGGCAGCGTCGACGAGGTACAAAACCGCGTCTCCGCTAAATGGCGGAGTAAATGACTGTGTACTCGATCCGCCCGTAACCATTCCCCCGGCGGATACCGTCCCGCTGCTCGGGCTGAACCACTCCACGTTCAGTACCCGGGTCGTGGCCGACAGGTTCACCGAGAATGATCCTCCATTGGGCGCGTAGACGAGGTATTCCGCGCCTACTGCGGGTGTCTGGGCCAGGCAATACCCGGTGGAAGACAAGCTGCCTTGCGGAAGCATCTTTACCAAGTCCATCTTGGCCGCGTAGGTCAGTGTGTAGCCCATGTTGTCGCGGAGTTGGTCCCACTGAGTATCGGGTGGCCCGGTGCATAAGCCGTTGGTGCAGGTTCCCCCAGGGTTATTCCGTCCGGCCTGAAGATGAGTCAACAAGTACGGATCCATGAATATGGACATCGAGCCGCTGGTGAAATTCTCCCACACCCAAGCGCGATGCCCGGCGGCCCCGTCAGACAACAGGTAGGTGTAAGTATAAGAATGGTCTGTATCGTTAATGATAACCTTAGCTTGATTGTTAGTTGGCGAGATGCGCGAAAGAGGCGACACGACATCCGCAGTGCTGGCATAAAGGAACGAGTCGTCGCTGAGAAGTGCCGTCAACCAGATCGGATGCTGGAAAGGCTTGGTCGCCTCGTAGTTGCGTACGGTATCGATCATGTGCGTCTGCCAACTCTCGGTTGCCACGTTGCCTTCGTTCGAGATTTCGTAGATGACGTTGGGCAGGTCATTCACCGTGTCGATGACCTTCTTCACGTAGTTGTCTTGGATCGATGTGATGGCCGGAATCGAAAGGGTCTGTGAACTGTTACCCCCAGTGTCCGCAATGCCATTTATGTTGTTACCCGAACTAAATGGGTAACCGTCCTGCGAGCATCTATAAGAAGTCAAATCATGATCGGCAAACAGCATCACCCCGACATAGATGCGTTGCGCTTGAGCCGCCTGAACCCTGGCCCGGAGGCGGTCAAAGTACGGTTGGTAGAACTGTGAAAGGTCGAACTGCGGCAGGCCATCGCTGGCGTTGCCTGGTCCGTTGCGAGGAAACGGCCAGGGCGTCAGGAACCAGTTGCTACCATCGCCGAACCCGCAGAGGGTCGGCAGCTCCTTTTTCCATAGGCGGATGAAGTTCTGGCCGCGATTTGAGTGGAAGGTTAGGAATCCGTTGAAATCGAATGCGGGCGGTGGGCTGGCTGTGCCCATGTCCTGAAAATCATCCCAGGTGTGAGAGCCAACAAGGAGAACGGCCTTGCCGGCGGGATCCACGAAGTAGTGCGAGTTCGTCGCGCTTTGCTTAAGCGGCCCCATCGCCGTACTGCTGCTGTTGGAAACCGTCACCGTGACCGCGGCACTCGTCCCCTGATTGCCTGCAGGGTCTTGCGCGAACGCCGTGAGCGTATGATTCCCATTGGTAAGTGTCGTCGTATCCAACGACAGCGAATACGGTGCCGCGCCCACCGGCCCACCCGTGCTGCTCCCATCCACCTGGAATTGCACAAATGCCACGGGGCTGTCCGGATCCGAAGCCATCGCCGTGATCGTGATCGTGCCCGAGACGCTCGCGTTGCTCGCAGGCGCCGTGACCTTTACTGCTGGCGCTGTCGTATCCGGTACTACTGTAAAGCTCACGCCGTTGCTCGCGATTCCGCTCACGGTAACAATCACGTTGCCGGTGGTCGCGCCGCTGGGCACTGTCACGGCAATGCTCGTGGCGTTCCAGTTCGCCGGCGTGGCTTTGGTTCCGTTGAACGTGACCGTGCTGGTCCCCTGCGTCGAGCCAAAATTCGTGCCCGTGATGGTCACCGCTGTGCCCACCACGCCCGAAGTCGGATTCAGGTTGGTGATGTTCGGCGCCGGCGTGCTAACCGTAAAAGTCACGCCGTTGCTCGCAATTCCGCTCACGGTAACGACGACGTTGCCGGTGGTCGCGCCGCTGGGCACCGCCACGGCAATGCTTGTGGCATTCCAGTTCGCCGGCGTGCCTTTGGTTCCGTTGAACGTGACCGTGCTGGTTCCCTGCGTGGAGCCAAAATTCGTCCCGGTGATGGTTACCGCCGTGCCCACCAAGCCGGATGTCGGATTTATACCTGTGATGTTCGGCGCCGGCGTGTTAACCGTAAAACTCGCGCCGTTGCTCGCGATTCCACCCACGGTGACGACGACGTTGCCGGTGGTTGCACCGCTGGGCACTGTCACGGCAATGCTCGTGGCGTTCCAGTTCGTTGGTGTGGCCGTAGTTCCGTTGAAGGTGACGGTTCCCTGCGTCGAGCCAAAGTTCGTGCCCGTGATGGTCACCGCTGTGCCCACCAACCCCGACGTCGGGCTTAGGCTCGTGATGCTCGGCCCTGTACTTCCAGCAGCACCAGCGGCCTTGAACGCCGCCAAGGCCGCACCCCATTTGTCGGATGCGCTCAGCGAAGCGCTTGCCGATGCTGCTCCAGCTGTACTTTGTACCTGATCCTCCACCATCAGCCTGGTGCCCGGCTCCGTCGGCACGCTGGCTTCCGTGATGTAGCCGTTCCCTGCGCTAAAATTCGCAGCAGCGGCGGTCATAACAGCTCCCAGCAGCAAGTCTCCGTTCGCTGTGGTTACGCTATTTGCATTGTTCGGCGAGGTGCTCGTTCCTTGTGCGGCTGCTGTAGCATCCAACGAATTTGCGGTCGCCACACCGGAATACTCCAAAATCACAAAGCGCAAATTATCCTGCATCGTGGCGGAGACGGTTACCGCGTTCGCACCACCCGCGACATTCTCGGCATAGAAAAGTCCCAATGTGTCTCCATCTACCGTGACGTCGTACTGCACAGCCTTACGATAGGTGTTTCGATTAGAATCCGTAATCGTAAACGCTTCACCGGCAGTGCCCGCAAGAACAGCTACTACAATCAAGTCCCCTGTCTTATTCGTTGTATTGAAGGCTAACGAGGAAGACATCGTTTCCCCTGCATCCTTGCCGGCCTCTTGAACCAAAGCGATCCGAGGCGC
>WNFL01088793.1_pt1 | contig 14520 bp, 10 predicted proteins | sample 5400361 | NCBI WGS metagenome assembly WNFL01 (sample SAMN13153351, study PRJNA577476) | soil metagenome | isolation source: 40 cm soil on Douglas fir-dominated hillslope | place: USA:California | collected 2013-09-17
GGCTGCACAGCCTGCTCGAGCAGCACGACGACCTGCGCGTGGTCGGCGCGATGAACGACGGCCCAGAAACGCTGGCCGCGGTCGAGCGGCTGACGCCGCACGTCGTCATCGTGGCGCTCGGCGTGCGCATGAGCGAGGGCCTCGAGGCGCTGCGCGCCATCGCCCAGAAGAAGCCCGATATCGCAGTCATCGTGCTTTCGATGCACGACTCGAGCGTGGTGATCGAGCGCGCGCTGCAGGCGGGCGCGCGCGGCTACCTGACCCGGCATTCCGGCGGCGACGAGCTGGTGAAAGCCGTGCGCGAGGTGGCCGCCGGCAAACGCTACATCGCCGGCAACCTCGCCGACAAGGTGTTCGAGACGCTGCGGCGCCGCGCCCCGAGCGCGCTCGAGGAACTGACGTCCACCGAGCACGATATCCTGCGCCTCGTCGCCGACGGCAAATCCAACGCCGAAGTCGGCGCGCAACTGCGCCTCGCCACGCGCACGGTGGAAACCTACCGCATCCGCCTGATGCGCAAGCTCAACCTCGACGACCTCGCCTCGCTCGTCAAGTTCGCCATCCGACACGGCATCACTTCGCTCGACTAGATTCGTGCCGCCAGAGAATTCCCACACCCGCACGTTGCGCAGCGCGGCACAGACCCTTGGCAGCCCGGAAGCTCTGGCCACGGAGCTCGGCGTGACTCTGGATGTACTGCAGGCCTGGATGCGCGGCGACAGCGCGCCGCCCTTTGCCGTGTTCTCGCGCGCGCTCGACATCGTGGCGCGCGGGCCGTTCGGGCCGCGCAAAGTCTGACGCATCGTAGTTCCACGACAAAATGTGTCGGGTAGTTACGCTATCCAAGCCGCCGCGCCGAACTTACCTTGCCGGCTTGCCGCAGAAACCCATCCATGTGCTGCTCGCCGACGACGACGATTCGATCCTCGACGCGGTGCGCTCGCTGCTCGAAGCCGAAGGCGATTTGAAGGTGGTCGGCTGCGCGAGCGACGGTAACGACGCCGTGTTGCTCGCGAGACAACTCCGCCTGGACGTCGCCATCCTCGATATCGGCATGCTGGGCATCGACGGCATCGAAGCGGCGCGGCGCATCATCAAGATCGCGCCCGAGACGCGCATCGTGATGCTCTCCGCGCATGCCTCGCCGGCGCATGTGATCGGCGCGCTGCAGGCCGGAGCGCACGGCTATGTGGCCAAGCAATCGCTCTGCAAGGATTTGCTGCCGGCGCTGCGCACGGTGCTCGCCGGCCGGCGCTACCTGAGCGCTTCGCTGAAGACGTCCTGACGTGTTTTTACCAGCGCGCTTCGCGGCGTCGTGGGAATTGGGAACCGCCGACGGAATAGCGAGGCCTTCCCCATATCTTTACCTCTCCGGTCGGCGTACAGTCGTTCCGTAGGAGAGAACGCTCCGCATACCACCGGGGGGTGGCGTTACGGCTGCGAGTTTGAGGGAGGCAATGCCGAATCGGCAATTCCTGGCCACGCGGTTCGCGTACGCCCGGTATCGTGTTGTCGAAGCCGGCGAGTGCCTCCTGCTTGCGATAGAGCCGCGTGCTGGCTGAGCGCGTCATCGGCGTTGTTCTCGCCGTGCTCGGGGCGACGGTAATGATGGCCTGGTGGTGGCAGGCGGCCACCATCGTGCGCGTGCTCCCAGGCTTCAGCCCGATGGCGTTCAACACCGCGCTTTGTTTCGCGCTCTCCGGCTGTGCGCTGCTCGCAGCGTTTTCGAGACCGGCGATCGGCGCGCTGCTCATCGCGTTACCCGCGCTGGTGCTCGCTGAGCATGCCTTCGGCCTCGACCTGCGGATCGACTGGCCTGAACTCCACGCCTGGCTGCGCGACGCCAATGCAACGCCGGGCCGCATGTCGCCGGGGACGGCACTGGGATTTCTCCTCGGCGGCCTGGTGCTCGTCCTCGGTCCGCGCGCCAGCATTCCCTGGGCAGGCACTGCCTTGCGCGTCGTCATCCTTGGGATCGGGTTGATCGGTGTTCTCGGCTGTGCGGGCTTCCTGGTGAGCGCCCGGCTGCTGTTCCCCGACTACTGGTTCTCCGGAATCGCCCTGCATACCGCGCTCGGGCTTATCGCGCTCGCCATCGGCTTGCATGCCGCGTCGAGGCGCTTCGAATGGGGCCGCCAGCGGTTGTTCGAGAGCGAGGATGATCGGATCACGTTCGTCGGCGGGGCGGTTGTTTCGACCACTGCGTTCATCGCCGGGGTTGCCACCTTCGCCATTCTTCAGGAGCGCGTGCAAACACTGGTGCGCGACGACCTGCTCATCTCGCTCGGCAGGCGCGTCGACGTTTTCCAGGACCTGATCGCGCTGCGCGAAGGCAGCGCGCGGATCGCCGCAACGCGCCCCTCGGTGCATCGCAATCTGCGCGTGATTCACAGCGGTCGCGACGACGGCTCGAACCTGGCCAACGTCGAGGCGGTCGTGGACAGCTTCTTGAAGGAAGGTTTCAGCGCGATCGCCTACGCTACCGCCGGAGACCAACGGGTCGTCAGCGGCGGACGTTTCGTGCAGACGGCTGCGCTTGCGGTCCCTCTGGCAACGCCCGACAAGGCGGAGTTGCTCTGGGATGATGGTTTCGTAATACGGCACCGCCTGGCGATGCGCGATGCCGGCGGGCAGGTGGGCGAGGTCATGACCGAGCAGCCGTTGCCGGTTCTCACTCGGCTGACCCAGCGCACACCCGGCAGGGGCGAGACCTGGGACACCGGCCTTTGCGTCCGGCGTGCCGACAAGCTCCACTGCTTTCCGGCGCAGCTGCAGCCCGCAGTGTTCTCGACCCCGCTCATCAACCTCGCGGACCAGCCTTTGCCTATGACGCGCGCGTTGCGCGGCGAGACTGGAACTGCGATCACGCGCGATTACCGCGGCCAGAACGTGGTCGCGGCCTACGGCCCGATCGGCAGTCTCGGTTTGGGCATGGTGGTGAAGGTCGACGCCGCCGAGGTGTTCCGGCCGATTCGCCAACAGCTCGAATTCGCGGCGGGTCTGCTGGTCTTGCTGGTTGGCGGCGGCGCGTGGCTGCTGCGATCGCAGGTGAGGCCGCTCGCGAGGCGCCTGATGGACAGCGGCATGCAGGCGAGAACGCAGGAGCGCAGGATGCGCGGCCTGCTCGAGTCGGCGCCCGACGCGATGATCATCGTCGACCCGGACGGCAGGATTGTCCTGGTCAACTCCCAGACGGAAAAGCTGTTCGGTTATCCGCGCGCGGAGCTGCTCCAGCAGAAGATCGAGCTGTTGCTGCCCGAGCGGTTTCGCGACAAGCATCCTGGACATCGCAACGGCTTCTTCGCCGATGCGCGCGTGCGTCCGATGGGCGTGGGCCTCGAGCTCTACGGGCGACGCAAGGACGGCCGCGAGTTCCCGATCGAGATCAGCCTGAGCCCGCTCGAGACCGAGGAAGGGCGGCTGGTGTCGAGCGCCATCCGCGACATCAGCGACCGCAAGAAAGCCGAGGAGAAATTCAAAGGGCTGCTCGAGTCGGCGCCCGACGCCATCATCATCATGAATCGCGACGGCGAGATCGTGCTGGTGAACTCGCAGACCGAGACGCTGTTCGGCTGGCCGCGCGCCGAGCTGCTCGGCAAGAAGATCGAGATGCTGCTGCCCGAGCGCTTCCGCGGCAAGCATCCCGGGCACCGCACGCGCTTCTTCACCGATCCCAAGGTGCGCCCGATGGGCGCGGGCCTGGAGCTTTACGGACTTCGCAAGGACGGACACGAGTTCCCGATCGAGATCAGCCTGAGCCCGCTCGAGACCGAGGAGGGCACGCTGGTGTCGAGCGCGATCCGCGACATCACCGAGCGCAAGCGCTTCGAGCAGACGCTGCAGGAAAAGAACGTCGAGCTGGCGAAAGCGATGCAGGCAAAGGACCGGTTCCTCGCCACCATGAGCCACGAGCTGCGCACGCCCCTCAACGCGATCATCGGCTTCACCGGTACGCTTCTGATGAAGCTGCCCGGCCCGCTCAATGCCGACCAGGACAAGCAGTTGAAGACGGTCCAGACCAGCGCCAGACATCTGCTCGCGCTCATCAACGATCTGCTCGATCTCGCCAAGATCGATGCCGGCAAGGTGGAGCTGCACCGCGAAGCCACTGGCTGCGCCGGCGTACTGGATGAAGCCGTCACGGCGTTGCGTCCCATGGCCGAGGCCAAGGGACTGGAGCTGACGTTCTCCCCGCCGCAGGACGATGTGCGGCTGCAGACCGACCGGCGCGCGCTGAGCCAGATCGTGATCAACCTCGTGAACAACGCGATCAAGTTCACCGAGAGCGGCAGCGTGCACGTGGCGATCGCTCGCCGGCGCGTGGAAGGCCGGAGCGTCGTCGAGATCAGCGTGGCAGACACCGGCGTCGGCATCCGCGAGGAGGACCAGGCGAAGCTGTTCGCCGCCTTTGCCCGGTTGGATACCGGAACCGGGAAGTCCTATGAAGGCACGGGCCTCGGCCTGCACCTCAGCCAGAAGCTCGCCGGGCTCCTCGGCGGCAGCATCAGCCTGCGCAGCGAATACCGCAAAGGCAGCACCTTCACGCTGCGCCTCGCCTCGGAATAGCCCATGCCCGCGCGCATCCTGATCATCGAGGACAACGAGGCGAACCTGGAGCTCATGTCCTACCTAGACGAATCGCCCGACGCGGTCATCGCCACGTCGCCGGAAGGAAAAGTGTTGTACTCGAGCAAAGGCCCAATTTGTGGGCGACTGTGATTGAAATGAGGGGCTTCAAACTCGGTCGCAACTTAGGCTTGGATCAGGCGCCGTCCAGTGCGCACCGTGAATTCCTGTCGACAAATCCCGCAGGGCGCCCTGAAGTCCGATTTGCTCTAGCGGTTGTCTTGATTTCCGCTGTGTTCTTTGTCGTCGCGGCGCCATTCGCGAAGACTCCGCTGGCGCAGGTACCTGCTTTTATTCCCATCTACGCATCGGCGCTCGTGGTCTGCGATCTAGTCACGGCTACATTGCTGTTCAGCCAATTCAGTTATCTGCGCTCGCGGACGATATTTGTGCTCGCCAGCGGTTACGTGTTTACCAGTTTCGTTACTCTTGCGCAGAGCCTCACTTTTCCGGGCGTATTTTCCCCGACCGGCCTGCTTAACTCGGGGCCACAGACTGCAGCTTGGTTGTATATTTTTTGGCACGCCGGCTTTCCGATAGTCGTAATCGCTTACACGCTGATCAGGGATGGGGGAGCCGGCGCAATCGGGACCAGCGACCGTCCGCGCGGATATGCCTGGGGTCCCATTCTGTGCGGGGTTTTAGCGGTTCTTGTCATCGTGTGTGCCCTTACGGTCGTCGCTGCGGCGGGTCTTCAGTACCTCCCTGCAATCATCCAAGACAACCGTATTACCGCCGCTGGGCGTATTGCAATCTCAAGCGGCTGGGTGCTGAGCGCCCTCGCACTATTCCTGCTTTGGGCGCGAAAGCAGCACACTGTGCTCGACGTTTGGCTGATGGTCGTGATGTGCGCGTGGATCTTTGATGTAGCCCTGGCGGCGATCCTGAACACCGGCCGCTATGACCTCGGCTGGTATGCCGGTCGGATCTACGGAATGCTGGCCGCGGGCCTAGTCCTTGTCGTGCTGCTGGTTGAAAACGGGATGCACTACGCCAGACTGGTCCGCGACATCAGCGAGCGCAAGCGCTTCGAGCGCGCGCTGCAAGAAAAGAACCTCGAGCTGGAGAACGCGAACCTGGCGAAGGACCGCTTCCTCGCCACCATGAGCCACGAGCTGCGCACGCCGCTCAACGCGATCATCGGCTTCACCGGGACGCTGCTCATGAAGCTGCCCGGGCCGCTCAACACCGACCAGGACAAGCAGTTGCGGACCGTCCAGACGAGCGCCAAGCACCTGCTCGCCCTGATCAACGATCTTCTCGACCTCGCCAAGATCGACGCCGGCAAAGTCGAGCTGCACCGCGAGCCGACGGCGTGCCGCACCGTGATCGAGGAGGCGGTTGCGGCACTGCGTCCCAGCGCCGAGGCCAAGGGGCTGGCGCTGACGTTCTCTCCGGTGGCGGACGAGGTGCTGGTACAGACGGACCGACGTGCACTGAGCCAGATCGTGATCAACCTGGTCAATAACGCGATCAAGTTCACCGATAGCGGCAGCGTGCGGCTGCAGGTCGTCCGGCGGCGGGTGGACGACAAGGAGGTCGTCGAGATCAGCGTCGCGGACACCGGCATCGGCATCCGCGAAGAAGACCAGGCGAAACTCTTTGCCGCGTTTGCGCGCCTGGATGCGCGAAACGGAAAATCCTACGAGGGCACCGGTCTAGGCCTGCATCTGAGCCAGAAGCTTGCGGTGCTGCTCGACGGCAGCATCAGCCTGAGCAGCCAATACCGCAAAGGCAGCACCTTCACGCTGCGCCTGGTCGCGCAATAGCCATGCCGGCGCGCATCCTGATCATCGAGGACAACGAGGCGAACCTGGAGCTGATGTCCTACCTGCTGCGCGCCTTCGGCCACAGCGTCGTAGCCGCGCGAGACGGCGTGCGGGGCCTGGAGATGGCTCGCAGCGGCGAGGCCGACCTCGTGCTGTGCGACATCCAGCTCCCGGGCATCGGCGGGCGCGAGATCGCGAGCCGGCTGCGCGCGGATACGGCGTTCGACCAGCTGCCGCTCGTCGCGGTCACGGCGCTCGCGATGGTCGGCGACCGCGAAACGATGCTCGCCGCCGGCTTCGACGGCTACATCGCCAAGCCGATCGCGCCCGAAAGCTTCGTGCCGCAGGTGGAGGCGTTCCTGCCGGCTGCGATGCACGGCAGCTTGAATGCAGTGGCGAGCGCACCGGGCGTCGACGCAGCGTCGGCCGTCGGGAAAAGCGCCACGATCCTGGTGGTCGACGACAAGCCGGACAACCTCGAGCTGGCGCGAAGCCTGTTTCGGCCGTCGGGCTATCGCGTGCTCACCGCCACGGGCATGCGCGCCGCGCTCGCGATGGCGAGGGAGGCAGCGCCTGACCTGATCATTTCCGACATCTGCATGCCGGATGACAGCGGCTGGGAGTTCATCCTCGCTATCAAGGCCGATGCGCAACTACGCAGCATCCCGTTTGTATTTCTCACCTCCACGATGACGGCAGAAGCGGACCGCCAGCGCGGCCTGGCGCTGGGTGCCGCCAAGTTCATTTTCCGGCCGATCGAGCCCGAGCAACTGCTGAAGGAAATCGATTCCTGCTTAAGCGCGCGGGGAGCGGCCTGAGATGGCGACCATCCTGGTGGTCGACGATCGCCCGAGCAACCGCCAGTTCCTGACGACGCTGCTCGGCTACGGCGGCCACGTGTTGCTCGAGGCGGGCGACGGCGCCCAGGCGCTGGAGCTGGTGCGCAAGGAGCGGCCGCACCTCGTCGTGACCGACATCCTGATGCCGACCATGGACGGCCGCGGACACGCCCGTCATTTTCTACACGGCGAGCTACAGCACGCCGCAGGCCGAGGCCCTCGCCAAGAGCTGCGGCGTCCACAAGGTCCTGTCGAAACCGGCAGAGCCGCAGGATGTGCTCGATGCCGTGAACCAGGCCCTTGGCGTGCGGCGCACCGCGCTGCCTGCGGCTCCCAAGCCGGCCGCTGCGCCATCGTTAGACGACTCGATGACGCTGTATCTCACGGACCTGGAGGAAGTGCGGGCGCGCTTCGAGGACGTCGTCAAGGGCAGCGCAAAGCTGCGCTCCGAGCGCCAGTCGATCGGCGAGCTGTCGAAGAAATTCGCCGACAACGTCGCCGCCATGCAGCGGGTTACCGCGCGCCTGTCGGGTTTGCTCGAGGTCGGCATGGAAATGATGACCGAGCGCGATCCCGCGCGCCTGGTCGAGCTGTTCTTCGCCGCCGCCTGCGACCTCATCGATTCGGACTACGCCGCCGTCGGCATGCTCGACAAGAGCGAGCAGGCGATCCAGTTCGTGTTCGCGAAGGGCTTCGACGCCGGGCTCTTGAGCGGCGCAGCCGGACGCGAGGGATTGCTCGGCACCCTGCTTTCGGGGCAGCGGACGTTGCGCCTGAGCAGCGCGGACGGCAAGGCGGCGGCCGAGGGATTGCCGCCCGGCCATCCTCCAGTGCGCGACCTGCTCGGCCTGCCGGTCGCCTCGGCGGAGCGCGTCTACGGCTGGATCTACTTCGCCGACAGCCGCGGCGGGGCAACGTTCGGCGAGGAAGATGCGCGCGTCGGCACCGTGATGACGCGCAAGCTCGCGCTGCTGTACGAGAACGCGATGCTCTACGACGAGATCCAGCGCCACGCCGCGCAGCTGCAGCTCGAGATCGGCGAGCGCCGGCGCACTCAGACGGCGCTTGCGCAGAGCGAGGCCGGGCTGCACCGCGCCCAGCTGATGGCCAAACTCGCGCATGTGATCACCGGCCCCGACGGCTCGTTCGAGCGCTGGTCGGAAACGCTGCCGCAGCTCGCTGGGGTCGAGCCGTCCCAGCTGCCGCGTTCGACGCGCGCGTGGCTGGACCTGCTGCATCCGGAGGATCAGCCGATGTTTCGCGCCAAAGCCATAGAGGCAGGTGCCAGGCACGCGCGCGCGGACGTGGAATACCGGCTGCGCAGAGCCGACGGCGAATGGATCAGCGTGCGCCAGACCATCGAACCGCTCAAGGACGAAGGGGGAGCGGCGAGCGGGTGGCGCTGGTTCAACACGCTGCAGGACGTGACGCAGCAAGTGCGCGCCGAGTCCGACCTGCGCGGGAGCGAGGCCAAGTTCCGCACGCTGATCGAGCAGGCGGCCGATGGCATCTTCGTGACCGATTCGCAGGGGCAGTTTCTGCTCGCCAACTCCCGGTATTGCGAGATGCTCGGCTACAGCGAGGAGGAACTGCTTTCGATGAACGTCGCCGACACATTCCCGGAGGCGGAAAGGGCGCAGGCGCTGCAGCGCATTCCTCAGCTTCAGGAGACGAAGAACAGGTTGTACGAGCGCAGAATGCACCGCAAGGACAGCAGCTCGTTTCCGGCGGAGATCAGCGTGCGGGCGATCGGCGATGGCACGCACCAGGGCATCGCGCGCGATATCACGGCGCGCAAGGCAGCCGAAGACAGGATCAAGCGTCTGAACCGTGTCTACGCGGTTCTCAGCCATATCAACTCGTTACTGGTGCGGATGCGTGACCGCGACGAGTTGTTCCGCGAGGCGAGCCGCATCGCCGTCGAGCTCGGGGAATTTCGCATGGCGTGGATCGGCGTGGTCGATCCGGACGCCGGCATCGTCAAGCCGGTTGCTGTCGCCGGCGACGTGCGTGACTTCTTCGCCTCGGCACCCATGGCGGTGCTCGCAAACACGCCGGGCGGCCACGGCCTTTCGGGCCGCGCAGTGCGCGAGATGAAACCGATGGTCTCGAACGACGTCAAGCACGACCCGCAGCGGCTGATGAGGAAGGAACTCGACGAGCGCGGTATCAATTCGCTGGCCGTCATTCCGCTGATCGTCGGCGGCGAAGCGATCGGAGTGCTCGCCTTGTATGCCGGGGATGTGGGCTTCTTCGACGACGAGGAAATGAAGCTGCTGTCGGAGGTGGCCAGCAACATCGCCTTCGCCCTCGAACATATCGACAAGGAGGAGAAGGTCAAGAGGCTGACGCGAGTGCATGCGGTGCTGAGCGGAATCAATGCGCTGATCGTCAGGGTGCGCGACCGCGATGAGCTGTTCCGCGAAGCCTGCCACATTGCTATTAAGCAGGGGCAGTTCCGGATGGCGTGGATCGGCCTGCTCGATCATGAAATCGCGCGGGTGAAGCCGTTGGCGTCGGACGGTGACGTGAGGGGGTTCTTCGACACATCGCCGCTGGCCACCAAGCAAGCGAAGCCTACCGGGAAGGGTCTCGCCTGGCGCGCGGTCGAGGAAAAGCGCCCGATGATCTCGAATGACATCCAGCGCGACCCTAATACCTCGATGAAGAAGGAATGTGAGGAGCGCGGCATTCATTCGCTGGTCATGCTTCCGCTGATTGTCGGTGGCGAGGGCATCGGGGTGCTCGCGCTGTATGCTGCCGAGACCGGGTTCTTCGATGACGACGAGATGAAGCTGCTGGTCGAGCTTGCGGGCGACGTTTCGTTCGCGCTCGACCATCTGCAAAAGGCCGAGAAGCTCAACTACCTCGCGTACTACGACGAGTTGACCGGCGTCGCCAATCGGGCACTACTTGAACAACGGCTTGCGCAGCAGATCTCGGGCGCCGAGCGTGACGGGCGGCGTTTCGCGCTGCTGAAGGTCGACCTGGATCGGTTCCGGGTCATCAACGATAGCCTGGGGCGGCCGGGGGGCGATGCCTTGCTCAAGAAGGTCAGCGAGCGCCTCGTGCACGCCGTCCCGGACGCCAACGATGTCGCGCGCATAGGTGCGGATCGCTTCGTGATTCTGGTAGCCGATATCAAGCAGGAAGACGAACTGGCGCGGCTGATCCGCCACATTCTGAAGGCTTCCTTAACCGAGCCGTTCCAAATCAACGATGTCGAGCTGCGGGTTTCCGCCAAGATCGGCGCGGCGCTCTACCCCGACAACGGCAGGGACGTCGATTCGCTGTTCAAGAACGCGGAGGCCGCTCTAAAGAAGGCTAAGCAGATAGGTGAGCCGTACCTCTTCTATGAGCAGCAAATGAGCGAGCGGGTCGCTGAGAAGCTCTCGTTGGAGAACAAGCTTCGGCAGGCTTATCCGCTGGCAAAGCCCGGACAAGGGTCTCGTGCCGCCGCTGCATTTCATACCGCTGCTGGAGGAAACCGGCCTGATCCTGCAGGTCGGCGAGTGGGCCTTGAAGCGCGCGGCGCGCGATCACCGCGGCTGGGTGGAGCAGAAGCTCAAGGCGCCGCGCGTCGCGGTGAACGTCTCGGCGATCCAATTGCGCCAGCGTGACTTCGTGCGCGTGGTCGAGGAAGCGATCATCGATGGCGTCGCGCCCACCGCGATCGACCTGGAGATCACCGAGAGCCTGGTGATGGAGGACATCAAGGGCAACATCGAGAAGCTGAAAGCGGTGCGCGCGCTCGGCGTGCAGATCGCGGTCGACGACTTCGGCACGGGATATTCGTCGCTCGGTTATCTGGCGCAGCTGCCGGTTCAGGCGCTGAAGATCGATCGCTCGTTCATCATCAAGATGGGCGAGGATCCGAACGCCATGACGCTGGTGTCGACCATCATCTCGCTCGCGCATTCGCTGCGCCTGAAGGTGGTCGCCGAAGGCGTCGAGACCGAGGACCAGGCGAAATTCCTGCGCCTGCTGCGCTGCGACGAGATGCAGGGCTATCTTTTCAGCAAGCCGGTGCCCGCAGAGCAGCTGATTGCGCTGCTGAAAGCGGGCTGACGGGCTCGGGCATGAGCCGGCCGCTGCAGCGCGACGCCCTGCGCATCATCCAGGACATCGTGCGCGAGGCGACTGGCAGCGCGCTTCAGGCGGAGGCGCGCAGGCGCCTGGAGAGCGTGCTGAAGAGCCTCGCCGCCGGCGACGTGCCGGACTCTGCCGGCCAGGGATTCTCGCAGCGCGAGGTGACGATCTTGTTTGCCGACCTGCGCGGATTTTCCGCGATCGCCGCTTCGCATCCGGCCGAGATGGTGCTCGGCGTGCTGAATCGCTGCTTCGCTGCGATGGTCGACATTATCGAGCGCCACTACGGAACCATCGACAAGTTCATGGGCGACGCGATCATGGTGATCTTCACGGGCGACGCGGCTGCGCCGCGGGATCACGCACGGCGCGCGCTGCTCTGCGCGGTCGAGATGCAGATCGCGATGAACGAGCTTCGCCGGCGGCACCAGGAGGAAGGCGTGCCGGAGATGTACCTCGGGATCGGCATGAGCACCGGCCACGTCATGGCCGGCCTCATTGGTTCGGACGCCTACCGCGCCTATACGGTCATCGGCGAGGAGGTGAATCTCGCCTCGCGCATCGAGGCGCTGAGCCTTCGCGGGCAGGTGCTGATGAGCGAGACGACCTACGCGCATTGCCGCGACTTCGTCCACGTCGGCGAGCCGATGGAGGTGCACGTCAAGGGCAAGTCCGAGCGCATGCGCATCCGCGAGGCGCTCGGCATTCCCGCGCTCGGCAAGGTGGTGCCGCGTCAGGATGTGCGCAAGAGCCCGCGCGTCGAGGTGAGGCTCGATCTCGATTATTGGTCCGTCGAGGGCAAGGCGGTGCGCGGCGAAGGCTCGCGCGGCGTGATTCGCGACCTGGGGTATCGCGGCCTCGCGGCCGAGCTCGAGCGCCGGCTGCCGTTGTATTCGGAGGTCAAACTGGCATTCGACCTTTCGTTCCTGGGTTTTCGCGCGAGCGATGTCTATGGGCGCGTGGTGGCCTCGCGCGCGGACGGCGAGCGCTTTCTCATAGGCGTGGAGTTCACCTCGCTCGACGCGCAGACGCAAAGCAGGATCGAGCTGTTCGTGCAGATGCTGCTGCAGGGCGAGTACCGGGAGATCAACTGAGACCGCTGAGCATCAAGACCAAGGTCACGCTGGTGGCGACGGCGTTCCTGCTCGTGTCGCTCGCCGTCGTATCCATGGTCGAGCTTTACTACGTCAAGGCGGACATGGAGCGCGTGCTGGCCGACCAGCAGCTTTCTCTCGCCATCCGCGTCGCCGACGACATCGACCAGAAGCTGGCGCTCAATCGCGACGCGCTGGTCGCCGGCGCCGGCATCCTGCAGCAGTGGGCGCATGATGCGGCGAAGATGGAGGAGGTGCTGACCGAGCGCGTGGTGCTGGCCACCTTGTTCAGCGATCTGTTCATCCAGTCCAGCAAGGGGATCATCCTGGTCGACCTGCCGCCCCTAGGTCGCCGCGGCCTCGATGTCTCGGAGCAGGAAAATTTCCGCACCACGCTCGCCACGCGCAAGCCTTACATCTCGCGGCCTTATCGCGGCAAGGCGCTCAAGCAGCCGGTAGTCACGATCAGCGTGCCGATCTTCGACCGGCACGGCAACGTCACGGCGCTGCTAGTGGGCTCGCTCAACCTGCTTAAGCCGAACTTCCTCGGCAACCTCGGCGAGGCGAGAGTCGGCAAGACCGGATCGTTCGCGATTTTCACCCGTGACCGCATGATCGTCATGTCACGCGACAAGGACCGCATCCTGACCCAGGGGCCGCCGCCGGGAGTGTCGCCGTACTTCGACCGCGCGACGTCCGGGCTCGCGTCAACAGCCGCGGGCTGCGTGCGATTTTCAGCTACAGCCAGCTCGAGGCGGTGCCCTGGGTGCTGGTCGCTTCACTGCCCGTGGACGAGGCGTATGCCCCGATCAACGACAGCCAGCGAAAGATCATGCAGGTCGCGATGCTTCTAGCGCTGCTCGCGGCGCCGCTCGTCTGGTTCGGCGTGCGGCGGCTGCTCGATCCGCTGCGCGTGCTGCGTGACAGCATCCGGAGCATGCGCGACGATCCCGCTAGCGCGCACGACGTGCCGGTGAGGAGCGCGGACGAGATCGGCGACCTCGCGGCGGACTTCAATGAAATGCGGCGCAGCCGCCGCCGGGCGGCGGAGGAGCTGGAGGCGAACAACCTCGAGCTGGCGCGCGCCCTGAGCACGAAGGACCGTTTTCTGGCCACCATGAGCCACGAGCTGCGCACGCCGCTTAACGCAATAATCGGTTTCACCGGCACGCTGCTCATGAAGCTGCCCGGGCCGCTCAACCGCGACCAGGAAAATCAGCTGAAGACGGTCCAGTCCGGGGCGCGGCACCTGCTCACGCTGATCAACGACCTTCTCGACCTCGCCAAGATCGACGCCGGTGCGGCCCATCGCCGAGGCCAAGGGCTTGCGCTTTGAACTGGAAGGCTCCGACGCGGTCGTGCAGGGCGACCGGCGCGCGCTCAGCCAGATCGTGCTCAATCTTGCCGGCAATGCGATGAAGTTCACCGAGCGAGGCGCGGTGCGCCTGTCGGCCGTGCAGCGCGACGGCGCGGTGGAGATCAGCGTCGCCGACACCGGCGTCGGCATCCGGCCCGAGGATCAGGCCAGCCTGTTCGAGGCGTTCACCCGGCTGGGCGACCCGGCGACGCGCCACCAGGAAGGCACCGGCCTTGGCCTGCACCTGAGCCAGAAGCTCGCTGCGCTCCTCGGTGGGCGCATCATTGTGCAGAGCGAGCACGGCCGGGGCAGTACCTTCACCCTGCGCCTGGTCCAGAAACGAGCGAACTGACTCAGCGGCCTTGTCACCAGCCGCACTACAAAAGCCGCCGCCCGAAAATCCAAGTACATTCCGCCTCCAGGGCAACATCAAAGAAACAATTCTTAGCGTAGGCTCGAGGGGCAATGAATCGCACGACGAATACCCGCAACGAAGGCCGCGCTGCGCCGGCCGCGACGCTGGCGCCGCTTCACATCGTCGTCGCCGATGACAATGCCGACACCCTGCTGACGCTGCGTCTGCTGCTGGAAGACGACGGGCACGTCGTGCGCGCATTAGCCAGCGGCGAGGGCGTGGTGGACGCGGTGCGCCAGTTCAAACCCGATGTCTGTGTTCTCGATATCGAGATGCCGGGAGCGAGCGGCTATGCGATCGCCGGCGAGATACGCTCGATCTATGGCTCGCT
>WNFL01103851.1_pt1 | contig 14520 bp, 8 predicted proteins | sample 5400361 | NCBI WGS metagenome assembly WNFL01 (sample SAMN13153351, study PRJNA577476) | soil metagenome | isolation source: 40 cm soil on Douglas fir-dominated hillslope | place: USA:California | collected 2013-09-17
GATCTGGGCGGGCAGGTTGACGACGGAGGGGAGCGGGGCGGGACTGAGCGGCCGGGGGGTCGAGGAGTCGATGCGCGTACGGGCCAGGGTCAGGAATTCTGAGCGTTCATCCGCGGGAATGACGAGAATATCGGCCAGGCGCGAAGCCAGGAATTTGGAGGGCCGGCGGCGGTCGGCTTCCATCTTGCGAACGCTTTCGGTTGCGCAGCCGACCTGCTCTGCCAGTTCAGCCTGGGTCAGGTCACGGGTTCGCCGGTATAGTTTGAGACTCTGTCCGAAGGATATGTCTGGTTGCATCGCAGTTCCTTGCATTAATTGTGTATATTGGTTAGGTATTCTACGGAGTGCCGCATAATAAAGTAAACCCAATGTATGCGTTTTAGCCTGCAAAGTGATTGAAAAGTTTACCTGTTAATGAGACAGGCGGTAGTTCTATAAAATCGTATCACATTTTACCCCCACTTTTTTTGATGACTTTAATCATCCCGGGGCAAGTGTAACGTGATTCGAGGCTTCTTCCCCAATTTGTTGCCCCGCTCGTGGAATTTCCAGTAGCTGCTCTTTCGTGCTCGAGTAAAATGGCGGGCAAAACTTTAGCCGATAACGCTGCCAGATTGGCCCGCTAGTTACCCCGCTATTACACCTTCCATCCGATCGTCTTGATTGCTTTAATTAGCATAAGGAATTATATCTGCACAATTGGATCTTGTTTGCAAGCTTGGTTTACTGGTAGATGCATGACCTATATAACAAGGAGGTAAAGCCGCTTATCAATATAAAAATGGCCGTATCGAATAGACTCTTGTTGAGAGGTGAGTCTGAAATGTTTTCCTATCTACCTAATAATATTCCACCCCACCACACATTTTATCAATAGGCAAAGGAGAATGAATGATGACAAACAAATTTGCAGGTCTTCAAATACAGCAACACTTGTTCAAAGCAATGCTGGTCGTTGGCCTGATTACGGCAATGGTCTTACCCGCCCGCCTGGCCTTCGCGCAGACGACGAACCTGGCCGCCGGGAAAACCCCGACGGGCAGTATCTCTATCCAGAATGTAGGCTACATTACCGACGGAAATAAGGCCTACGCCAATTACGCCGGGCAGGATGTGGGCGTCCAGTGGATCCGGATCGATCTGGGACAAGCTTATAACCTCAACCAGGTCAACGTCTGGCATTACTTTGGCGACACTCGTAGCTACCACGACGTGATCGTGCAGGTCTCCGCCGATGCCAGCTCTTGGACGACCGTCTTCAACAATGACGGCAACAACAGCGCCAGCCAGGGCACCGGCAGCGACGCGGAATACGCCGAGAGCAGCGCCGGCAAGACGATCACGTTTGCCGCCGTGAGCGCGCGCTATGTGCGCCTGTGGAGCAACGGCAGCTCGGCGAACGGTTACAACCACTACGTGGAAGTGGAAGTCTACGCCGGCAGCGGGGGCGGCGCAACCGCCACACCCACGAATACATCCGCAGCGCCGACAGCTACCCGGACGAATACGCCGGTGGCGCCGACCGCCACCCGCACCAATACGCCCGTGGCAGCGACAGCTACGAACACCTCCGCTCCATCCGGTAACCTGGCTGCCGGCAAAACGGCAACGGGCAGCGTCGCCATTACAAGTGCGGCCTACATTACCGACGGAAATAAGGCCTACGCCAATTACGCCGGGCAGGATGTGGGCGTCCAGTGGATCCGGATCGATCTGGGACAAGCTTATAACCTCAACCAGGTCAATGTCTGGCATTACTTTGGCGACACTCGTAGCTACCACGACGTGATCGTGCAGGTCTCCGCCGATGCCAGTTCCTGGACTACCGTCTTCAACAACGACGGCAACAACAGTGTGGGCCAGGGCACCGGCAGCGATGCGGAATATGCCGAGAGCAGCGCCGGCAAGACCATCACGTTTGCCGCCGTCAACGCGCGCTATGTGCGCCTGTGGATTAACGGCAGCTCGGCGAACGGTTACAACCACTACGTGGAAGTGGAAGTCTACGCCGGTGGCGGGGGCGGCGCGACAGCCACGAACACACCCATTGGCCCGACGGCCACCCGCACTCCGACAGCAACCGCTACGTCCGGGTCCGTTTCCCATCCGGGCAGCGAGCTGTTCGACGACTTCACCTACACCGGCCCTGGCGATGGAAACCTGACCGGCTTCGGTTGGGTGGTGCGCAACGATACTGGCGGGCCTGGCCCGACCGGCAGTGGCTTTAAATCGAGCAATATCACCTTCGTGACCGATCCGGGCAACAGCAGCAACAAGTTCATGCGCATGGCGGCCACCACCAACGGCACCGCCGGCACCGGCACGAGTCAGGCTGAGCTGGACTGGAACCAGTTGAAGTTCCTCGAAGGCACCTATGCCACGCGCTTCTACTTCAGCGATGCGCCCACCTCCGGCAGTCCCGATGGCGACGAGATCAACGAGACCTTCTTCACCATCACGCCGCTCAACTTCAACCTGGACCCGGCTTACAGCGAAAACGACTTTGAGTACCTGGCGAACGGCGGCTGGGGCATCCCCAGCAGCCCGACGATGTGGAACACGACCTGGGAGACCTACCAGCCAGATCCGTGGATCAAGGACGGTGTCTCGACTTCCACAGTGGGCAGCCTGAATGGCTGGCATGACCTGCTCATGACGGTCTCCGGCGGCCAGACGAATGGCCATGTGAAATACTACATTGACGGCAACCTGTACGCTGATCACAGTGGCAAGTACTACCCGGAAAGCCTGATGAGTATCAACTACAACATCTGGTATATCCCGGAAACGCTCGGCGCCGCCGGCACCGGTACAACCCGCACTTACATCCAGCAGGCCGACTGGCTGTACTTTGCCCAGAATACAGTCTTGACCCAGACCCAGGTGAATGCCCTGGTCGCTGACTTCCGCACCCAGGCACTCGCCCGAAAGAATAACGTTCCATAAAGTGTAACTGACTGGATATATGGCCTGTGGGGTCTGAAAGACCTCACAGGCTTTCATTTCGGCAAACTTGTTTGATGAGAAAGCTTCAGCATTCTTTAATCATCCTGACATCCGTAACAAGGAGGTGGAGCTGCCCATATAAATTTCCGGCAAAACGTGTATGACAGCCAATCCACAATCGATTGAGCAAGAAGTCCAAACCCCCTCATTTCACATACCAAGGAGTAGAGATATATGCCTACCAATCGCAAAATTGTTTCGGTGTGCGTCAGCGTAATCGGTGTCGCCAGCATCCTTCTCATGAGTCTGCTGGTCATGCCCGCTTCCCGCGCTTCCGCCGCCTCCACGCTCTTGTCCCTCGGCAAACCCGCCGTTGCTTCCTCCATCCAACAGAATAGCGCCACCTATGATCCCGGTCACGTGACCGACGGGGATATGTCCACTCGCTGGGCCAGCGTCCCAGGCATCGATCCACAGTGGATCTACGTGGACCTTTCGTCCAGTGCCAACATCGATCGCGTGGTGATCAATTGGTGGACCAATTACGCCGTCGCTTACCAGATCCAGGTTTCCAACGATGCCACCAACTGGACCCCGGTATACAGCACCACCACAGGCGACGGCGCGACGGACGATATTGCCCTCGTGGCGAGCGGTCGCTTTGTGCGTATGTATGGCACCGTGCGCAACAACACCGGCCATAGCGGCCGTTACTCCATCTACGAGATGTCAATCTATGGCACCGCCGGCCCCACGCCCACCACGCCGCCGACCATTACCCCCGGCGGCCCGACGCCCACCCCGCCCAGCAGCGCCGTCCTGTGGGACGATTTCACCTACACCAACAACACCGACCCCAACCTGGCGACGATGCACTTGACCCTGCGCGATGTCCAAAATGAAGGCCCGGGCATTGCTGGCGCCACCTGGTCGCCCAACAATATTTCCTTCCTGGATGATCCCAACACCCCCGGCAACCGCCTGGTACAGCTGCAATCCTCCACCATGGGCACCGGCGCCACCACCAGCGAGGCCGAGATACACTATCCCATCAAGTTCTTTGAGGGCACCTACGCCACGCGGATCTACTTCAACGACACGCCCGCCTCCGGCGCCGATGGCGATCACGTCGTCACAACCTACTTCAGCATTTGTGTCCCCTGCCTTACTGTTGCCCTGGATCCAAACTACCGCGAGGATGACTTCGAATATCTTCCCAACGGCGGCTGGGGCGTAACAGGGTCGCACATGTACCTGACCACCTGGGACACCTTCCAGGAAACACCCTGGAAAGCCGTCAATGTTTCCAACAACATTGCGGCCAGCTTTGCCGGCTGGCATACCCTGATCATGCAGGTTTCCGGCGGGCATGTGAAATACTATATCGACGGGGCCTTGAAGGCCGATCACAGCGGCATCTACTACCCTGAAGGCGTGATGTCGATCAATTACAACCTGTGGTTCATCGACGGCGCCACGTCCTCAGTCGCGCGCGTCTGGCAGCAGCGCATGGACTGGACTTACTTTGCCCAGGACGTCGTACTAACCCCGGCGCAGGTCGATACCATTGTGGCGAACTACAAAGCCTCGAACGTGGCGCGCCAGGATACCGTGCCTTGTGATCCCACCTACTCTCCCACCTGCTGGTAAGTCTATCTTAATCCACCTGTGGATAAAAGACCTGTGAGGCCTGAAAGGCCTCACAGGTCTAAGCCTGAATACAACTGTTTCGGAATAAGAGAAAGTCTATTCAAAACCCTTATAAAGGAGAGGACCACCATGAAAAAACTATCGTTTCGCTTCACCAAAAGCGGGGGAAAAATGTCGGTCGCATTGCTGGCCGGTCTGTTGGCTGCCCTGCTCGTGGGTGTCAGCGTTGCCCTGGCGCTGGGCACGGCCTTTACGGAGAATTGGGCCGTCACCACATCCCCCTATTTCAACGGGAAGAACGGGGTGACATCCATAGTCGATCCGGCCGGCACGGATGGGCATGTATTACAGATGAAGCTGCGCGCGCGCCCGCGTGTCGGCGCCGGCAATGGCCCGGAGATCCAGTCCAAGGTGCTCTATCAATATGGAAGTTTTTCCACCCGCTTGAAGGCGGCCAATTGTTCGGGGCAGCCGCTGGCGGGCGTCGTCACCGGCTATTTCACTTACTTCGACGACGGCACGGATTACGACGGCGACGGCATACCCGATAACAGCGAGATCGATTTCGAATGGCTGTGCGCCCAGCCGCAGGTGATGTTTATCACCGTGTGGACCGACTACGGCGCCTCCCCGGATGTACATGAGAAAACCTACCGCGAAATTGATCTGTCCACCGGCACCATCATCAAGACCTGCCACGACCACGTCTGGGGCGAATGCCAGGCGCTCTCCTCGTCCGAGCTGCAACCCACCTCGATCACGGCCATCCCCGGCTACAACTCCGGCACCGCCTATTACGAATATGGCTTTACCTGGACCTCTACGGGAATACGCTGGTGGGTGGTTAACCCGGCCAACGGCACGCAGATCACGCTCTGGGATTACCAGGGCCCGGCCTCGCGCATTGCCACGCTGCCCAGCTATTACATGACCAACGTGTGGTACACCAATAACTGGTCGCCGGAAACGATTCCGGCTGCCATCCAGAAACCGACCATCCCGATCTATGCCTATGTAGACTGGACCAAGTATACGATCCCGTAAGATCATGAAGACCGCAGCCGGGCGCCTGGCGCCCGGCTGCGGTAAGAAATAACTCGCCTTACGCACTTTTGCTCCCGCGGGGGCTGCGCCCCTGCGATTTTCCCCGCCAAACACGGCGGGCATAGCCCACCTTCGAGCAGGACTGCGTAAGGTTACAAGTCATCTCAAAAATGTCATTTCGAAGGAGCGTTCTCCAGCGACTGACACCTGTCCTGGCGGAAGGTGCCAGGGGAAATCTTTTAGCTGGCACGAAGATTTCTCGCTGCGCTCGAAACCCAGCACCTGTGGTTCTGGGCAGGTGTGACAAGCCAGGGTATTTTTGAGATGATTTCTAGTAAATAAATCTAGTGAACAATCTATACAGGGAGAATAGATAAACATGAAAGTAACAGTAATAGGTGGCGGTTCGACATACACCCCCGAACTGATTAATGGTTTTTTGACGCGTATGCAAAGCTTTCCTTTGACCGAATTATGGCTGATGGATATCGATGCCGAACGCCTCGATATTGTCGGTGGCTTTGCCCAGCGGGTAGTGGCAGCCAGGGGCGCGCCGTTCAAAATTGTCTTGACTACCGATAGGCGCGCCGCCATCCAGGGCGCGGCCTATGTGCTCACCCAAATGCGCGTCGGGAAGATGGAGGCGCGCCGGGCCGATGAATATCTGGGGCAGCGGCATGGCCTGATCGGGCAGGAAACCACCGGCGTGGGAGGCATGGCGAAAGCCTTGCGCACCATCCCTGTCCTGCTGGAAATTGCGCGCGAGATACGCGAGCTGGCGCCGCAGGCACTGCTGGTGAATTTTACCAACCCGGCCGGCCTGGTGACCGAGGCGCTCGCGCGCCATGCGCCAGAGGTCAGCGCGGTGGGTGTCTGCAACGTGCCGATCGGCATTCGGATGAGGTTTCAGGCCCTGCTCGAAGCGCAGTTGGGTACCCAACTTGAGGGGCAGCGGACTGAACTAAATACGCTGGGATTGAACCACCTGACATGGCATCGCGGTTTCAGCCTGGACGGCGAAGACATGTGGCCGCAGGTTATGAAAGCCTACCTGGCCGAACTGCGCGCCAGCCCCAACCCGGAATGGGAAACGGGGCTGATCGAGACGTTGCAGATGATTCCCAACTACTACTTGCAATACTATTATCATACCCATCACAAACTGGCAGAACAGCTCCACTGGCCGCCATCGCGCGCGGAAGCAGTCGCGGAGATCGAAACGACTCTCCTCCGGCAGTATGCGCAGCCGGATAACACCGAACTTCCGGCGGATTTGATGAAACGGGGTGGCGCCTATTATTCCACCGTGGCCACGCAATTACTGAACTCGCACTACAACGATTTGGGCGAGACGCATGTGGTCAACGTGCCGCACAAAGGCGCAGTGACGGGCTGGCCGGCAGACTGGGTCCTGGAAATGCCCTGCCGGGTAGATGCCAGCGGGATTCAGCCGTTGCCAGCCGATCCGTTGCCGCAGGTCTGCTTTGGCCTGCTGGCGCAGGTGAAAGCCTATGAATTGCTCACGGTGGAAGCGGCGGTGCATGGAGATCGGGCGGCAGCCTACCAGGCCCTGTTAGTGCATCCCCTGGGGCCGGAAGCCGATAAAGTGGAAGCGGTCCTGGCTGATTTGTTGGAAACGCATCGGGCGCACCTGCCGCAGTTCCAGGTCTCGTCGCCGCAGGCATTACGATGAACCAGGCTTTCTTTCTGGGTGTGGATGTGGGGGGCACCAAAACGCATGCTTTAATCGCAAATGAAAGCGGGCGAGTGCTCGGGTTTGGCCAGAGTGGCTCGGGTAATCATGAACTGGTCGGGTATCCTGGTCTGATCAACGCGCTGCGGCAGGCAACCGATGAAGCCCTGGCTTCTGCTGGACTGGCCAAAGAACATATTGTCGCTGCCGGGTTCGGCGTGGCCGGATACGACTGGCCTTCTGAACGGCAAGCCACGCTGCAAGCGATTGGCTGCCTTAATCTGGAAGTGCCGGTGGAGGCCGTCAATGACGCTCTGATTGGCCTATTGGCCGGTTCGGCCGCAGGTTGGGGCGTGGCCGTGGTCTCCGGCACAGGCAGTAATTGCCGCGGATGGGACCGGCACCGGCAGCGCGAAGGCATGGTCACCAGCGCCGGGCTTCTGATGGGCGAAGGCGCCGGCAGCGCCGAATTGGTGGGCAAAGCCTTGCAGGCCATTGCGCATGAATGGACCCGGCGCGGGCCTGCTACTCGACTCACACCTGCGTTAGTGGCTTACGCCGGGGCGGAAGACCTGGCTGATTTATTGGAAGGGCTGCTTGACAGGCGCTATAGCTTGACGGCCGCTGCAGCCCCGGCCATCTTTGGGGTCGCCGCGCAAGGCGATCCAGTGGCGCTTGACCTGATTCGCTGGGCCGGGCGTGAGTTGGGCGAGCTGGCCAATTGCGTCATTCGCCAGCTCGATTTTCAGGGTTTGGAATTCGACGTGGTGCAGGTGGGCAAAATGTACGCTGGCAGTCCGCTGTTGACTGAAACAATGCGTGAGACTATCGCAGCGCTTGCGCCCCGGGCGCGCCTGGTGCGTCTTACAACTCCGCCGGTGGTTGGCGCGGTGCTGCTTGGTATGGAGCAAACGGGCATCCTGCCGTCCGCTGCTTTGCGCCAGGCTTTAGCCCGCTCGGCTGCCGAAGTGCAGGCGCATGTACCTGTAGAGAGTGTTGAGCAATGATCGAAGATGAGGCATTGATGAAACGAACCATTTTGATCGTCCTGTTTATGGCCCTGGTGCTATTAACGGCCTGTGGTCAGGATACCAGACAGGCAGATGTGCAGTCTGCCGTGCAAGCGACTCTAACAGCCTGGCCCACCACAATTCCCACAACCGGGTCGGGCGCTTTCTTTGATGATTTTGCCTATATTGGCTCTGACGACCCGAGCCTCACGGCGCGCGGCTGGACGCCGCGCAGCTACACCGGCGGGCCGGGCATGGCTGGAACCACCTGGTCTCCGGCGGCTGTTTCGTTTTTGGATGACCCCGATTTAGCCGGAAACCGTCTCGTGCAATTGACTTCATCTACGGACGGTACGGCTAAAAATACAACCCAGGCGGAGCTATATCAGGATCGTAAATTTTATGAAGGCACCTATGCCACTCGCATGCGCTTTACAGATGCGCCCGTTTCAGGTCCGGATGGGGATAACGTGGTGGAGACGTTCTTTACCATCACACCGATTAATTACCCCATGGAACCGGACTATGGCGAGATCGATTTCGAATATTTACCCAATGGCGGCTGGGGGGTGAATCACAACACCTTCTGGTTGACCACCTGGGAAACTTTCCAGGAAGACCCCTGGAAGGCAGAGAATGATGAAAACAGCTTCCCGATCAGTTTTGATGGCTGGCATACCTTGATGGTGCAGGTTGCGGGTGTGCGCGTGAAATATTACATCGATGGGGCGCTACTGGCTGAGCACGGCGACAAGTATTATCCAGAAACGCCCATGTCGATCAATTTCAACCAGTGGTTTATCGACGGCGGATTGGTCAAGGATACCGCCCCGCGCAAGTATATCGAGCAGGCAGACTGGGTATTGTACGCCGGTAACGAAGTGCTTACACCCAAGCAGGTGGATCAACGCGTCGCAGATTATCGCGCTGCAAAGACCACCCATGTTGATAGCGTGCCCACCTGGATGGCGCCAGCGGTGGCGATCCCCCCGACGCCGACCCAGCCTGCAGTCGCCGGTCCGCGTCCGTTCGAAAAAGGAATCCACAAAGTAAGCGGCATTAAGATCAATGGTGAGCTTAAGGATTGGCCGACGGAGCCAACCTTTACCATTAACGACCAGTCGCAGGTCGTCTATACTGCCACCGATGCAAAATGGGATGGCCCCAAAGATCTATCGGCATTGGTCTGGACCGGCTGGTCGGATGACGGCCTGTACATCGCAGCCAAGGTTACGGACGATCAGATTTTCCAGGATCAGACCGGCCTTACGATCTGGCAGGGTGACTACCTGGAACTACAGCTCGATACCCAGCTCGAAGCGGATTTTAATGACCCCAAAATGAGCGCCGATGATTTCCAGATGGGTTTTTCGCCGGGCAATTTTGGGAAGACGCCACCGACTACGTTCGTGTTTTCGGGTCCCATCGCCGATGACAAAGTAGCGGATATTCAACAGGCGCAAACGAAAACGGCGGATGGTTACACCATCGAGGTATTCATTCCAAAAGAGCTTATCCCCGAGCTCATTTTCAAGGAAGGCGCTACCTTTGGCATGAATATTAACCCCAGCGATTCGGATGGCGCCGTACAAGAGCTGATGATGTCCACCTCGCTCACCCGCGAACTGAATAACCCCACAACATTAGGCAAGATTACTTTGCTGGGAAAATGACCCGCCTGCCTTGTGTCGAACATTAGAGCTTTTGCAAAAGCGTAGGAATGGTTTGTCGTTGTCACACCTGCTCACACCGTCACCTGTCCCGCGAACTGCGCCCCACAAATAACGTGGGACAGGCGGGGTGTCCCACTCCGCTACGCTTCGGGGATGATATGCAGTTGGTGCCAGGGGACCGCACACCTGTCACCTGCCCCGCATGAAGTGCTGCGGGGTGCGCGGAAGGTGCCAGGGGGTGCTGAGTTTCTCGGTCGTGGCGCCGTGGCGCCACGACCGAGAAATCTTTGCTGCCACCACGAAGATTTCTCGCGGAGTTTACCCTGTGCTGGGCGAACGGGCTCGAGCCTGTCACCCCCTGAAGGAGCACCGGGGTGCACGGAAGGTGTCAGGAAAATGACAAACCAAGTTTGAGTTATGCAAAAGATCTATTAGCGGAATACCTGCGAGAAGATATAAAGCAGGAACTGATGAAAGGAACAAAGGATAACCGGCATGAATTATCGTCGACTAGGGAAAGCGGGTCTTAAGGTCAGCGAGCTCTCGCTCGGGTCCTGGCTCACGTACGGCGGGCAGGTTGGAGAAGATACCGCCCGGGAATGTATGCAGGCTGCCTATGAGGCAGGGGTCAACTTCTTCGACACCGCAGAAGCCTATGCCCAGGGCAACGCTGAGATCGTGCTGGGGAATGTCCTGAAACAGATGGGTTGGCGCCGTTCCAGCCTGGTGATTTCCACCAAGTTCTTTTGGGGTTTGAACGACGGCCCCAATGAGACCAATACCCTCAACCGCAAACATCTGCACCACGCCATTGACGATTCGCTCCAGCGCTTGCAACTGGATTATATCGACCTGGTCTTCTGTCATCGGCCTGACCCTGAAACGCCCATCGAAGAAACCGTGCGGGCGATGGACCAGATCATCCGCCAGGGGAAAGCACTGTATTGGGGCACCTCCGAGTGGAGCGCCGCCGACATCCAACGCGCCGATGCGATCGCGCGCCAGTATTGCCTGACGCCGCCAAGCATGGAACAGCCGCAATACAGCCTGATTAACCGTGAGCGGGTCGAGAAGGAATACCAGCCGCTGTATCGTGACCTGGGCTATGGCACTACCATTTATGGCCCTCTGGCCTCCGGTTTGCTGAGTGGCAAATATAACGACGGCATCCCCGCTGATAGCCGCGCCACGCTCAAGAATTTTGCAGCTCTCAAGAAGGAACTGCTTACCCCGGAGCGGATCGAAAAGGTGAAACAGCTGCAGCCCGTCGCGGCTGAGTTGGAGTGTTCCCTGGCCCAATTGGCGCTGGCCTGGTGTTTGAAGAACCCGAACGTCAGCACCGTCATCACCGGTGCCAGCCGCGCCGCACAGGTGCATGAAAATATGCAAGCCCTGGCTGTGGTTCCCAAACTGACAGCGGACGTCATGGTACACATAGACGAAATTATGGGCAACAAACCCAAAATGGATGAGTAATGAATATGAAATGACTACTTAAAAATCATGACAGGCCGGAACGCCTGTCATGATTTTTAAGATACACTTGCGCAATGAACGATCTCTTCGCTCGCTTTGGCGCGGAAATCCGAATCTCAGCGCAGATGTAAGTTTTGCGTAAGCCCTATTTTTAACAACCGTCGATATCAACACAGGCGGTGAAAAGCGAACAGGTGGATTGCCAAATGGATGCTAAAAATACCCGCCCGCCCTTTCTGGAAGGTGAAGAAAAGCAGGCAATGTTTAACGCTGTCATAAAAAAAATCCGCAATAATTTTGACACGGGGAAAAAACAGCTGGAGGGTATCTCTGATGTAGAGATTAAGCAGCTTAAAGATCGTTATTCTCATTTTGCGGATACCTTTTCCGGCGGCTTTTTGGTTCACAGCGCTTTGATCATCGATAAATTAAATCTGCCCAAGGGTTGGTTCCATTATTTTTTCAACCTGAAGCAGGAGATCCGCAATATAGCAGTTTCCGTCGTCGCGCAGGATGGAGCGGGGGTACTCTCCCTTGATTCGCTCGTCTTTGGGTCGATCAGCAAGCTCAACACCAATGAAAATTACATGCATGTCTCGCAGGTGTACAGAAATACGAGGAACGTTTGGGTAAAGAATGAAAAGGGACAGGCTTATCTACTCAATCCGCAACCCAATTTCTACGACTCTACCGGCAGGTTGGAAGCTGAAAATTACGCCGCTTTTTCGTGCGAGCAGGCTCCCGGTTATACGGTCATTCGATCTTCCCGTGATGGGTTTGAGTTTCGCTATCGAATTTTCGTCCCGGAAAGCCTTCCGGGAGAAATATGGTCGATAGCGGTTAAGAATGGTTCGGGAGTAAAACGGAGCATTCATATCTACCCGGAGATTAATTTTGGCCTGGATAGCCATCCCAGCCACTACTTTGTTGGAATGGCGGTCAGTGAAGTGGATTATGACGCCGAAAAACATGCCATCCTAGCAAAAAACCTGGATGTCAAGAATTCTTTTCCGCGCTGGGCGGCGTTGATTTCCGGAGAAAAACCAGCCTCCTTTGAATCCTGTGGCGATTTGTATTACGGGTTTGGCGCGACGATTATTTATCCTGCTGCTATTTTCAAAGAGAAACTGTCCAATGTGGAGGCAAAACAGCCTTTGAAGGGAATGGTTGGCGTTTTTCAATACGAATTCGAGTTGGAGCCTGCTGAAGAAAGGGAAATCTCCCTTGCCTTGGTGGCGATCGATCCGGCAGTTGGCGTTGATCAACAAATCAATGACTGGAAAGAAATCCTGACCCAAACCGGCGCCGAAGCGGAGCTGGAAAATGTAAATGGGTTGTGGGACCGTATTTTTGAATCCTATTTGATCAAAACGCCGGTTGGCGAAATCGACAGGACTTTTAACGTCTGGGGAAAATACCAGAGCACCCTTTGCTCGCGTTTCAACAGTCCTTATGACGTGGGAACGCGCGACATGTTTCAATACCTGCTTGCCAATTGCGTGTTCGAACCCGGATACGTAAGAATGATGATCCCCTATCTCTTGAGTTATCAATATCGCAACGGCAGGATCCCGCGACAGGTATCCAAGTTTTCCGAGTTGCATGATCTAAGGAGTTTTATGGATTGCCAGCTCTGGATGCATGATCTGGTAAGCCTTTACATACAGGAAAGTGGTGATTTTGATATTCTGGATGAAGAAGTCGGCTTTCTCGAGGCTGATCACAAGACACGCTCCCATAAAGACAAAGAACCGATTTATCAGCACCTGCTCCTGGCGATAAAAAGTGCTTACGAAGGTAATTTAGGGGAACATGGTTTATGCAAACTTGGATATGGAGGCTGGAACGACGCACTGGATGGCTTGAAGGGTGAACATAGCGAAAGCGTGTGGCTTTCCCAGTTATTGGTTTATGCATCCAGGAAAATGCGGGAACTGGCGGAATGGAAAAAGGATCAGGATACTGTTTTGTATCTGGACCGGCTTATCGCCGGAGTGACGGAGGCCATTAATATTTCAGGGTGGGATAAGCAGGGCTACTATATTTTTGGTTATGATAACCAGGGCCGCCCCGTCGGGTCGTCTGCAAACGACGAGGGCCAAAAGCATCTCAACGAGAACTCCTGGGCCATTTTAAGCGGAGTGGCTCCTCAGGAGAGAATCAGCTCGATTACTCATGCCATGGAAGCACTGGAAACGCCCTTCGGGCCCAGGTTGCTTATTCCCTATTCGAAGAAAAGTTCCAAGGATGTGGGCAGGATTGCCGACCAAGCCCCCGGGCATTTCGAAAATGGAGCTGTATACCAACATGGGGTCATGTTCTGGGCAAAGGCACTTCTAGGTTTCGATGTAGACGCGGCATACGAAAATTTTGTCGCTTTAACCAACAAGAACAGAATCCCGGATATCTCTTCCAATCCGGACATCTATCACAGCAATTACACGGCGGTGCCGGAGAACCCAGATTATGGCAAAGAACCTTATTATCCATTCACCGGCTCACACACCTGGCGGATGATGTTTTTGGTCGAAATGCTGGGTATCAAGTTTGGGTTGACGCATCTCCGGATTGACCCTAAAGTGCCCGCAGATTGGAGCAACTCGGTCGCTGATGGAGAGTTGATCTTCAAAGTGAGGAAAATTTCCAATCGAAAAGAGCATCCTGATCTGTTGATTGGCATGGAAGTTTATCGTGACGATTCACTTGCTCCCGGTAAGAAAAAAGTGCTTATCGATGGCAGCGAGTTAATGGCGCTGAATGGCCAATTCCAGATTGAACTTGATGACCCCACCTTCGGAAACGGCTCTGGACGAAAGAAAGTCATCGAAATAAAAGTTTATGTACCCGGACTTACGCAGATTCGTAAATCCAGGTCTATTTTTCCCACGCATAATTGACGATCTCTTCGATGGGTTTGGCGCGGCCAATAGCGCAGGATGCGCTCCAGGCAGTTTCGCCAAGTCGTTTGCGCACGGTCGTCAGGATCGGTTCGTAACGCCGGTGGTCAGCCGGGAAGAGCGGGCTGTGG
>WNFL01108286.1_pt6 | contig 14517 bp, 12 predicted proteins | sample 5400361 | NCBI WGS metagenome assembly WNFL01 (sample SAMN13153351, study PRJNA577476) | soil metagenome | isolation source: 40 cm soil on Douglas fir-dominated hillslope | place: USA:California | collected 2013-09-17
AAATAAGAGGAGTAGTGATGAAAAAGAAACAGGGCGCGCCGGTCAAATCACGAACCACACCGCGGCGGTCCACCCTCAAGCGCACTGCGGCCAGGAAGAAACGCCCGGTCAGCGCTGCAAAGCTGGCGACGCGTTCGGTCAAGGCACGCGACACCGCGCGGCGCGAGCTGTATCCGGCGATCGAGCCCTTTCGACATGGCTACCTGCGCGTCTCGGACGTCCATGAGATTTATTACGAAGAATGCGGCAACCCGGCGGGCAAGCCGGCGGTGTTCCTGCACGGTGGTCCCGGCGCCGGCTCCGATAAACGGGCGCGGCAGTTCTTCGATCCACAGCACTACCGCATCGTCGTGTTCGATCAGCGCGGCTGCGGACGGAGCCGCCCAAGCGCGAGCCTGGTCGAGAACACGACCTGGCATCTGGTCGCCGACATAGAACGATTGCGCAAACACCTCGGGATAGAGCGCTGGCTCGTGTTCGGCGGATCGTGGGGCAGCACCTTGGCACTGGCCTACGCGGAGGCAAATCCCGAGCGCGTCAGCGAAATCGTACTACGCGGGATTTTCCTGCTGCGCTACGCCGAAATCCGCTGGTTCTATCAGCACGGCGCCTCGGAAATATTTCCCGATGCCTGGGAGGCCTACCGCGACGCGATCCCGCCCGACGAGCGCGATGATTTCCTGAGTGCCTACCATAAACGGCTGACCGGCAGCGACCAGCGAGCCGCACTGGCGGCTGCGCGCGCATGGTCGATATGGGAAGCCTCCGCCAGTTTCTTGTACAGCAACTTGGACAACATCAAGAAGTGGGGCGAGGATCAGTTCGCTCTGGCCGTGGCGAGAATCGAGTGCCACTACTTCGTGAATCGCGGCTTCTTGCGCAGCGAAAGCCAATTGCTGGACGATGTACCGCGTATCCGCCACATTCCCGCGACGATCGTTCAGGGACGCTATGATGTCGTCTGCCCCGCAACCAGCGCCTGGGATTTGCATCGGGTGTGGCCTGAGGCGGACTTGGCGATAGTGCCGGACGCCGGACACTCGGCATTCGAAGCGGGCAATACACACGAGCTGGTGCGCGCGACCGACCGGTATCGTAGTCGCTGAGATTAGCCGAGGAGATTGATGCGTTCCGTATATTCAGCCGCCCGTACCGCGGCGGCTAGGAGCCTGTCTGGCTAATGATCGCCGTCGCGAGGGCGCCCCACATCGAGCAGATTTCTGCGATCGTTTCGCGAGCATAGTGGGTACTATGTGAGTGAAACGATCGCAGAAATATGCCGATGTGGGGGTGCGACGCACGCGTCGCACGGGTGGCCATGGAAGGCCGCCCAGGGCTTGCGCGGAGCAGGGACTGCGCAGCGCAATGCCGCAGCGGCTGCCACCAAGCTGCTGCGCTTTCCGGACGTATGGCACGATCGGATCGTCTTCAGCTATGCCGGAGACTTGTGGACCGTCGGTACGCGAGGGGGTACGGCCGCGCGCCTCACGTCGAATCCGGGCCTCGAGCTATTCGGCAAATTCTCTCCCGACGGACGCTTCATCGCCTTCACCGGCCAGTACGGCGGCGACGAACAGGTGTACGTGATTCCGTCGGGCGGCGGGGCGCCGAGGCAGCTCACGTTCTATCCGGCGCCGGGTCCGCTCGCCGAACGCTGGGGTTACGACAATCAGGTTTACGGCTGGACGCCGGACGGCACGGCCGTGTTGTTCAGATCGGGGCGCGACGGCTACATGCTGACGGATTCCAAACTCTACACGGTGCCGATGAACGGTGGCGCGGCGACCGCGCTGCCCATGCCGGTGTCGGGCGCCGGTCATTTTTCGCCCGACGGCAAGAGGATCGTATACTCGCCTCTATGGCGCGACTTTCGCAGCGAGAAGCGCTATCAGGGCGGTTGGGCGAACGACCTGTATATTTTTGATTTGATCCATCCTTCCCTGCTGCAAGTCACGAACGATCCGCGCACCGACCGCGATCCCATGTGGATCGGCGACGCCGTCTATTTCAACTCCGACCGGACCGGCGTATTCAATCTCTTTCGCTATGACATCGCGACGGGGCAAACCAGGCAACTCACCCACTACCAGGATTGGGATGTGCGCTGGCCCAGCGCCGACGCCGATGGCCAGATCGTGTACGAATCCGACGGCGAGCTGCATATCTACGATACGCGCGATGATGAGGATCGCGCGTTGGCGATCGCGGTGCCGGCGGACGCCACCACCACTCGCCCTCAAACGGTCAATGCCGCCGACAATGTCGAAAGCCTAGCGTTGAGCCCGGGCGGCGAACGGGTGGCGATCGTGGCGCGGGGGGATGTTTTTTCCGTTCCGGTAGAGCACGGCGTTACCCGAAATCTCACTCGGTCATCGTCCGCGCACGAACGGGAAGCCGCCTGGTCGACCGACGGCAAACGCCTGGCGTACGTGTCCGATCGCTCCGGCGAAGAAGAAATCTACGTGCAGGCGCAGGACGGCAACGAGCCGGCCGTCCAAATATCATCGGGATCAGCCTCGCGTTTGTATTCGCCGCGGTGGTCGGGCGACGACGAGCGCATTGCATTTTCCGACAATACGGGCAGGCTGTACGTGATCGACGTGGCGACCAAGCGGCGCGCCACCGTCGCCCGCGATCCCGCCGACCTGACGCAGGATTATTGCTGGTCGCCCGATGGTCAATTCTTGAGCTATTCGCTCAATGAATCCAACGGGTTCTCCGGCGTGTACATCTGGTCGGCGGCCGACGGAAAGTCGCGGCGCATTACGCCGCAATTCTTCAATGCGCACTCTCCCGCTTGGGCTCCGAGCGGTGAATTGCTGTACTTCCTGAGCGAACGCGAATATCAGCCGCTTCTCAGCACCATCGAATTCGACTTCGCCACCGATCGGCAGACGGGAATTTTCGCCGTCACCTTGCGCAAGGACGTCAAGAATCCATTCGGCATACGCGACGATGAACCCGGCGATGACGGAAAGGACGGCAAGGATGCCGACGGCGACAAAGACAGCGACAACGTTCGCGACAAGGATATCAACAAGGACCGTGAAAAGCGTCGGGACAAGAGCAAGGGCAGCTTGAAAGGCCCGATCAAAATCGAGTTCGAGGGAATCGAGCAGCGCGCGATCCGCGTGCCTCTGGAGGCCGACAATCTGACCAATCTCGAGGCCGGCGATGAGATGCTCCTCTACCAACGCAGCGGTCCGCCGTATTACGGGCGAGATTCGGGCGTCAAAGCCGGCGTGATGGCTTACTCGATCAAGGATCGCGAGGCCAAGCCCGTGGCCGAGGATGTCACGGCTTGGGGTGCGACGGCCGACCGTAAGCACGTGCTCGCGCAACTCTCGTCCAAGGAAATCAAATATTTCGAAGTCGGCGCGGCTTCGAAAAGTCCGAGCGAGGACACCAAGACCGTGTCGCTCGCCGGCCTGGTGACCACGCGTGTTCCCGCGGCCGAGTGGCGCGAGATTTTTGCCGAAGTGTGGCGCCGCTATCGCGATTATTTCTACGTTGAAAACATGCATGGCTACGACTGGCAGAAGCTGCGGGCAAAATATGAACCGCTGCTGGAATTCGTGGGCTCCCGGGCGGACCTCAACTACGTCATCGCCGAAATGATCTCTGAACTCACGGTCCAGCATGCCTACATCGAGGGCGGCGACCTCGGCCTCCCGAAACGTCCCTTTGTCGCACTGCCCGGCGCGCGCTTCGAGCTCGACGCCAAATCCGGCCGCTATCGGATCGCCAAGATTTTCGCCGGCGAGAACGAAGAGGAGCGCTACCGGTCGCCGCTCACGGAGGTGGGCGTGGATGTCCATGTGGGCGACTACGTGCTCGCGATCAACGGGCGTGAGCTCGAGGCCGGCACCGATCCCTATGAGTTGCGCCGCGGACCATCCGCTATCAACCGCTCGCCAGCGAAAATAACCTGCTGTACCTGGCCTGGGTCGCGCAAAATCGCGCGCGCGTGGATCGCCTGAGCCTGGGACGCCTGGGCTACGTTCATCTACCGGACATGGGCGAGGCCGGGATCCGTGAATTCATCAAGTGGTGGTATCCGCAGATCCGCAAGGAAGGTTTGGTGGTCGACGTGCGCGACAACGGCGGCGGCAATATCTCCCAGTTGTTGATCGAGCGGCTGGCGCGTACGCTCCACGGTACCAGCTTTGCCCGCAATCACGAGGCGGCGGACACCTATCCGCGCGTCGTGCAGCCGGGACCGAAAGTGGCATTGATCAATGAGGACACCGCGTCCGACGGCGATATATTTGCGAATGCATTTCGCCAGTGGAAAATCGGCGCACTCATCGGCAAGCGCACATGGGGCGGTGTGATCGGCATCGACGACCACGGGCCGCTGCTCGACGGCGGCACCGTATTTGTGCCAGAGTTCGGCACAGCAGATGAGAACGGTCGTTGGATCATCGAGGGGCACGGGGTGGATCCGGATATCGTCGTCGAACAAGACCCGGTGAAAGTACTGGAAGGCCATGACCCTCAGTTGGAGCGCGGCGTTCAAGAGCTCATGAGACTTTTGCCGGCGGCGCCGGCCGGATTGCCGCAGCGTGCGGCCCCACCCATCAAAACCGGAATGCACTGAGAATGTCGGAGCTCGCCACCCTGGGACTCGCCCGCACGTCGGATGCGCGCGAAATTGCGGAAATGTCGCGCGACCTGATCGAACAGGGGCTGACCTGGTCCTGGACTCCCGCGCGCGTGCAGCATTTCATTTCCGGACCCGAATCCTCGGTGGTGGTCGCACGGCGCGAGCGGCAAATTGCGGCGTTCGCCATCATGCATTTCGGGGATGAGGTGGCGCACTTGAATCTGCTTGCCGTGGCGCCGGAGCATCGGCGCCAGGGACTTGGACGACAGCTCATGGATTGGCTGACCGCGACCGCGATCGAAGCCGGCGTGTTTCGCATCAACCTCGAGTTGCGTACGCACAATGAGCCGGCGCGCATCTTCTACGAATGTCTAGGCTTCGACCAGCTGGGGGTCGTGCAGGGTTACTACCAAGGCCGCGAAGCGGCTCTGCGCATGTCGCGGCGCCTGGCGAAGAACCAGTGCTGAATCGCGAACACCGTGATGCCGAGCCCTAAGGCATCGTGAGCCGTCGCCGCGAGATGCTGCCATCGGTCGTCGCTGACGAAGAACAGCGCGAATCCGCTGAGACTCAGGAATAGGAAAAATACCGCGAGCACTCCGCCGCTCAGGCGCCGCAATCGCCCCGGCCACCACCTGAGCACATGCCGCGCCGTGACCCAACCCAACAGGTACATGCTGAGAATCGCGACAATTCCGTGCACCAACAAGATGGCCGGCGCCCACGGGTGAGGCGTCATGCCGAATTGACCCCTTGATCCGAAAAACTCGTCCAGTACCAGCCACACGCAGCCTGAAAGCCAGAGCGAGCCCAGCACCAGATAGACGGCCAGGCGGTTGCGCGCCGGCATGCGGTCGCGCGGCGCGGACAGTGTGTGCGGCGTCCGCCGGTGATCCGCGTGGCCGTGCGCCCGCCCATGCTCCTGCCCGCGCATGGGAGCCTGGCTAGCCTGGCCCATTGGTCGGCCGCAAGGCGGATTGCCATAGAGCGAGCAGCCAACGCACGCCCTGAGTGACGTGCTCGGAGGACAGTGTGGCGCCGGAAATATTCTTGATGTCGGTGCCGAACCGCAATTGTTCCAGCGCGTCACGGTGCGTGAATTGCCCGCGCCACGCAGCATTGCGAATCTCACCGCCGTGGCTCTCGCGATACGACAGGATCTCCAAGTTGCGCAGCGCCCCGCCGGTATCAATGCCCACGGCGTAAGTGATCAGACTCTGCCGGCCGATCACTTCGTCGACAAATACATGCCCCAGCAACACTCCGTCGCGCGTCGCGCTCCAGATGCGCAGGGTTCCGTGCGGCGGCTGCGGTCCCGCGCGGACCGATAGGGCCTGCAGCTGCTCGGGCGTTCGCGGCAGCAGCACTTCTTGGAAGGCATTGGCTTCTGGAAAGACCGCCTTCTGGGCCGCATCCACGCTGAGATAGTCGGCCGCGATCACCACCGGAACCGGCAGCAGCGCCGCCAGCATCAGGCCCGTCATTCGATGTCGTTCGTCCATGTCGTTTCGGATTGCTATTACGAATAGGAATTATTATCATTTAGTTTCGTACCGATAGCAACTGATGGGCCCAACGCAACCCATTGATTTCAGATGAATCGTTTAAAACGTCCCGGACCGGCTATTTCCGGAAATCTGCGACTGGGTGAGGGGATCGCTTCGCTGGATCAGCGGGCGCACGGGGTTGTGGGGAAACCTCACCGATACACGGCACCCGCGGCCGGGGGCGGTATCGACCGTCATCTCGCCCGCCGCAGCCCGCACCCGGTCCGCCACGCTCCACAGGCCGAACCCCTCCGACCGCGGCTCGAACAAGCTGAGTTGCCATTCGAATCCCACGCCGCGATCTTCCACGACGACGCATAGTTCATCCGGCGTCTGTGTGACCTTGACGACTGCCGACTGCACGCCGGAATGTTTGACGACATTGCGGAGCAGTTCTCGAATGAGCTTGAACACGAGCACCCGAAGTTCGAGATTGTATGCCGCCGCATCCGCGGCAACCTCCAGTTCGACCTGTAAATTATCTTTTCCGCGCATGTAGATGCTGAGCCACTTGAGTGCGGGTTCCAATCCCAGTTCGTAAAGCCCCGGGGGACTCAAGTCCGCAATGACCCGTTGCGTGATCGACTGCACCTCACGCACGGTATGGGTCGCCTCGGAGAGCAGCAGGCGCACCTCGGGCGGCGAGCGTGGGGCGGCGGCGTCCAGGGTCATTGCAAGACCGACCAGTTGCTGGCCTATGCCGTCGTGGAGATCCACCGCGGTCGCTCGCCGGGCTCGCTCTTCCGCGCCGACCAGTTGCCGCGCATACAGCTGCACTCGATCCTGCTTTTCGCGAAGACGCCGGTTGAGCTCGACGAGCTCGGTGATATCGCGCGCCACGCACCAGACACGAACCAGCTTCCCCTGCTCCATCACGCCGCGGAAACCCGTGATGTAGGTGAACTGCTGGGCTTCGTTCGACAAAGTGAATTGCAGGCCGTCCACCGAGTAGTCCTGATGCCCGGCTTTCCCGATATGCTCGAGATAGATCGCGGACCACGGCACGTCGGCGCGCCACAGACGTGCGTCGGCATCGGGCAGGCCGAACAGCCGATTGAACCGAAGGTAGACCAAATTGCATTCGGCGACATAGGCATGCTCACGCAGCCACGCGATTTGCGCATTCACCGCCAGGTCGGGAGCCATCGGGACATCCAGTTCGATTCGCCATACGGCTTCGGAACTCTGCTCGATGAAATTGTGATACCGCTCGCCGCTGGTACGCAACAGCTGCACCGTGTTCCGCATCTCGAGAAGCACGATCGTCAACATGAAATTGATCACGACCAGGGTCGCCAGGTACAATTGCACGGCGCCCACCCGCACGAAGGGACTCGGATCGCCGGCGAAGGGGCCCAAGCCGCGGCTCGCAAAGTAGGACGCCATCAGCGCGGCTGCGGCCGCCAACCCGGTACACCAGCGCGGCGGCAGGCGAAATGCCGCCACGATGACCAGTGCCAGCAATATGAACGGCGTATCGAGGATGGTAGCGACGGTGCCGGGCGGCGCCGAAAACGCCCAACCCGTCATGCCGAGCAGCGCGCACCCGATCAGGACCAATTCACCCGCGGGCGCCGACGGAACCGAATGCTCGCGCGCGTGCCACCGAACGGCCCAGCACATCAACACCGGTGCGATGCATAAGGATCCCAGCCAGTTCCCCGCCCACCACAGCTGCCATTCGCGAAAATAACGGGCGGCGCCCAACGGCTGCGCGGCACCAAGCGCGCCGATGACCGCGCTTGCCGCGGCGCCGAGCGCGACCGCTGCGAAGAACTGCAAAACATGCCGAATCCGGGGAATTTCCGGAGTCGCCATGAGTCGACCGGCAATGAGAGCGCCTACGATGCCGTCGAGCGAGTTGGCGACGATGAATGGCCCGTATGTGCGCAAAGTGAAATGATCGACGCGCGAGAAATCGATCGCGATCTCCAGGGCCATTTGCGTGCCCACGATCCAGATCCAATTGCGCCGCGGCGAAAACCAGAGCGCCATGAACAGCAGGCCGGCGGCGGGCCAGATGATGGTCAGTTGCTGGGAGCTCTCGCGCAGAAACAAGCCGAGGATCATCAGCGTGGAATAGATCACACCGAAGGCGGCGAGCGAGGCGACACGGCGCGCAAATCCCAGGCGCATGAAGTCCCAGGCAAGCGCGGACTCGCGGTCTCCACTTTGCACCGCCGGCATCGTCACATCCGAGACCTCCCTGCTCTCCGAACCATCGAATGTGGCCAGCGCAGTGTAAAATTCAGACCGAAGTCCACTGCGGACGCTCCTCGACGCCCGCCGTAGCCGGCGAATCACCCATCGAATAATTGTGCGCCTAATTCCTGCTAAATTACAAAGGACACCTTGTCATAAGGCGTCTGGTGCACCGTGCTGCAAACATTAGAGTCTGTTGGTTGCGAGTCCCGGCTGCGGATCGGGCTGGGAACGCTCATTGCGATCAGCGCCGAGGCTGACGCGGCGAGCGCCTTGTCGGGGTTGGAGGCGGCATTCGAGGCCGTCGCGCAAGTAGAAAGCCTCATGCATCCCACGCGCGCCGGCAGCGATTTGCTGGCCATCCGTCGAGGCACGCTCGGGCGGCCGTTGGACGTTCACCCCTGGACCTGGGAGGTGCTCGCGTTGTCGTCGCACCTGAATCAGGCAACGACGGGAGCGTTCGATCCCTGTTTACCCAGCGCCGCGGGTCGATTGACGGATCTAGAGTTCGCGGCTCCGCGATCCGTGATCCCGCATAAGCCGCTGCACATCGACCTCGGCGGCATCGCCAAGGGTTATGCTGTCGACCGCGCGCTCGCGGCGCTGCGCGCGGCCGGCTGCCGCGGCGGTCTCGTCAATGCGGGGGGCGACTTGGCGGTGTTCGGCAACCGCGCCCGCGCCATCGTCGTCAGAGATCAGACAGACGGCGACCGCGTCATCGAGCTCGAGAATGCTGCTCTTGCCACCAGCGATGTTTGCAACGCAGCACGGCCCGCTGAGCACAACGGCTACTACCACGGCGTCACTCGCCGGGAGATCAGAAGCGGCAAGATCAGCGTCAGCGCCGCGCGCGCCGCCGTCGCCGATGCCCTGACCAAGTGCCTGCTGGCGATTCCCCGCGAAATGCATGCCGCTTTGCTCGAGAGTTTCGATGCACGGCTGGTAGGATACGAATCCAACCCATGACGGACGAAAGCACAACGCGCCCATTCGGCCCCACTCGACGCCGCGTCGCGGCCATCGGTCAGGGCTCTTGGAAAATCGAGGAATCGGCGGCGGACTCCGCCGTCGAGTGTCTGCGCCGCGGCCTCGATCTTGGGCTGACTCATATCGATACCGCCGAAATGTACGGCTCAGGAGCCGCGGAAAGCATCATTGCCAAGGCGATCTCGGGTCGGCGCGATGAGGTTTTCCTGGTCTCCAAGGTGCTGCCGACCAATGCCTCGACGCGCGGCACGCTCGCGGCGTGCGAGAAATCGCTGGCACGCCTGCGAACGGACCGGCTGGATTGCTATCTGCTTCACTGGCGCGGCGAATTTCCATTGGAGGAAACGATTGCAGCCTTCGACACTCTGGTGCGCGACGGCAAGATCCTGTCCTGGGGTGTGAGTAATTTCGATGTCGCCGACCTCGACGAAGTGGCGGCGATTGCGGGCGCGGGGCATCCGGCCTGCAATCAGGTGCTGTACCACCTGCAGGAACGCGCCATCGAGCATGCGGTGCTGCCCTGGTGCCAAAAACAGGGTACTGCGCTGGTGGCGTACACGCCTTTCGGTCAATCGAAAACTGCGTTCGATGCGCGGACGGCGCAAGGCACGGTGCTTGCCGAGATTGCCGAAGCGCACCAGGCGACTCCCCGGCAAGTCGCGCTGCGCTTTCTGCTGCGCCACCCGGAAGTGTTCGTGATCCCCAAGGCGTCCCGCCTTGCACACGTGGCCGAGAACGCCGCGGCGGCGACCCTCGAGCTCAGCGCCGCCGAGCTGGCCAGAATCGACGCGGCTTTTCCGCGCGGAAGACCGCGCCGCGGACTGCCGACGCTTTAGTACCCGGCGCTGCGCGCCTCGCCCTTGCGGGGCATGCGCAATACGTGCGGACCCATGGCGGCGATGGACGACGTTCCGGTCAACGCCAAGGTCACGCGCAGTTCATTGCGCATGATGTCGATGGCCTTGGTCACGCCCGCCTCTCCGGCGGCGGCCAACGCGTACAGGAACGATTTACCGATCAATGTGCCGCGCGCGCCCAGCGCCAGCGCCTTCGCAATGTCCTGGCCCGAGCGAATGCCGCCGTCGAACAACACCTCGCAACGGCCGTCGATCGCCGCAACGATCTCCGGCAGCACCGAAATCGAAGACGGTGCGCCGTCGAGTTGCCGTCCGCCGTGATTCGATACGACGATGGCGTCCGCGCCGGTCGCGAGGCCGAGGCGGGCGTCCTCCGCGTCGAGCACCCCCTTGAGTATCAGTTTCCCGGGCCAGCGGCTTCTGACCCATTCCACGTCGCGCCAATTCGCGGATGGATCGAACTGAGTCGCGGTCCACTGCGCCAGAGTACGGATACCGCTCGAACCACCGATTCGCCCCGCTAAATTGCCGAATGTGCGCCGTTTTCCGAACAGCACCTTGAGTGCCCAAGACGGTTTCGTGGCCACATCCAGGGCATTGCGCAGCGTGAGCCGCGGCGGGATGGTGAGGCCGTTGCGGGGATCGCGGCGCCGCTCGCCCAACACCTGCAGATCGAGCGTGAGCATGAGCGCCGAGCATTGCGCGGCAGCGGCCCGATCGATGAGCTCCTGATTGAAGCCGCGGTCTTTCATGAGGTATTGCTGAAACCAGAACGGCTGCCGGGTCGCCTCTCGAACGTCCTCGATCGAACAAATCGACATGGTGCTCATGCAGTAGGGAATGCCGCAGGCCGCCGCGGCCCTGGCCGCGAGAATCTCGCCGTCGGCATGGAACAGACCGGCAAGTCCGGTCGGACCTATGGCCAACGGCATCGTTGCCGGTGCACCCACCAAATTCGTCGCAAGCGACACATTCGACACATCGACCATCACACGTTGACGAAAGGTCATTGCATCGAGATCGGCGGTGTTCCGCGACAGCGTGCGTTCGTCGTACGCGCCGCCGGCGGCGTAGTCGAAGATGGCGCGCGGAATGCGTTTCTTCGCGAGTTCGCGCAAGTCGTCGATGCTGAGAATCATTGGCATGATGGTTCGTTTCGGGGCGCTTCGCTCCGCACGATACTATATCCCGCCCCCCGCAGCGTCAGCCGGCGCCGGTGACTGATTGGAAATGTTCGACTACCGGCGGTGATTCGAGAAACGGCCCGATGTGTGCACGCCACTCGGTGAATGCCGGCGACCCGCGAAACCCCACCGTGTGATCCTCGAGGGTTTGCCAATGCACGATCAATGCATAGCGGTTGGGCGTTTCCACGGAGCGCTGCAGCTCGTGGGTCAAATATCCCTTGCTGCCGCCCAGAACCTTGATGGCGGTGAGGAATGCCGCCTCGAATTGCCGCTCACTGCCCGGCCGAATGGTCAACTGCGCGATTTCAATGATCATGCCGACACTCCGTGCTCAATGGTGATAATCCGGATACGCCGGCCTCGCCGGCTGAGCAAGTGGATGCGCCGCCAGATCGCGCAGCGCGATGGCGACCGCCGACTCCAATTGCGGATCGTGTCCTTCGCTGACTGCCTTCGGATCCTGCTCCACCGCCACATCCGGATCGACCCCGTGGTTTTCAACGTCCCACTCTCCCTTGGGGGAGAAGAAGGCGACACTGGGTGAGGTGACGTGGCCGCCGTCCATCAGGACGGGAATGTCGCTGATGCCCACCAAGCCGCCCCACGTTCGCTTGCCGACCAGCGTGCCTATCTTGGCCTGCTTGAACAGCCAGGGAAGCGCATCGCCCCCGGAGCCGGAGATTTCGTTCGCGATCATCACTTTCGGTCCGTAGATGCCGGCATTCGGAGTGTGTTCCACTCTGCCGTACCGAGGCGACCAATACGCTTCGACGTGACGGCTCATGACTTCGATGATGTAGTCGGCCATCTGCCCGCCCGCGTTGAAACGCTCATCGATGATCGCGCCTTGCTTCTGGGTCTGCGCGAAATAATAACGATTGAAATTGGTGAACCCTTCCGCGCCGGTGTTCGGCAAGTAAATGTACGCGAGCTTGCCGCCGGACATCTGCTCCACCTTCCGCCGGTTGGACTCGATCCAGTCAATGTGGCGCAGATTGGCTTCGCTGGCCACGGGGACGACCGTGACATCGCGTGCCTTTCCGCCGGCGGCGGCTACGCGCAGCGTGATGGCGTGTTCGGCTGTGCCTTCGAGCGGTTGCTGGATATCGACCGAACCCCACAACTCCTGTCCGTTGACCGCGAGAATGCAATCGCCGGGACTCAGATTGAGTCCCGGCTGCGCGAGCGGCGCCTTGTCGCGCGGATTGAACTGGCCGCCGGTATAGATCTTCGCCAGGCAGTAGCGATCGTCGCGGATGACATAGTCGGCTCCAAGCAACCCCCCGGGCATGTGGCGGGCCCGTGGAATGGCACCTAGGCTGCCCCGTAAATGGCCCACCGAGAACTCTCCCAGCATCTCTTGAAAGACGTAATTGAGATCGGATCTGGATGCGATCGACGCAACATAGGGCTCATAGCGGCGTTCGTCCGCGACCGTGTGAGCGCCGTGGAAATTCGGATCATAGAAATACGACCGTTCGATGCGCCAGACTTCGTGGTACATCTGGCTCCACTCCGCCGACGGATCGACGCGCACCTGCAGGGCCGTCAATGCCAGCGTGCCCTCGCCGGCTTTCAATGCGACATTCGCCGGTACGATGACCCACGTAGGCCGTGCGTCCTCGCCATTCGCGTCGGGCGGCGCATCGGGTTTGCGGTTGGAGATGGCGAGGAGCATCTTTTCGCCATCGGCCGAGAGTTCAAAACTCTCGATGCGTTCGGCCAGCTTTTCCGTCTTGCGGTCTTCCTGAGTCCAGCGGCTCAAGGTAGCGGCCCGATCGTCATATCGGCCGGGCTCGGAACGCACGAGAAAGTACAGACTGTCATGGGTGCCCGCGGCCAGAGCGACATACGCGGCGCCGGGTAGACTCAAGGCCACGACCCGCGACCCGATGCCGTTCAAATCAACTTTGGTGGGAGGGACTGCCGGAGCGGCGGCCGGCGCGGCTCCGGCGGCCGCATTGCGTACAACCCGCTTGGCAGGGTCCGCTCCCTCGGGACGGACCGTGTCGTCGTCCTTCGGCTTCGCCTGCTTCGATCCCGGCGCCTTCTCGTCGTCCAACTCGGGCGCGATCGGCGAGGCCTGGTCCGCGGCCAGCACCACGGCGTAGATATTCGACCGCACCTCGTACAGGTCGCTGGTCATGTCGAGTCCGTCAGAACTGGCGCCGGCATTCGTGCTGGCCGTGAAGTAAAGGTATTTTCCGCTCCGGTCGAAGGCAGGCAGGCGGGCATCCCCCATGGAATCCGTTACCTGCGTGGAGGTACCGCTGTCGACCGAGTAGAGAAACAAGGCATACAAGTGATTGTCGAGAGAACGCGGGTAAGCAATCCACTTCGAATCGGGCGACCAGGCAAGATCGTAGCTCGCCTCCGAAAATCCGCCATACACGTTCTTATCATTGATCACGGTGAGCTTGCCGGTAACCGTGTCGAGTAGATACATCTTCAGGCGATTGTCGTGGAATGCGATGTGCTTCGAGTCCGGCGACCACTTCGGCGCAAAGTAATAGGCAGGTTCCGGCGCCAGCGGAAATTTCTTGACCGCGGCAGCGCCCGTTTGCATGGCGCCCGTCTGCGCGGCGACATGCAGCGCGTACAGACCCGATTCGTCGGAGAAGTAGGCGATCGACTGGCCGTCGGGAGACCACGCCGGCGAGCGCTCCATGATTCCCGGCGTATTGGTGATGTTGCGGATCGGGCCTGCCTTTACGGGTACGGTCAGGATCTCGCCGTGCGCTTCCAACGCGGCACGCACGCCGCTGGGCGAAATCGCGGCGTGATCGATTTCCATGGCGACGGTCTTGATGCTGGGCCGCACTTCCGGCAAATCGGCGCGGATCTCGATCGGTACGCGGTGGTCCTTGCCGCTGGCGGTATCGAAGAGGTGGATTTCCCCCAATTGATCGTAGACCAGGGTCTTTCCGTCTCCGGCGAGGCTTCGAATGTCGGGACCGTCGTTGTGCAGAACCTCGGCAACCGCCTTCGTGCCGAGGTCGTACCGGAAGATTCCTATGTGGCCGGCACGCCCGGAGAGGAAATAAATCTGTTGGCCGCAGTACACGGGATAGAAGTCGGACGCTCGATCGTGAGGAATCTCGACCGAGTCCAGTCCCGCAAGCGCGGTGATC
>WNFL01300235.1_pt1 | contig 14517 bp, 13 predicted proteins | sample 5400361 | NCBI WGS metagenome assembly WNFL01 (sample SAMN13153351, study PRJNA577476) | soil metagenome | isolation source: 40 cm soil on Douglas fir-dominated hillslope | place: USA:California | collected 2013-09-17
CATCAATTTTGGGCGGCGCAACATGATCATAGAATCCACCCCAGTCGTCCCACGACAGAAAAATCGCGGTGCTATTCCAATCTGGACCTTGCATCGCAGAATTAATCAGCCCGGTCACGTAAGCCTGACCGTCGCTGACCTTCGCAGGCGGGTGCTCGCTCACCTTGTTTTCAGGCACAATCCACGAAACAGCCGGTAATGTCCCATCCTTCGCGGCGGTAATGTACTTATCGAGCGTTTGAATGTTACCCAGCTCCCCATCCTGCTTGACTGTATCAAAGGCAGGGAGTGGATTCCAGATGCCGGGCACTTTTTGACTCTGCTTCTGAGGCTGGCAGAGCATGGCGTCGTCTTCGCAGTCCGGCTCGTCACCTTCGCTCAGGTAATATGCCCAGGAGACGTTGGATTTATGGAGCAGGTAGGTGAGATCAGTCCACGCATAATCGTTTTTCGCCACGTTGAGTCCGCTGGGGCCATTCAAGGCATTCTTACAGCTTGCGGGATCGCCTGCCGTGGTGCATTTAGCGGACCACGCCGACACCATGAAAAGATGCGATGGCAAACTCCACGATGCGTTTGGTTCAAACATATGGTCCTGTAGGACGAAGTTCTTTGCATAAGCCCAATAGTTGGGAATTTCATGGTCGTCGTGATAGCCCATCACGTCCGGGCTTGCACCGTTGGTACAACCGGGCGTGTCCGGGTTTTTGCAGGCACGCTGCGCCACACGAAAGGACACGATAAAGCCGTCCATTTTTCCACCATCGATATCGGCAGTCGCGGCAGCCTGCGCGTGTGGTCCGCCTGCGTTGACATTATTTGTATCATGATACGGTTTGACGCACGTTTTGGTTTTGGGGTCGGGCACGCAGACTGTCGGCACACCATTCTGCATGGGAATACCGTCCGCACCGGGAAACGTGCCAAAGTACGTGTCAAAGGAGCGGTTTTCCTGCATGATTACGATCACGTGCTTGATTTTGTGAATGCCACCATCCTGGGCTTGTGCAGGCACGACAGCGATTAATGCGGCAGCGAGTAGCACACTCAAGAGCAGTGAACTTTTTACGCTCTTCATGGAACCTCCCTTGCTCGACTAAAACGTTCGGGTTTCTGAATCCCGTATCATCAGTTTTAGCCGCAAATATCATCGGCATGTTGCGTAATTGTTGCCTTTTTGTGAATTTATTGAGCGACCTCAGCAGTCAAACACCAGCGGAAAAATTGGCCTGGGCTATACTAATCCCATCCTTCGCTCCTTGCCTTCAAGGGAGGTTGTACGATGACGACATCATGTTCTGTAATCGGGTTACTGGCTCTCTTGCTCGCTGGATTTGCGTCATTCATGGTCGTGGGGAATAACACTGCGCAATCTCAGGGTGGTTACTCACTGACCGCAACGGCGATCCACGCGACAAACGAGTGGGTAAGCACAGCACTTGCACAGACGGCAACTGTGAAAGCCTATACGGCTACTCCAACTCCCACCTTTACTCGTTCGAGTAACAATGCGCAGTCCGAAGGATCTTTCGCAATGACTGCAACGGCGATCCACGCGACAAATGAGTGGGTAAGCACAGCCCTTGCCCAAACGGCAACCGCGAAAGCTTATACATACACGCCGAGTGCCACGCCAACGCCGTAAATGATAAATGCTGGCTACATGCGGAATACGCCGTACTGAGTTGGCTCTATCGGTGCATTGAGGCACGCGGATAATGCGAGTCCCAGAACGCGCCGGGTCTGCGCTGGATCGAGGATGCCGTCATCCCACAGACGGGCTGTAGCGTAATAGGGATTGCCCTCGGTTTCATATTTGTCGAGCGTCGGCTGCTTGAATGCGATCTGTTCTTCGAGTGTAAGCAGTGGTTGACCCGTCCGGGTAAGCTGATCCTGTTTGACGGTCAGCAGAACATTGGCTGCCTGTTCACCGCCCATCACACTGATCCGGCTGTTGGGCCATGTCCACAGAAAGCGTGGATCGAAAGCTCGTCCGCACATACCATAATTGCCAGCGCCAAACGACCCGCCAATGATGACCGTGAGTTTAGGAACCTGCGCGTTTGCCACAGCGTGAACGAGCTTCGCGCCATCTTTGGCAATGCCGCCCGCTTCATAGGCCTTGCCGACCATAAAACCTGTGATGTTCTGCAAAAACAGCAGCGGAATACCTCTTGCGGTACACAACTCGATGAAATGCGTACCTTTCAGCGCTGATTCGCTAAATAGGACGCCGTTGTTGGCAATGATGCCGACTGGATAACCCTCAATTCGAGCGAAGCCGCACACCAATGTTACACCGTACAGCGCTTTGAATTCCCGAAAACGACTGCCATCCACCAGCCGGGCGATCACTTCATGCACATCGTAGCTTTCGCGGAACGTGCGCGGCAGGATGCCATATAATTCCTGTGGGTCGTACTGCGGTTCTTCTGGTCGGGCGATATCTAATGTTACTCGCTTGCGGCTGTTCAATGTCGCAACAATGCTCCGGCAGATTTCAAGCGCGTGCGGATCGTCCAGCGCCAGGTAATCGGCCACGCCAGATTGCCGTGTGTGGACTGATGCGCCACCCAGTTCTTCGGCGCTCACGTCCTCACCTGTCGCCGCCTTGACCAGTGGCGGACCTCCCAGGAAGATCGTGCCTGTTCCCTGCACAATGATCGTTTCGTCGCTCATGGCGGGTACATAAGCGCCACCCGCCGTACATGATCCCATCACCGCCGCGATCTGCGGAATGCCTTTGGCGCTCATCCGCGCCTGGTTGTAGAAAATACGTCCAAAATTATCGATATCGGGAAACACCTCGTCCTGCATCGGCAGAAACGCACCACCGGAATCGACGAGGTAGATACATGGCAGATGGTTCTCCTCGGCGATCTGCTGCGCCCGCAGATGTTTCTTGACCGTCATCGGATAATACGCGCCACCCTTGACCGTCGCGTCATTGGCGATAATTACACACTCGCGGCCTGATACGTGTCCAATACCTGTCACAATGCCAGCGCCGGGTGCGTCGCCGTCGTACATGCCCCAGGCCGCCAGTGCCGCGATTTCGAGGAATGGGCTGCCCGAGTCAAGCAATCGATCCACGCGCTCGCGCACAAATAGTTTGCCTTGCTCAGCGTGGCGTTTTTGATACTTCTCACCACCACCCTCGCGGACCTGTGCTAGCCGTTGGCGCAGCTCATCCGCCAATCCGCGATGGAAAGCGGCATTTTCACGAAAAATATCATTCTGCGGATCAATTTGCGATTCAATAACGTCCATAAGTAAACGTAAGCCTTCGTTAGCGACCACACTATTGTATCCAGATGTATCCAAACCGAATTCACGGACTTGGTTTGGAAAGGTTTATCCAGAAATTTGCCCCAAAAGGGCGGCTCAGGGTGCCGAAAAATTATTCGAATATCGTTGAGGTTTCTTAACGAAATTTTAACTTCCCCCGTGTACGACACGGGAATCATGCGGGAAAAGTGTGAAAATTGGCTGAGAGTGCGGAGAATCTCAGAAATTAGTACTTGACTCGCTTGTTTCCTGGTGCATACTATGTAGTGCTAGGCGTAATTCTCGTGTCTTTCTAAGGAGCTTCTCATGCAAAAGAGCGAATTGGTTGCCAAAGTTGCCAAGGAATCGAACGTTTCGCAGGCTCAGGCTGCCGCAGTCATCAACAATGCGCTGCAATCCATTGTAGACGCGTTGAAGTCGGGGGACAAAGTGACCCTGACCGGCTTCGGCACCTTCGAGGTGCGCAAAACGGCTGCACGGACGGGGACCAACCCACGTACCAAGCAGAAAATTCAGATTGCTGCTGGCAAACGCGCCACATTCAGCGCAGGAACCCTCCTCCGCGAAGCCGTGAGCGGCAAGGGCAAAAAATAGCCCTGCCGTCGGCCTAGTCACCTTCACTAACGGCGGCTTCGTGCCGCCGTTAACTTTTCCACGCCCGATTTGCTTTGACGCAAACAAATACTAAACTTTACAGTTGGGCGATATGTTTTGCCCCTTCATGACCATCTGAACACACTATGATTAGCTCATTATTTCGCGCACGGAACTTTCAGGGGAATCCGCCAAACGTTACGGACCAGAATATCCGGCGTCTCTACCTCGAAATTCTGTTTGCCTCGGTTCTGGGTGCGATCATCACGTTCAATTCGGCCTTTGCCATCCATCTCGGCGCGTCCAAAGAACTGGTGGCCCTGCTGAGTTCCGCGCCCGCGCTCATCGCCGCGATTGGCAGCATTCCCTCGGCACGGTTCCTTTCGCAGCGCATCAACCGGAAATTATGGTTGTTTGGTAGTCTATTTGCGCTGCGTGCAGGTTATCTGGTCGTTGCTTTTATTCCCCTCCTATCACCTACTCACGCGGCAGAATGGTTCGTCATCTGGATCATTGCCCTTAACCTGCCGTCAATTTTCTTTGCCAACGGATTCCAGGTATTGATCGGAGATATTGTCCCGGCGGATCGGAGGGCCCGGGTTGTTGCTCGCCGCCAGATTATCTGGTCTGTTGGTCTCGTGATTGTGTCGGTGCTCAGCGGTGCCTGGCTGGACAGCGTGGCCTTCCCGCTCAACTACGAATTAATGTTCGGCTTTGGCTTTGTGACAGTCCTGGGCAGCCAATACTTTCTGAACCGTCTGAGCTTCCCAGCTAAGCTACCGAGACCTGATCCCCAGGCTCCGGCTCCAAACGAGAAGGTAGCGATGAGTCCGCCCATCGCCCGCCTGCTGTTCAACATGATTATCTACCAGCTTGGCCTATCACTATCCGCACCGTTGTTCAATATCTATTACATCGAGAAACTACATACAACGGATGGGTGGATCGGCTTGAACGGTGCCGTAGCGTCGGCAGGAGTAATCGTTGGCTACTATATCTGGGAGCGCTTGCTGAGACGCCGCACTTTTGGTTGGAGCCAGCGCCGTGCCACCCTGCTTACCTGGGTGTTTCCCATCGGTCTCGCTTTTGCCAAAGACCTCAATTTCATCATGTTCATCAATTTTCTGGTGAACATCATGCATTCTGTCGTCGATCTGTCCAACTTCAATGTGCTACTGACCATCTCGCGCCCGAACGAGCGCATAGCTTATGTAAGCTGGTTCAACGCTGCGGTCAATCTCAGCACATTTATCGCGCCGTTGGCTGGCGTCTGGATTGCGGATCGATACGGTATTCCGTTTGCTTTGCTCGTTTCGGGTGGATTGCGCATCCTGGGCGGCATCCTGTTTAACGTGAATCGCGTGGATACTACTGCTGTCACACAATCGTGAAATATGTCACGTCCGCTTACCTTTGTTAAAATCTCCACAGCGAAGTTGCAGAGGGATTGACCATCTTGAAAAACCGTGTCAATTTGACGCTGGGTTGTTTTACGCTTGTTGTTATTATCGCGATTTTTTCCATCGAGGGATTCCTGACTCTGATAAGGCAGCGCAATGTTTACGTCACGCTGGAAGTCCAGAGTCTTGGGTCGACAGTGACTGCGACGCCGTTTGCTACCCCAACCCTGCCGCCAGGAACCACCCCCGACCCTAACCTGGCCGTGCTGACCATCGTTCCGGATGAAACTATCCTGGTTCACGCCAAGTGGGATTATCGGATCGGTCCCCGCTTTCCCGATACAGTTATTCGCGCGGTAGTAACAAATGCCAGCACCGGGCAGATTGTAGCCTCCGATGAAAACACGATCTTATGTGGCGCAGAAACGATACAATGCGTCGGAGAATATCAGCTTACCCTGAAATTTGGTGTCACAGATAAAACAGGAACGCCTGCTGGTTGGCCTCCCGGCAATTACACAGTTGTCGTCACCAGCAGCATTGCCGACCTCAAACCAACGGAACTGCTCCGGCAGGCGTTCGTTGTCAAACCAGCCGCCTAGTATTTTTATCTGCTTGCTTTAAGATGCTGTCCTTTCGCTGATTAGAACGCTCAACATGCTATAATGCGCCTTTCATTTCTGACGGGCAAGATTGGAATTAAGGGAACTGTAGCGTTATGAGCGACAACCCACCATTAACCTACGAACAGCAGATTCAGGGTGAAGCTGCCGTTTGGAGTGAGAATAAACGCCGCTATCACGAGAAAAACCCGCCTGACTGGCGTTATTTGCGGGAACTTACCAATTATTGGATCTTCCGGCGTGATCTGGAGCAATTTTACAATCGGATTTGCCCAGGCGATCAAATCCTTGAGTTAGGCTGCGGCGCAGGCTGGCAGGCATTGGAGATGGCTCGGCATGGAGCGCATGTGCTGGCTGTGGATATAGCGGAAGGCGCACTTGATATCGGCAAATCATACTATGCCGAAATTCAGAAGACAGAAAAACTACAGGGTACGGTAACTTACCGTGTCGCCGATATCAACCATCTGGAAGCCATCACTGATCAATTTGATTGGATCGTCATGTCGGGCGTACTGCATCACGTGCCAAATCCGCCTGAACTTCTCGCAAATTGTAAGCGCCTGTTAAAACCTGCTGGCGCGTTGTTTATCTCTGATCCGCTTGACACGACATTTCTCAATTCGCTTTTTGTCGGCTTTTTTCTGCTGGTATTACCGACCAATCTCAGTTACAAGGATAAATTTCGACGGTTGCTGCAAATCCGGGGTAAAGCAGTCGAGCGAATGGGCGTGGCAATCGAAGGGCGCGGCCTGTCACCCTTTGAGGGGGTTGGGCGGACTGATTCGCCGCAAGTAATTATTGCGAGAGATTTCAAGCTTGAGCGATACAACGAACGATGGGGTATTAACTGGTTTCTGGCCCAGGAACTGCACGGACCACGCTGGTTGGTCCGGAATGCGCTGCGCCTCATCGCGCCGTTAGATGAGTTTCTGGTCAAGGTCCATCTGATCAGAGGGCTAAGATATATGACTATCGCTCGTCCGAAAACGTAAACCGTTTCAGAATGCAACGATTCCAGAACCACTGTAGGTTTAAGGCGGTAATTGCGGCTGTAAGGCTTCTTTTGATATTTTCCACAGTTGGGCTAAGATCGGTCACAATATGACCATTCTGTCATATCGTGGAGATATTTGATCGAGTTATGGAATCGCCCGATACACCTCGAAAAGTGAAACCCTCCCGTTGGCGTGAAAATTTACTTGCGTTACTAATTGCACTCACGGTACTTGGGCTGGTTATCCTGACGGCAGGCAATAATATTCCGTTTGTTTACGGGCGATTTTAGTAATGTACCCCTCCGCATCGGTGCCTCATCGAAGGACGGTTGCACGCCGTCTTTTTATTGCGTTCTGCCTGATTGCGTCAGCAATTCTCGCGTATGTCACTGGTGGAACAAACCTGAGTCTCGTGTTATATGCTGTCAGCCTGCTGCTGGTAATCGTTATCTCACTTGTCCTGCGACATCTAATTCATAATCCTCAAAGTCGCCGTTGGCTCGTCCCGGCCTCAGTCAGCCTGCTGGCTGGTGTCCTGATTCTCAGCCGAATTCGGCGCGTCCAGCTTTTGTTCTTTGGTCGACTCATTGGACAAGGGACTGAGTGGGTAGGTTTATCTTACCTGGTGTTGCGCCTGATCCATGTCGTCGTTGATAGTCCGAAGCTCGGCGAGGTAGCAGCGGGCGATCTGGCGGCCTATGCCTTATTTCCTCCGGCACTGATTGCTGGTCCCATCCACCGGGCCAACCAGTTTCTTCCTCAGCTTGATCAATCTCATTATCCAACCACGCAGCCCAAACTCATTGATAGCCTATGGCGTATTGGGCTGGGGACGGCCAAGAAATTGGTGGTGGCAAATGCGCTTTCATTGGTCGCTTTGAACGTCGGCGTTGCCGTGAATCCGACTTTACCACGTAGCTTACTGTTGCTATCGCTAATCGCCTATGCGTTTATGCTCTATTTCGATTTTGCTGGCTATTCGGATATTGCTATTGGCGTGGCGGGCCTCATGGGTATTACATTGCCAGAGAACTTCGCTAATCCTTATGCGCAATCCACGCTGACCCGTTTCTGGCAAACGTGGCATATGTCGCTGTCATTCTGGCTGCGAGATTACATCTTCCTGCCATTGAGCGGCACATTGCTACGCCGTATCGGGCGGCGATGGGCTACTGTAGTCATGGCAATCTCGCATCTCGTGACCATGACCATTGCGGGTTTATGGCATGGGTTTTCGACGGGATTTCTTGCCTGGGGATTGTGGCATGGCACAGGGCTGTTCGTAAATGCACAGTGGAGCAAATTTGCCCGGCAGCACGAAATCAAATTACCCTCAATCATTGGAATTGCATTGACCTTTACTTTTGTTACGATAGGCTGGATATTTTTTGCCTTGCCTGACTTTGGCAGCGGGTTGCATGTTCTGGCGAGGATAGCTGGTAGATGAATGCCCCTTTTTACGAATGGCGTATCTGGCGGCGCGTCCAGCTAAAAGCCTTGATCCTGATCGTGATTGCGAACGTGCTGTATCTGCTCATACAACCTATGGATAAGCTCAGGTCCTACAGCGTGTTCGGACATATCTTTCCCTACCGGGAGCGGCTTGCAGTACCCGATCTGGATATGCGCCCTCAAATGATCTCGTTGGAGACATTGTTCCAATCCCACGTCATTAGCCTGCCAAAAGCGCCGGATGAGTATCGTGTGGTAGTCATGGGAGATTCGGGAGCTAACGGTTGGGGTAACGCTGACACCGCAACAATCAGCGCCTATCTCAATTCTGCTGCACTTACGCTCAAAAATCGAAAGTTTCGTGTTTACAATCTGGCGCATGTCGGAACATCGGCCATGAGAGATCTGCTCATTGGCGACACAGCGCTTGATTATCAGCCCGATCTTTTTGTCTGGTTTGTAACGCTCCAGGCATTTCAAAATATACAGTCTGTAGGGGGATTATTTGAGGCTAACGAGCAGCGTTTTACTCGTTTAACAGCCCGATTTGGCCTGGACGACGTTAACGCACAAGCTTACGGACATTACGAAGACACATGGTGGCAACATACCCTTCTTTTTGAGCGGGCAGATATTTACCGCTGGCTTGCTTTTCAGACTTACGCACTACGCCAACCTGCTTATAAAAGTGTGAACCAAAAAGTGCTTCAGCAGGCGATCCCAACCCAACCTGTATTATCCGCCGATGATCCAGTGTTAACACCCATGCCAAACGCAACCTGGAAAGCCCTCACGGCAATGTCCAGTCTGAGTTCCGTGCCTGTACTTATCGTGAATGAACCGATTCTGGTTGTGCCTGGAAACACTTCAAATTACGACGAGTGGATTGGGCGGGCATTATATGACAAATATAGAACAACGTTCCAGGGCTTTTGCAACGAAAACCATTTATGGTGCCTGGATCTCTGGAACAGTTTGCCGCCCACTGATTACTCGGATATGCCGCTTCACCATACTGATCAGGGAAATGCTTTAATTGCCAGCCTCGTTGCCAATGAAATTCGGCATTTTCTGAACAAAAATCAACTCGGCTTATGATTTTGCACAAAAGATGGACATCCGGGCTTCTTTTTTTGTCCCTTGCTGCAATAATTAAACCCAAAATTTGAGGTTACCGGTTATGGACTCCATGGACTCCGCTTTACCCGACAATGCTACCCTTCTCGCCTTCGCTCACGAAGTTGATTGGCAATACGTTGAAGAAACGCGCGAACATTTCCAGGTTTATCTGAATAGTGTCCGCAGCAAACGTGGATCGCATCCGATGGCAACCGGGATGATCTGGCACGTGACGCATCCGTATTACGACGATGACGAAGACGCGCCCGACGGAAATGTATTGCTCTCCAAGGGGAGTACCCGCCCCTTTGTCCTGGCGAATATCCTGGGCAAGCGCTTTCAGCAGGGGACATGGATGGATTACGTCAAGCCGTACAACCTGAATCCCGCCGTCATCCACACCAATCTTCACGAAGCAGGTGGGCCGCTCAAGCTGCGCCCTGTTGGGACTGAACTCGAAGTTGGCATGGTGCGGGCCGACGGGCTGGAACCGTCCAGCGATGATATGGACGAGTTTCATCAGGCGTACGTGACTCACGCCATGAAAATTGGCGCATGTCTGGATGTCTCGCCCGAATTGTGCATCTATCAGGCTGAAGTCACGATTCCGCCAGTGTTCGGCTTCTCCAAAGCGCTGCGCAACACAGAACTCAACATTGCCGCGCTCACACGTGCCGCCCACGAAGCTGGCCTGCGCATTGCCATCATGTCGGTCTATCCCACCGAAACCGATTTCGCCACCTCCCACTCGGATAAAGTCGAGACGGTGGCAATGTTCCTCAACGACATCAACGAGAGTCGCAATGGGCAGTGTCAACTGTTGGATGCGGTGCGTCGCCGTTACCGGATGTCACGGGGGCAGGTGCGCACAGCCAATGTCTTGCGCTTCCAGGGTTATCATCTACATGTTGACATCGCCGGACGGTCCGAAGCGCTCGGCCTTATCAGCTACATGATGAACCTGGGGAGTGCCTCCGCAATCGCGAACGGTGCCCTGCTCAAGGGCGGGCCGTTTATGGATGGGACCTGCGACCCTGATCTACTTTGTACACGCGAAACAGTACGCGCAATCAGCATTACCGGGCATTATGTCGGGCTGCCGCTCAGCCCTCATTTGCAGCCGGAAGCCATGCAGCGCCATGCTGAGCTGCTGCGGGCTAATCTGGCGAATGGGACGGCCCGTGCGCTGCTGTACGGCGAGGAAGAGGGCCTGCCGTTTTCAGGAATGCACAATATGCTGGGTCGTGTGCGGCCCGATTTGGGAACATCAAGCCGCATTTGCACGCTCGAAAGCACCGGAATGCCGAGCAATCCAAGCGCGGAACGCCTTGCCGCCGTAGCTATCGACTTCCAGTACAGCCAGCTTGCGATTGAACATTATTTCCGGCTGCACGGCACCGAGTTCGAGCCGTTGTATGCCGATACCGAATTTCTGGATGTGTTCGGCCCGCTGGCCCGCGTTACCTTCCACGACATGATTCACGAGGCCGACCTGCATTGCACCGATATGCAGATCAAAACGGCGTCGGGCGCGGTTATGTCGCTGGTGGATTTTTACGAGAAAAAGAGACGGCTGCTCAAGCGCGTACTGTCACCCTTGAACGTCATCGACAGCCGGGATATCGACGGGTTATACGATCACATGTATCATTTTCTGGTCGCGCCGAACGGGGCCGCCGTAACGATTGACGACTTCGTAAATCACCCGACGCGGCGCGGTACGGGCAACTGGGGTCATATTCTGCGCAATGCGTTTATTGAGGCAGGGGGGACCATTGGCGCAAAAGACCCGCAAACTGTTCAGAAAGTCGTCGATGAACTGCACTTCGCGCTGGTCAAGCGCTACGGTCAAACGGACGGAGCACTTTGATCAGCGGAGTCAGCGTTAGTGTCTTGATTATTGACGAGCGTATTTAAGAAGGCGCGTGCTTCAGCCTCATCGGGAAACAACTTCACGCGCTCAAACCGGGTCATTTTGAAGACCAGTTCTAGCATTCGGCTCATCAACGGCGTTCCGCCAGCAACGACGGTGTATCCACTGCGAGGATGATTCCAGGTGGATGTGTAACGGGCCTTCAACACGCCAGCGGGCATCCGGCGCGCCTGTTGCAGATCAACCAGCGAATGCACCGGTTGCTCGGCGTGGTCGAGAATATATTGGGCGTCTTTGTAATAAGCTGTTAATTCGGGCAGCGTCCAGGGGTCACTGATCCGCCACAACATGATACAATGGTTTTCTTCCAGGAGAAATGTGACTGGCATGGTCGATGATCAGCTCCGATGAGAGCACTGGGACAATCCCACTGGCATATCTTAAAATAGTAATGCATCTTAATTGTATATACAAACGAATTTTTCATGAAAACGCCTAATACTAAAATGAATTATCGGCCTTTATGCCATTCGATTTGCTGCGGGTTATCAACTACACTGGTTCCCTTGTATGAGCACTTGTGGTAGACTGCATAAAAATGTGTAAATATCTCACCGCACCTGTCGGGACATTCGGAGGGGCAAACTGAACCATGAGCGCAAGCAATCAAGAAAAGCGCGTAGTCATTGTAGAAGACGATCCGGAAATGATCGAACTGGTCAAGCTGATCCTGGCTAAGGACGGCTATAAGGTGGCGGGCGCGGGCAATGGACGAGAGGGATTGGACCTTATTCAGCGCGTTACCCCGCAGGTAGTGCTGCTCGACCTGATGATGCCCGATATGGACGGTTGGGAAGTGTATCAGTCGATGAAGGCCAACGATGCCATGAAAAACATTCCAGTCATTATCATCACGGCCAAAGCGCAGAGTATTGATAAAGTTCTGGGTTTGCATATTGCCAAAGTTGATGATTATATTACGAAGCCTTTCAGCCCAACCGAACTCCTCAACAGCGTGCGTAAAGTGATGACCGATATCCCCAGCGCCTGATCGGTTAACGGGACATAAAGAGTCACACCGTGGGGCGCAGGTCAGCCCCATTTTTGTTTGAAATAGGGTACAGTTAAAGTAACAATTTTATCGGCGTGGTGTTAGAACCGTGTTAGGCGGCTTTAGCAGGTCGTGATACACTGTTCTGAGCATTCTGAATTTCCGTTCGCTAAGGGGGCGTCAATGCAAAAACAGCACTCGGCTTCGCGGGTCCTGGTAGCGATGACCGGACTCGCGGCCTTTATCGCAGCCGTGCTTTTTTCTGCTCATCTCGCAGGGGCGCAGGGAGCGGCAAACTTGTTGCAAAACCCTGGCTTTGAAGGAACTTACGTCGCGTTTCAGGGCGATCCGTCACGGATGATGGCTCCGAGTTGGACGCCGTGGAATGTTCTGCACAAGGCTTCAGATGCCGGTTTCGTCAATTTGCAGCCACAATATCAACCAGCCCAGAACCCCAAACGCATCCGCAGCGGCAGCGCAGCTCAAGAGTATCTGACATTTTTCGCCACGCATGATGGCGGTGTGTTGCAACGTGTTGCGACGACTGCCGGGACAAAGCTCAAGTTCAGCGTGTGGGTCAATGTGTGGTCAACCAGCCTAGACGATCCGGATGCCAGTGAACAACCGGGACGTTTGACCGTGCGCGCAGGCATCGATCCGCTTGGCGGCTCGGATGGAACCAGCCCCAACATCGTGTGGACCGCCGCACCCGAAGTTTATGACCAATACCAGCAAATTAACGTCGAAGCGGTGGCAAAAGGCCAGTTCGTGACGGTTTTTGTTGAAAGTAACCCCAAAGCCCCTGTAAAGAATAACAATACTTATGTAGATGACGCTTCGCTTGTCGCGGAAGGCAGTGTGCCCGTGCCAACTGTAACGCCTTCGACAACGCCGACTACGCAGTCAACAGTAGCCCAGCCAACAGCGGCACAACCGACGGCAGCACCAACAACAGCAATTCCGGCTACCGCAGTGTCTCAAGCCCCGACAGCGACGAGTAATCCCTTCGTACCAACGCGGGAAGGCACAATCGTGGCAGGACCAAGCGATACACCACTACCACTGCTGCCCACGAATACGTCTGTCCCGGTTGAAAGTGGACCCACGAACACTTCCGTTCCATTGAATACGGTTCAGCCTCAGCCAACCGCTGCGTCGAATAAATTTGTGATAACCGTCGCACCCGGCGATACGCTGTCTTCGCTGGCAGCACGTTATAACACCACCCCGGAGGAAATTGCTGTGGCAAACGGCATTAGCACCGACGGGCTGATCTTTGTAGGACAGTCGTTGGTCATTCCAGCCCAAACCGTGCCTACAGTAGTTGCGGTCAATCCAACATCCGCGACTGGTGGTGCTGTACAGGGTCAAGCACCCGTGCTATCGGCAGCATTGACCGGGCCAACCGTGAACGGCATCGGTACGTACATCATGCAGCGCGGTGACACCTTCGCAGCGGTTGCGCAGCGTTATGGCCTCAGCGTGGAGGCATTGGCACAGCTTAATGGGATCGTGAATCCGAACAGTGTTCCGGTGGGGACTGTATTAGTTGTTCCCGGCCCCGGCAACAACTATCCCGGCGGGACCATCGCGCCAACGGTTCTGCCGAGTGTGCCCGCGCCCGCTGGACAAACCACACATACTGTCGCGCCTGGCGAGAACCTGTTCCGCATTTCGCTCAAGTACAACGTAACGCTTCAGGCGCTGATGCAGGCCAATGGCATCAGCAATCCGAACTTGATCGCATTCCATGAGCCAGTACCGCGTCCTGAAGAATACGGCTACGAATAATGTGCTTCTCTCGCGCGCAAAGTGGTGCCACAGCTACTGGTGCCACTTGCGCGGCCTGATGTTTCGGCTCGACCTGCCCGAAGACGAGGGGTTGATCTTTGTCTATGGACGCGAGAGCCGGATGGACACCAGCATCCACATGTTTTTTTGTTTCTTTCCCATTGCAACGATCTGGTTAGACTCTCAGGGTAAGGTGGTCGACAAGGTGCTGGCAAAGCCCTGGCGGCCCGCTTATGCTTCTAAAGTTCCCGCGCAATATACCATTGAGGCGCGACCATCATTACTCGACAAAGTTTCCGTCGGGGATCGGCTGGTGTGGGAGTAATTC